>Ga0163199_1000609_pt1 | contig 22460 bp, 17 predicted proteins | sample PL_2010_150m_FD_113537 | JGI IMG/M metagenome (GOLD analysis project Ga0163199, IMG submission 113537) | Freshwater microbial communities from Powell Lake, British Columbia, Canada to study Microbial Dark Matter (Phase II) - PL_2010_150m | ecosystem: Environmental > Aquatic > Freshwater > Lake ...
CCGGATCGCGAGCGGAGGACTCCATCATAACGCGGAGGCAGGTTGTGGCGTCCCGATACCGACAGAATGGTTGGGTGGCACCGGGGAAATCGGGCTATGGGTTAATCCACGCGCAGTCGGGGCGATTTGCTATCATCGGCGTTCGGAAGCTCGGCCCAGACGCCTTCTTAAACCGCCTCACGGCGACTCCGGCGACGTTTTCATGACTTGCCCGGGAGGAACATTTGGAAATGCAGTTGGTAGCTTGGCTGGCAGACCAGATTGCGCAGAATGAAGTGCATTCAGTGTAGCGCCACCAACCCGGAGGGCAGCCGCTTTTGCTGTCAGTGCGGGACATCGATGCAGCGCCGCACCGCCCGGCCAAGCGCCGAGGAGGCGGGCGAAGCGCCCTCGTTCGTCGAAGAACGCAAGGTCATCACCGTCATGTTCGCCGACGTCAAGGGCTCCACCGAGATGATCGACAATGCCGACCCGGAACATGCACAGGCCGTGCTCGACTCGGTGCTGGAGATCATGGTCGAGGCAGTCAACCGTCACCAGGGCACAGTCAGCCAAGTGCTCGGCGACGGAATCCTGGCGCTGTTCGGCGCGCCGGTGGCGCAAGAGGACCACGCCACGCGCGCCTGCCTGGCGGCGCTGGACATGCAGTACAAGCTCGAGGCGACGCGCCTGCAACGTCGCGAGCGCGTCGGAGTAGACGTTGCAGTCCGGGTCGGACTGAATTCAGGCGAAGTGCTGATGAGCCCGGCGCGCAACGGGCTCAATTCCCACTATCGCCCGCTGGGCGTGACCACCCACCTGGCGGCCAGACTGGAGCAGCTCGCCAAACCGGGTAGCGTGCTGATTTCCGGTAGCACCATGCACCTCGTCGACGGGCTGTTCGATGTCGTCGCCAGGCCCCCGACCGAGATCAAAGGCGTCAAGGAGCCGGTGTTGCTGTATGAGCTGATTGGCGTCGCCGCCGAGGGCACGCGCCTCAAGGCCTCGCTGGCGCGGGGCAATACGCCGCACGTAGGCCGGGAGCAGGAATTCGAGCAACTCGACGGCTTGCTGGCCGACGTCATCGCCCGCCGCGGTCAGGCCGTCGGCATCCGTGGCGACGCCGGCATCGGCAAGTCTCGCTTGTGCCATGAACTGATCCGCTCGCTGCGGTCGCGGGAAATCAGCGTATGGCAACTGGCGGCACTTGCCCACCGTTCCAGCATCGCGCTGTACCCGTTGGCCAGCGTGCTGCGTAACGGCATGCGCATCAGCAGCCGCGATGACGAAATCACCATTCGCGCCAAACTGGAGCAGGCGCTGATGGAGCTGGACCCGGCGCTGATTCTGCACGCCGCACCGCTGCTGGCCCTGCTCGACGTCGCCAAACCCAGCCCGGAATGGGAAGGCTTGCAGCTGCCGCAGCGTCGCCACGACATCTTCGACGCCCTGTATGCGGTCATGGCAGCCAATGCTCGTCAGCTTCCGCTAATCCTGCTGTTCGAGGACATCCAGATGCTGGACAGCGCATCGCGAGACTTTCTCGACAGCACGGTGGAGAGACTCGCCGACAAGCCGATTCTGCTGATCATGACCTACCGACCCGATCTTTTGCACGACTGGGCAAGCCACAGCCATTTCACCGAACTCGGCCTGAAAGCCCTCAACCTGGATGAGACCGAGATTCTTTGCAACCACCTGATTGGCGGCTCCCAGGAATTGCAGGCGGTGCGCGCGCTGCTGCTCGATCGGTCACAGGGCAATCCGTTCTTCCTCGAGGAGATGTTCAATTCCCTGGTGGAGGATGGCTCGCTGACCGGAACGCCAGGCGACTACCGGCTGGGCCGACCGGGCCTGAAAGTCAAGACGCCGGCGACACTGCACGCGGTTATTGCCGCGCGCGTCGACCGACTGCCCGCCAGCGCCAAGGAGTTGTTGCAGGCAGCGGCGGTGATCGGCGAAACGATGTCGGTCGAACTGCTGCGCGCGGTGGCGGCCACCAGCGACGAGCAATTCCAGCGCGACCAGGCGGCGCTCTACGACGCGGGCATGCTGCTGCCGCGTCAGGCGCTCACCGGTCCGCAACTGGCGTTCTCGCACGCCTTGATCCAGGAAGTCATTGCCGGATCGCTGGCGCGTTCGCGGCGCACCCTGCTCAATGGCAATGTCATCAAGGCGATGCAGTCTCTTTACGGCGAGCGGCTCGAAGATTATTCCGAAGTACTGGCCGAGCATGCGTTGCGCGGCGAATATTGGGATGAAGCCGTGCAATACCTGCTCCAGGCCTGCTCGCGCGCCACGGTCCGCTCGGCCAACAGCGAGGCGATCACGGCCTTCGAGAAAGGCTTGCAGGCGGCAGGCAATCTCACCGACCCCAAGCTCAAGGCTGAAGCGATGGTTGATTTGCGCCTGGGCGCGTTGGGTGCGCTGATACCCGACGGCCACTTGCCGCGCATCATCGAAGTCTTGCACGAGGCCGAAAAGATCGCCTCCGACGCTGGTGATGCCCGGCGCGTCGCGGCGGTGACCCTGCAACTGTCCTCGGTGCTGTGGATGGCCGGAAACCACATCCTCGGGCTTGCCGCCGCCGAACGCTCGCTGGCGGCGGCGCTACAGGAGGAAGCCAACCACTTTGCGCAAATCGCCGCCTATCACCAGGTCGGCATCTTGTTGCACGCCCTCGGCCGCTACCCTGCGGCGATCAGAATCCTTCGCCTACTGCTCGATGAATATGCGGCCGAAGTAGAGGGTACGCGCCTGTTGCGCGGCTGGCCTGTATTGCCGAGCATCAGTGTCCGTGGCTTCCTGTCCTCGTCGCTGATGCACCTCGGGGAGTTCGCCGCGGCCGAAATTGTGGTTCACGAAATCGAGCGCATCTCGGCCGAGTTGAAGCACGCCCATTCACAGGCCGTGGCGGACAGCGCGAGCGGCAACCTGCTGTTGTGCCGGGGCGATACCGCGGGCGCTGTGAAAGTGTTCTCCCATGCGCTGGTAGTGTGCCGGGACAATGATCTGCAAGCCGTGTATGCGGCGGCGGCGGCCGACCTAGGCCTGGCGCTCGCGCGCAATAATGAACCCGAGCGTGCCATCGGCCTCGTCGAGGACGCATTGCGGCGCGAGACCTACCTCCTCGGCGGACGGCATACCGAGTATTCCCTGCTTTACAGCCTGGGCTGCGCGATGCTGGTGGCCCGTCGCCACGATGCGGCGAGGGAGGCGGCAGGCGGGGCCGAAGCCCTGGCGCGCTCCACCGGAGAAGCCGGGAATCTCGCCTATGCGCTCAAGCTCGGCGCAGACATCGAAGCGGCGGCCGGGGACGTGCCGGAGGGGGTCGAGGCGCGATACGTAGACGCGATCTCGCATGCGGAGATCCTCGGCATGCTTCCGCTGGAGCAGGAATGCCGAGCCGATCTTGCGGATTATCTGGCGCGGCACGACTGGCCTCTGGTCGGCGCAGGAAAGGCTGATCGACCAGAAGCTCCCGGCGCCGTCTAAACACCGGAACAGGAGGAACCCATGTTCACCAAAGCCACATTCAATTTTCTCGACGAACTGGCGGCCAACAATAACCGGGCGTGGTTCGAAGCGAACAAGCCGCGTTACGAATCCCTGGTGCGCGAACCGGCGCTGGAGTTCATCACCGCGATGGGTCCGGCGCTGGAAAAGTTCGCGCCGAACTTTCGCGCCGAGCCGCGCAAGATGGGCGGCTCGCTGATGCGAGTGTTCCGCGACACGCGCTTCTCGCGCGACAAGACACCCTACAAGACCAACATCGGCATCCAGTTTCGGCACGCGCTGGGCAAGGACGTGCATGCGCCTGGCTTCTACCTCCACGTCGCCAACGACGAATGCTTTTTCGGCGCCGGCTGCTGGCATCCAGAGGCCGATGCGCTGGGCAGAATCCGCGATCTTGTCGCCGCGCAGCCGAAGCGCTGGTTTGCGGCGCGCGACGATCGGAAGTTCGCCGCGCACTGGTCGCTTGCCGGCGACAGCCTGACGCGTCCGCCGCGCGGCTACGCCGCTGATCATCCGGCGCTGGAGGATCTCAAGCGCAAGGATTTCATCGCCCTCGCCTCGCTGTCTGCGGCGGAGGTTACCGGACCCGGACTGGTCAAGCTGACCGGCGCGCGCTTTGCTGCGGCTACGCCCTTGATGAAGTTTCTGTGCGAGGCGCTGGGGGTACAGTATTGATGCCGAGGCCAGTCGCGCGATCCAAGCCGCGCCGACCAGTAGTTGCATTTCTCAGAATTTCAGGAGGGCGTTCATGAAGACCGATAAGACTCCAAGATCCAGTCTGCCCAGGCCGCCTGCAGGCGCCGTCGCGCTCCTCGTCGCAACGCGAAAGGGTGCGTTCATCCTTCGATCGGACAAGGCGAGAGAGGCCTGGCGCATCGTCGGGCCGATGTTCTTCGGACACGTCGTGCACCACATGGTGCTCGATTCCAGGCAGAGCGCCAAGGGGGTCCGCACGCTGCTCGCCGCGACGAGCACCGGGCACCTGGGCCCGACCATATCGCGCTCATTCGACCTGGGAAAGACCTGGAGCGAGGCGAAAAGTCCGCCGGCGTTCGCCAAGGTCGCGGAAGGACTAAAGGGCCGCGCCGTGGGTCATACGTTTTGGCTGACGCCTGGGCACGCAAGCGAACCGGGTACATGGTATGCGGGCACGTCGCCGCAGGGCCTGTTCCGTAGCGAGGACGATGGAGAAAGCTGGGCGTCGGTGACGGGCTTCAACGACAATCCCATGTATGCGAGTTGGACCGGGGGCGAACAGGACGGCACCCCCGACGGTCCGAAAATGCATTCGATAATCGTCGATCCCCGCGATCCGCGCCACCTCTATGTCGCGATGTCGAGCGGCGGCGTATTCGAAAGCAGGGACCGGGGCGCGAGCTGGAAGCCGATCAATGCGGGGGTGCTGGCCGACTTTCGTCCCGACAAGTATCCTGAATTCGGTCAGGACGCCCATTGCGTGCGCCTGCATCCGCTGGCACCGGATGTGCTCTACCAGCAGAACCACTGCGGCATCTATCGACTGGAACGGCCGGGAGTTAAATGGCAGCGCATTGGCGAGAACATGCCCAGGAAAATCGGCGACATCGGTTTCCCGATCGTTTTGCACCCGCGTGATCCGGCAACGCTTTGGGTATTTCCGATGGACGGCGGCACCGTGTGGCCTCGCACCAGCCCCGACGGCAAGCCGGCCGCCTATGTGTCGCGCAACTCCGGCGGGACCTGGCGGCGCCAGGACTCAGGACTGCCGAAGCGTCACGGCTGGTTCACGGTGAAGCGCCAGGCGATGAGCGTGGATGCGCACGATCCGGTCGGGGTTTATTTCGGCACGACCGGCGGCGAAATATGGGCGAGCCCCGATGAAGGCGAAGAGTGGCTTTGCATTGCGCGCCACTTGCCGGAAATCTACGCCGTCGAAGCGGTCGAACTGGCCAGGTGAAGATCCTGATCCCTACGCTGCTGCGCTCCTACACCGATGAGCGCAGTGTCGTGGAAGGCCATGGCGCGACGCTCGCGGAAGTCTTCACGGAGCTCGACGCGCGATACCCGGGGATTCGCTTTCGAATCATCGACGAACAGGACGTGATTCGGCGCCACATCCGCATCTGGGTGAATAAGCACGAGGTCAGGACCCTGAAGATTCCGGTGGCGGCTTCGGACGAGGTCATGATCTTCCAGGCGCTCAGCGGCGGCTGACGGGGATAATTGGCAAGGTAGCTACTGGTCCCGCGCACCATCGCGTGGCGCGGCCGAACGAACTGGCTTGACGGTTGGAGCGGATGAGCCGACCGGGTGATCGAAAGTCGATCACCGGGAATAGTCAAGTCGCGAATCACAATCATCAGCACAGGTTTCCCCGCGCTTGCCGCGGCGGAAAGCTGTGCAGCGTGGAACGCCGCGAGCGCATCCACGACGCTGGAATGCTGGTCCGCCGAACGGAGGGCGGCAGCCAATCACTGCCGCCGCCAGGGTGTCATGCACAGCGCCAGGAAGTGTTTCGAATCCCGGTACTTGCGGCGCTACCGTTGAAGGTGCATATGTGGCGCGTCTGTTTCTGAAGGCAGGGCCGCAACGATCCGATGGTTGGATTGGTCTGAATGTTGATCGAAGCTTGGTATGCCGGCCAGCGTGCCTGCTCACCGGCCATAGCCGACGTCGACGGTCGGCACTTGCTTGGTCTCGAGCGTCAGTAACGCGACGGCATGGTCCAAGGCGCACTTTCGACCCTCACCGGCCTGATGACGTTCGCGTAGCCAATGTCGGTTAACGAGGTGACGGGGCCCTTTTTGGCGGGTTGGTGCGCCCGACCGTTGCACTCCAACTTGCTGTCCTTTCTACTGGGCTGGGAAGGAAAGAGTGGAGGCGGCGGTGAGCGACGGCCCTCAAGAATGCTCGGTGCCCCTACCCGACCCTAACCGGACTCATGATGTTCCCACGGCCGAGGTCGGCTGACGAGGGAACCCTCGATGTTCGCTTGGCTCGCAGTCAGTTGCGCTTGCCGAACAATTCTTTGCGCGCCGCGGAGGTAATTGCGATAACCGCGGGATGAGTGAGACGCCGCTCCACCGAAATGGCATAGAACTGCTCCGTCACTTCCTTGGTGGCCCCGATGGCGTCCACGCCATACTGTTGGCACACTTGTTCGGCAATCGCCGAAGGGGCGGCGAAAAAACCCGCACCTGACCGGCCGAAGGCTTTCAGCAAGGCTCCATCGTCGAATTCTCCGACGATTCTTGGCTGAATCCGCAACGTCTCGAGCCAGCGCAGCAATCTTGGTCTGACCGCGGCGTCCTCACCTGGCAGAAGCAACGGCGCACCGTCCAGGAAACCCGGAAAGCTCCCCGGGTGCCTTCTTGCCAGTTTGCTCGTGGCGAAGAACGTCAGCCCGCACTCGCCAAGCAGGTGGTTGAAACCCTTGATTTTACTCGCCGCTGGCATGGGACCATCGGCGATGACAATGTCAAGTCGATGCACCGCCAGATCCGCCAGCAGGCTGCGAACCTTTCCCTCGCGGCAGATCATCCGCGGCGGCTCCGCCAGCTTCATTGCCGGCTCCAGTATCCGGTAGGCGATGACTTTCTGAACTGCGTCAGCAAGTCCTACCCGGAACTGAGGCTGGCGGCCTTCGCCTGGACTGCGCAAGACCCCCTCGAGTTCCTCCCCCAGCGTGAAGATCTCGTCGGCGTAGGTCAACACCACCCGGCCGGGTTCGGTGAGTTCCAGGCGACGCCCAACGCGGTTGAACAGCTTGTAACCGAGCAGTTCCTCGAACAGCGTAATCTGCCCGCTGATGGTCTGCGGCGTCAGGTGCAGGCGTTCGCCTGCGCGCGCGATGCCGCCGGCCTTGGCGACTACCCAGAAGTAGCGCAGATGCTTGAAGTTGAGTGTTGCCACGAGTTGTCCATTCATCGGTTTTCCCGAAGTAAGTCGACAGTATATTCGAATTGTGTTGATGATCGGTTCGTCATATGCTGACCGTGTTGTCAAGTCGCTCGGGCCCCCACACCATGGAAGTTCTCTCGATGCAGTTCCTTTCCGCGCTGTTGGCGATTGTGGTCATCGACCTGGTGCTGGCCGGCGACAACGCGATTGTCATCGCATTGGCGGCACGCAACGTGCCGAAGCACTTGCAACGGAAGGCGATCCTCTGGGGCACCGCTGGCGCGATCGTGCTCCGCACGGCGATGACGCTGGTGGTGGTGTGGTTACTAAAGATCCCGGGCCTGATGTTGGCCGGCGGCGCAATGCTGGTGTGGATCGCCTACCACCTGTTGCTCCCCGAAGAGGAGAGCGGAAACGGCACAAAGGTGAACCCGGCGAGCACGTTTTGGGGTGCCCTCAAGACCATCGTCGTTGCCGACATGGTGATGGGCCTCGACAACGTGCTGGCGGTGGCGGGCGCAGCGCACGGCAGCTTCCTTCTGGTCGGCCTTGGGCTGTTGATTAGCATTCCGATCGTGGTTGGGGGAAGCACCCTGCTGCTTCGCTTTGTCGAACGTTATCCGGGCATCGTCTACATTGGCGCAGGGGTGCTCGCATGGACCGCGGTGAAGATGATTACCAGCGAACCGTTGTTAAAGGACGCTCTCGGCGCGTACCAGTTCACAGTTCCGCTGCTATATGCGGTGACGGTGTTCAGCGTGCTGTGGGCAGGTTTTGTAAGGAATCACCACCGGCTCGAATCGAGAATCAGCGCAAGGCTCGCCAGCTTCGCGCGACAGGGTGTCGCCGGGTCGCTGGCGACCGACAATTCAGAAGGAGGCGAAGTCATGTCAAGAGTACTTGTTCCGGTCGACTATTCCCGAAACGCGCAGCATGCCGTGCGCCACGTCGTCAATGAGTTTGCCAAGACCCGGGGAATGGAAGTTCACCTTCTTAACGTCCAAGCACCCTTTTCCAGGAACATCGCCCAGTTCGTGAGCAGGAAGTCCCGCGAAGCCTTCCATCGCGACGAAGCGGAGAAGGTGCTGAAACCAGTCCGGCGGATGCTTGACCGGGCGGGCGTACCGCATATCGACCATGTCGAGGTCGGAAGCAAGGCAGAGGTTATCGCGGCAGCGGCGCGGCGCCTGAGTTGTGATCACATCGTTATGGGCACGGCGCGCAAGAATTCGCTCACGCGCATGTTCGAGGCGTCGGTCACCAACCGCGTGCTGGAGCTGACCAGCGTCCCCGTCGAGGTGGTCGTGGGGGATGCAATATCGAATCTGGAGCGCTACGGCATCCCGGCCGGCATCGGAGGGGCGCTGGGGCTACTGCTGCTGCTTGCCGCCGCGGACTGAATGTCGACGCCGCGACGGGTTCGTTATCGCGCAGCAGGGGCAAGCAAAGCGTTCGAGTCCGCCGCAACGCAAGGGCTGACCATGGCAATCGCCAGCGAGTATCCATAACGCGGATCATCCGGTTTCTCGCAACCAACATGGCCGTGGTGTTGGTATTGTCCGTCACCGTGCGTCGGCTGGGTTTGGAACCCTATCTCAACACCAACGGCCTGAATGTGACGTTGTTGATCTATGTCGCCGTGATGGGTTTCGGCGGCTCCTGTATTTCGCTCGCAATCTCGAAGTGGTCGGCGAAGCGACACTTGGGCGTGCGGGTGATCGAGGCGCCCGAGACATCGACTGAACTCTGGCTGCTGGAAACGGGGAGAAGGTACTCGGCGCAGGTCGATATCAAGATACCTCGGTCACCGGAAACGCTCGCCAATTTGCCACTGTCATGGCGAAAATCGAATGCGGCCGTTCAAAACTATTAGCATTCGGGGGCGGCTACGTCGGCTCTTGGCCGGGTCCGGTAGTTGAGAAATTCTTGAAGCCGCCGCTCAAACGAGAAACTGAGCGCCCGCTTCGGGAGAGAATGAAAGGCGGCTCAGACTTGCGAAACTTCATCTCTGGCCGCGCCAGAATTCAAGCCTGCCTGGGCAGCATGTCCAGTGCCGCAGCCTCGGCGACTTTGATCCCATCCACTGCCGCCGACAGGATGCCGCCGGCATAGCCGGCGCCTTCCCCGGCCGGATAGAGGCCACGGGTGTTGATGCTTTGCAGGTCGTCGCCGCGCTTGATGCGGATCGGCGAAGAGGTGCGCGTCTCCACCCCGGTCAGCACCGCATCGTCCATGGCGAATCCTCTGATCTTCCGGTCGAAGGCGGGTAGGGCTTCGCGTATCGCCGCCACGACGTAATCGGGCAGGCAGGCCGACAGGTCGGTCCAGTGCACGGCGGGCGTGTAGGAGGGGAATACCGGGCCCGGCGCGGTCGACGGGCGGCCGGCCAGGAAGTCGCCGACGCGCTGTGCCGGCGCCGCATAGTCGCCACCACCTGCCGCAAAGGCGCGTTCCTCCCAGTGACGCTGGAAGTCCATGCCGGCTATCGCATCGCCAGGGTAGTCGGCGGGGGTGACGCCGACCACGATGGCGCTGTTGGCGTTGCGTTCGTTGCGTGAATACTGGCTCATGCCATTGGTGACTACGCCACCCGGTTCCGACGCCGCCGCCACTACGGTGCCGCCGGGGCACATGCAGAAACTGTACACCGCGCGGCCATTGGCGCAGTGATGCACCAACTTGTAATCGGCAGCGCCGAGCAGTGGATGGCCGGCGAATTTGCCGAAGCGCGCCCGGTCGATCAACGATTGCGGGTGCTCGATGCGCACCCCGATGGAGAACGGTTTCGCCTCGATGCATAGGCCGCGCCGCTGGAGCATGCGGAAGGTGTCGCGGGCGCTGTGGCCGACGGCCAGCACCACATGCGCGGTGGCGATTTGTTCTCCGCCTTCGAGCAGGACGCCGCGCACCTGCCCCTGCTCGATGAGGAGGTCGTCGACCCGGCTGCGGAAGCGGATTTCCCCGCCGAGCGCCTCGATGCTGGCGCGCATGTGTTCGACCACGGTCACCAGCCGGAAGGTGCCGATATGCGGCTTGCTGACATAGAGGATTTCCGGCGGGGCGCCGGCGGCCACGAATTCCGTCAGTACCTTGCGGGCGCGATGCTGCGGATCCTTGATGCCGCTGTAGAGCTTGCCGTCGGAAAAAGTGCCGGCGCCGCCTTCGCCGAACTGGACGTTCGACTCCGGGTCGAGTTTGCCCTTGCGCCACAGTCCCCAGGTGTCCTGGGTGCGCTCGCGCACTGGCTTGCCGCGTTCCAGGAGGATCGGGCGAAAGCCCATTTGCGCCAGAAGCAGCGCGGCGAACAGACCGCAGGGGCCGCTGCCGATTACCACAGGGCGCGGTGCGGCCGCCGCCGCAGCGGACGCGAGGGTGACGAAGCGGTAATTTGTGTCCGGCGTCGGCGAGACCTGGCGATCGTCGCGCAGACGCGCGAGTATGTCCGCCTCGCGGGTCACTTCGACGTCCAGGGTGTAGGCCAGCACGATGTCCGACTTCTTGCGGGCGTCGTAGGCACGGCGGAATATCGTGTAACCCAATAAGTCTGCCGCAGGAATGCCGAGCCGCTTGAGGATAGCGGTCGCGAGGGCGGTTTCCGGATGATCGAGGGGCAGCCTGAGTTCAGTCAATCGCAGCATGCGGAAATGTGGCCTATTGAATTGAACGCCATTCTATCCCGCGACGATTTTCCACGAATCCGTGACCGGTAGTGGTTTCCTTGATTCGCCTCGCCGATCTGAAGGCTGGATGTGGTGATACACCGGGTTTGGTGCATGTCATCTCGGCCATGGAAAGCGAGGTCCACGTCCACAATCGACATTTCAATTGCCGCTTTCAGGTCACTAAATCAGGAAGATGATTATCTCGGTCTGGTCAGCAAGAGTCATTGAAAGACAGAGAAATTCCCCGCCGTGTGCATCAGCTCCGGCTCACATTGCGGCATTCGGAAAGTCTGTGTAACGCTAGGGGCTCGGCCTTCACAACTTCTTGAGGGATTGGTTTGACTGGTGTAATAATTACACTATACTACTCAATATGAACACGATCTACCGGTCTGGAAAGCTGAAGATCTCGGTGTATGCCGATCACGCGCCGCCGCATTTTCATGTGCGTACCCCCGAGGGCGATTCGACTGTGGATTTGAAGGAGCTGACCGTGACGGCCGGCAGTGCGAATCGAAAGTTGCTGGCCGAAGCGATTGCTTGGGCGTTGGATAACCGCGAACTCCTGTGGGCGGAGTGGCGCAAACTAAACGGAGACTGACCATGCGCGAGAAGCTTCCCCGTATTGCCGCTGCCAAGGCTCTATCAGGCAAGAGGCTTTCGATTGTTTTCGAGGATGAGTGGACGGCAACAGTGAATCTTGGCAATTTTATTGATGCATTCCCGGTGCTTGCACCACTGGGTGATCGCTCGGTTTTCCGCAAGGTGAAAATTGAGGAGTGGGGATCGGGCGTAACGTGGGATGATGAGGGATCGCTGTCAATCGCTGCCACCACCTTGTATCGCCTTGCCGCCGAACAGGCTGAGGAACCTGCGCGATGTTTCGATGCGTGGATGATCACCAACGGACTCTCGGCCACGCGCGCCGCCGAAGCTTTGGGCATGACCCGCCGCAGCATTATCAGCTATCGCACTGGCGCCCGTCCCGTGCCGACATACATAAACCTAGCGTGCCTAGGCTGGGAAGTGGCTCGCGGCGGCGGCCGGCAAACTCGCACTCATTGAGATCGTTTTCTCAACCACCGCCGATCTGGAATCGCTGAACGGCGGCAACGAACCGAAAGCTGACCTTCACGTTGCGGGGGACCGAACGGCGCTTCCGGGTCGAACTGACCCGATGACGAGGGATTGGTCTGGAGCAACGAAATCCTGGTGGCAGCTTTCTGGCGGCGAGATCAAGCGATCGGCCGTCTCTGTTCGGCCATCACCAGCCACTCAAGGTAGGATTGGATTCTAAGTTTGAGCGGCAGGTCCAGCCAAATACCGGCCCTTGATGGGACGCCGAGTCAACGATCTGGGGGGACAACAGCCGGCAACGAGCCGTCATCGGGTGGCTCGCTCGCAACGCCAGCAAACGAAGTTGGACCGGCCCATCAGCGATTTTCGCGCGAGGTGATCATCGGCTGCATTCTGCGATCACTGCACGAAAATTACCTTATTGCTCATCCCTGACGTCGGATTCAACTGATCGATGTAACGCCGGCATCCGCGCAGTTATTGGCGGACTGCGGTGGGCCCGGCATTCCCATTGTGCATTGCCTTGGGGGTATAAGCGCCGCTTATTGACCTAAACGAATAGTGCCGCTTCCGGTTCCATTTCCTGGGTAAGAATTACGCCGTGGTAGTAGCTGACACGTCCAACTCATCGAATGGAGAAACTAGATGACCCAGGAAAAGGCATTGCCAAGATTCGTCCGTCTGGCACTCCGGAACCAATACTGGTCCGGGATGTTGGCTGTATCCTTCGCCGCAGCCGCGCCGGTGTTCGCGCAATCAAACGCCGCCGGCGCCAACGGGTCCGACCAACCCATCGAGCAGATCGTCATCACCGGCACCCGCGTAAGTGCGCGTGTTGCCAGCGATACTCAGACTCCTGTCGACCTGATCAGCAAGAAGGATCTCGAGAGTGTCGGCGAACAACAACTGCATTCGGCGCTGAAAGTCGTCGTGCCATCCTTTAGTGTGTCCGCGCCGGCGACCGCTGGGACACTGGACTTCACCAGTTCGCCAACCCTCCGCGGACTCGGGCCCGGCGACCTGCTGTTGCTTGTCAACGGGAAGCGTCGGCACTCAACTGGCGCATTGAACCTGAATAACCAGATCGGACGAGGCGACGTCGGATATGACTTCAACTCCCTGCCGGCGGCGGCGATCGGCCGGATCGAAGTACTGCGGGACGGGGCATCGGCGTTGTACGGGGCCGACGCCGTCGCAGGTGTTATCAACGTTGTCCTCGACAAGTCGCTGGGTGGGCAAATAACGCTGTCGCACGGCGTAACGTCGGAAGGCGACGGCAAAAAAACCGATCTGAGTGCCGGCTTTGGGATGCCATTGGGTGGCGATGGCGTAATACGCGCAACCCTGGCCTTTCAGGACCGGGAGCGGAGCAACCGGGCACAACCCGATACGCGTCAGCAATACCTTGGCTCCGGTGGTACAAGGGCCATCTCCGGCAACTATGGGTCAGGGACGGGCTTAACGGCGGCAAGTGGCACGCCGGATCCCCGCGAGGCGACATTCAATCGAAACAGCTTCTGGTTGGGTGAGGCGCCATACGACTCGAGTTCTCTATTCCTGAACGCTGAGAAGCCCCTTTCGTCCGGTGCCACGCTTTACGCGTTCGGCGGATACAGCCGTCTTTCAGGAGATTCGCAAGGATTCTTCCGCCGGCCTGGCGACAACAACACAGTCCGGGCGATTTATCCGGACGGCTTTGGACCAGTCCAGCACTCCGTCTTTGAAAATCTTTCGTATGCTCTGGGTCTCAAGGGCGACAGTTGGGCAGGCTTTTCATGGGACCTGTCGACATCGTTCGGTGAAAGCCAGATCGACAACGACATGCGAAACTCCAACAATGCCTCGTTGGGAGTGAGCAGCCCGCGTTCGGCGTACCTCGGCGGCACCCGGATTTCACAATGGACCACCAATCTCGATCTGACGCGGGACCTCCAGCTTGGTGCAGGAACCCCGGCCCGCTTTGCGATGGGTGCCGAATTCCGCAAGGAAAAATTCGATGCCGTCGTCGGCGAGCCGGACAGTTACAGGAACGGCGGAATAAGAGTGCTCGACGGACCCAACGTTGGCGCATTCACAACCGTGGGCATTCAGCCTCTGGCCGGCACAACACCTGCCGATGCCCTGAAGGCCGATCGGCAGAATGTGTCGCTTTATGCCGAAATTGAAAAGGATCTGACGACCAATTGGGTGGCGACCGGGGCTGCCCGGGCCGAACATTATTCGGACTTCGGCGACAGCAATACGTACAAGCTCTCATCCCGCTACATGGTATCCGACAGGTTTGCCGTGAGGGGATCCTATAGCACCGGTTTCAAGGCGCCGAATCTCGCCCAGTCCTTCACGAGCAAGACCGACGTGACGTTCATTTCCGGAAACGCGGTCAATATTCGTGTCCTGCCCGTCAGTGATCCGATCGCAAGACTGCTCGGCGCAAGCGATCTCCGCCCGGCCAAATCCGACAACCTGTCGCTCGGATTCGTTGTCAATCAAGGCGCTTTCGCCCTGACAGTCGATGCCTACCAGATCCTCGTCACCGACCGCCTGGCCCTGTCGTCCACGTTTCAGGATACGAGAATCACCAATCTTCTCGCTGGTTTGGGCTATCCCGGAATTGGAGCGGTTAGCTACATGACCAATGCCATCGATACGACGACGCGTGGCATCGACCTGACGTCGTCATATCGCCATCGGTTCGCCGACAAGAGTGTGCTGACACTTACGGCGGCAGCAAACTTCAACAAAACCAGCATCGACCGCATTGTCGATACTCCGAAGCCACTCAGCAATCTCGGAATCGTAACTCCGCTATACGATGTGACACAGCAGATTCGCCTGACCGATGCGTCTCCAAAAGACAAGTTCGTTCTTGGTGCCAACTGGAAGAAAGACGACTGGACGGTCAACATGAACGTTGCTCGATACGGGGAAGTGTCCGCCGTTGCATTTACCAACCTGACTCCGGCCCAAATTGCAGCAGTCACGCCGGGTTATAAGGTCAAGTTCGCACCGACCGCTCCGGCGTCTGCCAATTCGCAAGTAATTCAGATATTCGGGGCGAAGGTTCTGACCGATCTCAGCCTGTCGTACCAGTGGGGTAAGGCAACTGCATTCACGTTTGGAGTAAACAACCTCTTTGACGTCTATCCAGACAAGAACATCGCTTCCACTCCGGCCACGGTTGCCGCCGGTACCAACGGGTCCGACAATGCGGGGATATTCCCCTATCCCTACATCTCGCCGTTTGGATATACGGGGCGCTCGATGTTTGCGAAATTAGATTATCGCTTCTAGCGGCGCTTGTCTCCGCGGCGGCATTCCTACCTCGTCTTTCCACCGAGGAGCCGCCGTAATTGCTCCTTGTCGGACGCCATCTGGATGCGCATGATCTTCAGCAGCTCTTTGGCATTTTCCGATAGCGGCATACCCGGACGAAAGACGAGAAGGCCGGTAAAGTTGACTTCGATGGAGACCGGACGCAGCACCAATCCGCGTGCAACATAATCCAGCGCGGAGATCGGATTTGCCATTCCGATCCCGACATTGCCCAGAGCCAGTTCGCAAACGGAGCTCGAATAAGGAGTCTCAATAATTGGTTGCAACTCGATACCGACCTTTCGCAGCGCTTCCTCCAGGCGCCCGCGGCCGGCATCCTCGGGGTTCAGGGCGATGAAAGGATATTTCGCCAGATCGCCGGGCTCAATGACCGCCTTCTTCGCCAGTCGATGGTTCGGAGCAACCACGATCACACCTGGAATACTCATGAACTCCGAGTGCTCAAGACCGCTGATCGACAGTTCGTCCGCCATCAAGCCGAAGTCGACCTGACCGACGAGGACCCTTTGATAGACCTCGCGGGAACTCATGATCTGAAGGGACATCTGAATGTCGCGCTTAGCCACGTCGAGATTGGCGATCGCGCGCGCCATGAAGCCCGTCCCGAGTGCCGGGTAGGATGCAATGGACAGGCGCCGAAGCCCGTATGTCTGAAGGCTGCGAATTCGGTGTTTGATGCTTTCGAAGCCCGAGAAGCACAGGTCTACATCGACCAGGAGGGCGGTCGCCTCCTGTGTCGGCACGAGGCGTCCGCGCACCCGTTCGAAGAGTCGGAGCCCCGACTCGACTTCCAGCTTGCGTATCGACTGACTAACGGCGGGCTGGGAGATTCCCAACAATGACGATGCTCGACTGGTGCTTCCCGAATGCATTACCGCCCGAAAGATCTCAATTTCTCTCATTTCCATGACACATGGTCCAGGCTATGACTCATTGTGACCTCGGTCTGACTGCCCGAAGAACAGCCAGGCGGGGTAACCGTAGCGGCCTGACCTTCACCATGACCGAGGCCACGCAGGTCAACTCAAGGTTTTAATGATGACACAAAACAACATCGACACAAGCGATCCCGTGCACAAGTTCAATGCGCTGAATCTGCCGGTTCATCGGGCGTCCACATTGGTTTTTGAAAGCACCGAGGCTTTCCTTTCCCGCAAGTCGCAACTCTACGACGGCTACTCCTACGGTCTTTACGGCACACCCACGACAAGAGCCCTCGAAGATCAGGTGGCTCAGATCGAGGGCGGATTGCGTTCAATTTTGCTTCCATCAGGCCTCGCCGCGCTTACTCATACGTTGCTTACCCTGGTTCAATCCGGCGACCAAGTTTTGGTAGCCGACTGCGTCTATGGTCCGGTCAGGGAATTTTGCGCTTCTACGCTTGGACGCCTGGGAGTTACGGTAGATTTTCTTCCTGCTGGTGCCGACAGCATCGCACCCTTCCTGACTTCGAAGACCCGTATAGTGGTTCTCGAGTCGCCGGGGTCCTTCACCATGGAGATACAGGATATAGCGACAATCTGCGCGGAGGCTCATCGCCGGGAGGTGCGGGTGATGCTGGATAACACCTGGGGATTCGGTAACGCCAGCATGTTTCAACATGGCGTGGACATCGTCTGCACCGCCCTCTCAAAGTACGCCTCCGGTCATTCGGACGTCTGCATGGGATCAATAACCGTCAGCGATGATGCGCTCTACCGCAAGCTCAAAAAGTTTGTCTCCGGCGTCGGGAGCGGTGTATCGTCCGACGATGCCTATCTGGTGTCGCGTGGTCTGAGCACACTCGAAATCCGCCTTCGAGAACACCAGATTCGCGGCCTCGAACTGGCACGTTGGCTGCGCGCGCGAACCGAGGTCGAGCGTGTCATCAATCCCGCCGACCCGGAGGACCCGTACCACGAACGTTATGACAAGTATTTCACCGGCGGCAACGGGCTGGTCAGTTTTGTGCTGAAATGCAATGCGCTACCGGCGATTGCCAGAATGCTTGATGGATTCAAATATTTCAAAATTGGCGCGAGTTGGGGCGGCACCTCCAGTCTTGTGGCGCTTGCGGACCTGAGTGGCATAAGATCGCTGGAGCAGTTCCCGAAGGAGACCTATGTCCTGCGAATTCACATCGGGCTGGAACCGCTCGAAGCGCTATACGCCGACCTAGATGCCGGCTTCGGCAGGTTCAACAATGCTCCCTAGCAAGAAAAGCAATTGTTTGGCAATTCCCGTCGGGATCGCCGGCCCAGCTTGGTAGTTGTCTTAGAGTCCTCAGGAGATAAACGTGAGTCATGAGTTCGCTTCTTGCAGTACCACGGGCCGCGCGACTCGCGCGGCATTGCCGATTGTTGCCGCCACGCTGGCAAGCATCTGGCTGGCGGGGCACGCCACGGCGCAAACAGTCGTCGGCAAGATCAAGGAGCGCGGCTATGTCACCTGCGGTGCGAGTCAAGGCGTTCCCGGCTTGTCGCGGCCGGACGAAAAGGGCTACTACCGTGGCTTCGACTCGGACATCTGCCGGGCATTTGCGTCGGCGATACTTGGCGACAAAGACAAGGTTCGGTATGTTCCGCTGAATGCAGGCCAACGCTTCCTGGCGCTTCAGACCGGCGAAATCGACATCCTATCGCGAACATCGACGATCACCCTCTCCCGCGACTCCTCCGTGCGCTTTGTTGCAATCACGCTCTACGACAGCGATGGCGTTCTCGTCCGCAAGAAGGACAAGATCACAGGCCCCAAGCAACTGAATGGAAAGACAGTCTGCCTGCAAGGTGGCGGGAGCCTTACAGAGCACGCCATCATCGATACTGAAAGGAAGTTCAAGATCAAGGTCCGCAAGGTCTACTTCGATTCCACGATTCTCGCCCGCGACGCTTACTTCGCCGGGCGCTGCGATTCCTATGTGACCGACGGAACCGCCGCGGCCGCGCAACGGGCGACGGTCGCCAAGGACCCGAGCGAACACGAAATCATCAAGGTTGGCGAAACGGCCGAACCGAATGGAGTGGCCATAGCGCGAGGTGACGAGCGGTTGTTCGACGTCGTCAGGTGGTCATTCAATGCGCTCGTCTGGGCGGAGCATATGGGCATTAATTCTGAAAACATCGATGAGCGAGTGCGCAGTGGCTCAGAGGAGGAAAAACGCGTGCTCGGTGGCGCAGGGTTCGGAAAGCCGCTGGGCCTCGACGACAAGTGGGTTTACAACGTCATCAAGCAAAACGGAAACTACTCCGACATCTGGGATCGAAACCTCGGCAAGAATACGCCGATGAAGATTCCCCGCGGTCTGAACGCACTTTGGCGCAATGGCGGGCTCAACTATCCATTCCCGTGGGATTGAGCTTCGGCCTGCTTCGGCGTCGCATAGGGACGGTCCCGTGTTGTGGCCAAAGACCGGTGTTCGGCAAGGTTGTGGAGAGTCGGAATGTTTCGAGATGCACGGCATAGAGGAATTGCGATACAACTAGGTCTGTTGATCGCGATCTTTATCGCCGCCGCCTTGCTGGTCAGCACTGCGGTTTCCAACTTGGAAACCCGGGGAATCCCCGTCGGAATCGATTTTCTCGGAATGCCATCGGAGATAGTCATATCCGAATCGGTACTCGCCCACGATCCGGGCGACTCGCACTACCGTTCGATACTCGTCGGAATTGCAAACACACTTTTTGTTTCCACCCTCGTGATAATTTTGTCGACGGTTTGCGGCCTGGTCATCGGACTGGCACGGTTGAGTGAAAATCCGCTTGCGTCGATCACCAGCAAGTGCTGGGTGGAACTCGCACGAAACTTCCCACCGATCGTCATTCTGATTTTCCTGTACTCGATCTGGTGGAAGGTGTTTCCGCCCGTCGATCAAGCATGGGAACTCCTGCCAGGAACCTATCTTTCGATGCGGGGGTTGAATTGCCCCGAAATCGCCCTGTCGTTTTCACCTGTCGGGGCACTCGGCGTGGTTATTGGTCTTGTGGTGTGGGCCCTGCACAGGCGCTTGGCGGCAAGAATTCGCCTCGCGCCCCGATTCTGGAAGCTGCTCTCGATTGGACTCCTGGTGGGCGGAGTTGTGCTGGCCGACACTCATCTCACCCTGGAGGTGCCGCAGTTTACTGGTTCAAATTACAGCGGCGGAATCGAATTGTCGCCGGAGCTAAGCACCATCCTCCTCGGATTGACGCTCTACACAACCGGCTTTATTGCCGAAATCATCAGAGGTGGGGTGCTGTCAATCAACAAGGGGCAATGGGAGGCGGGCCGTGCCCTGGGGCTGTCGCGCGGCAAAATTCTGAGGTTCATCGTCATACCACAAACGTTGCGCGTCATCGTTCCACCCCTCAACAGCCAGTATATCAATGTCGTAAAGAACTCGACACTTGCGATCGCGGTGGGCTATCCGGATTTTCTCGCGGTCATGAACACCATGATCAGCAAGACGAGCCATTCCATTGAAGGCGTGCTGATCATCCTCGGCGTATATCTCGTCATCAATCTATCCTTGTCGACGCTGGCGAACTGGTACAACCGCCGCGTTGGTCTCACCGGGGGCTAGGTGGTGACCATCGAGGGAAATCCGGTGTGCATGCCCCCGCCAAAACGGATGCCCGCTTCAGGGTTGCTCGGGTCGCTCGTTGGCACCCCAATGAATTCCGCGCTGACCCTGGTCTTCGCCTGTATTATTCTCTTTTCAGTACTGCCCGCCTTCCGCTGGGCGGTACTTGATGCGGTTTGGCTGGATCCGGATCCGGCTTCCTGTCGTGCGGCCAGCGGAGCCTGCTGGAATTTCGTCTACGCAAAGCTTGGCCAGCTGATATTCGGAATATATCCGCACGAACTGAGATGGCGGCCCTTCCTAGCGTGTGCCTTGATCGTGGCCCTTCTCGCCTGGTCGGTATGGCCGGCGAGCTGGCGTCGGCGATTGGCGTGGATCTGGCTTGGCAGCCTGATATGTGTTTTCCTGTTGATGGGTGGCGGTTTCGGCCTGACGCCTGTCCCGTCTTCACTGTGGGGTGGGTTGCCGGTTACCCTTATTCTGACGGTCGTTGCGATTGGTCTTGGCTTTCCTCTCGGAATACTGCTGGCGCTCGGAAGGCGCAGCAAACTTCCGGCACTGCGAATGTCGTGCGTCGTGTTCATCGAGGGTGTTAGGGGATTGCCGCTACTCTCCATCCTGTTCGTGGCATCGATCATGCTGCCGCTCTTCCTGCCTGAAAGCCTGCTACCCGACAAGTTCGTTCGCGCGCTCGTCGCGTTGACGCTGTTTGCATCCGCCTATTTTGCCGAGGTCGTACGGGGTGGGCTTCAGGCGATTCCCAAGGGCCAATATGAGGCGGCAGCGGCATTGGCATTGCCCTACTGGAATACCCAGCGAAGGGTCATTCTGCCCCAGGCAATCCGAATCGTGATTCCGGCCCTCGCCAACACCGTCATCGTCATGATCAAGAACACCAGCCTGGTGCTTGTCGTCGGTCTGTTTGACATCATAAGCTCGGGCAAGGCCGCCCTGGCGGATCCCGCCTGGCCATCGCCGGCGGCAGAAACATTCCTGTTCATAGGCGGTGTGTTCTTCTCGATCTGCTTTTCGTTCTCGCGCTTCGCCGATTTTCTTGAAGCGCGAAGCAAGACCAACCATTAGAGGTTTGTGCCCGACCATGACAACATCCGATTCCCCGCCCAGTGTACCAGCGGCACTTCCTACTTCCGATGGACCACTCGCAGTCCAGTTGATAGGGGTTCACAAATGGTTCGGCTCGTTTCAGGCACTTTGCGACGTGAACCTGGATGTTCGGAAAGGCGAACGCATCGTGATCTGTGGCCCCTCCGGGTCGGGGAAGTCAACCATGATTCGGTGCATCAATCGCCTCGAGGAACACGAGCAGGGGCAGATCATCGTTAACGGCATGACGCTCGACAACGACTTGGCGCGAATAGAGGCAGTGCGCAAGGAGGTCGGAATGGTCTTTCAACAGTTCAACCTGTTTCCGCACCTAACCGTTCTGGAAAACTGCACCCTGGCACCCATGCAAGTCAAGGGCATCTCAAGCTCTGACGCCGAAAGAATGGCGATGGAACTGCTGCACCGGGTTCGAATTCCCGAGCAGGCCAACAAATATCCCGGCCAGCTTTCCGGCGGCCAGCAGCAGCGTGTTGCGATTGCGCGGAGTCTATGTATGAATCCCAAGATCATGCTTTTCGACGAGCCTACGTCGGCACTCGACCCCGAAATGGTGAAGGAAGTACTGGATACGATGGTCGCCCTCGCCGTGGAGGGAATGACCATGCTCTGTGTTACCCACGAGATGGGGTTTGCGCGTCAGGTCGCCGACCGGGTGATTTTCATGGACTCAGGGCAGATCGTGGAGTCGAATTCGCCAACCGAGTTCTTTGAGCACCCGCAAAACGAGCGAACGCGCCAATTCTTGTCACAAATTCTCCACTAAGCAACCACCTGCGGTTGCTTGATGTGTTGATGGACAGTCCAATCTCGGCATAACTGACTCGAGCCGTCAAGCAGCGGCCACCTCAGTCCGAGAAATGGGAATAGCTAGGAATGCAACCAATGACTCAAATTGACGACGACAGTCTGCGGGTAATTGAGGTCGCTTCCGCTCAGCATATCATCTTGCTGCACTCAATCCTGAATGGCCGCAGTATTTTGGCGACCGCCATCGCTAGGTAAATGGGTGCCCCATTGGCCGCTGTACTCAGTTACCTGCCCTTGGAGCCTCGCCGCGACGAAGGTCCGGAGTGGGTCGAGTGCCGGAGTACACCAACGGCCGGTTCCGGGTAACGAGACCGCCCCGGATTGCCTCAACTTCAAATCGTTTGCAGCCCTGACACGGGCTGTCAGTCGAAAAAGTCTAGGACTCGGGTCTTCGATGGGGACGTGACGTTGCATCACACGGCGGGATGGGGGGCGGGGCTGACGATTTGTGATAGCCATGAGGAGGCCACGGCGCCCATCTCGCCGTGCGCTAAACGGTCAGGCGCGCAAGAATTAGCCAGACCAGCGTCTGACTTGACTGCTCA
>Ga0163199_1000610_pt1 | contig 22447 bp, 22 predicted proteins | sample PL_2010_150m_FD_113537 | JGI IMG/M metagenome (GOLD analysis project Ga0163199, IMG submission 113537) | Freshwater microbial communities from Powell Lake, British Columbia, Canada to study Microbial Dark Matter (Phase II) - PL_2010_150m | ecosystem: Environmental > Aquatic > Freshwater > Lake ...
ATGATCTATGGAACGATGAGGCTTACACGGCGTATCGTGAGCGCGTGCAGAGTTTTGCTTTTGCGCCATGCACATTTTGCGGCGGCTGCGATCTCTCGGAAGCGAATGAGGAAGATTGCATTGGTAACACATTCCCCGCATGTGGCGGTTGTTTGTGGGCGCAGGGTGTGATTCAGTGTCCGTAGATTTCTGAAGACCGACGCGGTTTCGCAACGCGCCCCGTAGCGAAGCGGAGTGGGTGAAACCGCGTCGGTCTATTGGAGAAGATATGAAGATCAATTTCTACGCAACGTATCGGCAGATAGTTGGTGGCAAGACGGTTGATCTGCCACTGCCGGAGAACGTCACGGTTCGTCAACTGCTTGATGAGATCATCGGGCGTTATCCAAAGCTGCGCGGTGAAATGTTAGATGAGCATGGCAAGTTGTATCATCACGTTCACATCTTGATCAACGGGCGCGACTTCCAACATTTGCAGCAAGAGATGGATACGGTGATCGCGCCAGACGATACGGTGAATATCTTTCCGCCGGTGGCGGGCGGGTGAGTGGCAACGTGTGTGCGCCAGATCTCCGAGTTCTTACCCGCTCCGCTTCGCTACGGGGCGCTTCGCGAGAACTCGGAGATCTGCTGAAATAGTCTATGGCATTGGACGTTACTCTACGCGGCATTCCATTGTGGCTCTTGCGAGAATATATTGAAGAGCTTGGCGCACAGGTGCGCGACGATGGTGTGTTGTATAGCGATGGATGGCAGGCGCGATTGACTCAAGTGGAAGATTTTCAAGTGGGGTCGCTGAAGGTGGGGCAGGTGAGACTGGAACTGGATGGGGAGGCGGCATCACTGGCGGCTGTCCGCCCCAAGTTAGAAAAAAAGTTGCACCGCGCGGGTGGTTAGGACTCACGTAAAAAAAACAAATTCCTGAATCCTCAGTCGTTGCGCGATTTGTTCTATCACCGTTATAATTTTCGTGATGGTTGAAACACTTGATAGCTCTATTCTCATTAGCCAACTTGCCTCGCAGGGTGTGCGCCATTTGCGTTCTGCCAAAGCGACGGTTGCAGCGACCTCTCTAAATACGGACGCGCTAATTGCTGAACTTGCCCGTCGTCCGGAGCCTCGCTTGCGCGAATCTTTGATTCCTTTGTTTATCCGGCATCCGGAATATTCAGAGGTAGCAAGAAAATTGGTAGAGACTCTTGAGCCGACGGCATCGGAATCGCTGGCGCATATGTATACAGCCGCCGTCTATCTTCAAAGATTTTGGAGCGGTACGCTGGGGCTTTCTCTAAAGAATTTAACTCTCTTGCCCAACTATTTCGGAGTGCTGAAATACAATCTCCCCGGCGAAAATGAATATTTTGGCGAGAGCGGATTGCGCGCTTTGGCGAAGCTGTACGAGGAGAAAACAGGTTACAACTGGTTGAGCGCGTATCATTCGGTCATCGCGCTTCTACTCGATCAATTGGTATTAGAAGGACAGCATGAGTGATTCACTGGTTGACGCGAACCAACTCCGAGATTTCTTGAAGCGACTCGGCGAGTGCTATCGCCATGCGGGTGTGGTCTATCTGGTCGGCGGTTCTTCGTTAATTTTGGTTGCGGCTAAGGAAAGCACCTTCGATATAGATTTGAAATTCGAAGTTGACGTGGCGCATCACTCCGAGTTTATCGGTTGCCTGCGCCGACTGAGTCGTGAAATGTCACTCTCCATTGAGGAAGCATCGCCTGACGAATTTCTACCTCTCCCCAAAGGCTACCAAGACCGCCGGGTATACATTGGACGCTACGGATCTTTGGACATCTTCCATTTTGATTTCTATTCGGTGGCGCTGGGAAAACTTCAACGCGGCAATGAAAAGGATTATGCCGATGTCGTAAACATGGTTCGCGCTGGGGTTATCGAACTGCAACGGCTTGAACAATATTTTGAAGAAGTGCTGCCGCAAATTAACTCTTTTAGTTTGCGCACCGACCCGGAAAACTTCAAACGTAAATTCGAGTTATTCAAGAGGCGATACGAGGCTTCTTCGTGATTGGTAGTGGACAGTCAAGTCTGAAATTTTAGGTAGCCTAGCGCCTTGTGCGCGTGGATTGCCTATAAGACGCAGAATCAAAAAGACTCCGAAGATTTCTTCGGAGTCTTTTTTGTTTAAGCGTATCGCGCTAGAGAATGCTGAGTTCCTTCAACTTCGATTCGGGTGCGACACCTTTGACCCAACCGCGAGCTTTGTAATACTCGTCGAGCATCAAGTCGAGTTCGCACACATGACCCATAGAGCCGGGCATGGTGGAAGGTTCTTTGGTGAATCGTTCGGGCAGATAGTCGCTGCCCTCGCCGAAGCCCGCTTGATTGTTGTAGTAGCGCTCAAGGTTGTAGATGCGCTCTCCGGCTTTCATGCCATCATCGGAGGTGAAGGGGATGCCAACAACGGCGGAGTATTGCGCGACATATTCATCCATGCCTTCAGCAAACGCGCTGAACTTGCACAGGTCGAGGCTATCGGAGAAAGCGTGAATGTCTTGCAATACTTTGGTCAGCTCGCCTTTGCCTTTCCACTCAAGCGGATCGGTGGGAAGCGGGATGAGCTTGAGTTCGCTGGCGGGTGTGTAGGCGCGCAAGTGGCACGCGCCGCGATTGCTGGTGGCGTAAGCAATGCCCATACCTTTGAGACCGCGCGGGTCATATGCCGGAATGGATTGACCTTTGACCGTCATGGAAATTTCAGGATGACCAAATTTCTTGGCGACTCGTTCTGCGCCTTCGGCGAGCATGTCGCCCACGCCTTCGCGCTGCGCGATCTTGCGAACGATCTCGACCATGTTGGTCACATCACCCCAGGCGAGCGTGCCGGTGCCATTGGTGTATTTCTTTTGGCTGGCTTCCATGAAAACGCTGAGGACGTTACCCATCTCGATGGTGTCGAAGCCGAAGTCATTGCACATATCAATCAACTTGGCGACGCCGTCTATACCATCGTAGCCGCAGTTCGCGCCGAGCGCCCACGCCGATTCGTATTCGACGCTTTCCATGCGTAAGCCTGCGAATGGACCCGTTTTGATCTCAACTTCTTTTTTGCAGGCAACCGGGCAAGCGTGGCAAGTCGGATCATCCACGAGAACATTATTTTTAACATGCTCACCGCTAATGTGTTCCGCTTTGTCGCCGAAGGAAGTGACTTGGCTGTTGTTCGCCGGCAACGCGCCCATGTTGCTGGTGATGTTCATCAACACGTTGGTGCCATAGACCGAGAGGCCGCCTTTGCGCGGCGCGGTGATATTTTTCTCGTCCATGATGGTTGCCAACGCTCGATCATGGGCGGCTTTCCACGCATCGTGATTGGCGGCTTTGGTCATCTTCTTTTCGGATTTGATCACAATCGCCTTAAGATTCTTACTGCCGCCGACACAGCCCGTGCCGCCTCGTCCACTGGCGCGGTCATCCTCATTCATCCAGCAGGCGAAGCGCGAAAGTTTCTCGCCTGCTTGACCAATGGCGATCACGCTTAAATCTTTTTCGCCATATTTATTTTGGAAGAACTTGACGGTGTCGTGGACTCCTTTGCCCCAAACTTCTGAGGCGTCGAGCAGTTCTGCTTTTTCGTCGTGAATGTAAATATAGGTTGGCTTCTTGGCTTTGCCTTTGAAGAGCAGTCCATCGAAGCCAGCCCAGCGCAATCGCGCCGCCGACCAGCCGCCGTGATGCGAGTCGGTGACAGTGCCGGTGAGTGGTGATTTGGTGACGATTGCCATCCGCCCGCTCATATTTGCTTCGCTGCCGGTGAGTGGTCCATTCATAAAGCAGAGAAGGTTATCGGGTGAGAGCGGATCCACTTTGGGGCCGTTCTCTAACAAGTAGCGTACTCCCAGACCACGCGCGCCAATATATTTACGCGCCCAGTCTTCGGGAATGCCATCGTACTTGACTTCCCCCTTGCTTAGATCAACATGTGCAACTCGATTAGCAAATCCACCTAATGTCATCGTGACCTCCTGTGAAATGAAAAGATTTTTTTACGACTGTGATCATCGTATATCTAATTGCTAGTGTAAGTCAATACCTTCGCCAATTTAAAATCCATATCCTCTATTTCTATCTGTAACAATCCAATTTGAGAATGATGCATTAGAGAATGGGAAGGTCTAATGTGAGGAAAACAATGACAATATGACACTCATCATATCTCCCGTTTGTGAGGCAACATGCAATGTTTTCCAAAGTTTACTCAAATTGCCCGAAGGAGTCGTTTATGATCGATATGAATCTGCTCGTGTTGGTAGTTGGGGCGTTGATGACCGTTTTGGGCCTGGTTCTTAGCTGGCGACTCGGAAGAATTGTCACACTGCACATCCTTCACCCTGCAAACCGATCCCCAAATCGTGATCAAGCGAGCTGCACAGCTCTCCCGCGAATAAACGTAGAGACGACCCGATGGGTCGTCTCTTGAGGGATGAATGAAAACGACTCTGCGAGGGCGGAGTCGTTTTTTGGTTGAGGGATAATGGCGGGCGTCAGTGGTTTTACGAAGCGTAGCGGAGCAAAATCCACTGCACTCGGGGGTTAGCCGTCACCGTTGACATCTGAGAAGTTATTTTACGGTTACAATCTCTAACTTCATTCCCGCCACTATGCCCACGTCTTTTAAAGGACGAATATCCCGACTTTGATTGTGTTTATGCGCCCATTGCCTATGCATATCTCTAAAGATTTTACCTGTTTTAGAATCACGCAAAACCCACTTTTCGTTATATGTAAACGGCAGGATTTTGTCATTAGACGCTTCTGCTAAAGATACCCATACGTCATCAAGCAAATCCGAGATATTACTAAATCGGTCATAAGGAATTTGCCAAACTACACCAGTTTTGCCTAGGAGAGGGCGAGAGTCTACTGTCAAAAAACTTTCTTCTCGAATCGACTCAACAACTTTATCAACCGCTGTTTCTAGAATTTGCGTTATTTCCTTTTGAACTTGTTTACCTGTTTGTTGTGAGGCAATCTTAGAAAGTTCCCCTATAATCTCTTGGGAGGTTATAGTTGAACGCACAGTGTTTTGAATCGTTGAATAAAGTTGGCTTTCATCCAAAGATTTTCTTTGCGTTATGGCTTCAACATAATCCTTGACGCTTGATTGTTGGCCATATTCTGCTGGCGAATAAAAATGATGGGGTTTAAACCAAAGAACGGCAAAAAAGGCGACGGCAATCAAAATGGGGAAAATTATTACAAATGAAGTAAGCGCCACTTGAATTCCGTTGCTGGTTTGTACCACTGCAACGGTAAGAGTAACTTCTGTAAGAGATATAAATAACGAAATTACCCAAAGAGGAGTCAGCGGGCGATTTATTGATGGCTTTTGTTCTGTGATTGTCATTTTCTTTTTAACCGATTAAGTATGAAAAGGTGTCCAACGAATTAAGTGATTGATACGGCGAAACGAGAGAAAATCAAAAACACGTTTCTCTACTCAATACCTACGCCAATTTCAAAATCACGCTGTTTTCGCTGGGAAAAATAGGCTGTTCTTCAGACAAGATCTGCTTTTGGCGTAGGTATTGTCTACTGACGGATATTAGACATTATTGGAAATAAATTTTACGCTGATAAGAGAGGGAGCGCAGATAGCGAAAGTCAGTGCGGAGGTTGTGCAAGGCGCAAGCGACCTGCATCACCAAATCAGAGAACCCTTTGGCGGTATTGCGAAACATATCCTTCACAATACGACAGCGTTTAATGCCAGCAATCACATGCTCCACCGCCACCCGTGCTCCCGCGATTAAGTGATTGGATATCAAATCGACGGCACTCAGAAATTTTCCGCGCAATTGTTTCTTGGGTTGAATGATGAATACATTTGCTGGCTCATATCCATAAAACCCCAAGTCTTTCGTCAGTTGTGCGCCTTGCGGATACTGAACCGCTTCCAGATCTGCCATCTTTTTGTCATGGGTCTTGCCCGCGTAGGTTTGGCTCAAATACGCCACTTGCCGAGTTTGTTCGTTAGCAATGATCAAGTTTTTATCAGTATGGGCTTTTTTTTTTCCGCTATAGTTTTCCCCTTGTTTTTCAGGGTTTTTCGGGCGTTGCCGACGCCGTTCGGTGCCGTCAATCAGCAAGGCGGGCGGTCTGTCGGAGGTCGCTCCGCTCTGGGGGAAAGTAGCCGGGTTGCGCTCCGGTACATAGTTGAGTTGTTGTAACGCTATATTCAAAATCGGCATGAGACGATGAATCCATTTATTCGTTTGCGCTTGGCTCAGACCAAACTGAATCCCGTGAAAAGTTTGCAGTGAGTAAGTTTTCTGGTAGACCAAAATGAACAGCAACTTGTCTTCGTTCGTCTGTAGGTTCGCCTTCCGCCCCCACCGACTTGGCGTTGACGAACCTGCTTGCTTTGCGTATGCGTATTCGATTGGGTGGCCGCGTACGCCACAGCGAATGCGGGTAACAATGTTTCAAACTCCTTCAGCATGAGACTCGTCATCGCAAGAAATTGACGTGGGTTATTTTTCAAGGTAGTGTAGGTGAGCATAACTCTATTATCTCTTATTTCCAATAATGTCTATTATACGGAAAGTAGGTGAGGGCGCAAATGTGGAATGCTAACCTAAAAAGCGCTGTCAACGGATTATGGTAGCGGATTGAGCGGATTATGCCAAAAGAATCCGTTCAATCTGTTCTAAAAAATCCGTTGACAGCACCGTTATGCGAATGGGTCAACGGACTTTGAGCACGCCTGCTTTGTCAAAATAAAAACGCGAGCCACATCTTCGTGGCTCGCGTTCATTCTTCACGTAAACGCATACACTGGAACATGAATAGTTTTTCGCGGCGCTGAGTTGCCTGCCAAAATTTTATCGAGCGATTTAGCAACGCTGGCGTGAATAAACTTCTCGCCACATTGAGTGCAAACACCCGTTGGCACACCTTCAATAATGAAGAGCCGCCCATCGTGCCAGATCTCGCGGGGCAAAAGTTTCTCCTCGACTTCTCCGCCGCAGAAATAGCAATCCGAATATGTGTGAGACATTTTTTTTACTCCTTCTTCCCTCTCGTGCGTGGCTTGTTTCGTTTCGTGCGCCACCGTGATGCGAGGAGGGCGACCGCGCATAGTTACTTGCCGGATGAGTACGTAGACTAAAAAGCCAAGCGGGCCATTGGTTCCCATTAACAAGATCGCCACGCTTACTGACACGGTCGGCAATCTTAAGTTCTGGCTTTCCAGATAAGCCCAACGTGCCATGACGACATCCGCCGCCACGGCATGTAACCACATAACGAGCGCAGCGGGAGCCCAGTCTTGGATAACGCGCAAGTAGATTTCAAATCCTGAACTGCTAGCCGCTGATAGCAGCAGGTTACCGAATTGGGGCAAGAGAAGATTGTCGCTGAACAGGAAGGTGAGTCCGAAGCCAATTGTTAGCAGGGCTGGCGCGGCTACTGACCAAGGCGATTGCATCACCCGTCGTGTTAATGGCAGATGCGGCAGAAAGACCATCAGAAAATAATTTGGTGCAATCAGAAGATTGCCGACAATGAAGACTGCTGACAAAAAACCGAGTGACATTAGGGATTCCGCCTATTCCTTCGCCTTCCAATCTCGATGCGCCACGTAAGCCGGTGTAGGTTGCGAATCTGTTTCTCGCTCCATCATCCTCTCCGCCAGCCATTGAAACCACTCCATCGCCGTGTCACGCTGAATGTGAGCGCGCAACTCCTTGACGTAGCGTTCCAACTTTTGCCACGATTGAATGATCGGTCCGCTAAAAGCATCGTCCACCAACTCCATATCAATCTCGTGGCGATACACCAGAATCCCCAACCGCTCCCACGTCCCCATCACCATGTAGATCGCCAAAAACTGATCGTGCGGCAAACCGTCCACCTCATTCTTCCCGGCGTTCTGCGGCAAGTCGAGAATGTGCAAAAAACCTTTGACGAAGTCGGCGGTTTGAAACGAGTTCAGCATCACAATCGCGCTCTCTCGTTTTCTGGCGGCGTGATACTGGCGGATGTTCTGAATCCCAAAGGCGATGCCGATGATCATGATCGCCGTTGAGACGAGTTGAAGCGTCAAAGGGATGTTGAGGTTGAGTTCCATCTGTAAATTTGATTAGCAGATGATTCGGTGATCACGCAAGTTGATGATCTTTGTCATGCTGATCTTCTGATCGAGTCGTGACAACATTATATTACATCGGGGATGCCGCCTCTGCCACCTCAACCGTATCCTCTTCGCCAGCTTCTTCACCTCGCCGCCTATCGTGAATTACATCACTAAGTTGACAAGAAGGGTTTTAGTGCTACACTCATCATGTTTCACTTATTAGACGGTAGTAAAAGAAATGACATATATATCGCCAGCAAGGAGAGAGTGATGTCAACTCTGATCAAAGAGCGAACTGATTTCGCCGACGTGTTATACGAAAAGAAAAATTGGGTAGCGCGGATCACGATCAACCGTCCGCAGAATTACAACGCCTACAGCACCGAAGCCCTCGTGGAATTAGCGGTTGCCTTTCGTCAAGCGGCATTTGACGATGAGGTAGCCGTTATTGTTTATACGGGGTCAGGTGATCGCGCCTTCTGCACCGGCGGCGATGTGAAAGAGTATGAAGCAAAATACACCCGCACTCCGCACGATTATTGGAAGTATATGGGTCTGTTCAGCGCTTACATCGAGAGCATTTTAAATTCCGGCAAGCCGGTCATCGCTCGACTCAATGGCATGGCGGTGGGCGGCGGCAACGAGAGTCATCTCGCTTGCGATCTTTCGGTGATCGCCGAACACGCTTATGTCGGGCAGGTGGGGACAGGAGTCGGCAGTGTAGCGGCTGGCGGCGGCACTCAGTGGTTGCCCATCTTCGTCGGTGATCGCCGCGCGCGTTGGATGGTGATGCTCAACAAAAAAATTCCCGCCTATCAAGCGTTGGACTGGGGCTTGGTGAACGAAGTCGCGCCTTCGGTGAAGAAAGATGGACAGTTCATCACCCGCGCCACACCGGAAGAAATTAGCAAAGCGCAAAAGGGCGCGGACGGTTACGCCATTGATCTTTCTAAACTCGACGAAATGGTTAATGGGCTGTGTGAAGAACTGATAGACAAATTTTTTGAATGCACACGTTACACCAAACAACAAACGAACTTCTGGAAAGATTTTGCTTGGCATCAAACGATTGGACACGCCCGCGATTGGCTGGCGATCCACTACACGTCGGCGGAACCGCTCGAGGGCATGAACGCCTTCGTCGAAAAACGCAAAGCGGATTATCGCGGGCTGCGCGAAAAATCGGCGCAGGGCAAAGCGGCAGAATTTCCGTGGGGTGCTTACGAGCGATCATGTTCAAAGTGCGGCGCGAAGCACATGCCGAATGAATTTGAATTTTGTGGCAAGTGCGGCACGGCGTTGAATGGAAAAAGTTAACGTCATTGCGACGAAGCAATCTCATGTTGGCGGAGTCTGGGATTGCTTTGCGTAGCACTCGCAATGACGGTTCGCAAGGACGGTTCGCACGGACGGTTTTGAGGAGATCATTGCATGACTAATGTTCAAGTGTTGGATAGCAAACCTTATCACTCATTAGATGAAACGATCTATATGTGCCGCGATCTATTGGAAGATGATGATTTTCCAACGGTGAAGAAGTGGCGCGCGGCGGGCGGCAAAGTGGTGGGGCATTTCCAAGTTTATTTTCCGGAAGAGATCGCCCATGCGGCAGGTATGTTGCCGTTGAAAATGCGCGGCGCGCAGATCGAGACGCGGCTAGCCGAAGCGCGATTTGGATCGTATCTGTGTTCGATCCTCAAGACATCGTTGGAGTTGGCATTAAGCAACAAGGTTCAACTGGATATGTTTGTCTCGCATCCCATTTGCGATGCGGCACGCAATTTGGCGGCGGTGTGGGGGCGTAACTTTAGTTACCCGTGCCAAATTTTATATCTGCCGCAAAACGCTAACTCTGCTTTCTCGGCAAAGTATTTGCGCGGTGAGTATGACCGCCTTAAGCGTGAGATCGAAACGATTGCCGGACGCAAAGTGACCGATGACGATCTGCGTAACTCGATCCAAGTGTTTAACGAGAATCGTCGTTTGATTCATAAACTCTACGCAATTAAACGCGAGACACCGTGGCTGCTCTCCACCGATGAGGCGTATGTCTTGATGGCAGTGGGCGGCATGATCCCGCGTGAAGAACATAATGAAATGCTTCAGGCGGTGATCCCGTTGATCGAAGCCAGATCGGCGAAGGCGCAAGACCGCGTCCGCGTTGTATTCGAGGGTGGCTTCTGTGAACAGCCGCCGCTCGATCTGTTGCGGACGATCTCGCAATTTTGTTACGTGGTGGATGACGATCTGATGATCGGCTTGCGCTGGATTCTGGAAGATGTTGAAGTAAGCGGCGATCCGCTTTTCAATCTTGCCGATGCCTATCTCGAAAAATCTTCGTACAGTCCGGTGCAGCACGACAACCGCAAACCCAAAGAAGAGATGTTATTGAAACGAATCGAAGGCGCGAGGGCGAGCGCGGCGATTGTGACAGCAGCCAAGATGTGCGAGCCGGGCTTGGAAGAACAAGTGGCGTATGCCAAGGCATTGGACACGGCGGGTATCCCTTACTTCATTAGTGAGTTCGAAGAGAGCATGACCAGTTTCGATCAGATGCAGATCCAACTGGAGACGTTTGTAGAGAACTTAATGTTTGCGTAATTGGCGAATGGCAGATGGTAGATAGCGAATGGCAAATGACAGACTCGGCAGTTGCTATAAGCGATACGCCATAAGCAATATGCCATACGCGATATGCCATAAGCGATTAGCAAGGAGTGAATGATGAGTGATGTGAAGAGTGAAATTGTCGGACGCGGCGCTAAAGAAGGCGCGGATATGTTTCGCACTTGGTTCAATCGGTTGACAGAAGCTCCCGAGCGAAATGAAAAGGCGGCGTACGTGATGGTGATGGGAAGCATGGCAGAAGTGCTGCGCGTCTTTGATTTTCATACGGTGTTCCCTGAAATCAATTCGCTGCAAACTGCGGTGCGCCGCGTGGCGCACGAATATCTGAACGTCGCCGAAGACTACGGCTACTCGCCCGACATCTGCGGTTACGTCAAAGCAGATTTTGCCATGCAGCTGCAGGGCGGCAAACATCCGATGGGAAAGATTCCGCCACCGGCACTCGCCGTTTACACCAACGCTTGCAACACTTACATTAAGTGGGCAGAGATTTGGGAACGCATGTATCACATCCCGATCTTCACACTTGATATACCCGGCACGCGCGCCGCAGGCGGGCAGACGTGGAGCGGCAACCTTGATTTTGAAAACGACAAGAAATATGTCGGCGCACAAATTGCCGAGTTGATTAAGTTGTGCGAAGAAGTCTCGGGTAAGAAGTTCGACATTGATCGCTTGCGCGAGACAATGGGCTATGCCAACGATATGACCCGCGCTTGGAAGCGCGTGCTGGAATTAAATAAGAGTCAACCTTCGGTCTTCAACGCACTGACAGATGGCACGGTCTACTTGGGAATGGCAAACGGTTTTCGCGGCACGAAAGAGGGCGCGGAATATTTTCAGCGTGTCGTCGAAGAGATGGAATACAAAGCGGCGAATCATATCGGCACGGTCAACGATGAAAAATATCGCCTCATCTTCGTCGGCGTGCCGTGTTACCCCATCTTCCGCCGCTTCAACGAAATGTTCACCGAACACGGCGGCGCGTTCATCAGTTCCACTTACTTGTGGTTCGCTTCGGGCGGAACGAACTTGGGTTTTGAATACAACCTCAACAACCCGCTCGATAGTTTAGCCGAAGGTGTGTTGATCAGTGTGCGCGAAGCGATGGATGCAATGTTCTACCAAGATCGTGTCATCATGGACATGATCGAACCTTACAACGTGGACGGCGTGGTCTATCACCCGATCAAATCGTGCCGCACCACCTCAACCGGCTTGGCGGATAACCGCCGCGTCATCTTGGAAAAAACTGATGTTGGCAGCTTGTTCATTGAATCCGACATGATGGATAAGCGCGTGGTTGCCGAAGCGCAACTTAAGAATCGTATTGATGCCTTCTTTGAAGGCTTGGCAACACGCAAGATCATGAAGGAACGAGTAGCCTAGCCCCTCGTGGGCGATCAACGCGCACAAGGCGCTAGACTACGAAACTAAAAAATTACTAGCCCGTAGTGGGCGATAGTGGCTGACGAGGCGATCATCGCGTCGTCAACCGGAAGGAGAAAAAGAAATGGCATATGGTTCTGGAGTAGATGTAGGTTCGACGCAAACAAAAGCAGTCATCATCAACGAGAAGCGCGAGATCGTCAGTCGCTCATTGATTGACACCGGCGCCAACGTAATTCTTGCCGCCGAGAACGCTTACGCTCAAGCGTTGAAGAACGGCAATCTTGAAGAGCGCGAAGTGGAATACGTGATCGGCACGGGCTACGGACGTTACAAGGTGACGTTTGGCGACGCGCAGATCACCGAAATTTCTTGTCACGGGCGCGGCGCGGTTCACATGTTTCCCAACACGCGCACCGTGGTGGATATGGGCGGGCAAGATACGAAAGCGATTCGTGTCAGCCCAAGCGGCGAGATTTTAGATTTTTGTATGAACGATAAATGCGCGGCGGGCACCGGCAGATTCCTCGGGGCTGCCGCCTCTGCTTTGGAAATTCCGTTGAGCGATCTGGGACCGACTGCGCTCCGCGCAGAGAAAGCGGTGAAGATCAGCACGACCTGCACCGTGTTCGCCGAATCAGAAGTGGTGTCGTGGTTGGGCAAAGGAAAAAAGATCGAAGACATATTGCTCGGCGTGCATCAATCTATTGCCTCCCGCTCGATGGGCTTGATGCGCCGCGTCGGCGTTGAACCCGAAGTGTCCTTCACCGGCGGCGTGACGCGCAACATTGGCATGGTGAAAGCATTGAATGATCTATTAGGCTTTGAATGTAATGTCAGCGACGACTCACATTATATGGGCGCGCTCGGCGCGGCGTTGTTTGCGATGGATCGCATTTTGAGCGGCCGCCTGGCAAAGGAGAGTGTCGCATGATTTACACCGCCGGTATTGATATTGGTTCAACGTACGTTAAAGCGTTGATCCTCAGTGAAGATGGACAGCTCGTTGGACGTAGTTTGATCCGCACCGGATTTAAATTGGGTGAAGCGGCAGAGAAAGCGTTGCAGGCGGCTCTCACTCAAGCAAACTTGCATCAAGATGACATATCTTATATTGCCACCACAGGCTACGGGCGTTTTCAAGTTCCGTTTCGCAACGTGAACATTACCGACCTCACCGCTTCGGCGCGTGGCGCGCGATTTTTATTTCCTAACACCAACACAATTCTGGATGTTGGCGGACAAACAATGAAGGCCAGCCGTCTTGATGTCAGCGGCAAAGTAAAATCGTTTCGCTTGAATGATAAGTGCGCGGCTGGCACCGGAGCATTTTTAGAGAAGACCGCGCGCTACATGGGTTTCAATACAGAAGAGATTGGTCCCCTTGCGGTGACATCGAAAGAACCTGTTCCTATCTCCGGCGTGTGCGCCGTCTTTGCCGAATCAGAAGTGATCAACTGTCTCTCGCAAGGCAGCTCGCCCGCCGATATTATGCAAGGTTCGATCATCTCGCTCATGGATCGCGCTGTTCAATTAATGAAGCGCGTGCAGATGGAGCCGGAGTTCACATTAGTCGGCGGCATCTTGCGCTTTGAGTCAATGGTGCGTGTCATCCGCGAGAAGCTGGGTGCGCATGTAAATGTACCTCAGGGTGATCTGGTGCAATTCACTTCGGCGCTTGGCGCGGCGTTGTTGGCGCGTCAACGTCTGCAAAAAATAAATCAGCAAAGCGCGGTTCCTGCTTAACGCAAAATGACTACGTCGCGAGTTTCTCTCCTCCAAGTGCGCGTTCAATCGCGCCGGATTCACACAGAAGCCAGTCGTGAGACTGGCTTCTGTGATTCTGGAAAAAATTGCTAAAGGTTGTCAAAAATGTCAGCGATGCAATTCGTTCAATGGCAAGTTAAAGAGGGTGCGGGCATCCTCACATTTAAACGTCCGCCAGTTAACGTGATCAATATCGCGCTGTTACACGAACTGCTCTCTGCGTTAGAGACAGCGGCGAAAGAAAAAACAATGCGCGTGCTGGTCTTGCGCTCCGAAGGAAAAATGTTTTCGGCGGGCGTGGACGTTGCCGATCACACTGCCGATAAAGTGAACGAGATGATCTCGCTGTTTGATCGCGTTTGCACTTCGTTGTTAGATTTTCCAACGCCAACGCTGGCGGCCGTTCAGGGTCACGCCATCGGTGGCGGATGCGAATTGGCGTTGTGCTGTGATCTGATCATCGCCGTGGAGAATGCGAACTTCGGTCAACCAGAAATTAAATTGGCGGTGGTAGCGCCGATTGCCGCGCTGCGGATGCCGGCGTTGATCGGATACCGCCGCGCCGCCGAATTACTTTTCACCGGCGACAACGTTTCCGCAGGTGAGGCGGCATCACTGGGGTTGATCAATCGCGCCGTGCCAGCCGATCAATTTGAATCCACCGTGAATCAATTCGTCAACAAACTGACTGCGTTAAGTGCGCCCGCTTTGCAAATGTGCAAACGCGCCGTGCGCATGGGCGCGGATTGTTGGAATTTAAAACATTTGCCGGCGATGGAAAAGTTGTATCTCAATGATTTGATGCTGACCGAAGATGCCAACGAAGGCGTGGCATCGTTCATGGAAAAACGCGCGGCGGTGTGGAAACACAAGTGACGTTGTTTACACCGCAGTAGGCAAGGGGCTCGTTCGATTGACTGAAGTGATCGGAACGGGTTGAGCAGACGATGGATAGAAGGTGGAGACTTTGATGTAGTGATTTACCGGCGATGTGGTGATGATGTCTATCACAATTTGACGAAGATCGGATGGCAGATGCTCCAAGCCTGTGAGAGGGAAGTTGCGAGGACCCAACTCAGTGGGGCTGACCAACACGGAAAAATCCATGAGAGTTAAACCGATGGGCTGTTTTGTTTGAGGGTTGAAACGCAAGAGAATGTGTTCGGTGAGGTTGATGCCCATGCCGGTTTCGCCCGGACGAAAAGAAACGTAGAGAATGTCGCCCTCTTGATCATGTGTGTGTTTGATAGTTTGAGGATGTGCGTCCATTACTGAGATAGTAGCACAAATAATTTTGTGAAACAACGAGGCTACATATTTATGAAAGCGGCTGTCTTTTACGGATCGCATCAACCACTAAAAATTGAAGACGTGCCGACGCCGACTCCGAAGGCGGGCGAGATTTTGGTGAAGGTTGCTGGCTGCGGCGTGTGTCACACCGACTTGGGTTACACCGATCATGATGTGCCAACGGGCAAGAAGCCGCCGCTCATCTTGGGGCATGAGGCATCAGGCACAGTGGCGGCGTTGGGCGACGGCGTGAAAAATTTCAAAGAAGGTGATCGCGTGATCTTGCCTGCGGTGTATGGCTGTGGTCAATGCAAGATGTGCCGCATCGGGCGCGAGAACATTTGCGAGAACATGATCTTCATCGGGAGCAACGCTGATGGCGCGTATGCCGAATACACGGTGTATCCGTCAACGGCGGCGGTGGCATTGCCCAATGAATTACCTTTGATCGAAAGTTCGATCATCGCCGACGCGACGACGACTCCATTTCACGCTGTTGTGAATCGCGGGCAAGTTAAACCCGGTGATGCCGTCGTGGTGATCGGCTGCGGCGGCATTGGACTCAACTGCGTGCAGATCGCGGCGGCGGTGGGCGGCAAAGTGATCGCCATTGACATCGCCGATCACAAATTGGAATTTGCCAAGCAACTTGGCGCAAGCGCGACGATCAATTCAAAAAATGTTGAGCGGCTCGATAAAGAGATTCGCAAACTCACTGGCGGTGGTGGCGCGGATATTTCATTTGAGTGCATCGGCAATCCCGTGACGCAAGAGCAAGCCTTCAACGCGGTTCGCACCGGTGGGCGTGTGGTGCTGGTCGGCTACTCCGAGAAGCCGATGAATTTAGTTTCGGGTCGCGTGATGTTCCGCGAAATTGAAATTGTCGGTTCACTCGGATGCCGCGTGGTGGATTATCCGCGTGTGTTAGAGATGGCGCGCTTGGGCAAGATCAAAGTTTCCGAATTGGTGACGGCGAAATTTCCGTTAGACAAGATCAACGATGCCTTTGATGTGCTGCGACGGGGTGAGGGAATCCGTTCGGTGATCACGCCGTAAAGGTATACAGGGAAACAAGTAAACAAGTAGCAAGTGGTCTACCTGTCTACCTGTCTACCTGTCTACCTGTCTACCTGTCTACCTGTTTACTTTGTCTACCTGTTTACTTTGTCTACGTGTGTATTGATGCTCATTGATGTCCACGTCCACGTTTCTCGCCGCGAACACGAACGCCCTTGGGTGTTGGAGTTCATCGAGAGTCAATCGGATGGAGATATTTGGGCGAAGATTGATCGAGTTTTAACGCCGACGACCTTCCGCCCATTTTTGCAAGAGAACGGGATCGATTGGGCGGTGGCATTGGCGGAAGATTCACCTGCCACCGTCGGCGTGACTCCGCACGACTATGTCGCCGACTTGTGCGCGAAGGCGAATGCCCAGCCCGATCCGACAACGGGTGCGCGAGGAAAAATAATTCCGTTTGCCAGTCTCAATCCGTTCACGGTGAACGATCTGGCGCTTGAACTTGAAAAACTTGTCAAAGACTTTGGCTTTCGCGGATTCAAAGCGTATCCCGTTTATCAGCATCATTACATGAACGATATTCGGATGTATCCGCTGTATGCGAAGGCGCAAGAGTTGGGCGTGCCGATGTTGGTGCATACGGGGTCGTCGGTCTTCAAGGGTGCGCGCATCAAGTATGGCGATCCGCTTCACTTGGATGATGTGGCGATTGATTTCCCAAACTTGACGATCATGATGGCGCATTCGGGCAGACCGTTTTGGTATGAGCAAGCGTTTTGGTTAGCGCGGCAGCACAAGAACGTTTACATGGAACTCTCCGGCTTACCCGGCAAAAAGTTGCTCGAATATTTTCCCGAACTCGAACGCAACGCCGACAAGATCGTGTATGGCTCTGATTGGCCCGGCAATCCCCACATCCGACGAAACGTGGATGCGATTTTGTCCCTTCCGTTGAAGGATGAGACGAAAGAAAAAATTTTGTGGAAGAACGCGGAGAAGATTCTTGGCGTGGATGTGAGGCGGTAACGTATTCCGTGATACGTGATACGTGATACGTGATACGTGATGCGTGATGCGTGATGCGTGGTGCGTGACGAGCGATACGCGATATGCGATATGCGATATGCGATATGCGATACGCGATAAGCCATACGCGATATGCGAATTAAAAGGACACATTGATGAAAGAACTCCTCTTAGCGAATGAAGCCATTGCGCGCGGCGCGTGGGAAGCAGGCGTGAAGTTTGCCTCCGGTTATCCCGGCACGCCCAGCACCGAAATTCTTGAAACGATTGCCAAAAAATATCCAGAGATCGATTCGCAATGGTCGGCGAATGAGAAGGTGGCATTTGAAGAAGGCATGGGCGCGGCAATCGGCGGCTTGCGCGTGTTGGTGACGATGAAGATGGTCGGGCTTAATGTCGCCGCCGATTCGTTTATGGTCTTTCCGTATTCGGGAACTAATGGCGGCTTCGTCGTGATCTCTGCCGACGATCCCGGTATGCACTCATCGCAAAACGAGCAAGACAATCGTTACTTGGCATTGATGGCAAAAGTTCCGGTGATTGAACCTTCGACGGCGCAAGAGTGCAAAGACTTCATCAAGATCGGCATGGAACTCTCCGAACAATTTAGTGTGCCGGTGATGATGCGAACCACGACGCGATTAGCCCATCACAAAGGTTTAGTGGAAGTTGGCGAGCGCGTTGAAGTTGAACAAAAACAATTTGTGCCTGACCCCAAACGATTCTCCGTTCCTATTTATCGCACACTGCTTCGCCCTGGCGTTGAAAAGCGGATGGCAGAGATGCGCGCTTACGCTGAAACGACTCCGCTGAATAGGGTTGAATGGCGCACTGGAAAAGTCGGCGCCACCGCGCAAAAAGGATCGGTTGGATTCATCACCAGCAGTATCGCTTATCAGTATGTGCGCGAAGTGAGTCCTGAGTCATCGGTCTTCCGACTCGGCATGACTCATCCACTGCCGCCCAACGCGATTAAAGAATTTTGCGCGGCGCACGAAAAAGTTTACATCGTGGAAGAGGGCGAACCTTTCATTGAAGAGCGTATTGCAGCGATGGGTATCACAAACATCGTCGGCAAGGAAATTTTTGGAGTCATCGGCGAGTATTCGCCGGAACGAATTGGCAAGGCGATGGGTTTGAGCGTGCCGGACAAACCCGACTTCAGCCAAGAGATTTCGGTGCTGCCGCGCCCGCCGATGTTGTGCGTGGGCTGTGGGCACCGCACCGTGTTCGATTCGTTGAAGCAATTAAAAGTTACGGTGGCGGGCGACATCGGTTGTTACACGATGGGCGCGTTGCCGCCGTACGAAGCGTCGCACACAACGTTTTGCATGGGCGCGGGGATCGCCACAGCGTTTGGTTTGGAACGAGCCGGACATGATCGCACCGTCGCCATCATCGGCGATTCAACTTTTATACATTCGGGGATACCGCCACTGATTGACGCCGTTTACAACGGCAGTTCACTGACGTTGATCATTCTCGATAATTCGACAACAGGCATGACGGGTCAACAATCGCACGCGGCATCGGGCAAAACTCTGCGCGGCAAACCTGCGCCGAAGATCGATCTCGAAGCGTTGGTGAGAGCGACAGGAGTTAAACAAGTTCAGATCGTGGATACGTGGCAGCGCAAAGAAGTGGCGAGAGCCGTGCGTAATGCGTTGGCGTTTGAGGGACCGGCAGTGGTGATCGCGCAGGGACCATGCCAGCGATTGCCCGAAATGAAAATGAGCGAGCGCGGCGCGGTGCCATACTTTATTGATGAATCACTTTGCACTAAATGTGATGCTTGCTTCAAAGTGTGGTGTCCGGCGATCACGCGCACGCCGTTGGGCTTCCCGATCATTGATGGCAACGATTGCACCGCCTGCACGGTGTGCGCCCAAGTGTGTCCGGTGGATGCGATTGGGGCAGTGGGCGGGGGGTGCCAGTGAGCAGTAATCAGTGAACAGTGAACAGTGATCAGTGATCAGTGAATAGTAATCAGTGATCAGTGAATAGTGATCAGTGAATAGTGATCAGTAATTAGTAATTGGGTTTTTGCAAATGCGGAAGTATCACACGCGATGACGGTAAAAGTTAAGGTGAATGTTCATTAGCGGATTAGAAAACCAATAGCGTCTATTGAAAATACTGATCACTGATAACTGATGACTAAAAATTATGAATCCCACAACTAACTTAATTTTTGCCGGTGTGGGCGGGCAGGGTGTTCTGCTCATCGCCGAGATGACTTCGCAAGCGGCGGCGCGATGCGGATTCGATGTGAAGCAAACCGAAGTGCATGGCGTGTCGCAGCGCGGCGGTAGCGTGGAGAGTCACGTCCGATTCGGCGAAGAAGTTTTTTCGCCGCTTGTTGTTGCCGGCACGGCGGATGTCGTTGTTGGTTTGGAGAAGCTCGAAGGTCTGCGTTTCGCCAATTTTGTGCGACAGCAAAATAGCAGAGGGCTTGGTGGGGTGCTGGTACTCGATCACGAAATTGCCATAGGCAAGGAAGTTTTTTCGCCGCTTGTGGTCGCTGGCGCGGCGGATAAGGAGTCTGGTGTCGTGTTGATCAACGATCACGAAATTATCCCGGGCTCGGTAGCGAATGCGGCAGAGAAATATCCGTATAAGGCGATTGAATTTTTGAAGGAAAAGAATCTCAACGTCGTGGCTCTGCCTGCTTCAACGTGCGCCAAAGAGTTGGGCGATGGGCGCATCGCCAACGTCGTCATGCTCGGCGCGATGAGTAAACTCGTGACGGGTATTTCCGAAGAAATGTGGAAACAAATTCTGACCGAGAAAGTCCCGAAGAAGTTTTTGGATTTAAATATGAAGGCGTTTGAGAAAGGTAGAAGTTTGGTTTAGAAGAGACGAGAGATTAGAGATTGGAGATTCAATTTCTAATCGTAACTACTCAGCGTCATTGCGAGTCTTCGAGAAGCAATCTCATAGCGTGACCGAGATTGCTTCGCAAAGTGCGCTCGCAATGACGGGTGGCTGAGTAGTTACCTCTAATCTCCAATCTCTAATCCCGGAAGGAGGCAGCCATGGCAGAACAATCTGGAATGGAACTTATCTACGATTGGAATATGAAGGGTGAGCTACCCGCATACCCAAAGAAGAAGATCATGATCGTGGATGAGACCTTGCGTGATGGATTGCAATCGCCGTCCGTCACGCATCCATCAATTCAAGACAAAGTCTATTTGCTCTACCTCATGCGCTGCCTTGAAGTGGACGCCGCCGATTTGGGGTTGTGCGGCGCGGGCGAGCGTTTTAAAAACGACGTTGTGACTCTGGCGAAAGAGATCGTCAAACAAAAAATGAACATGGTGCCGCAAAGCGCGGCGCGCACATTGGAGAGCGACATCAAGCCCATCGTGGACGCTTCGGAAGAAGCCGGCATCCCGATTGAAGCCTGTATCTTTCTCGGATCGAGTCCCATTCGTCAATATGCCGAAGGTTGGGACTTGGATACGTTGTTGCGCCTCACCGAGTCGTCGGTAAGTTTCGCCGTCAAGCACGGCATCCCGGTGATGTTCGTCACCGAAGACACCACGCGCGCCAAACCCGAAGCGTTGAAAGCGATCTACTCAACAGCGATTCGCGCCGGGGCGCATCGCATCTGTGCCGCCGACACCGTGGGTCATGCCACACCCGAAGGCGTGCGAAATTTAATTTCCTATTTGCGTAAAGCGGTTGATGAAGTGAATCCTGAAGTGGGAATTGATTGGCACGGTCACAAAGATCGCGGGCTCGACATCATCAATACTCTCGTCGCCATTCAAGCGGGCGCCGATCGGGTTCATGCTTGCGCGCTCGGCGTGGGTGAACGATCCGGCAACACCCCGATGGAAATTTTGTTGGTGAATTTGAATCTACTCGGATTGGCGAATCGTGATCTTAAGGGGCTGCCGGAGTATTGCCAAGTAGTGTCGCAAGCCTGTGGCGTGCCGATTCCGTTTAATTACCCAATCGTCGGCGCGGACTCATTCCGCACGGCAACGGGTGTTCATGCGGCGGCGGTTGCCAAAGCCGATGGTCGCCACGACGAGTGGTTAATGGATCGCGTGTACTGCGGTGTGCCGTCGAGCATGGTCGGGCGCACACAAGGAATCGAAGTGGGTCCCATGTCGGGCGAACACAACGTGCGCTATTGGTTGCGTAAGCACGACATCGAGGAGCATCCACTCTTGATCGAAAAAATTCTGGCGGCGGCGAAGAAGTCGAACAAGATTCTTTCTGATGATGAGATGCGCCGCATTGTGATCGTGATCTATCAACGGCTTCATCGCAGTGAAGATGTCCGCGATGAAGAGTTGGAGAGTGCGTTGGCGAGAGTATAGGAGCGTCACTAGACCTCCGAGTTCTTTAAGAACTCGGAGGTCTAGTGACGACATTAGAGAGGAGGTGAGAACGGGGGCTGTAGATAATTCATTTATATGTTGACTCACAATATCCGTTTCTATATATCCTTTGGAGGAGGAACCTGATGAAAAACAAATTGAATATCTTGATTAGTGTTTTGGCAGTCCTTGGGCTTTTGCTGACGGCTTGCGCAACGCCGACCACCGAAGCGCCCAAACCCACTGCCGCGCCCGCGCAGCCAACCGCTGTGCCAGCGACGAAGGCGCCCGAACCCACCAAAGCGCCTGAAGTTGTTAAAGGCGATCCGTATGTGATTGGCACTTTCTTCTCGGTCACAGGTGCTAATGCAGCATTGGGTCAGCCCGAAGCGAATACCGTGCTGATGGTTGCCGAGCAGATCAACAAAGTCGGCGGCATTAAAGGACCCGATGGCAAGTTACACGAACTCGTCCTAAAATCATATGACGATGCCTCCGATGCGACCAAGCCTGTGGAAGTCGTTAAGAAACTGATCGAGACCGATAAAGTTGTTGCAATTTTGGGCGGCACAGGCAGTGGCGCAAGCATTTCGGTGACGGAATCGGTGACAAAAGCGAAGATACCGTTCATCTCAGTAGCTTCGTCCTCGGCGATTGTTAATAAGGCCGATGGCACGCAACAGGAATGGGTCTTTAAGACGCCTCAACAAAACGCGCCTGTAGCCGAAATTCAATATGATTGGATCAAAGCCAAGGGCTTCAAGAAAATCGCCTCACTGGGGGTCAATGATGCCTTTGGCAACGACTCGGTTGCCGCGTTGAAGAAATTGGTGGCAGATAACAAGTTAGATCTCGTGGCGGATGAGAAATTTGAAGGAACGGCAACCG
>Ga0163199_1000611_pt1 | contig 22427 bp, 26 predicted proteins | sample PL_2010_150m_FD_113537 | JGI IMG/M metagenome (GOLD analysis project Ga0163199, IMG submission 113537) | Freshwater microbial communities from Powell Lake, British Columbia, Canada to study Microbial Dark Matter (Phase II) - PL_2010_150m | ecosystem: Environmental > Aquatic > Freshwater > Lake ...
GGACCAATCTCCTCCCCTTCGGGGGACTCATCCACAACTATATGGAATCCTACTGGGTGGTCGTCCGGGGATGTTACTATCTCCGGAAGGGGCCGAAGGCCGAGAAGGACTGGTTGAAGTACATCCGGGGGCTGGGGGCGAGGATGTACCGGAAGGGAGAGATACGGAGGGCGGAGGCGCTGTCCCAGTCCAACTACGAGAGTGCGATCCGCTATCTGGAGGATGTGAACATCATTTCCGTGACGGAAGTGCCTGAAAAGGGAGATAAAAAATTCTCCAAGCGTTACGCCTTGGCGGAAAACAAGGTGCAGATGGAATCCCTCCGTCGCAGGTTGTTCAAATTCCTGTAAACGACTTTATTTCTTCCCCCGGATGGAGTAGAACGCGGATCTCCCCCGGTAAACGGCGGCCTCTCCAAGCTCTTCCTCGATCCGCAGAAGCTGGTTGTACTTCGCGAGTCGCTCGGTCCGGGACATCGATCCGCTTTTGATCTGCCCGCAGTTCGCCGCAACGGCGATGTCGGCCATGCAGGTGTCCTCGGTCTCTCCGGAGCGGTGCGAGATGACGGTCGTATAACCCGCCTCGCGGGCGCACTGGATCGTATCGAGGGTTTCGGTCAGTGTGCCGATCTGATTCAATTTGATCAGGATGGAATTTGCCACGCCAAGCGCGATACCCTTTTCCAGCCGTTTCCTGTTCGTCACGAACAGGTCGTCTCCGACGATCTGCACCTTTCCGCCGAGCGTCTCCGTGAGGAGCTTCCAGCCCTCCCAGTCGTCTTCGGCGAGGCCGTCCTCGATCGAAAGGATCGGGTATTTTTTTACGAGATCCGCGTAATACTTGACCATCTCGCCGGCCGTCCGCTCCGGCTTTTTCTCGGCGGCCAGGATGTATTTTCCCTTCTCAAAAAAGGAGCTGGCCGCGGCGTCGATGGCGATCACGCAGTCCCTGCCCGGTTCATACCCTGCTTTTTCGATCGCGGTTGTGATCAGTACGAGCGCCTGCTCGTTCGATTTGAGGTTGGGCGCAAACCCTCCTTCATCCCCAACGGCGGTGTTGTACCCGCCGGCCTTGAGGACCGCCTTCAGGTGGTGGAACACCTCGGCGGTCATCCGAAGGCCCTCGCGGAAGGTCGTCGCCCCCACGGGCATGATCATGAACTCCTGGATGTCCACGTTGTTGTCGGCGTGCTGGCCGCCGTTGATGATATTGGCCATCGGCACCGGGATGTCGCGGGCGATCACGCCGCCGATATACCGGTAAAGGGGGATCTCCAGCGCCGCGGCGGCGGCCTTCGCGCAGGCGAGCGACACGCTGAGGATCGCGTTCGCGCCCAAGGCGCCCTTGTTGTCCGTGCCGTCCAGGGCGATCATCTCGGCATCGATCTCCCGCTGGTTTTGGCAGTCCATACCGATTATTTCCGGGGCGATTTTGTCGAGGACGTTGCTCACGGCCTTCAGGACGCCCTTGCCGAGGTACCGCTTCTTGTCCCCGTCCCGGAGTTCCAGCATCTCATGTTCGCCGGTCGAGGCGCCCGAAGGAACGGAAGCCCGTCCGGTGATCCCCGACAGCAGGGTCACCTCCGTCTCAACGGTAGGATTGCCGCGTGAATCCAGGATCTCCCTGGCGTTGATGTTGATGATTTCCGTCATAAGGGCCTCCTTGGGATGGGTTTATTCTTTCATTTTCAGGAATGATGATCTCCCGGGACCACCGCGGGTCACGACAAGCGGTGCTTATAACCACTTTTATACCAATTGACACTGATTTTCAAGGCGAATGTCGATGTCCCGGTACGAATGTTTCTTGATATGCCATCCGATGTCGGATAGAATCCACGGCGGTTCAGGACAGGATAACGATGGTGGTCGAAGAGAAAAGAACGAGGTTGTTCCTTCATCTGAAAAAGTGGCTGGAAAAGGCGGTCATGGATTACGGTATGATCGCTGCGGGTGACAGGGTGCTGGTCGGCGTATCCGGCGGGATGGACAGCATGGCGCTTTTGGACCTGCTCAACACCCCGATGATCCACGTACCGCAATTTTCACTCACGGCCGTTCACATCGATCCCGGCTTCGACCCGGATGGCGCCGGCAGGGGGATCCTCGCGCGGCATCTGGAAGCAGGCGGCTATGATGCCGTTCTGGAAGGGTCGGACATCGGTCCACTTTCCCACAGCGAATACAACCGGAAAAACCCCTGCTTTCTCTGTTCCCGCCTCCGGCGGAAGCGGATCTTTGAGATCGCGGCCGAGCGGGGTTGCAACAAGATCGCCTTTGCCCACCACCGGGACGATATCATCGAGACCCTGCTGATCAACCTCTTCTACGGACGGGAGATCAGCACGATGGTCCCGGATCAGTCGATCTTCGGGGGGAAACTGCATATCATTCGACCCCTGGCCTACATCCGGGAGGGGCTGGTAAAGAGATACGCGAAAGAACGGGGCTTTCCCGTCATCGAAAACGGTTGTCCGACAAGCCGGACGTCGAAGCGGCGCTATGTCAAGGATCTGCTCAATGGGATGGAAACGGAGAACCCGCGGGTTCGGGACAACATCTGGAAGGCCATGGGGCATGTGAAGACGGATTATCTCCCGACGAAGCTTGGCGATCGGTGATGCTGGATTTTCGCGCAGAGTGATCGTTTTCTAAGGAACGCACGGGATGGTGTGAAGAGAGACCCTCCTCTTGACGGCAGGACCGGGAAATCCTGCCGCATGATAACAGGGAATGGAAGGACAGGAAAAAACGTGGCAAAGAAGGAAACAGGGGAAAAGCCCATCTGTCAAAACAAGCGGGCGAGGATTAATTATTTCATCGACGAGACCCATGAGGCGGGGATCGCCCTCGTCGGGACGGAGGTGAAGGCGCTGCGCGACGGCCGGGCGAACCTCAAGGACAGCTACGCCCTCATCAAGGAGGGGGAACTCTTCCTCTATGATGTGCATATCAGCCCCTATTCACACGGCAACCGGGAGAACCACAACCCGTTGCGCGTCCGTAAACTGCTCATGCACAGGCAGGAAATCAAGCGGCTCTACGGCAAGTCCCAGGAGCGAGGCCTCGCACTGATTCCGCTCCGGATGTATTTCCGGAACGGGAAGGTCAAGGTGGAGATCGGTGTCGGTCGCGGGAAGAAGCTCTACGACAAGCGGGAGGACATCAAGCTCAAGGAGGATCGCCGGGCGATGGAGCGGGGCATGCGGGCGAAGAACCGGGAGGGGTGACGACGAATTCAGACCGGCGACCGGGAAGGTGTCTGGGAAGCAATATTTTGTAATCGTTTGAGAATTCATGAGCTTTTTGACAGGGAGGGGATAGGGCCGAGATCTCCGCTTGACTTGGACGGAGAAAAAAGGTAGAAGCAAACCGGTTCATTCACATCGTTTCACCATCCATGGGGGCGTCACGGTTTCGACGGGGATATGTGAAGCTGCATAAGCGTACCGAGGTTCCTGCAGGCCTCGTTAAACAGGCAGGACAATATAATCGCAGACAACTACGATTACGCTTTAGCCGCTTAGTCGCGGCTAACGTCTCCCCGATTTCGCCTGTCGGGTCGGTTTGGGGGCGTCATACTGGCAGGATAACTGCTTTCCCACGCCTGGGGGGAGAGGGGCGAAAAGCAATAAAACAGGATAGCGAAAGAGGGATCCTGCTTCCGGGAGCCCTCAGGGGCGAAACTCAAAACAGAAGATACGTGCGTAGAAAGTGCAGCGGAAGGTTTCCGGACGCGGGTTCGACTCCCGCCGCCTCCACCAAGTGACAATCCAAGGTAGTCCAAAGAAGTACAAAACCCGTTAGAAATAGCGGGTTTTTTCTTGACATTCGTCCAACGATGTGCCATAAGGTTCATCAACATCCGGCATTTTTGGGGGTATAATTTCGGGGAATATACCCCCAGACCGGAACAGATACCCCCAAAAAGGAGGCAAGACCTATGGCTCTAAGCGATACGAAGATCAGGGGCGTCAAGACAGCGGATAAGCAGGTGAAGCTTTTTGATGGGGGCGGTCTATTCCTTCTCGTTACCCCACAGGGGGGCAAGCTGTGGCGGTTAAAATATCGCCATGAGGGAAAAGAGAAGCTTCTTTCTCTGGGGGCATACCCTGAAATCAGTCTTGCCGATGCCCGGGAGCGAAGGGACAAAGCACGGAAGCAGCTTGCCAATGGCATTGACCCTGGGGCCGTCCGTAAGGCCCAGAAGCAGGCAGAGACCGAGGAGACGGAAACCTTCGAAGTCATATCCCGGGAATGGCACATGAAATTTACCCCTTCATGGTCCCCCGGGCATTCCGCAACGATCATGAGCCGCCTGGAACGTGATCTATTCCCCTGGATTGGCAAACGTCCCATTTCGGAGATCAAGGCGCCTGAATTGCTGTCGGTACTGCGCCGGGTGGAAAGCCGGGGGGCTCTTGAATCCGCTCACCGGATCCGGACCATTGCCGGCCAGGTTTTGCGGTACGCCGTCTCCACGGGAAGGGCGGAGCGTGATCCTTCGGCCGATCTCAAAGGCGCTCTTCCACAGCCGAAGGAGAACCACCGTGCCGCGATAACCGACCCGAAAGAGGTTGCTCCCCTACTCAGGGCCATAGACGGCTACCAGGGCCATTTTGTCGTGAAGTGTGCCTTGAGACTCGCCCCGATGTTTTTCGTTCGCCCTGGTGAGCTACGGCATGCAGAATGGGTCGAGATCGACCTTAACGAAGCGGTCTGGAATATCCCGCCTCAGAAGATGAAAACGAAGCAGGCTCACATCGTTCCTTTGTCGAGTCAGGCCGTAGAGATATTGACGGACCTGAAGGAACTGACAGGCTCAAGCCGGTATGTATTCCCGTCCGGACGGTCCTTTGCACGCCCCATGTCAAATAACGCCATTCTTGCGGCACTTCGCCGGATGGGATACGACAAGGACACCATGACCGGTCACGGCTTCCGGGCAATGGCCAGGACCATCATTGATGAAGTGCTGCAAGTCCGGCCGGATTTCATTGAACACCAGCTCGCTCATGCAGTCCGGGACCCGAACGGAAGGGCCTACAACCGGACAGCGCACCTTGCCGAACGTCGGAAGATGATGCAGACCTGGAGTGATTATTTGGACGGGTTGAAACAGGGGGCAAAGGTATTACCCATGCAGAGAAAGGCATAACGGTCGTCCCTTTAAGGTCAAAACCGGTCTAAAAACAATCACAAAGAACTTTCTTGAACGAAAAAACCAGCAATGTTCAAAAAAAATTAAATAATCCTTGCTTTGTTTAAAAACTGTGAAAAAATAGGAGCCAAGTAAGACATATCAGCCCCTGTCCCTCCCTTTGGGACGCGCAGAGGCCAAGCCGATCGCGCAACATGTGCCCCGTCGGAGATAACCGTAAATGGTTGTTTCTGGCGGGGTTTTTTTATTTCACACGAGGAGGGAAAGCAACATGCCAAAAGAACAGAGGAATGAGACAACTCAAGATCTCCCCAGGGTCGGGTTATTGAGGATAAAGCAGGTTTTGAAATTCATCCCGATTTCGCGGTCAAGTTGGTGGGCTGGAATCCGAGAGGGGAAATTCCCCCCTGGGCGGAAATTAGGCGTGAGAACAACGGTTTGGGCTGCGTCCGACATATTAAAAATTATTGAAGGAGGGCAACCATGATGCTCAGCGAAGAGCTTCGCCCTAAAGCCCTGCTCCATGACCAGGTGGCCAAACTTCTCCGACAGGACGCAGACCGCCACGAAGCCGAAGCAAAGCGACTGCGGGAAGAGGCGGCGATGTTGGAGGAACAGGGACCATGAGCAAGCTATATCTGAGATTCCAGCTATGGTGCCTTGAGAGGAAAATCGACAGGGGATGGGATCGGGATCTTTCGCTTCGTATTGATGAAATCATTCAGAGGTTAGAAGATGATGATTGATGAGATGACAAACCCCCGTCCCGGCGACCATTGCCTTATCTGCGGCGGCCCCCCTGCAATCATCGGAATCTTTACGCCACGCGAGCCGGAAAAATATGGCGCTCCCTGCGGCAAGGCAAGGCTGGTGCGGTACTGCCTCTGCGACCACTGCCACGGACGGCCGGAGACACCGGAGAAGGCAGAGAAGATCATCCGGGCGGAACTGGCCGGTGGAGGTGTAACCAATGCAGAATAATTTTCTTGAAGCAGCTCTTGACTATGCCGGACGCGGAATCTCAGTGATCCCAATAAGACCGGATATTGATCCAGCAGAAAAGAAAGCTCTCAAGCGGCCATACATCCCTTGGGCCGATTTCCAAAAGCGCCGGGCAACACCCGACGAAATCCGGTCATGGGCTGCAAAATACCCAAGGGCAATGCTCGGTATTGTCACGGGCGAAATATCAGGGATACTTATTATTGATTGCGATACCCAGGAAGGTTATGAGGCGATCCAGAAACTCCTTCCGGATGCTCTTCTCCTACCTGTCGCTCGTACCCCACGGGGCGGCTGGCATTTGTGGTTTATCTATCCCACTGGCAGCAAGATCACCGTCGGAACTGGAATCTTACCGGGAGTCGATTTCAGAGGAGAAGGTGGGTATGCCGTTGCCCCTCCGTCCGTCAATGGTGACGGCAAGGGCTATACCTGGCAAGAAGGTCTTTCTTTGAACGAGGTCGAACCGGCGACGGTGCCTGAGGCCATCTTTAATATATTAAATAATTCTTTATATAGAGGGGGTGAGGTCACTTCTGAGGTCACTGACCTCAAACGACCTCAAGTGACCTCAAGTGACCTCAGAATTTTAACAGAGGGAAGGCGCGACAATGACCTCTTTCATGCAGTTAACTGCCTCGTTAAGGGTGGCTGTGAAATCCCCTTTATTGAGCAAGTGTCTGAAATACTTGCGCGAAATTCAAGACCGCCATTTCCTGAAAATGAAATCCGAACGAAAATTGACAGCGCCCTAAAACGCGCGGATAAAAGAGAAATCAATTTTGCCGATGAGGTCCGTGACTTCGTAGTGACCTCAAATGGCCTCTTTATGACCTCAGATGTCACCAACCGACTTCAAGTGACCTCAAGACAGGAAAAAAAGAACGTGGTCAACGCTCTCCTCCGCCTTCACAAGGAGGGAATCATCGAAAGGGCGGGTCAGAAAGACGGCTGCTATCGCCGGATTGATAGAAGTATTGAGTATATGGACTTCGCCAATGCCGACATTGAGAACTACATCGACCTACGCCTTCCCCTTGGGCTGCATGCGAAAACAAACATTTATCCGAAAGGCGCTATCGTTATTGCCGGAGTCTCCGGCATGGGGAAGACACTTTACGCCCTGAATACGATCGCCGATAACATGGGTCGATTCCCTATCTTCTATTTCAACAGCGAGATGGGACCGGAAGCCCTCAAGAAAAAACTTTCTCACTTCCCGATTCTGATCACCGAATGGGAAAAGAACATGAAGGTTGTTGACAATTGGGATTTCAATAACATCGCAGACAAGGTGCAACCTGATGGATTTAACGTCATCGACTACTTGGAACCGGAAGGGGAAAAGGCTTTCAACATCCACGGCGTTATCAGCGCCATCATTCGCCGCCTAAATAAAGGAACCGCCCTCATTACCATTCAGAAGAAACCGGGGGCAACAATGGGCACCGGGGGGGTTTATTCCATCAAGGCGGCGACCCTTGCCCTGGCGCTGGATTGGGGGAAACTTGAGATCGTCAAGAATCGATTCAGAGAAGCAGACCCCGTGCCTTCGTTGACAAAGATAAATTTCGAGGTTCACCAAGGCTATAAGTTTGTGAAAGTGGGAAATTGGTACAAGTAAACGATGTGGCACGTTGAGGTGGGAGCGCAAATAAGGAGACCATGAGATGGAAAGCAATGCAAGGGACGGAAAAGGACGTTTTGCGTGGCTGGATCAGTGAGCTCTTGATGAAATAATCCAGGACGAACGATCGCAAAGAGGAGCAAGCAATGACAAATGTAAAAAAGCCCACGAAACCAGCAAAGACGAGGAGAGTGAAGGCCCCGGCCAAAAAAAAGCCCCCAAAAACGGCCCAGGAGGCCACAAAGCCGAAGCACGCAGGTGGTAGGCCGCCCAAATATCGCACTCCAGAGGAGCTCCAGGAGAGGATTGACTCCTACTTTGACTCCTGCTGGGTAGATAAGGTAACGGAGACCACGACCAAAGACGGCACATGCACCATGTCTACCGTGCGCTATCAGGACAGGCCCTATACAATGATGGGCCTGGCAATAGCATTGGGTTTCAATACCAGAAAATCATTGTGTGATTACGCAGATAAGCCGGAGTTTGTAAACACTATAAAAAAGGCCAGGGCAATCGTGGAGATGAACGTCGAGGAATTGTTGCTCGAAGGAAAGAATGCTGCGGGACCTATATTCTGGATGAAGAACAATAGTGATTACAGGGATAGGCAGGAGTTGGAGCATACCGGGAAAGACGGTGGACCTATCAAAACCACAGGACTGACAGATGAAGACCTCCTCGTTATTGCCAGCGGAAGCGGCGCAAGAGCTTCTAAGAAGGCGTAGAGCCAGAGCAAGCCTTCTCGATTTCGCCAAGGCTATCGATATCCCCGGGAAACCGGTATCGGAAGACCCGGACGAATGGGTGTTTCTGCCTGTCGAGACAGGTTTGGTCGCCCATCATGCGTTGATGCTTGATGTTATGGAACGCGTCATAACCGGTGGGTTTCCCCGGGCGATGTTCTTTCTTCCTCCGGGTAGCGCCAAATCGACCTATGGCAGTGTCGTCGCCCCCGCCTGGGCCATGGGTAAGTTCCCCGGAACAAAGATCATCTTGGCCTCATACGGGAGTGACTTAGCCCGTAAGCACGGACGGCGAGCACGACAAGTGGCAAGGGCTCCAGAGTTTTTTGACCTGTTTGGCACTACAATCTCAGCCGACACCAGCGCCGCCGACGAGTGGGCGTTAGACAATGGGTCTGAGTACCTCGCATGTGGTATCCTCTCGGGGATTACGGGCAACCGGGCTCATGGGGTAATCATCGATGATCCGGTCAAGGGGCGCCAGGAAGCGGATTCGGAAACGATCACAGAGCGGACATGGGGATCATATCAGGAGGATCTACGGACACGCCTTATACCTGGCGGGTGGGAGATAATTATTCAGACGCGATGGTCAGACAACGATCTCGCCGGCCGGTTGCTTCCGGAGGACTACGCAGGGGAGACCGGCCTTGTTGAATGCCTGGACGGAAGGGACTGGTATGTCGTATGTCTGCCGGCGCAATGTGAGCGCACCGATGATCTGATTGGCCGCAAAGTGGGTGATTTCCTTTGGCCCGAATGGTTCCCCAAGGATCATTGGGAGCCCTTCAAGCAGAACGCCAGGACGTGGAACGCCCTCTTTCAACAACGCCCACAGCCGGAACAGGGGACTTTCTTTCAGCGCGAATGGTTCAAGAGGTACAAGGTCGGGGAATTACCGAAGTATATCTTCAAGTACGGCTCAAGCGATTATGCGGTGACAGACAATGGTGGGGATTTCACCGAACATGGCGTGATTGGAATCGATCACTTGAGCGATCTCTGGGTGATCGATTGGTGGACTGGTCAGAAAGAGGCTGACGTCTGGATTGATGCTCAGCTCGACCTGATGGCGATCCACCAGCCGTTCTGTTGGTTTGGTGAATCTGGTGTCATTAAGCGTGCAATAGCCCCCTTCCTTGGCCGCCGGATGCAGGAACGCGAGGTTTATGGCCGTGTTGAATGGATAACCTCGATTGCCGACAAGGTTACAAAGGCGAGAGGGTTCCAGGGACGGGCCGCAGCGGGAAAGGTCCACCTCCCGGAAGGGCTGGTAGGGGACGCGATCCTTGACCAGCTTTTACGCTTTCCCACGGGGAAGCATGACGATAAGGTTGATGTATTCAGCATCTTCTGCCTTGCTTTGGACCAGGCTCACCCGGCAATTATCCACAAAGAGAAAAAGGTCCGATCCCTCGGAGACATCCGGATCGACTACATTGAGCAGGTCCACGTCGACGACCATGAGGACTACGCCTTGAGAGATCAACACACCGACCAGATCTTCTGGGACCGGATGCAGGAGGATGGACAACCAGAACCCGTGAAGGAAGGGCGGTATTACAGCGATGTCGATGGGAGGTAACATGATCACGACCCCTTGGATCGTGGCTGGTAATAAAGGGCTGTGCTCTCACGAAATTAATACTTCACGGCTTGCGCCTTACTACATGCTTGACATTATCACCCCTTCGGACGGGGGTTGTGTCGTTCCGAACTGAGAAAAACGATTGTAGGGCAAATTTGGAAGGAGGAGGATATGGGTATAAGCGAATGGAATTTCTGGTGGAACATTCAAACCATTATCTGTTTTGTCATTGCTTTCCTGATTGTCGGTGGACCTGCATTTGTTTATGCGATGATGGACAGAAAGGTGGAAAAGGTTAAGCAGTCGTATCTGTATTGGATGAGAAAAGATCAGAAAGAGATAAAGCGCCTCAAGGAGATGTTAAAAATACCTTCAGAGCCACCCCGAGAAGGACAACCAGAATAGCCAAGAGAATTTTTTCACGGAAGGAATGAGCCGCCCTTCTCCGAATCTTTTCGCTTTCGATTAGAATTCCTTCTGCTGACTGCTTAAAATATCTCTCCTCTAATATCGCGAGTTCTTCCGCGGTTTTATTTCTGAGTTCTTTGGCGGTAAAGTCAGGCATTTATTCTATTCCCATTTGTCCTTTTGCTTTGCTTCCTCTTTTGTCTGCCATTGCATGTTGCTCTGGTGGTCCGCGCCGCCTCGCTTCAAGGGCACTACGTGATCCACGACGTAGCCAGAACAGACACCGCTCTTTTTTCCGGTAGAGGGGCAGGGGTTTGCTTTCATAAACTGACTGCGGGCTGCGGGGCTGCGTTTGACACCAGAGGATCGACCTTTGGCGTTAAGGCCAAAGGGTAGGGAGAGAAAGAAAAGAACGGAAAAGAGAAGGGACAGCTTTTTCATAATCACTCTTCTGTGGATTTGAATTCAGGTTGGTATTCCCCATTTCTCACGAATTTTAGTATGCACCTCGCGCCTTATCTCACAAATAATGTATGCCTCTTCGGGCGCATTTTCCTTGAAAAAAGTACACAGATCGTCAAGGGTGTTCATCGCAAAGGGGTATTTAAGGGCTGGTGGGTGCTCTATCTTCATGCACGTATACACTAAGCTTCCTAAATCGTATGATTCCGATAAACATTTTTCTATTTGCTCCTGGGTCAATATTTTCATAACCTTATAGCGGGTCTCGACACAATATCTTCGCGCTTCTTCTTTCTCGCAGTTGGGGTTTGCCATTAAATACAAATTGTAAGCCCGCAACATACTCTTTGCTATGCTCTTCGGACCACCAGGCATGTTCCGGAGAATCTTATCCATAAAACCCATAGCGCCCTCCGTTAAATTTTTCTTTTACATCCACAACTCTCGCAATCACTCTAAAATCTGCGGGGCTCTCCTTTTAACGGTACGCCAAATGCCTACCAAGGCAGCCAGAACAATTGCCACCGTGCTGCTTTTTTTCTTTGTGGCAATGCCGATCTTCGTAAGAATCTTAGCGATAACAAAGGCGGCGGAGACTACAATAAGCGAATAGAAGATACCCGCAATCGAATATGCGTTGGTCGTGTAGGCGGGGTTCATGTCGTGAACTCCAATAAGTTACCGGATATGTAATAAGTGAGGGGAGAAGGTGTTCCAAGTTCTGGCCTCCTCCTGTCAATACGGATATTCTGCCGACCATTCCCGACGACACTGACAAACGCTGCGATGGCATGAGTTATTCATCAACATCAATAATGATTGTTATTCTGAAATTTTCATCTAAACATTTTGTCTATCTCTTTAGCGAAATCCTCTTGTGCCTTAAAGAAGTCGGAAAGCTTGAAGGCCTTGGCCGGATCAAGGCGTTGCAGTTCTCTTACGACATCCAGGGCGGCTGTCTTGTTACCGGAAATGTAATAGGCGTGCCCAAGAGCGCCCCAAGCACCAGCATCCTTCGGATCAATGCGGATCGCTTGGCGGAAGGCATCGATTGCATCGTTGTAACGCTTGACTTTGCCGTAAGCATACCCGAGGCTGTACCAGGCGAAGACATCCTTCGGATCAATGCGGATCGCTTGGCGGTAGGCTTCGATAGCGTCGTCGTAGCGTTCGAGATTGACGTAAACACCCCCAAGGCTTTTCCAAGCATCAGCATTCTTCGGATCGATGCGAATGACTTGGCGATAGGCATCAATGGCCTCGTCGTACCGCTTGAGATCGTCGTAAATGAACCCGAGGGAACGCCAGGCGAAGACATCCTTCGGATCAATGCGGATCGCTTGGCGGAAGGCATCGATTGCATCGTTGTATCGATTAAAATCACGGTAAGCGTTCCCGAGGAGAGCCCAAGCATCAGCATCCTCCGGATCGATGCGCAGAGCCTGGCGATAGGCTTCGATTGCGTCGTCGTAGCGTTCAAGATTGGAGCTAGCGCGCCCGAGGCTGTGCCAGGCGGAGCCCCTCTTTGGTTCGCTTTTCGTCCACTTCCGACACCAATCAAGCAGTCCTTGCCAGTCTTTTGCCTCACTTAAGGCAATAGAGCGCTTCAACCATCCGGTGGCTTGAGTGTGATCCTTAGCTACCGTTTTTCGACCCGGCTTGATCTCGCCTATCCACTCCACGGGCATGGCGAAATTCAGACTTTGCCCTCCTTCAATGTAGAGGGTGGTCAGGCCAACCAGACGTCCTTCCCCATCGAACAGCCCCCCCCCGCTGGAACCGGGCGAGATAGCCGCCGTAGTCTGAATGAAAGGTGGAGGTCCTCCCCTGAGCTGCGCAACGATACCGTCGGAAAGGGAAAGTTCCAAACCCTTCGGCGCTCCCACAGCGTAAACTGCGTCCCCCACCTTGAGGCCCACCGCCTTACCGAGCTGAGCTGGCTTCCCTGTAATACCAGTGGCATCAAGGAGGCAGATGTCCTTGTCTACGTCTTCAGCGTACAGTGTGGCGGGGACAAACAGTTTCCCCCTGCCTACTTGGTAGGATATACCCCCTCCCGTAACGTGGCAGTTGGTAGCAACCTTCCCGGAAGGGAGTAGCACCCCGCTCCCCTGGCCTTTCGCCTTGCCTGTGGCATCCAGTGTCTTCACCACCACAACGGCATCCTTGACCTTGTTGAAGACCTGGCCAGGAGTAAGGGCGTTGACTTGTGCAGGAAGGATTGCGAGGAAGAACACAGCGATTATGCACTTCAAAAATGATGGCATATTCATCATTGCCCCCCAGTTCGACCACATATTACCGGTAGTGCTCACTATAGCACATATATCGACCCTGTAAAGCAATAAGAAAACTATTGGCGGGTTTATTAAAGGTGATAAACCCGCTATTTTGATCGATATGAAAACATCAAATGAGAATGAAAAGATTTTCTTGGGTAGCAGAATCCGCGCTTTGAGAAAAGCCAAGGGGTGGACTCAAGAGGAACTCGGAAAGCACGCCGACACAAGCTATAAGTTCCTCGGAGAAATAGAGAGAGGTGTGCAGAACCCCTCGTTCGGCATCCTTGTCAAGATCTCCCATGCTCTGGGTGTGCCACTGTATGAACTCTTCCGCTTTGAATCGGAAGGCTTGAACCGGAAGGAAATGGAATCCCGCCTGCAAAGCATCCTAAAGGCGCTGCCGGATGATGAATTCGGGCGAATTCTTACGATGTTGAAAGCCTTATATCCCGTCCAATAGATATTCCTGAAATATTAAAAAAACATCACCGTAGTTGCCGCTCCTGTCTTGTTGTTGCGCAAATAATCGTTATCCGGGTAAGTGGCAGGGGTTGGAGGCGTGCAGCAGATTACACAGGGATTATTTGTCAGGAGTTGCACGAACCGGATGAATCACAATTTCTTCCAGTGTCCAAGCACGCTCAGTCGCTTATTGCTCCCGATCCCAGATAGCCCGATGAGGGGATATGCTATGACCACCCTTTCAAGTACCGGCCAAAAGGCATACCCCCCCCTGTCTGCCGTTTCCATTCCGGGGACCCATTTTTTTTCGCTGCGATCTTCGCCGGCGCACATTGAGCGTGACAATGAACGATCACTTTCACAAGCTGAAACTTTCTGCTGATCCGCACCGGGTCGCTGCTGCCCTGGGTCTTCATGGACACGGTAACCGCTTCTCCTGTCTATCATGTCAACAGGACGGGGAGGGATGATATCAGGAAAGACCGCTACGGCTTGCGAGAATGAGCCAGGACGGGCGATCACTGCCGGGGATGATGTCATTCATGCCATCCTGCTTATGACAAGGCAAGCGGTGATTGTCCGAATATCGCACAGGCTATCTGTCGACCATCGGTAGGCACAAAACGCTTGACATTGGACAGAATAACGTTATCCTGAAACTGCCTACAATCTGTAACCGGAGGAGCCACCGTCATGGGCTTTTGTTGTTTCTGTAAACCTGATTGGTCATGGATTCCGGTACCCGCAAGGGCCGGGCGCTTGTTACAGAGCGTAGGCAATCCATGACCTTTTTCTATGGGAGGGTGAGAGATGCGCATAAAAAAAGAACAGATAAACGAGAACGAAGCGCGGGCGGGAATGAAGAGCCAATTGGACCAGTTCAAGGATTGCAATTTCGAGGAATTACGGGAAGGGTTCATTGACTTTTCAAAGCAGATGATCGATTGTCAATTCAGGCTTTTGGAAGAGTTTGGGAAATTGCATGCCAAGACTGAAAAAAATCTGTTGGCAACATTGAAAGCCATGAATAAAGGTATCGATCGCGATTTCAGAATCATCGAGAAGAACTTCAAGGCTGTTGATAGTGATCTTGAAAAGTTTAAGGACAAACTCAGTAGAATCGGGGCAGCGGCATTCGTAGCCCTGGCGCGATCGATCGGTACAACAGAGCATCTTTACAAGACAGGGGTTCTTAAGAAGCAGATCACCGAGGCCGAAGCAATGATGATGGTACCCCAAAAGGTGAGAACCTTCATTGCTTCGACACTGGACACCAGGGTGAAGGACATGGAAAAAATGATCGAGACATACAAGACAGCGACGAAAACGGCGGCATGAAGAGGAATCACCAGGGGGCCGGGGCAACCTGGCCCCTATCGGAAAGGGGGAAGGCATGGGGAAGGCGGAAAAAGAGCCCCCGGAAATCGAGGCTACCCTTGAGCGTATAGAAGCGAAGATCGACAGGCTTCTTTTCCTTCTCGGGGAGGGGCGTGGGCGGACGACTGCGGAACTGGGCCGAGAGGCGGATGACATAATAGAAAGATTGAAGGAAAAGCAGGCCCGGAAAGAGGCGCGCAAGAGAGAAGCGGAACGCCTGAAGAAGAAAGAGTAGGCGGCCGGCTTCACATGTAACTATTCAGCCAATTTTGCGAATTTCCGGGCCAGCTTATCGAATTGCGTTGACTTGCATAATTTAACTTTTAGTTGTCCTTTGGAATCGATAGAGAACTCACGCACCTTCACTGTAACATGCTCTGGCAATATCCGAAGATCTGGAACTCGATACCAAGCACCGGCCTTTATCAAAGCCCCCTTTTTCTCTAAATCTACAAAGTCTATTGGCTCTGCGAGCTTCCTCGTTTCCACGATCAACTTTTCAATCAATTTTTGCTTTTCATCCGGGGTCATTTTTTTGCTCTCCTTTTCCGTTAAATGTGGCGATACGGTTATAGGGCATCTTGACGCATGACATGAGCCTCTTATCGGCGGCTGTTGATCCGATCTTGGGAATTTCTACGATATTCCCGCTCCCTTTCTTCAAACTCCCGTTTCATATCCCTGGTCCGCTGTTCGTTTTGCCTATCCATTTCCCTGTGTTGCTGTTCCATTTTCATGGTTTCAATTGTATCTTTTAAATCTATGATGTCATAACGTAATTCTTCGCCAGCGGGTGATTCGCTCGGCCTATATATTTCCCGGAACTCCTGTTCTCTTTTAAGGGCTTCAATTTTGCTCTCTAATTCGTCGTTTTGCCTGTTTCTTTCCCATCGTGCCATGAAATCACGAGCATGCTGTAAGCTTTTAAATTGCGCCCTTGGTACCCATTCTGAACCACTTTTTTGCTGCACGGTCCAAGTGAACCTATCGTAGCGGTACAGGCGCCCCTGAATGTACTCCTCGCTATACCGAAAAAAAAGAGCAACCAGTATTATAATTCCTACTGTTATTACTATCCCTTTCCTCGGCAATATCTTGTCTGCCATCCGCCGAATTAATGGTGGACTTTCTTCAGAACCTCTGGTGATCGGCTCCGCAAGTTGCTTACTTTTTTCCTTTTCGATGAGCCACTTTTCAACTTTTTCATATATGGCATGACACTTTGGACATTCTGACACAGGGATGAATTTTTTTCCTTTCTATTGCCAGATATAAATTGAGAGGTTTGTTTTCTCCGTTGGCTCCAGCCCCTAATAAACTTAAGGGATGATATTCAAACACAAAACCCCGCACTCTTTTCGAGACACGGGGTCTGTGATCACCATACATCACCTCACCGGGTTAATGGTGCCTTGGTTAAAAGGATATGAGGATTTCATAAAAATGCTTTGGGAAGGGGCGCAGTCCCTTCATTCCCCGGAGGGAACCCTTAGCGCGGTCTCAGGCCGAAGCAGTAAAATAATAGCCGTCTCAACGCGACAAGTCAATGAAAATGAATCTATGGTTGTGCTACAGGAACAATCTGTATGATGGAGAGACTACGCCCGGGTAGCTTTCGGGCTGCCCGGTTTCGTTTACCCGATTCTTGCCGATGGTCGGTGGCCCTCCATGGGGATACCTCAAGTTTTTCTTGAATAAGACCGATGACTGTGATAGATGTCTTTCCATGGTCGGTAACATCATCAATATTAAAAGACATATTTATATAACCGCCCCATGGTCACCGGAAAGGAGTGATTTACTGTGATCGAATCGGGGAAAATTATTCAAGCGCTCTGCTACGTCCTTCAAAAAGTTAAAAGAGCCGATAAGTTGAAACTGGTCAAGTTGTTGTTCCTCGCGGATAAATACCACGCTCTCCGCTATGGGCGCACAGTGACGGGCGACGAGTATTGGGCCATGGATTACGGGCCGGTCGGGTCGACTACTAAAGACCTGCTGAGCCTGGATAAGGAAATGTTATCCCGGGAATATAAACCTGCCAGCAGACTCTTGAAAAAATCAGGTGACCACCGTTTCATCGTGGGTGAACCTTGCACCGATGATGATCTGGACCTCTTGTCGGATACGGATCGAGAAGCAATAGATTTCGTAACCGAGCAATTCGGCCGCTGGACGACTCGGCAGCTCATCGATCATACACACAAATATCCTGAATGGGATCAGTATAAAGAGCTGTTTGAGAATAGAGCGACGAAGAGGCAGCGGATAGAAACAGAAGAGATTCTTTCCTATCTGACTGATGATTGTCTGGCCGTTCCCGAAGAGCATCTGGAGATCTCCAGACGGCTTATGACGGGAACGCTCTCGTAATGATTTTTGTTCCTCCTATAGTCCTGATCAATACCATCGATGATTTCTGCCTTTTATTATTCCGTGATCGCAACCATCAAGCAGGCGCGCCGCCGCATTTTCACGTTGTCTTCCCGGTAAACGCAGAAGCGGATCTTGTGGTCACCATCATCACTTCACAAGTGGGTTCCCTGCGACAGTTCTATAAGTGGAAAAAAGACGCATGTGACGCTATGGTACCAGTGAACAAAGATATATTCCCTTTTTTAACCCGTGAGAGCGTTGTGAATTGTAACCAAGCTGAGTTGATGACAAAATTTGAATTGGCTCAGCGGGTTGACAGATTGAGTGAATACAGAATCAAGGCCTGTAAAATTCCCTCTTACTTGAAAGTGGATGTTTGCACCGCAATCAGGAAAAGCCCTTTGATTCCTCCGAACCTGAAAAAATTGGTGAAGGATTATCTGAAGAGTCTGAAGTAGACCGCAACGGTTTTGAAAAAATAGAGGACCGACTATTGAAATATGGGGGTACTTTTGGGGGTATCACGAAAAATTGAATATGTGAAAGCGTAAGAAATGCCGAGAGATAGGCGGAGAATTTGATGGACGCCGCCCACCAGTTTATTCCTCCGTCAGTCGGTCTTCGCCGGGACGATCCACTTCTGCATGCGGGTCTGTTCGTTTCCCCACCCGTCCGAAAGCCGGAGGTCCAGAAACAACCGGAACAGTTGATCCATCATCCCGGACCCCTTTTCGATCAGATAGATCCGCTCGAGGATCTGCCCCTCCCGGTCGGCCTCTTCCCCCTCGCTTTCCGCGACGGACGGCAATTTCATGGACTGGAAATGGAAGCGGTCCGCCTTGAAGGTGAATTCCCATTCCGCCTTGTCGTGGGCCATCCGGAGACGCGCCGCGCTGATCTTCTTCCCCTGGCGCAAGGCCTCCTTCCCCTCTTTGAGGTCGGCGTGGAGCCCCTGACAGACGATCGTTTCGGCATACTCTCCGTCGCCCGATTCCAGGACGAGGCGCCGCACGAAAACGACCTCGCTTTCAACGCCGCCGGAAAGCCGGATCATCCCGTTTCTCTCCTCGCTCTTGAACCAGAGCCACGTGAGAAATTCCCGGCCGACGGTCAGCGGATCGACCCCCGGCGGGAGGGGCGGAAGAGCGACTTCCCGGGGACTTGATCCGGCGGCAGCCCCCTGCGGATTCGCGCCCGCTCCGTCGGCGTCCCACGGCGCATAAGGAGCGAGGCCGAGCGAAAAGGATTCCCGGAAAAGCTCCTGGAGTTCCCCGACAACCTTGTCCGAGAGGCAGCAGAAGGTCAGGACGTTGTCCGGGACGGACCAGCAGATCTCATGAAAGGCGGGGACAGGTAGGGTTTTGCCGAGCAGTTCGAGGCGCACCGACTCCCGGATCGCTTCGCGCTGTTCGCGGTAGAGTTTCTTCTGTCCGCTTTCGGCGAGTTGCTTGCGTTCCGCCTCCAGAATCCGGAGCCGGAGGAGGGAAGGGGCGACCGACTTCCGGTCGATGCGGAGGGAAAAGAGCATGTACCGCCCCTGGGCATAGGAGGCATATGGGAAATCCGTATCAAGGCAATTTTCCAGAGATGTCCAGCCTGCCGCCTTTTCGTCCGTCGTGTGCCAGACGGTCTGGAAGGCGTAGCGCCGGATCTGTTCGTTGAAGAAATCGTGGAAATGGTCCGGCAGGGCGCCTACGATGCGGTACCGCGAAAACGTGACAGTTCCCTTCAACAATCCCATAAGTGTCTCCTTTTTGCGGGCGACACTAACCCAGTTGTCCGGATGATGTCAAGTTCAAGTGAACCCGGTTGAGGCTTTTCGATTGGCGACCGGCCGATTTTGCTGAATTTTCAAGGGTGATCTGCATCATGCGCATGGACACCCGGATTATTTTGTGATAGGGAAAGGCGCAAATCTGTTCCAAGGGGATCCGATGTTGATCAAAAAAGTCGGAATTGTCGCCAATATCGCCAAGGAAAAATCGCCTGAATACACCGCCGCCCTTCGCGAGTGGATGCTGAAGCGTGGGCTGGAGGTCTATCTCGAAGAGGGGATCGCCGCGAAGATTGGGTGCCTTCCCGGCGTTGAGAAAGCGAAACTCTGGACACTGGTGGATCTGATCGTCGTGTTCGGCGGCGACGGCACGATCCTCAGAACGGCCCGCCTGGTCAGGGAGCGGGATGTTCCGATCGTCGGGATCAATCTCGGCGTATTCGGGTATCTGACCGAGGTGAACCTCGACGAGATGTACAGCGCCATGGAGGTGATTCTCGCGGGGGATTTTCAGGTCGAAAAGAGGATGATGCTCGATGTCGAGATCCAGGGGGGCGAGGAACCGTTTCGGGAAGGGACGGTCCTGAACGATGTCGTGATCAATCGAGGGAATCTCTCCCGGATTGTCGAGTTGGAGACCATGGTGGACGGTCGCTATCTGACGACCTTCAAGGCAGACGGCCTCATTGTCGCGACGCCGACCGGCTCCACGGCCTATTCGATGGCCGCGGGCGGACCCATTGTATTCCCCGAGCTGAATTCAATCATAATCAACCCGATCTGTCCCCACACCCTGACGAACCGGCCGGTCATCCTGCCGGAAAGTGCAGTCGTCCGGGTGATGCTGGGCACGATGGAACAGGGGGCGACCGTGACGCTCGACGGACAGGTCTCCTTTACCGTGAAGTTCGGGGACAGCATCACCATCCGGAAATCGCGGTACGTCACCACGCTGGTCTCCTCTCCCCACCGGGGCTATCTGGAGATCTTGCGGACAAAGTTGGGATGGGGCGGCTCCCCGACGGGAGCGGTCCGGAAGGGACAAGATGCTCGCGGAACTGAACATCCGTAATTTTGCGATCATCGATGAATTGAAGGTGGCCTTCGACGGGGGCCTGAACATGATCTCCGGGGAGACCGGCGCCGGGAAATCGATCATCATCGGCGCCGTCGGGCTGTTGCTGGGCGATCGGGCGAATGCCGACATGATCCGCTCCTTCGAGGATGCGGCCGTCGTGGAGGCGCTTTTTGACATCCGCGGGCAGGACGGGTTGCGGGCGAGGGTCCGCGAAATGGGATTCGGCGACGGCGAGGAGCTTGTCGTCCGCCGCGTGGTCTCCCGTTCCGGAAAGAACCGGGTCTATATCAACGGCCAGCTTTCATCACTGGCGTCGCTCGCCGCGATCGGCGAATCTCTGATCAACATCTGCGGCCAGCACGAACACCAGATGATTCTGAACCCGGACAATCATACGGACATCCTCGATGAATTCGGGGCACTCCTGCCCCTCCGAGCGGCCTATCGGGATAGGTACAATTGCTGTCGTTCGCTCCAGGAGAAACTTCGTGGTCTTCAGGGGCGCAGCACAATCAGGGCTGAACGAGAAGAGCTTCTCCGCTATCAGATCGGCGAGATCTCTCAGGCGGGCGTGCGGGCAGGGGAGGACGCCGCCCTGACGGAAGAGAAGAAGATCCTTGCGAACGTTCAAAAGCTGATGGATTTTGCCGGCGCGGCCTATGAGACCCTCTACGGGAAAGGGGATTCCGTGCTGGCCGAGTTCCGCGGTGTGGTTTCGGCCGTGAAGGAGATCCGGAAGATCGACACGGGCTTGAAACTCACCGAACAGGAGCTGGAGGAACTCTACTACCGAATTGAAGAGGCGGCCTTCACACTCCGCGATTATGCAAAACGTCTCTCGTATGATCCCGCCCGTCTGGAGGCCGTCGAGGAGCGGCTGGAGCTGCTGGGGCGTCTGAAGCGGAAATACGGAGGACACCTCGATGCGATCCTCATGAAACAGGCCGAGGCGGAGCGGGAGATTGCGGAGATCTCCTCACTGGGAGAGGAGATCGAGGCGCTGACCCGGAACATTGCGGCCGAACGGGAACGGCTGATGGAAGTCGCAGCGGAGCTCTCTTCAAAGCGGCGAGAGGCGGCCGCCGCGCTGAAACAGTCGGTCGAAGGGGAGATCCGAACGCTTAGTATGGAACGCGCAAGGTTCGAAGTGGTCTTTGCCGATCTCCGGGGCGATCGGGGTGAGGCGACCCTGAACGAAAAAGGGATGGATGCCCCGGAGTTTTATCTCTCGGCGAACGTGGGCGAAGAGATGAAACCGCTTCGGGGGATCGCCTCCGGCGGCGAGCTCTCCCGGATCATGCTTGTGCTGAAGAAGGTTCTGGCCCGGACGGGTTCCGTGGGGACGATCGTCTTCGATGAGGTCGACAGCGGAATCGGCGGCGCGACGGCGGAGATCGTCGGCCAGAAATTACGGGAAGTCGCAAGGCACCATCAGGTTCTCTGCATCACTCATCTGCCGCAGATCGCCTGCTGCGGCGACCGCCATTACCGGGTGGTGAAACGGGTCTCCGGCGAGCGGACGAACACGTTCGTTTCTCTCCTCTCCGGGGAGGAGCGTTTGGAAGAGATCACCCGCATGTTGGGCGGGGTGGCGCTGACGCAAAAGACAAAGGAGCATGCACAGGAGATGCTTCTTGCCGCGCGGGGATGAGTTAGGGTACAGTCCGGAGGAACTGGAGGGCGGTTTCTGCGCGGGGACATGATGCCGAATCGTGCGTAAAGTGGGGACACGATGCGGCATCATGTCCCCACTTTACGCATTCAGGAGAGAGCGATGCTGAGAAAAGCCCGTATCGGCGACGTCAAGACGATTCACAGACTGATCAATATCTCCTCCGGGAAGGGAGAGATGCTGCCCCGTTCGCTGATGGATATCTATGGCAGTCTGAGGGATTTCTACGTTTATCAGGACGAGGGGCCAAATGAGATCCGCGGGATCTGCGCGATGAGCATCATCTGGGAGAACCTGGCGGAGATCCGCTCCCTCCATGTCGATGAGGAGCACCGGATGGAGGGGATCGGGCGGAAACTGGTGGAGGCCTGCATCTCCGAGGCGATCACGCTGGAGCTCTTCCGGGTCTTCAC
>Ga0163199_1000612_pt1 | contig 22424 bp, 19 predicted proteins | sample PL_2010_150m_FD_113537 | JGI IMG/M metagenome (GOLD analysis project Ga0163199, IMG submission 113537) | Freshwater microbial communities from Powell Lake, British Columbia, Canada to study Microbial Dark Matter (Phase II) - PL_2010_150m | ecosystem: Environmental > Aquatic > Freshwater > Lake ...
CCGGGATGCTCTTCGTGATGCCCTCGACCGGACCCGCCGGATTCTGGATGAAAAACACCCTGATTCCGCTTTCGATCGCCTATATCGGTCCGGACGGCACGATTTTGGAAATCCACGACATGCAGCCGAAAAGCGAAAAGGCGATCCGCAGCACGTTCCCCACGATTTCCTACGCCCTGGAAATGACGCAGGGCTGGTTCGCGAAAAACAACATCTGGCCCGGCGAACACGTTTCCGGTCTTCCTCCGCTGCCGAGGGAATAGGGCCCGGCTCCGCAGGAGTTTTTCTAGGGCCTTTGGGCAGCCGGGAGGCAGGCCACTACATTTTCAACCGCATCTGTCCCATGGCATTGATCGTGCAGTCTGCCTTGGAAATTCCGATCCACCGACGCAACACCGGCAGGCCGGCTGTCAGCGACAGGGTTGCGAAGAGAGTGGTGCCAAGCGCCCCGGACAGCACGAACAACGCATATTCCAAGGGCCGTGATTCGCCCATGAAGCTCTCCATCCCGGCATTCAGTCCAAGCCCGATCGGGATCGAGTAGAAAATCGCCCTGAGAAGCACGGCTCGAACGGTCGAGTTGGAGGGAGCGCGGAAAAATAGCAAGACCCCACGCAGATCCCGAAAAATCCGCAGATCAGAAAACTCCAAGCGATTGTGGTGAGATGAACCGGCGCTTCCATGACTCAACATAAGGCCGTTTCCGGAATTTGCCAAAAATGCTTTCGCCGCCGCTCCGCATCCGCCTTTGATTCCAAAATGCGGGAATTGGAAGCCGGTCTCTCCGCCAGCTTGAAGCAGGCCAACAAGTAATTCCAAACGCACTAAAATGTCGCGGCGCGCCGGGACGTCGCGCCCTACCGTGGCCCAAAGGTAGGGCCGGGCCTCCGGACCGACCGCCGGCGGATCAGATGGCTTCTTCGAATTCCCGCAGGCAGGCGCGGAGCCCGCGCGGATCGCGGAGGAGGGAGGTGCCCACGAGCGCGGCATGGAACTTTTCGCGCACGCCGTCGAGAGTCGATGGGGAGATCCCGCTTTCGGCTACGCGAATGCAGCCCGATGGCAGCCTGTCCGCCAGTTCAAAGACGCCAAGGTCGATGCTGAAATCTTTTTCCGAGGATCCGTCGGCACCCACGAACCCGGACTGCGATTTGAACTTCCGGCTGTTGATCCCGACGATGCGGGCGTCCGCGGGCAGTATTCCGATTTCCTCGACGGTGTGAATCTCGAAGAGCGCCTCCATCCCGAGCTCCCGTGCCAGATCGTAGAAACCCTTCAGCCGCGCCGCATCAAGAACGTTTGCCATGAGAAGGATGGCATCCGCGCCGAACGCACGCGCCTCGCGGACCTGGTATTCGTCCACCATGAAATCCTTTCGTAGGACAGGCTTCGTGACCACGCGGCGGACCGCGTTGAGGCGTTCGATGTCCATGCCGAAATGCCGGAGGTTCGTGAGCACCGAGACGGCGCGCACGACCGGGGATTCCGCATAGGCACCGGTTGCCTCGCTCACGTTTTCCTCTCGCATCGAGCCGACGCTCGGCGAGCGTTCCTTGATCTCGGCGATGAGGCCGAACGGTCCGGCCAGCGCGGCATGGAAATCCCGAGGAGGAGGCGCGTCCGCGCACATCGCCCGCACGTCGGACGGAGTCCGCACAAGCTTTGCGGCGGACACCTCGTCGCGCACGTCAGCCAGAATCGTATCAAGAATTGTCTTCATCGCATTGCTGAAGGCTCCTGCTTTACCCTGAGAGACGGGCATTTGCCACCCCCGACTTTGCTCGTCCACCTGACTCGCGGCTCCCGTCCGGCCGGAACATGAGTTGCCGAAGTTTGTCCGCAACCGATCCGGAGGCTGAGAGTTCAATGCATGTGATGACCCGGTTTTTTACCCCGTTTGTTCGATGGAACGTCCTGTGGCAGGCGGGAGTTTTCCTTCTTGTCCTTACCCTGTCCGCCTGTGGACAGGACAAACACGGACAGTCGGGAGTCGAACCCCGCCCGAATATTATTCTGATTTTCTCGGACGATGTCGGGATTGGCGACATCCACTGCACGGGAGGGCCGTTCAGCACGCCGAATATCGATGCGCTGGCGAAAGGGGGCATGCTTTTTGAAAACTGTTACTCGACGCCACTGTGCGGTCCCTCGCGCTGCCAGACGCTGACCGGGCGGTATCCGTTCCGCACCGGGCTGATCAACAATAACAGTGACAACTCCATCCAGCCGGATCGCGAAGTGATGATCCCGACCGTGCTGAAGAAAGCCGGCTATGCGACCGCATGCTCCGGCAAGTGGGGGCAGATGTCGCTCGGGCCGATCGAGTGGGGATTTGACGAATCGATGATGTTTAGCAACGGCAAAGGCGGGCGCTACTGGCTCGACAAGGCGAACGGCGATTACCTGCTCAACGGCAAGCCAACCGCCGCCCCCGGCAAGTATTTTCCGGACCTCTCGCATGAATATGTCGTCGACTTCATCGAGAGGCACAAGGACGGGCCGTTCTTCGTTTACTACCCGATGTCGCACTCGCACGGTCCGATCCTGCCCACTCCCGACAGCAAGCCAGGAGCCGACGCAACCCGCCTTTACGCCGACAATATCGAATACATGGACAAGCTCGTTGGCCGGCTTATGGGCGAGTTGGACCGGCTGCATCTGCGCGGCAAGACGCTGGTGATTTTTACCGGAGACAACGGCACCGCCCGCTTCGGAATCGAAGCGGGGGCGAATGTCAACGGACGTCCCATCAGCGGGCAGAAGGGCACGATGCTCGAGGGCGGCAGCCGGGTGCCTCTGATTGCCAACTGGCCCGGCACGACACCTGCGGGAACAGCCAATCGTGACCTCATCGATTTCAGCGATTTCTTCGCCACGTTCGCCAGCCTGGCGGGAGCACCGCTCCCGGAGGGGGTCGTCCTGGACAGTCGCAGTTTCGCTGGGCAGATCGAGGGAAGGAAGGGCGAGCCGCGCGACTGGGTTTATGTGGAGCTCAACGGCAATTCGTATGTCCGTGATGCCCGCTTCAAACTGACCAACAAGGGAGAGATGTTCGATCTCTCGAACGCTCCGTTTGAAGAAAAGCCTGTCGCCGCAGATTCGACCGACAGCGCTGCGCTGGCCGCACGCCCGGCACTTCAGAAAGTCCTCAATGACCATCCGACGGCACCCGGTGAGGAAAACAACAAGAAGGCAAAAAAGAAGGCGAAAAAGAAGGCCCGCCGGAACGCTTAGTTCTGCCGCGTCTTGCTCCTACTCCCCGGCGGGGGGCGCGTCGTTTTTCGGATAGCTGCCGAGGACTTTGACGGCGCGGCATTTTTTTGAAAGCTCGCGGAAGAGGTCCTTGAGTTGGAGTTCGCGGCTGTGGCCGTCGGCTTCGACAAAAAAGAAGATGTCATTGCTTCCCTTCGGAGCCGGCCGGTTGGCGAAATGGTTCAGATTAATGTCGAGTTCCTTGAAGGGCTCGAGCGCCGAGACAAGAGTCCCCGGCTTGTCTTCGATCCGGAGCATCAACATCGTCTGGTCGTGGCCGGAGGGGGCGTTCGCCTGGCGCCCGACAACGAGGTAGCGGGCGGAGGTGCGCGAATCCGCGGAATCCGGAATCACCTCGGCGCAGATCGAGAGGTCGGTCGCCGCCAGCGCATCGAGGGTCTGGTTGACAAGACCGTGCGAGGGATCCTCCAGCGGGATCACTCCGCAATCGGCTTGATCGGAGGCGACTTCTTCCAAAACGCCTGCAATCTCGGCGGAAAATGTGTAGCGGACACTCGAGCCGAACTTTCCGAGCGCCGCCTGATACGATGGGCTTCCGAGCGGTCCGACGCATGCGATGGCGACGTCCTTTTCCACGGCGAGGGCGGCGGACATGATCTCGCGGTAGATCGCCCGTATCGCTTCGGGCCTCAGCGGGCCTTCGCTGCGCCCGACGAGGCTGCGCAGAAGCTTGATCTCCCGGTCGGGGGAGTAAATCGGAAGGCTCTCCCGGTTCTTGATGACCCCGATCTCACGGGCGATCGTCGTCCGCTCGTTGAGCAGTCTCAGCAACTCGCCGTCAATGGCATCAATCCGCCCGCGCAGCTCGGCAAGATCGCTCATTTGCTTTCCCCGCCTTCAGCTTCCGCTGGTTCCGGATTTTCTTCAACCGGCTGCGGGGGCTCTTCCGGCAGGGTTTCGCCGGCGGGAGGATCGCCAGCAAACGGCAGCTCCGGGGTGCCTTCCCCTGTGGGTGGCTCCACGACTGCCGGCGCTGCCGTCGGGAGGGGGATCCGGCGCAACTCGCCGGCGTTCGGCAGATCGTCGAGGTCTTTCAACCCGAAATGCTCCATGAAATACTGCGTCGTCTCGTAGAGAAGCGGACGACCTGGAACCTCAGAACGCCCGGCAATGCGGACGAGCCCGCGATCGAGGAGCGTCTGCATCACGCCGTCCACCGCCACGCCCCGCACGGCCTCGATGTCGGCCCGGGTGATCGGCTGGCGGTAGGCGACGATGGCCAGGGTCTCCAGCGCGGGCGCGCTCAGCTTGGCCGAACGGTTCTCCGGGAAGAGCTGGCGCAGCCAGGGCGAAAAATCCGCACGGGTGACGAGCTGCCATCCAGCCGCGCTCTCGCGGACTTCAAAGGCGCGGCTGGTTTCACGGTATTCCTCCTCGAGCCGGTGGATCGCCTCAACGATATCATCCTGCTTCAGCTTGGCGTAACAGGTGACAAGCGGGTTTTCCTTCGCGCCGTCGGCGGCGCCCTTGCAGATGCCCGAAAGCTCTTTGACCGAGACGGGCTTCTGGGAGGCGAAGAGGATTGCCTCCAGGACGCGGTGGAGTGGAAATTCTTCGCTCATGCCCCGAAAAACAAAGGAGTGGAGTTCTCCGCGCGGTCGATCCAGATCTCTCCGCATTGGGATTCCTGGCGCACGCGCAGTTGCTTGAGGCGGATGAGTTCGAGCATCGCGAGGAACGTCACCACGATTTCCGCCCGGCTCGCCACATCCGCAAATAATTCTTCAAATCGCATTGAAACCCCACTCGACGTGACCTTCAGGAGATAGTCAATCTTTTCGGAGACCGTGAAGTTTTCCTCGAAGATCTCCCGGAGGTCCTCGGGCTTTTTGTCGAGCCGCTTGAGGATCTTCTGGAAGGCATGGATCAGGTCGAAGATCCCGACCTCCTCGACGAGCAGGTTTTCCGTCATTTCGGGAACGACCGGAACCCTTGGAAACAAATTCTCCTGCAGCGCCTCGATGTCGCGCAGCCGGGCCGCCGCCTCCTTGAACTTCTTGTATTCGATGAGCTGCCGGATGAGCTCCCACCGGGGATCGTCCTCCTCGGCGTCCTCCTCGGCCATCTGCTGATCAACGGGCAGGAGCGTCCGGCTCTTCATGTAGAGCAGGTTCGCCGCCATCACGATAAACTCCCCGGCCAGCTCGATGTTGAGGACCTGGAAGGCCTCCATGTAGCCGAGATACTGCTTCGTGATGCGCTCGATCGAGATGTCGTAGATATCGACCTCATCGCGCTTGATGAGGTAGAGCAGAAGATCGAGCGGCCCCTCGAAGACGTCGAGTTTGACCTTGTAGTCTTCCACCGGGGATTATCGCCGACGGAACCCGCGCTTCGCCGCTTCGCGCTCGAGCTGGGTCAGGTGTTGCTTGTGGTCCTTCCGGCGGGTTTTCCGCTTGCTGAGCTGGGCAGCGAGCTTGTGGACGACCTTGTCGATGGCCGCGTAGAGATCTTTCTCGTGGTCCTCACAGAAAATGTCCGGCCCGGGGATCGCGAGGTGGACCTTCACCACGAACGGCTTGCTTTTGTTGTTCTGGTCATGGAGGAGGACGATGTGGGCGGCGAGGATCTGCTCGCCGTGTTCCTCCAGATGCGTCATTTTCTCGGCAAGGAACGAGTGGATCGCTCCCGTCAGTGCGATGTTGCGTGGACTCAGGTGGATTTGCATACCTATATCTTGGCGCGGGCATGGGTTGCGCGCCAGCAAAAAGCGGCGCGGAGGTTCAGCCTGCGATGACGAGCTTCAATCCGCCCGCCAGCGAAAAAATGATCATCAGCCACTCGAAAGCCGCCTGATTGATCTTCCTGAGGAAAAACCGTCCCGCAGCCACCCCGGCCACGATCCCGGGCACCAGCATCAGGTTCAGGAGGAGCGAGTGGCCGTTGATCAGACCGAGCGACGCGCTGAAAGGGACCTTGATCACGTTGACAATGAAAAAGAACCAGGCGGCGGTCCCCACGAACTCGTATTTCGGGAGCCTGCAGGCCAGCAGGTAGATCGTCATCACCGCGCCCGCCGCATTGGCCAGCATGGTCGTGACTCCGGCGGTCCAACCGAGCGGCCAGGCGATCGAGGGGTGCTCGACCGCTGCCGCTGTGAGCCGACCGGACACCTTTTGGGCAACAGTGAGCACGACGAGTGCGACCACCATCCATCCGATCAGCGGGCCGAAAACCCTTGCGGAGAGGTGGGGCATCAGCAGCCAGCCGCTCACAATCCCCAGGATCGCTGGCGGCAGCATTTTTATCAGGTGTCGCCACACGGTGAACTGCCGGAAGGCGTGGATGGCAAACACGTCGGCCACGATCAAAAGGGGTAGCACCGCCCCGGTGGACTCCCGCGCGGGCATCACCTGCGCCATCAGCAGCACGGCGAACATTCCCACGCCGCCGAATCCGGTCTTGCTCAGACCGATACAAACCGCCGCGCCGTAGGCGAGCGCCCATTGCCAGGGAGATTCCAGCATTCCCGATGCTGGATGGAATCCGCGCCGGTGTCGATCGACGATGCGCGGAAAATCGGCATGCACAGATTCATAATCTGCAGCTTGCGGAACAGCCGGGCATGCCACATGGTAACCGTCACTTATCCGCTGCAGGGCTTTCTCGGCTTCAGCGGCATGAAATTTGACATAACGCATGAACACATCGCTCTCCGCCCGGTCAAACGAGGCGCTGATTGACCAGAATTACGAACGCTGGCTGGAAGACCGTCATTCGGTGGATCCCGACTGGGCGGCATTTTTTGAGGGGTTCGAGCTGGGATACGCGAGAAGCCACAGGAATGGATCTTCGGCGCCGGATGAGCCGGCTGAGGGAGCCGTCGCGCCTTCGCTGCAGACGCGGGTCGATGCTCTTGTCTATGCCTACCGGACGATGGGGCACTCGATGGCCCACGTGGATCCGCTCAGCGACAGGCCGCGGGAGAATCCTCTCCTCAGCCTCCGCGAACTGGGTTTTGTGGAAAAGGATCTCGACCTGCTCGTGTCCTCACGCTTCTTCCGGGACGACCACAAGATGACGCTGCGGGATATGATTGCCGACCTCCAGGCAACATACTGCGGGACGATCGGTGCCGAATTTGTCCACATCCAGAACCCGAAGGTGCGCAACTGGGTTCGCGACCGGATCGAAAACCGCGCGGCGGAAAACCTGAACACCCCGGAATCCCACCGGGACATCCTCAGGAAAATTTTCGAGGCGGAGACGTTCGAGTCGTTCATCCACACGAAGTATGTCGGGCAGAAGCGGTTTTCTCTCGAGGGCGGCGAGGCGCTCATCCTCGCGCTCGACGCGATCCTGCAATCCTGCGAGGTGCGCGGGATCCAGGAGCTGGTGATGGGGATGGCCCACCGCGGGCGGCTGAATGTGCTGGGAAATTTCCTGAACAAGCCGCTGCAGGTGATCTTCAATGAGTTCCAGGACAACTTCATTCCCGAGCTCGTCGGCGGCAACGGCGATGTCAAATACCACCTCGGCTACCAGACGACGCGCACGCTGAAGAGCGGCTACGAGGTCGAGATCCGCCTCGCGGCAAATCCGAGCCACCTCGAGGCGGTGGATCCGGTCGTTCAGGGCAAGGCGCGCGCCCGGCAGCGCATCGTCGGCGACACGACGGAGCGAAAAAAAGTCGTTCCGGTCCTCATCCACGGCGACGCGGCATTCATCGGCCAGGGGATCGTCGCGGAGGTCTTCAACATGTCGCAGCTTCCCGGCTACCGCACGGGCGGGACCGTCCACTTCGTGGTCAACAACCAGATCGGCTTCACCACGATGCCGGCTGACGGACGCTCCACGATGTATTGCACCGACATCGCCAAGATGATCGAGGTTCCGGTTTTCCACGTGAACGGCGAGGATCCGATCGCGGTCATCGAAGTCGCTCGGATGGCGATCGAGTTCCGTCAGGAGTTCGGCCGCGATGTCGTCGTCGATATTTACTGCTACCGCCGGCACGGGCACAACGAGACCGACGAGCCGAGCTTCACCCAGCCGGACCTCTACAACACGATCAAGAACCACCCGCTCCTCAGCGCGAAATTCGCCGCGCAGGCCGCTGCGGCCGGAACCGTGAGCGCGGAGGAAGCCGCCGGGATCAAGGCGGAGTCGCTCGCAGAACTCGAGGCCGCGCTCGTTGAAGCGAAGAAGCCGCTGGATTCCCAGAAGAGCGAGTTCGCGGGCTCGACCGCGATTTTCCAGCCGCCCTACACGCACGAGCCCGCAAACACGGCAATCTCCGCGGGAATGCTCGAACAACTCGTGAAGGCGCTCACAACAGTGCCGGAAGATTTCCGTGTCGTGCCGAAAATCCAGCGCACCGTGCTCGACCGGCGGCTGCAGGTCTGGAAAGCCGGCGGGCCGTATGACTGGGGGTATGCGGAGCTTCTGGCATTCGGCTCTCTGATGCTGGAGAACACGCCGGTCCGGCTCTCCGGACAGGACAGCCGGCGCGGCACGTTCAGCCACCGGAACTCCGTGCTCTACGACGAGGTGAACCGCGAGCGGTATTATGTCCCGCTCATGAACATCGCGCCGAAGCAGGAGCGGTTCTGCGTCTACAACAGCCCGCTCTCAGAATATGCAGTGCTCGGCTTCGACTACGGGTATTCGATGGATTTTCCGTCGATGCTCTGCATCTGGGAGGCCCAGTTCGGCGATTTTGTCAATGGCGCCCAGATCATCATCGACCAGTTCATCGCATCCGCCGAATCGAAATGGCGTCGGCCGAGCTCGATCGTGATGCTCCTTCCCCATGGATACGAAGGCCAGGGTCCGGAGCATTCGAGCGCGAGGCTGGAACGCTTTCTCCAGCTCTGCGCCGAGGACAACATGCAGGTCTGCAACCTCACGACTCCCGCGCAGTATTTCCACGCGCTGCGCCGCCAGATCCACCGCGGGTTCCGCAAGCCGCTCGTCATCATGACGCCGAAGAGCCTCCTGCGATCGGAGGATGCCGTCTCCCGCACGGAGGATTTCACGAACTCCCGCTTCTTCGAGATCCTCGATGACCAGACCGTCACCGCGCCCGAAAAGGTGACGCGGATCGTCTTCTGCTCGGGCAAGGTTTGCTACGACCTCGTTCGCGGACGCAAGGAAGCCGGGCAGGAGGAAACAACGGCGATCATCCGCATCGAACAGCTCTACCCGCTCTACAGAGAAAAGCTCGTGCGCATTGTCCGCCGCTATCCGAGTGCCCGACGCTACGTTTGGTGCCAGGAAGAACCAGAGAACATGGGCGCGTGGAATTTCATTGCTCCAAAGATCGCCGGGCTTGTCGGCTCGCTGATTGGCTACGCGGGTCGCCCGGAAAGCGCCAGCACTGCGGCCGGATCGCTCGGCACCCACAAAGCACAGCAAGCCACGCTGGTCAAACAGGCGTTCGAGGTGTAAATCCCATCCCGATGAACATCGAAGTGAAAGTCCCTGCCGTCGGAGAATCGATCTCCTCCGGCGTCCTCTCCGTCTGGCACAAAAAAGAAGGCGACACGGTCCGCAAGGACGACACTCTTTTCACGCTCGAGACCGACAAGGTTTCCCAGGAAGTCACCGCTCCTGAAGCGGGCGTCGTCCACGTCAAGGTGGCCGAGGGCGATGAGGTGAAGATCGGGCAGGTCGTGGCCGAGATCGAACCATCCGCCGCCAAACAGCCCGATCCCGGAAAACTGGCGACGAAAACCGCTCCGACGCCGTCCGCGCCGGTTTCCAACCCCGCGCCATCTCCGGCCGCTCCCGCCGTTCCGGCCGCAGCGTTCTCCTCGATGGCTCCCTCCACGCCGGCCGCTCCAGAATCCCGCGCGGTCCGAAAAAAACTTTCGCCCCTCCGCCGGAAAATCGCGGCGCAGCTCGTCATGGCCCAGCATACGGCCGCGATCCTCACGACCTTCAACGAATGCGACATGACAGCAGTCATGGCACTCCGCAAAGACCTCCAGGAGCAGTTCACCGCGAAGCACGGCGTCAAGCTCGGGTTCATGAGCTTTTTCATCAAGGCTGTCGTGGACGCGCTCCAGGCCATCCCCGCGATCAACTCGCGCATCGACGGCGACGACCTCATCCTCAACAACGCGTTCGACATCGGCGTCGCCGTCGGCACCGAGCGGGGGCTCATCGTTCCGGTCCTTCGCGAGTGCGAAAAGATGTCGTTCGCGGAGATAGAGAACAAGCTCGCCCACTACGCCGTCAAGGCCCGCGAGGGCAAGGTCTCGCTCGACGACCTCCAGGGCGGGATCTTCACCATTTCCAACGGCGGCATCTACGGGTCGCTCCTCAGCACGCCGATCCTCAATCCCCCGCAGAGCGGAATCCTCGGCATGCACAAAATCCAGGAGCGTCCGGTCGTCATGGACGGAAAGATCGTCGCCCGACCGATGATGTATCTCGCCCTCAGCTACGACCACCGGCTCGTGGACGGCAAGGAAGCCGTCACGTTCCTCATCCGCGTCAAGGACTGCATCGAAAACCCGGTCAGGCTCTTTCTTGATCAATAAAAATGCGAAATTCGAAATGGGAAATTCGGAATGGGGCCGCTGGCGGCCTTGAGCCGCTTCGCGGGTTTTGTTATTTCACATTTCGCATTCCACATTCTCCCTATGAACATCCTCGGCATTGATATCGGCGGCACCGGAATCAAAGGTGCGCCCGTGAACGTTGAAACCGGCGAACTCGTCGCCGAGCGCTTCCGCATCCCGACACCGAAGCCCGCGCTTCCGAATGCCGTGGCGGACGTGGTGGATGAGATCTCCAAGCACTTCGGTTACTCGGGTCCCGCCGGGATCACGTTTCCCGCCATCGTCAAAAAGGGCGTCGTCTATTCGGCCGCCAATGTGGATGAATCCTGGGTGGGCACTGATGCCGGCGCGCTTTTCACCAATCACCTCGGGGGCGCTGTCACCGTGGTCAACGATGCCGACGCCGCGGGCATCGCGGAGATGCAGTTCGGAGCGGGCCGCGGCCGCAACGGCGTGGTCATCCTCCTCACGTTCGGCACCGGCATCGGCTCGGCGATCTTCAATGACGGCAGGCTCCTCCCGAACTCGGAGTTCGGCCACCTCCAGATGCGCGGCAAGGACGCCGAGAAGCGCGCCTCCGAAAAAGTGCGCGAGGAAAAGAACCTCAGTTGGGAGGAATGGGCGGACCGGGTCAGCGAATACCTCGCGGAACTCGAAAAACTCTTCTCACCCGACCTCTTCATCATCGGCGGCGGCGTCAGCAAGAAATCCGAGAAGTTTCTCCCTTTCCTCACCTCGAAAACCGAAGTCCTCGTCGAGGCCGCCCAGATGCGCAATGAAGCCGGCATCATCGGCGCGGCCTGCCTCGCCGCCCGCCCGCCGGGCATGGACCTCCCGGCCATCTGAGCCGTCGTTCACCCCTCCAGTGTTCGCGTAAAATCAGCGCGAAGTTCCTGAGTTCGGGCCTTTGAGTTGAGCAAGTTTTTACTCGCCAGCACAGTCGGTTGGAATTTAATATGGATGGTTCCATTTATTCCATTTCAATGAAAACCAAACGATCCACGAAACCTTCCGCCAAACCCGCGCCGGAGCGCGGGAAAGTCATGAACGGGGCGGAGATCCTCGTCGAGTGCCTTGAACGCGAGGGCGTGGACGTCATTTTCGCCTATCCCGGCGGGTGCTCGATGCCGTTGCACCAGGCGCTTACGAAGACGAAGAAGATCCGCACGATTCTCCCCCGCCATGAGCAGGGAGGCGTGTTTGCGGCGGAGGGTTATGCCCGGGTGACCGGCAGGGCCGGGGTTTGCATGGCGACCTCGGGGCCGGGAGCGACCAATCTCGTGACCGGAATTGCCGACGCCTTCATGGATTCGATCCCGCTCGTGGCCATCACCGGCCAGGTGCCACAGGAGATGATCGGTCGCGGCGCGTTCCAGGAGACCGACGTGTTCGGGATGACGCTGCCGATGGTCAAGCACAGCTACCTCGTGTGGGACATCAACGAGATCCCGCGCATCGTGAAGGAGGCTTTCCACATCGCGCAGTCCGGCCGGCCGGGCCCTGTCCTCATCGACATTCCGAAAAACATCCAGAACGCGACGGCGCAGCCGGTTTTTCCGAAGACCGTGAGTCTGCGCGGCTACAAGCCGGACAAGAAGGCGGACGACGCGGCTCTTCACGAAATTGTCGGCATGCTCGAACACGCTAAGAAGCCGATGATCTATTGCGGTGGCGGCGTGATTTCCGGCGACGCTTCGGCGGAGCTGCTGGAGTTTGCCGAGCGCACCCGGATCCCGGTGGCGACCACCCTCATGGGCATCGGTTGCTTCCCGGAGACGCATCCGCTCTCGCTCAAGTGGCTGGGCATGCACGGGACGGTTTATGCCAACAACGCGGTGAACGAGGCGGACCTCCTGCTGGCCATCGGCGTGCGCTTCGACGACCGCGTGACCGGCAAGGTCGAGAATTTCTGCGAGCACGGCACGATCGTCCACATCGACATCGACAACTCGGAGATCAACAAGAACAAACTGGTGCGTCTCCCGGTGCTCAGCGACCTCAAATACGCGCTCGGACGTTTGAACAAGATGCTCGACCAGGCCGGCTTCAAGCGCCAGGCCAAGGGGCAGGGCCGTTACGCCGACTGGTTCCGCCAGATCGCGAAATGGAAGGCCGCGCATCCGCTCAGTTTCAAGGACACGCCGGATACGATCCAGCCGCAGCATGTCATCCGGGAGCTCTGCGAACTCACCAAGGGGAATGCGATCATCACCACGGGCGTGGGCCAGCACCAGATGTGGGCCGGCCAGTTCTACAACTTCACGAAGCCGCGCACGTTTGTGACATCCGCCGGGCTCGGTTCGATGGGGTTTGGATTTCCCGCCGCTCTGGGTGCAAAAGTCGCCCGTCCGGACAAGGAGGTCATCGACATCGACGGCGACGGATCATTCCTGATGAATGTCCAGGAACTTGCGACCGCCCATATCGAGGGGATCGCCGCCAAGGCGATCATCCTCAACAACCAGCACCTCGGCATGGTGGTGCAGTGGGAGGACCGTTTCCACGGCGGCAACCGCGGCCACACATTCCTCGGCGACCCGAAGGATCTCAAGCGGATCTACCCGGACTATGTCCAGCTCTGCAAGGGCTTCGGCGTGACCTGCGAGCGCGTGCTCCACAAAAAGGATCTTCGCGCAGCCATTCAGCGCCTGCTCGCTTCGAAGGAGGCTTACGTCCTTGACGTGATGACCCCCTACACCGAGCACGTGCTCCCGATGATCCCGGCTGGAAAAACCTACCGGGACATCATTACCGAATAGGCGACTCGAAATGGTCGAACGACCGCGCCGCGGATGCCGCCCTGTTGGAACTCCACGCGGGCAGCGTCTCAGGACATAATTGAATTTCTCGGATTTCCGACTTCGAGGTCTCAGGTAGTGTGCGACCGGTGCCGCTGGAGAATCAGCTGGGTTCTCCGGCAACATCCCTCTACACGACCTTGACTCTGACGTATTTCGTCCAGGCGGTGGCTCGGCGTGGTCGTTCCCACCGGGTTCAAGCGGATGCGTGGGTTTTGCTTCGCCCAAAGCTCCCATCGAAGGAGACACTTTAATGCTCTCGTCTTGTGCTACCGTTCTTTGGCGATGGCGCGGGCAAGGATGCCAGCAAGCTCGGCACGTTTGAACGGTTTGGTGAGAAAGTCGTCCATGCCTGCGGCGAGGCACCGCTCGCGGTTCTCGGGCAGCACGTTTGCGGTGAGCGCGATGATCGGCACGCGGGATTTGGATTCGACCTTCCGGATATTTTTTGTGGCATCAATGCCGTTCATCGACGGCATTACCACGTCCATGAGAATGGCAAAATATTTACCTGTAACGAATGCCTCGACCGCCTTGTCCCCATCGGCTGCGAATTCGGCGCTGTAGCCGAGGCTCCGGAGCATTTTGCCCGCCAGCGTGCTATTTTCTGGGTTGTCCTCGACGACGAGCACCAGATTGCCTGCATTGGGCGTCCCGCCCGTTTGGACTGGAGGACGAGGCTCTGGCTGCGCAGATTTGTTTCCTTCCCAAACCGAAATACTGGACGGCACGGAGTCCATCCCTTCGGCACAAACAGGCGCTAATTCCAGCGGGAAGTGGAAGGTGAACGTGCTGCCGTTGCCTGGAATCGAGGCGACCGTGATCGAGCCGCCCATGGCTTCGGCCAAGCGCTTCGAAATCGCCAGCCCGAGCCCGGTGCCACCAAACGCCCGAGTCGATGAGGAATCAACCTGTGTGAACGGCTTGAACAGGTGCCCGATCGTCTCGGAAGAAATTCCAATACCCGTGTCCTCGACCGAGAAATCCAAGAACCGGCCCTCTGCGTCGGGCACCACGCGGAGGACAACCGATCCGCTGGATGTAAATTTGACGGCATTGCCGAGGAGGTTGATGAGGATCTGGCGGATCCGAAGTGCGTCGCCGGTGATCTGATGAGGCACGTCGCGATTTGTCTCGTGGCGAAATACGAGCCCTTTTTCAGCGGCGGATATTTGGACGGTCCGGGCTGACAACTCGACGACGTCGGCGACCGCCATCGTCGCAACATTGATCGCAAGTTTGCCTGCCTCCATGCTGGAGAAATCGAGGATATCTTTGACAATAGACAAGAGGTGCTCGCCGCATTTGCTGACCGTCTGCACAAGCGAACTCTGTTCCTCGTCGAGCGTGGTGTAGGTGAGGAGCTCGGAGCAACCAAGCACCCCATTGAGCGGCGTGCGCAGCTCGTGGCTCATAATACCGAGGAACTCGCTCTTTGCCCGGTTGCCAGCCTCGGCGGTGATGAGTGCTGCTCCCAGCCGGTCTTCCATGAGTTTGCGCTCGGTGATGTCACGCTCGGTAGAGGCCAGGCCAACCGGGTTTCCAGCATCGTCCAAGAGTTTGGTCACCGTCATCCAGACATCGAGCACGCGACCGTCCTTGGTGACCCGCTGGGTCTCAAACGAGGTGATGGCTTCACCCGCGATCAGCCGCCGGATGAAATCCTTTTGCTCGGCCGCCTTGGCGGGGGCCGTGAGGCGCTCGATGTTCACCTCCAGCGCCTCGGCCTCGTCGTAGCCATACATCAGCTCGGCGCCGCGGTTCCAGGCGGTGATCCGGCCCTCGAAGTCCTGAATCGTGATCGCATCGTTCGAGTCCCGTATCACCGTCGCCATCCGCCTGTTTTCAATCTCCTCCCGCTTGCGCCCGGTGATGTCCTCGTAAGTGCCCATCACCCCGAAGACATTACCCTCCCTGTCGCGCAGAGGAAGCTTGCTTGTGATGAGGGAGCCGATGCTTCCATCCGGGTGGTGCATCGCTTCTTCATAGCCTATCTTGGGGATGCCGCTCTCCATCACGGCGCGATCATCAGCCCGGTATGTATCCGCGCTGTCTTTCCACGCCACATCGAAGTCGCTCTTCCCAATAATCTCGTTGGAGGCACCAAGACCGGCATCGCGGGCGCCGGCGCTGTTGCAGCCCAAGTAAATGAGATCCCGGTCCTTCCAGAAAACGCGCGCAGGGATATTATCCAGAACGATCTCGAGCATTTGCTGCGAGCGGAAGAACACTTCCTCCGCCCGCTTGCGCTCGGTGATGTTAATTTGAGTTATGACCGCCCCGCCATCCGCCCGGTCCAAGGGGGAGACGAGCATGGAGAACCATCGTTGTTCCGTGGGCGAGTGGCAGGGATACTCGTGACTGAACGTGGCTTGTGAATGCGCCAGCACTCCCTTGATGCCATCCAAAATCTCCTGCCCTTCCGCGCCCAAATCCCGCGCGGCCCGTGCGCAGACCTCCAGGTAGTTCGTCCCCACGCCGAATTTTGGTGACGCGGGATCGCCACCGTTCTCCTGCGCGAAGCGCTCCCAGCCATCGTTGATGGCGATGATCGTTCCGTGGCGGTCTACCACGGCGATGTTCGCCGTCATGGAATTGAGCACGGCGCTACTCAGTGATTCGCTCTCTCGCAACAATAGCTCCGTGCGCTTGAGTGGCGTTGCGACTTCCTGGAATTCCGGCAGAGGCTCGGTGGCGAGCGGGGGTTCAGCGGCCGCGCGCATCATTTTGTTCACTCCCATTGGGTCTGATACCCCGAGGTTCTTTACTGTCTGCGTGCGACTTCCCACATTTGGATGGGAAACTGAGCATGTAAATGGAGCAGATGATTCGTCTTGCCGGTGGATAGGCCATTTCGGCAATGACGATGTTTTAGAGATTGGATTTGTGGAATGGGGTGTTCACCCCATGGATGCGGCGAGGCCGATCCAAGTCCGATAAAAGCCGTATAACTCAATTCGAACCCGTGTTACCGCCGTGAAAGGGAGGGACGTTACTGCGGATCTTGGGGCAAAGGTTCCGGATCAACCGGTGCTGCTGCGACAGGAACCTGCGGCTGACGCGCTTGGGGATTCTTTTTCCGGGTATCCCCTTCGCGGGGCGGCTTGGGTTTCCGGACGGCTTCAAGCCCCCGCTTGGCATAATCCACCACGTGTCCCTGATGGATGAGCCAGGAGAGGTCGGATGCGAGCGCCGACTCGCGGGCGGCCTCATCGGCCGGAGCCGTGCGGCCGGCAAGAAGTGCTTTCCACTGCTCGGGCCGTGGGGCTGCAGGATGGGATTCGAGGTAGTCGAGGATCGTGGCGAGCCCTTCGGCAACCGGTGAGGCGGCGCGGTCGAGGTAGCGCGGGCGGGCGACCGATACGTAGGTGATGTTTTCGTGGGCTTTGAAAATCTGGAGTCCGGCAGCCGCGAATCCCTGCCCGATGATGTGGGCAAGGGGCAGTGGAAACCGCCTCAGGTCGGCCACGGCGCGGTTGGCAAGCTGGCGCACTCCCGTGGCGGAGGCTCCGAGCGCGGCCGTGCCGGAAATTTCGACAGGACTTGTTGCAGGCGTGAGAAGCGATCCGGCGTGGGTCGTGCGAAAATGGGCTTCGACCGCCGCCATATCGGCGAACTTGAGCGGTTCGGATCCCTCGTCCGGGGTTCCGGCGGGATAAAATTCATCCTTCGAACTCTGGCTTTCCTTCCATTTCTCGATGAACTCCGGCTCGCGGACCATCTGGACCCGGCTCTTGAAGGCCTCGAACGGGACATTCCGGAAACGCGCCGCATGAACCTCGCGGAGACGCCGCTGGTAATCATGATGATTCGGAGGTCCCAAAATGATATCGCCGGAAACGGCGATGCACGAAAACGAACCCTTGGGAGGATCCACTGTGACCCGCTCGCGGCGGTAGAATTTGTCGAGATGGCGGGAGAGGATGTGCTGGATGGCTTCCTTTTCAGAGGTCCAGAGACTGCCGTCGAGCTCCAGCCGGAAAAGTGCCGGGGCATGGGCGGAGTCGCTGCGGAATTCCAAGCGGTAGCGCTCGGGCTTCTCCAGAATAAGCACGGCCAGATCGAAAAGCGGGTAGGCCTTTCCGCCGGATTTGATCTGTCTGGCGAGGCCGTCGATGCCGCGCGGATCGGGGATCAGGGTTGCATTCCACCCGCTCAGTGGAGGTGGCGCAGGCGGACCCTGCTCTCGCGAATCATGGCGGCGGCTGTCTTCGGGACGCTCGCGCCGACGGTCGTTGCGGTCGCGAGGACCTCCCCTCTGGCGGGAGTCGCGCTGCCGGGGATCCGGCCGGTCGTTGCGGCGCTGCGGGCCACCGGGCCGCCGGCTGTCACCGCGCCGAGGCCGCTCCTCCTCCCGATTGCCGAATTTCTCCGCAATCCGGGAGTGGTCGGCGGGCGCATCTGGCGCTTTCGCCCAGTCGGGCAAAAAGCTTTTTGCAAGGTCCATTCCGGAAAAAACCGGCTCCGACGAAGTGGTGTCGCTCATGGTAAGGAAGAGGCCCGATGATTGCGGGCGGGTTCCGGAAGGTTATTTCCGGGATGGTTTGGGTGCGGCAGGAGTCGGGGTTGGCTTGGGTCGGTCCATGGCGATCAATTCGGACACGGTCACGAACTTGAAACCTTTTGCCAGCAGGCCGTCGATCACGTCCGGCATCGCGGCCACGGTGGTGGGATGAATGTCGTGCGAGAGCACGATCGACCCGGCTTTTGTGTTCTTCAGGATCTCGCTCGTCACATGGGCGGAATTCCGGTTTTTCCAGTCCAGCGGATCCACGTCCCACATCACCACCTTCAGGCCGAATTCCTCGTTCAGCCGCTTGGTGATCGAGGTGTTCGTGGAACCGTAGGGAGGACGCACGGTCGCCGGTTTTTTGCCGGTCAGCTTTTCGATGGCCTCGCTTGTTTGGTTCACCTCCGAGGCGACACCCGCACCTCCGGCTTTTGTGAAGGCTTTGTGATCGTAGCTGTGGTTGCCGATCTCATGCCCCTCGGCGGCGGCGCGCTGGAGGACCTCCGGGTTTGCCTCGACGCACTGGCCGAGCACAAAAAACGTCGCCTTGACGCCCTTCTCCTTGAGGATGTCCAGCAGCTTCGGAGTCAGGGTCGCATGCGGGCCGTCGTCGAAAGTGAGCGCGATATACTGTCCGTCAACATTGCACGAATTGTAGCTCAGCCGGCTGGGGCCGGTTTGAGGAACGGCTGCTGGAGCCTTCATCGGAGGAGTCGAATCGCCTGCAGCCGGCGCCCCCGTGTCCGTAGAAGGAGCCGCATCACCCGGCGGGACAACAATCACCTGCGGCTGCTGGGATGATTGCGTATGTGCGGATTGGCATCCGACCGCGAGAAAGCCGGCAACAACCGGGATGACAAGCCAGGGACGTGATTTCATTTGATGCGGGTCAGCCTGGGACCTATCGCACAAATCTTTCCAAAATCACACCAAGATTTTTGATTGTTCCCTCGGGCCAGAGGTCACGCGGAGTAATGAGCGCGGCATCGAGGCTGCGGTGCTCCGGCCAGGCGGGCTCCAGCGGAACTTTTGGAATGGCCAGAGAGAGGATTTCCTTTGCGGCGGCGACGTTTGCGTGCAGGTGGGCGATCACGGCATCGGCCGTCACCGGCTCCTCGTCGGTCTTCCAGCAGTCGTAATCGGTGATCATGGCCAGCGTGGCGAGGGCGATTTCTGCCTCCCGGGCGAGCTTTGCCTCAGGGAGGTTGGTCATACCGATCACGTCAAACCCGAGCTGGCGGTTCGCGAGCGATTCGGCACGGGTGGAAAAGGCCGGCCCGTCCATGTTCACATACGTCCCTCCATCGTGAAATTTTTTCCCCGCCTCCGCACAGGATTCGGCCAGAATTTTCCGGAGGCCTGCGCTGATCGGCTCGGCGAACGCAGGATGGGCGACGATTCCGTTCCCGAAGAAGGTATGCGACGCGCGGCCGCTCATGCGGTCAAAAAACTGATCCGGGAGCACGACGTCACGCGGATGATATTGCTCCTGAAGGCTTCCGACTGCGGTCACACAAATGATCCAGCGCACTCCGAGCGATCGAAGCGCCCAGATGTTGGCCCGATGGTTGATTTCGTGGGGGGCGATCCGGTGGCCTCGGCCGTGTCGGGGAAGAAAAAAAACCGACCTTCCGTGCAGCGTGCCGCCGATGATCACATCCGACGGGGGGCCGAACGGCGTGGGGACGACGACGTCGGCCACTTCCGAAAACCCCTCGATCTGGTAGAGCCCGCTCCCGCCGATGATGCCGATCGCGGGCGCGCTCATTTCTGCTTCGCCTTTGATTTGGATCCGCGCGGCTGGAAGTCGCTGCCCTCACCCCCGAGGTCGGTATTCTCAAGGAGCCCGAGAAACTCGCGGAGCGCCGGAGTGCCGGCGGAGGATTTCTTCACCAGAGTTCCGAGCGGGCGCCACATTTCCTCGTCGGTGAGCTCCAGGCACACGAGCTGGCCGGTCTCCACTTCCGAACGCACCGAGGTCCGCGGGACAATGGAAACCGCGCTCTCGATCTCAACCGCGCGCTTGACGGTCTCGATGTTGTCGAATTCGAAGGCCACCTTCACGCGCGCTCCCGCCTGCCTCAGCTGGCGGTCAACCTCGCGACGGGTCGGAAGGTCCGGCTCGAATGCGATGAACTTTTCACCGCCCAGATCGGAAAGGGAAATGTTCCTGCGGGGGGCAAGCGGGTGGGACGGTGCGCAAATGACAACCAGCCGGTCGCGCCAGAAAACCGCGGCGGTGACCCCGCGTCGGGAGGCCGGATACGCAACCAGACCGACATCTGCACGGTTTTCCTGCACAGCCGCATACACCTGGGCAGAGCGGCGATAATCCACCCGGACATCCACAAGGGGAAATTCGCGGCGGAACCGCTTGAGATACGGGGGCAACTCGTGGAGACCGATGCTGAAAATCGTCGCGATCCGCAGCTCGCCGGAGACAACCTCCTGCAATTTCTGCATCCGGGTGCCGAGTTCGTCGTAGGCGCCGACAATATCCCTGCTGGATGCCAGGAAAGCCTGCCCTTCGGGCGTCAGGCAGAACGCCCGCCGACCCCGATCGATCAGGCGCACCTGGAACTGCTCCTCGATCGAGCGCACCTGCTGGCTTACCGCGCTCTGTGTGATTCCGTTCCGCTCGGCGGCTTTGGAAAAGCTTTCCGTGTCCGCCAAATCGCAGAATACTTTGAATGTTTGAATTTGCATTCGACTCCTCGCGGATAAGTTAATCTAATATCCGCTGGAAATACCAGAACAGATTTACTAATGCCAATCATTGAAAAAAACCTGGAATCTATCCTCGCGAGGATCCGGTCGGCCGCGGAGCGCGCCGGTCGCGACCCTGCATGCGTGCGTCTCGTGGCCGTGTCAAAGACCCATCCGGCGGAAGCTGTCCGCCACGTCCTCGACACGGGGCAGCGGGTTTTCGGTGAGAGCAAGGTGCAGGAGGCGTCGGGGAAAATCCCCCTCCTGCCGCGCGATCTGGAGTGGCACTTCATCGGACACCTCCAGACAAATAAGATCCGCAAGGCGCTCCCGCTCTTCCATCTTTTTCATGGCGTGGACAACAGCGGACTCGCCGGCCAGATGGATCGCATTGCGGGGGAATGCGGATGCTTTCCCAAAATCCTTCTCGAGGTGAACGTGTCCGGGGAGGGCACGAAGTTCGGGTTCCGCCCGGATGGTTTGAAAACAGAGATCGCCGGACTGCTTGCGCTTCCGCGGGTCCAGGTGGTCGGACTTATGACGATGGCCCCGTATGCCGCGGATCCCGAGGCTTCCCGCCCGTATTTCGCAGCGCTCAGGAAACTGCGCGACGAACTCGAACAGCAGACCGGCACCCCGCTTCCGGAACTCTCGATGGGCATGAGCGGGGACTTCGAGCAGGCGGTCGGCGAGGGAAGCTCGCTGGTCCGCATCGGAACCGCAATCTTCGGAGATCGCCCGCGGAAAATTGCCACGCCGGATCTGTGAAAATCTTGTTTTAAATCATGTCTTGCCAAGCAGTGACCTGTTATTAGAAGTTCTAATATAGAAACCCAAACCCTATGAAACCCGTCCTATTCAACAACACCGTGCTGCGCGATGGCCATCAATCCATGGCGGCCACCCGAATGAAAACCAGCCAGATGCTGCCCGCCGCGCCGATCCTGGATTCGATGGGTTTCGGGATGCTGGAGACCTGGGGCGGGGCCACGATCGACACTGCGCTGCGCTTCCTCGGAGAGCAGCCGTTCGACCGCGTTCGTGAGCTGCGCAAGGTCGCTCCGAACACCCCGCAGGGGATGCTCCTGCGCGGTCAGAACATCGTCCAATACAAGTGCTTCCCCGATGACGTGGTCGAGTTGTTCGTGAAATGCACGGCCGATGCGGGCATCGAAGTCTTCCGGATTTTTGACGGCCTCAACGATCCCCGTAACCTGGCCCCCGCGATCGCGGCGGTGCGGAAGGCGGGCAAGGTGGCGCGCGGCGAGATCTGCTACACGACGAGCCCGGCTCACACGGTGGAGGCATTTTTGAAGTTTGCCGGAGAGTTGAAGGAGATGGGCTGCGACCAGATCGCGATCAAGGACATGTCGGGCGTCATCACGCCGCGGGTCGCCGGGGAGCTTGTCTCCGGGATCACGAAGCTCACCGGCCTGCCGGTCACCCTCCACAGCCACGAAACCGCCGGACTCGCTGCCGCCTCGTATGTCGCCGCGACCGATGCCGGGGCCTATGCGGTCGAGACCTCAATCACGCCATTTGCAAACGGCACCTCCCAGCCGGACACACTCCGCATGCTCGCCCTGCTCGATAACAACCCGCGCCAGCCGAAGCTCGACCGCAAGAAAC
>Ga0163199_1000613_pt1 | contig 22409 bp, 19 predicted proteins | sample PL_2010_150m_FD_113537 | JGI IMG/M metagenome (GOLD analysis project Ga0163199, IMG submission 113537) | Freshwater microbial communities from Powell Lake, British Columbia, Canada to study Microbial Dark Matter (Phase II) - PL_2010_150m | ecosystem: Environmental > Aquatic > Freshwater > Lake ...
ATGTCCGACTTCAATCCGAAATTCCGCGATCTCGAACAACGCCTCAACCGCGCCAAGCAGATGTCGGAGACGGTCATTCTGGGCGGGGCAGGCGGCGGCGGGCGCACCAATGTCAGCATGCTCGACGGCAACGGCAACGTCGAGAAGCCGATGCTGGGGCGCTACCAGATCGAGAAGGAATTGGGCAAAGGTGCCATGGGTGTGGTCTACCTTGGGCGTGATCCGAAAATCAATCGAGTCGTGGCAATCAAGACCATGGCGCTTTCGCAGGAGTTCGAGGGCGACGAACTCATTGAGGTCAAGGAACGTTTCTTCCGCGAAGCCGAGACCGCCGGGCGGCTGAATCACCAGAACATCGTGACCATGTACGATGCCGGCGAAGAGCACGATCTCGCTTATATCGCCATGGAATTTCTCAAAGGGAAAGATCTGATTCCCTTCATCAAGCCGGACAGCCTTCTGCCTCTCAACAAAGTCATGAGCATCGTCGCTCGCGTCGCCGATGCGCTCTCCTATGCCCACGAAAACCACGTAGTTCACCGTGACATCAAACCGGGCAACATCATGTACGAACCGGATAGCGACCAGGTCAAGGTCACTGACTTCGGCATCGCCCGCATCACCGATTCCAGCAAGACCAAGACCGGAATGGTGCTCGGCACACCGAGTTACATGTCACCCGAACAATTGTCCGGAAAGAAGATCGACGGGCGCTCGGATCTGTTCTCGCTTGGCGTCACGCTGTTTCAGATGTCCAGCGGCAAACTACCCTTCGAGGGCGACTCCATGGCGCAATTGATGTTCAAGATCGCCAATGAAGCCCATCCCGACATTCGCACGCTGAACCCGGAACTTCCGGTTTGCCTGGCGGCGATTATTGACAAGGTACTCACCAAGGACGCCGATCAGCGCTATCAGACTGGCGCCGAACTGGCCAGCGATCTGCGCCAGTGCGCGGCCCAGATGGTCGGTGGCGCAGGGACCAGTGGCACGCCACAAGTTGATATGGATATTTAGGAGCGCGCATGGATCTCAGCCAGGTTTTGGAAATTGTTAGCCGCACCGATCCGGGAATGGTTCGCGCGCACAACGAGGACGCCGTGTATGCCAACTCCGGGCTGGGGATGGCCATCCTTGCCGATGGCATGGGTGGATATAATGCCGGCGAGGTGGCCAGCGGGATGGTCACCACCTTGCTCGGCAGCGAACTGGAAAAGGCCTTCAAGCAGCCAGAAACTCGGCTGATCGACCAGGATGGGCGACAGCAGACGCGTAGCCTGCTGGAAGCGGAAATTTCCCGGGCCAACAATGCGGTGTATCAGGCCGCACAAAGCCAGCCGCAGTATGCCGGAATGGGCACGACACTGGTAATGGCGGTGTTTTATGACAATGCAATCACCGTGGCGCACATTGGCGATTCGAGGCTTTATCGCCTGCGTGGCGAGGAATTCAGTCAAGTCACGCGCGACCATTCCCTGCTGCAGGAACAAATAGACAACGGCATGTTGACGGTGGAGCAGGCGCGCACCTCGCAGAACAAGAACCTGGTGACGCGTGCGGTCGGTGTCGATCCGTCGGTCGAGTCGGAGATCCACGAATATGCTACGCTGCCCGGCGACATTTACCTGCTCTGCTCGGATGGCCTCAACGATATGGTCGAGGACGAGGAAATCGGCATGACACTTCAGATGCTTTCGGCCAACCTCGCACTGGCGGCGACCCAACTGGTTCAAATGGCAAACGACAATGGCGGGCGCGACAACGTGTCGGTTATCCTGGTGCGCGTCAAGCGTGAATTTCCTGCGCCACAAGGCTTGGGCGGATGGCTGGCCCGGTTGTTGGCGTGGTTCAAGTAAACGAAGCGAACGTAGCGAACTAATCGGCAGATCGGGAAGATCAAGATGGCAAAACTTACACTCAGCATGGACGGCATGATGCTCAAGGAGATTCCTTTGATCAAGGAGCGCACGACGATCGGGCGCAAGCCTCACAATGACATTCAGATCGACAATCTTGCCATCAGCGGCGAGCATGCCGTAATCGTCGCCATCCTGAACGATGCGTTCCTTGAGGATCTCGAGAGTACCAATGGCACCAACGTGAACGGTCAGCCGATCAAGAAACATTTTCTCCAGAACGGCGATGTGATCGAGTTGGGCAAGTACCGTCTTAAATATCGGAGCGAGGCGCTGCAGCAGACCTCACAGGCGGACTTCGAAAGAACCATGATCATTCGCCCGGGGATGATGCCCAAGTCACCCGGGCCGGGCGACGCGAAGGCGGCGATGAATGATACCCAGGCCGGAATGCCGCCACCCCCGTTGCCGGCAGTGGATAGGCCGATCGCCAGGGATCCGGTTCCCGAACCGCCTGCTGCGGTGCTGCGGGGCGCGATACAGATTCTGTCCGGAGCCAATGCCGGCAAGGAAATGGAGTTGACCAAAACGCTCAGCACCCTGGGCAAGCCGGGTGTACAGGTGGCGGTAATCACTCGGCGCCCGCACGGATATTTCATTACTCATGTCGAAGGCGCGACATTTCCGGCGGTGAACGGCAAACAGCTCGATTCCCAGGCACATCCGCTCCACGACCATGACATCATCGAACTGGCCGGCATCAAGATGGAATTCTTCCTCAAGGATTGATTCCGGCGTGGTCTCGATTCAATCCGTGTTGAATGCCGCAATGGGGATTGCTCCTTGAAGAAATACCTGGCTCGCTACGCACTCGGTTTCGCGATTTTATTGTTGCTGCTCGGACACGCCGCCAAGGTGTACCAGATCGACATCATCAATCGCATGGATGCCATCATCTACGATACCAAGTTGCGCCTGACCATGCCGCAGAGCATCGATGAGCGGGTGGTCATTCTCGACATCGATGAGAAGTCACTGGCCGAAATCGGCCACTGGCCATGGGGCCGTGACCGCCTGGCGGTCCTGATGGACAAGTTGTTCAACCAATACGCGATACGCATACTGGGTTTCGACGTGGTGTTCCCCGAAGCGGACAACAGTTCCGGGCTGCGTAGCCTCGAAATACTGGCGAAAAAAGAGTTGAAGGACAACTCCCCATACCAGGCCATCCTCAAGGACTTGCGCCCGCAGCTCGATTATGACGCACGCTTTGCCGCATCCCTGCACGGCCGGCCGGTGATACTCGGGTTCTATTTTTCAAGCACCGCGGGCGGTGTCAACAACGGCGCAATCCCGCCCCCCGTATTGCCGGCAGGTACATTCGCCGGTCGGGGTATTGGCTTCACAAACTGGCTGACTTTTGGGGGCAACCGCCCCGAATTTCAAAAGAATGCAGCGGGTGGCGGCCACTTCAACCCCTGGCTGGATTTCGACGGGATCGTGCGCAGAGTTCCTCTGCTGGCGGAGTACCAGGGACAATATTACGAATCGCTGTCGCTGGCGATGGTCCGGGCTTACCTGAATTTCCCGAAAGTCGTGCCGGGATATCCGGAGGATTCGAATCTCCCTGGAAAGGGTTACGGACTCATGGAGTGGCTGGACCTGGGCGCATTGCGCATTCCGGTAGACGAGAACGCCGCGGCGTTGATTCCTTTCCGGGGCTATGAAGGAAGTTTCCGCTACTATTCGATAGCCGATGTGTTGGCGGACCGTATCAAACCCGAGCAACTCAAGGGCCGAATCGTACTCATCGGCACTACCGCCCCGGGCTTGAAGGATCAGCGGGCGACGCCGGTCGGCGAGGCTTATTCAGGTGTCGAAATGCACGCCAATCTGATTGCCGGCATACTCGACAACAACATCAAGCTCAAACCGCCGTATGTTCTTGGCGCGGACGTGGTACTCCTGCTGATCGCCGGGGGCGTGATGGTCTTTCTGTTACCGTTACTCTCGGCGTTTCGCACCAGCGTGGTCGCCCTGCTGGTCTTGCTGGTCCTTGTCGGAGTGAATTATTATTTCTGGCACGCCCACAATTTTGTCCTGCCCCTGGCGGCCGGTCTGCTGCTCGTGTTCACGCTGTATGCCCTGAACATGTCCTGGGGATACTTCGTCGAGTCGCGCAGCAAGCGACAATTCACCGAACTGTTTGGCCAGTATGTGCCGCCCGAATTGGTCGACGAAATGGCACGAAATCCGGAAGGCTACAGCATGGCAGGGCGCAAAGCCGAACTGACGGTGCTGTTCTCCGACATCCGCGGATTCACCACCATTTCGGAGGGATTGCAGCCAGATCAACTGGCGACGCTGATGAACGAATATCTCGGTGCCATGACCGAAGTGGTGCGCAGTCAGCGCGGCACCCTCGACAAGTACATCGGAGATGCCATCATGGCATTCTGGGGCGCGCCGGTGAATGATGACCAACATGAGCGCCACGCGGTCCTGACCGCCCTGGCAATGCAAAAGGAACTGAAGGTCCTGAATCAGTCACTAGTCACCAAGGGATGGCCGGAATTGAAAATTGGCGTTGGCGTCAACACCGGCACGATGACCGTCGGAGACATGGGTTCGCCGGTGCGCAAGGCGTACACGGTGATGGGCGACGCGGTAAATCTTGGTTCGCGGCTGGAGGGCATTACCAAACAGTACGGGGTCGGAATCATCGTTGGTGAGTCGACCCGGGAGAAGTTGAAAGGGACGTTCGTATTCCGGGAACTTGACCGGGTCCGAGTAAAGGGCAAGGCCGAACCGATCGGAATTCATGAACCGCTGGGTGCCGAGGGTGAGGTTGCCAAGTCCGCCCTGGAGGAGCTAAAGCTCTGGAATCAGGCTCTGCGCCATTATCGCGCTCAGGATTGGGACCAGGCCGAAGTCGCGCTGCTCAACTTGAACCGGATGGCGCCGAGTTTCCTTTATGAGTTGTACTCCAAGCGCATCGAGTTGTATCGCAAGCAGCCTCCCGGTGAAAACTGGGACGGCGTGACGACCTTTGAAACGAAGTGATAGATTGCAACGATGAAAGTCCGGATCCTAGGCTGTAGCGGAGGCATCGGTGGGCGGCATTTGCGCACCACCTCGCTGTTGGTCGACAACGACATCCTGATCGATGCAGGAACCGGCGTCGGTGACCTGTCCATCGCCGAATTGTCGCAGATCGACCATGTATTTGTTACCCATAGCCATCTCGATCATATTGCCTGTATCCCCTTCATGGTGGATACGGTAGGGGACATGCGCGGAACACCCCTGACGGTGCATGCCCAGCAGGCGACCATCGAGATTCTGCGCAACCATATCTTCAATTGGTCGGTGTGGCCCGATTTCACCGAAATCCCCAGCACCGAGCGGCCGCACCTGGCATTCGAAACCATCCGCGTTGGCGAGCCGATGAAATTCGGCGGGCGGGCCATAACCGCACTGCCGGCCAATCATACGGTGCCGGCGGTCGGTTACCATCTTGATTCTGGCGATGCCAGCCTGGTATTTACCGGCGACACGACCATTTGCCCGGAACTTTGGCGCGAGATCAACCAGATAATCAACCTGCGCACGTTGATTATCGAGACCGCGTTTTCCAATCGCGAAAAGAAATTGGCAATCATGTCCAAGCATTTATGCCCGAGCATGCTGGCGGAGGAACTGACTCACTTGCAGCGCAGCGCGGAACTGTTCATCACCCATCTAAAGCCCGGGCAGATCGAATTAACCATGCAGGAAATCGAGGAGTGTGTCGGCGAATTCAAGCCGCGCATGTTGCAGAACAACCATGTGTTCGAGCTTTAGCGCGCCACTGATGGAAGCCGAGCCGATCAGCATAGACGTGCTGCGGAGACTGCAACCGTTCGCACAACTTGATGACGAGAGGTTGCGAGAACTATTGGCGACCTGTCATCGGGAAAGCATAGCGCGCGGCATTGTTCCATCCCGCATTCTCGACCGGAACGGACAAATGAGTTACCTCGTCAAGGGCGAGTTGGTGCTCCAGTTCGCGGACGGCAGCACCACCGTCATCGTGGGCGGATGCGGGGAGGCCCAGCATCCGCTGGGCAAGCCCGGAAACGCGCCGATCTCGGCCAAAGCCATTACCGACATCGACCTGGTTTTCTTCGACGAAGAGATGCTCGACATCATGCTGACCTGGGATCAGTTGTTGCTGTCCGCAGCGAGACAGAGGCGGGCGGATGAACCGGGTATTGCCAAGGGCAAAGCAAGCACCGACTGGCGCTTGATGTCCGGAATGTTCACGGCCCAAAATCTGACGCGTGGCGCTTTTGCCGCATTGCCGTCGGCGCACATCGACCAGCTGTTGCAGCGCTTTCAGCGCATTTCGGTGATACGCGGCGAAGTCGTGGTGCGCCAGGGCGAGCCCGGCGACTATTATTACCTGATCGAGAGCGGTCGCTGCCAGGTAACGCGCCAGGTGGCCGGTACGCCGATGACGCTGGCCGGGCTCAATCCCGGTGAGGCATTCGGTGAGGAAGCCCTGGTGACGGATACCACGCGCAACGCCGATGTGACCATGCTCACGGACGGCGAACTGTTGCGTCTCGACAAGCAGGATTTCATCGAGCTGTTGCGCGCGCCGCTGTTGCATACCGTGTCCCTGGCCGAGGCTCGGCGGCGCACCGCGGCCGGCGCGGTGTGGCTGGACGTGCGCTTTGCCACGGAATATCAATTCGATGGTGTCAGGGGAGCGCGCAACCTGCCGCTCGATGAAATTCGCGAAGCCTACGTCGCACTCGATCCGCAAAAGGAGTATATCGTCTATTGTCAGAGCGGACGACGCAGCTCGGCGGCGGCGTTTCTGTTATCTAAACACGGCTTTCGGGCGAGTTTGCTGGAAGGCGGACTGGGCGAGGGCGTACAAGGCGAATCTGAAGGTGAAATCGGCAAGGGAGCCCAACCACCATGAGTGCGGTACTCAACTCACCGCAGAATCCCGCTAGCGTGTCAGACGTCGACAGCCGCCTGGCATTCTTCAAGACGCTCCAGACGGTGACCAACAAGATCCATGCGACGAACAATATCGATGAGATCATGCTCGAGTTGTCGCAGGATATCACCAACCTGTTCAACGCCGATCGCCTGACTATCTACGCCGTCAGTGAGGACAAGGCTTCGATAGTCTCCAAGCTCAAGACCGGTCTCAACTCCTTCAAGGATCTCAAGCTGCCGATTGCCGACCAGAGCATCGCCGGCCATGTCGCGCTATCGCGCAAGGTGATCAACCTGATCGATGTCTATGACGAAGCGGAGCTCAAATCGCATCATCCGGGTCTGCGTTTTCTTCAGGAAGTCGACAAGCGCACCGGTTACCGCACCAAGCAGGTCCTGGTGAGCCCGATCATTACCGCCTCCGGCGAGCTGCTGGGGGTGGTGCAGATCATCAACAACAAGGCCGGCCTGCCTTTCTCCGCGGTGATGGAAGAAGGCATCAAGGGACTCTGCGAAACTCTGGCGATTGCCTTTTCCCAGCGCAACAAGCCGGTTCAGGCGGCCAAGTCCAAATATGATCAGCTCGTCGCCGACGCCGTGTTGTCCGCGCAGGAACTCGATCTGGCGATTCGTTCAGCGCGGCGCAAGAACCTGGACATTGAGGAAATTCTGCTGAGCGAATTTCAGGTAAAACAGCCGGCCATCGGTTTGGCGCTGTCAAAGTTCTTCGGCGTTCCGTACGAAACCTACAAAGCCGACCGCATCAAACCGATGGAACTGTTGAAGAACCTGAAACGCGAGTACGTCGAGCAGAATCAGTGGTTGCCAATTGATGATTCTACAGAGGGCATCCTGGTCCTGACGATGGATCCGGAGCAGGTAAAAAGCTCGAGGGTCGTCAACAATGTTTTTCCGCGCGGGAAGATTGCCTACCGCGTCACAACCATCCGCGAATTCAAACAGAGTGTCGATCTGTTTTTCGGCGCCCAGCCCTACACCGACACCTCGTCCGTCGGCGACCTGCTTTCCAGCATGGCGGAAGAGGGCGAAGAAGGCACGGCGGATGGTTCCGAGGATGTTTCCGCTGCCGCCGACAACGAACTCGTCAAGCTGGTCAACAAGATCATTGTGGACGCCTACCAGCAGGGCGTCTCCGACATCCACGTGGAGCCGGCGCCGGGCAAGGAAAAGACCCTGGTGCGCTTTCGCAAGGACGGCTCTCTGGTGAAATACATCGAGGTGCCCGCCAGCTTCCGCAACGCTATGGCCGCGCGCATCAAGATCATGTGCGACCTGGACATCTCCGAGCGCCGCAAGCCCCAGGACGGCAAGATCAAGTTCAAGAAGTTCGGTCCGCTCGACATCGAGCTGCGGGTCGCCACCATCCCGTCGGTCGGCGGCGAAGACATCGTCATGCGCATCCTAGCCGCCGGCGAGCCGATTCCGCTGGAAAATCTGGGGGTGCTCCCAGCCAATCTCTTGCGGCTTCAGACCGCGATATCCAAACCCTACGGCCTGTTTTTCGTCTGCGGCCCGACCGGTTCCGGCAAGACCACGACGCTGCACTCGGTGCTGAAATATCTGAATACCGTCGACACCAAGATCTGGACTGCGGAAGATCCGGTGGAAATCACCCAGAAGGGTTTGCGCCAGGTGCAGATCAACAAGAAGGCCGGTCTTGATTTCCCGATGATCATGAAAGCCTTCCTGCGCGCCGATCCGGATATCATCATGGTCGGCGAAATGCGCGATGCCGAGACTACCGGCATCGGCATCGAGGCATCGCTGACCGGCCATCTGGTGTTCGCGACACTGCATACCAATAGCGCGCCCGAGTCGATCATTCGTCTGCTCGACATGGGCATGGACCCGTTCAACTTCTCCGACGCCCTGCTGGGCATTCTCGCCCAGCGCCTGGCCAAGCGCCTGTGCAAATGCAAGGAGGCCTATGTCGCCAGCGATGACGAAATGCAGCTGTTCCTCAAGGAATACTGCGGGGAATTGGTGAATACCGCGGCGTTCAAGAAGGATTCCAAGGCAGGATATGAGGCCGTCTATCAGGAACTGTTGAAGAATTATGCCAAGGATGGCAAATTCACCCTCTATCGCCCCAAGGGATGTCCGGCATGCAACGACAGCGGCTACAAGGGGCGTGTCGGTCTGCACGAATTGATGATCGGCAGCGACCAGGTAAAGAAGCTTATACAGGAACATGCCCGCGTCGCCGATCTGCTGGCAACCGCGCTGGAGGACGGCATGCTGACGCTCAAGATGGATGGCATGCAGAAGGTACTGCAAGGTCTCACCGACATGCATATCGTGCGTTCAGTCTGCATCAAATGACGCCAGACCTTCCGAGAGCAGGCGAGCAGCGCAGCGACCCGGACCCGCATGCCCCGATCTTCCGGCGGCTTGAGCAGCTCAATGCCATCGGCGCGGCGCTTTCCAGCGAACGCGACATCAATACCTTGTTGGAAAAGATTCTGCTTGCGGCCAAGGAAATCACCCATGCCGACGGCGGGACGCTGTACCGCGTCACCGATGACGAGAAAAGCCTGCGTTTCGAAATTCTCCGCAATGACACCCTGAAAATCGCGCTGGGCGGTACTTCGGGCAATCCGATCACCTTCCCGAATCTGTCGTTCGCCGATGAAGAGGGCCAGCAGAATAATTCCATGGTGGCGGTCTACGCTGCCCTGCACAACCAGACAGTGAATATTGCGGATGCCTATGCCGCGAAAGGTTTCGACTTTTCCGGCACGCGCGCCTTCGATACGCGCACCGGCTATCGCTCGAAATCTTTCCTCACGGTACCGATGAAGAATCACGAGGGTGCGGTCATCGGCGTGCTCCAGTTGATCAATTCGCTTCATCCGGAGACCGGGAAGGTCGTGCCGTTTTCGTTGGCGGACCAGCGCCTGGCGGAATCGCTTTCTTCCCAGGCGGCAATCGCCCTGACCAACCGACTGCTGATCACCCAATTGGAAGAACTTTTCGAGTCCTTAATCGGCTTGATCAACCTGGCGATCGACGAAAAATCGCCTTACACCGGCGGCCATTGCGAGCGCGTGCCGATCCTGACGATGATGCTGGCCGAGGCCGCGAATCAGTCATCCACCGGCGAGTTGGGCGATTTTTACATGACCGACCAGGATCGCTACGAACTGAAGATCGCCGGCCTGCTTCACGATTGCGGCAAGGTGACGACGCCCGTGCATGTGGTGGACAAGGCGACCAAGCTGCATACCTTGTACGACCGTATCAATACTGTTGATACTCGTTTCGAGGTGCTCAAGCGCGACGCCGAGATCGACCTGCTGCGTTCCCAGTTGGCATTGCGCGAATCTCGTGACTTGCGCGCCGAGGCGGCGTTGGAGGCGCGATGCGCGGAGAAAATTGCCAAATGCGACAACGATCGCGAATTCCTGCGCCACGCCAACATAGGCGGCGAAAGAATGTCGGATGCCGACATGCAGCGCCTGCGCGATATCGGCACGGCCTACCGCTGGCGCGATGTGGCAGGCGTCGACGCCAACTTTCTTACTCCCGACGAAATCGAAAATCTCACCATCCGTGCCGGCACGTTGACCCCGGCAGAGCGCGAGATCATCAACCACCATATCGTCGCCACTATCAAGATGCTCGAACAGCTTCCCTGGCCCAAGCACCTCCGGCACGTCCCGGAATATGCCGGCGGCCATCACGAGCGCATGGATGGGAAAGGTTACCCGAAGGGGCTCACGCGCGATCAGATGTCGGTGCAGGCAAGAATCATGGGCATCGCCGACATTTTCGAGGCGCTCACCGCCCGCGACCGCCCCTACAAACTCGGCAAGACTCTCTCCGAATCCCTTTCGATACTCGGCAAGTTCAAGGAGGGCGGTCACATCGACCCGGACCTGTTCGATGTCTTCATCCGCCAGCGCGTGTACCTGCGCTACGCCGAGAAATTCCTCGATCCGCAACAGATCGACAGCGTCGACGACAGCCGGATTCCCGGCTATGAGCCAGATACCACATCACCACAGGGATGAGCCGAGACCGACCATCAGTTGTGACGTTTTTGGTCACTTACTAACGCCAGGAATGGCATTCTTTGGTCAGATGGAAAACTTGTCGAATTGTTGAGTTATATGAAACAAGTACTTACGCCTATCAAATGGTCTGGCACGCCGATTGCGTAATGATCAGCGTGTGACCTCGCACAATGTTCCAACCTACCAGGAGATTCAAATGAACAAAATGCAAAAAGGTTTTACGCTGATCGAACTGATGATCGTAGTTGCCATCATCGGCATTCTGGCCGCTGTTGCCATTCCTTCCTATCAAAACTATACCTTGAAAGCCAAGTACACCGAGGTAGTCCTTGGAACTGGCGCGGCCAAAACGGCAGTCGAGGTGTGTGCCCAGGATCAGGGTGGCGTTGCAACCTGCACCGCAGGCGCGTTCGGCGTTCCCGCCGACCAGGGCGCTTCGGGCTACATCGCATCGGTGACTACGGCCGCGGGCGTGGTTAGGGCCACCGCGGTGGGCACCGGTGGTCTGGGCGGCGAAACCTACATCATGACGCCGACTTTCGCCAACGGCAAAGTGACCTGGGCCATTACCGGCACGTGCAAGTCCCGTGCAGCCGGCGCCATATGCTGATGATTTGAAGTTACCAAGCTGAACCAAGCCCCTCGCTCGAGGGGCTTGCGCTAGACCAGGTCCGGTCCGATGACCGCCCTCAACACCGTTTGCCCCGCGCCGGCCTGAGGGTCGCATGAGAACCACCACAGCGCGCCCTTCTTGACATTCCAGTTCGCCTCCTGCCCCGTCAGCAACCAGGCGGCGAGGCATCCGAGTGTCGGCTGGTGGCCGACCAGCAGGATTGCCTCGGCGGCCGTTGCCGGCCCCTTGCCCCAGCTCGCGGCGTCGAGAAGATCTGCAACCTCGGCACTGGTACCCAGCTTGGGCTCGATTTCGTATTGCCGCGCCAGGGCCTTGGCGGTCTGCCGGCATCGCTCCGCCGGACTGACCAGCACCCGCAAATCTTTGGGTTGGTGTTCGCGCAGCCACTCCGCGATGCGCCGGGCCTGTTTCTGCCCACGCCCGGTCAGCGGACGCTCCAGGTCGGATTGCCCGAACGATGCCTCGACCGCCTCGGCATGACGCCAGAGCAATAATTCCATCGGCATTCTCCGGCTATTCGTAACGCCAAGCATTGATCAATTCCGAAAGCCTTACACGGCAATACCCGGATTATTCTCCATACCGATGAGCTTGGGCAGGTTGAGCTTGCGCGGGGAGATGACTTTCTTGTCGCGCAGATAGCGCGCCACCACATCCCATATCGGTTCGCCGCCGGCGCCTTCCGCCACCGGCGCCCAACCGGCGACCTTGTAGATCCTGCCTGCTTGCAGCGGATTGCCGCCGAGTCGCATATCGTTGATGCGGCTGCCGATCCTGGCTTTCGGATCGCAGGTGTAAGTCATGCCCCCGACGCGCACCATGTCGCCGCCCTGCTGGTAATACGGATCGGGATTGAAGAGATTGTCGCCGATGTCCTCGAGTATGCTCTTGATAGTCTCGGCGCTCATTTCCGTCAGCGTCGACCAGGGGTAGGTGATGGCGGTCTGGTCCATCAGGTGTTCCATGGTGATCGCCTGGCCCGGCAGTATCGTGGTCCCCCAGCGGAAGCCGGGAGAAAAGGCGATGTCAGCGCCCTTTACTTCCAGCATTGCGTCAAGGATCAACTGATCCCAGGAACCGTTGAAGCTGCCGCGGCGATACAGCAGGCCTTCGGAAACGGCAAGTTTCTCCTCCAGTTTGTGCTTGTAGGGTGCGCGAATCTTGTCGATGTGGGCGGCCATCGCGGCGTCGGCCGGCAGCAGGTTGGCGAATACCGGCAGCAACTTGTAGCGAAATCCCTGGATCTTCCCGGCGCGGACGTCGAAATCGAGTACCGAGAGAAACTTGCTGTTGGACCCGGAATTAATCACCAGGGTCTGGCCGCCGGCATTGTTAATAATGGTTGGCCGCGGCACGCCGTCATGGGTGTGGCCGCCGAGGATCGCATCGATGCCGGTGACACGCGTGGCCAATTTCAGGTCGACGTCCATGCCGTTATGCGACAGCACCACCACCACCGTGGCGCCCTTGGCGCGAGCCTCGTTGACGACCTTCTGCATTTCGTCGTCCTGGATGCCGAAGGTCCACTCGGGCATCATCCAGCGCGGGTTGGCGATCGGCGTGTAGGGGAAGGCCTGGCCGATGACTGCCACGGCAACGCCGTTCATTTCGCGCAGCGTGTATGGCGCGAACACCGGGTCGCCGAAGTCCGTGGTCTTGATGTTCTGGGCAAGGAACTCGATCTTTCCGGCGAAGTCCTGGGCGACGATTTCCTTCACGCGCTGGTGCCCGAGCGTGAATTCCCAGTGTCCGGTCATGATGTCGACGCCGAGCAGTTTGCCGGCGTCGACCATGTCCTGCCCTTTGGTCCACAGCGCGGTGGCCGAGCCCTGCCAGGTGTCGCCGCCGTCCAGCAGCAAGGATCCGGGCCGCGTGGCGCGCAGGCGCTTGATCAGCGTGGCGAGATGGGCAAACCCGCCGATCTTGCCGTAGGTCTTGGCAGCCTGGGTGAAGTCCAGATAGGTGAAAGCATGCGCCTCCGCCGTGCCGGGTTTGATGCCGAAAGCCTTCAGCAGATGTTCGCCGACCAGGTGTGGTGCCTTCCCGAGGGCGGCGCCGACGCCGAGATTGACGCTCGGCTCGCGAAAATAGATCGGCAAGAGTTGCGCGTGGCAGTCGGTGAAGTGCAGCAGGGAAACATTGCCGAAGCGTGGCAGGTCGTAGAGTTTTCCTCCGCCTTGCGCAGCGAGCAGTTCCCGGGAATCGAGTGCGAAGCCTGCCGCTGCGGCGGCGGCGAGGACTTGCAAAAATTCGCGGCGGTGCAGGGACATGTGTGGCTCCGAAAAGAGAAGAGGCTTGGCAACGCCAAGCCTCTTCTTGATGCAATCCGCGATCAGCGGTTAACCGGTGAAGTCGGATCCATCAGGTAGGCGACCAGATCCTGGATCTGATGTTCGTTCAATGTTCCGGAATGGCCGAACCTCGGCATGTTCGAACACAGATTAGTGATCTTGGAATTGAAAATCTTGCTGTATGCGTACTTCTGGTTCTCGGCAGTGAAGCCGCGATTCTTCCCGAAATGATAAAGGCTCGGCCCGACCGTGCCGAAAGATGTCTCCGTCGGACCGATCTGGTGGCAGTTGTAGCAACTGCCACCCGTGGCTCCAGGCTTGTCGCTCCAGGCCATGCCCCGACCGTTCTGGGCAAGTTTTTCGCCGGCCTTCCAGTCACCCAACAGCTTTCCGTCCGCCGGGAACTTGTTGCTTGCAGCCTGATCTTTTTCCAGTTGTTCGGCGAGCGCCTTGGGGGGCTTGTTGTCGGTGCGATTGCACACAGCCTGCAAGCCATCCTCCTTCAGGCGATCCATGCTCGCGATACCGTGTGCATGAAAATCGCGAGTCATCATGGCGATGGCTTGGGCGCGGTAATCCTGAGCCTGCCCTGGAATCGCCGCAAGCAGGGTGATCAGGGCGGCGCCGGACAAAGAAATATTTCGTATGTTCATGGTTTATTCTCCTCGTTCAGCGTTTGATTCCAGGGCCTTTGTACACATGACCGTTGGCGTTCACTCCCATGTAGGTCAGGAGGGTGGTAATCGTCTCGGAAACGTAGCCTGGTTCGGGAAAGCGTTGCTGGCGGAAACAGTCGTTCATGCGCCACTGGATGGTATGCATGACACCCCCGGTCAGGCGGTAGCCGGGCCAACCCTGGAAGGCGGCTATCGCTCCTTCGTTGGTAGTGAGGTTGGGCAACATTTGGGTGCGTATACGTTTCCCATTTTCGCCGTGACAAGTGGCGCAGGAGAAGTCATACGGGCCGGCGCGGTAATTGAAGACCTCACGACCAACTTCGAAGGCAACGCGTTCCTTGGCATGTTTCTGCGGAACTGCGATCTTCATGCCCTTGGACTGCGCCGCCACGTAGGTAACCAAAGACACCGGATCAGGGGTGTGGTGATCGTCGCTGAAGGGCTTTTTCGCAAGCTCCCCGGCGTTGAATCCCTGTAGCGTCACCATGCAATGCACGATGCGCCGCTCGGCATCCATGACCTCGTCGACGTCGGCGAAGTAGCGCGGCATCTTCACATAGGCGCCTTTGAGCACGCCGGGTCCGAGGCCGAGATCGCATTTCTCCAGCGAGGCGTTCTTCGGTCCGCGCTTCTGCTTCCAGAGTTCTGCGCCTTTAAGCTCGAATAGCTCCGCCGGATTGGTATCTTCCAGGACCTCGCGGAATTTCTCGAATTCGGCCGTGGTCGGATCAACGGCTGCCTTGGCGGCTGGTTTTGTCTGGGCCGGTTTCTTCTGCATTTTTTCCGCGGCAGGCATGGCCATTCCCTGTGCTGCTGCCTGCGGGGTGATTGCCGCCAGGGACAGTGACAATGCGGCCAGGGTGCCGAGCGTAACGGTATGTTTCATGTCGCCTCCTAAGTTATGCTGTTTCCCGATCCGACGGGTCTACACGGCGGGAGTATCGTTGTACCCCTGCCTTTATTTTTTCCCGCTTGAAATAGGGCGGGCCGATCAGCTTATAGCCGCTTCATCGCTGCGTTTGTCGCCGGCGTTATCCACCCAGCTGACAACCACCTTGTCACCGCTCTTGGCACCCTTGACTTTGAAGCCGAATACCGGGTTGCGCGAAACGGAAGTGCCAACCTGCCCGTCAACGACGGTCTTGCCGTTGACCGTCACATTCATCGACTGTATGTAGTGGGCCGGAATGGTCTTGCCGGCGCTATCCTTGCGCTGGCCGGTTTCCATCGGATGACTCATCAGCACGCGGATTTCCGCGACGTCACCCTTCATCTGGGCGCGAATTTTCATTGGATCTGCCATGTTCTATATCCTTAGTCTCTGGAATCGGATTCTGTAGTCAAATGTAGGATCAGCCGCCGCAACCGCCGACAGTTACCTTGACTTCCTTTTGTGCCGTATAGAATTTCCCATCGGCCTTGGCGATGACCTTGACGACAGAGGTTTGCGCAAGTTTGAGTCGGACGGAAGCCTCCGCGACCGCGCCATTGGAGAAATTGAACGTAGTCGACAGCGGGAAGGGATTCATGACCACCAGGATCGACAGTTCGCTGGTATTGGGAATATTGCTGGTAACCTCGACCGGCACGACTGCGCCGTTTTCCGCGATGTCCGGTGCCTTCAGCACGATGTCCTTGCTCTCGGTGGCAGCGCTTGCGCCGAGGCTCTTCAGGGCGGCATCCAGGTCTTTGGATTCGAACGCGGATTTGTTCCAGGTCGCCGCCAGCACCTGTTCGGGCTTCAGCACGCCGGCAGCGAGGGCAACAGTGAGCATGCCACTGGCACTGGCACCCTTCAAGATGGTTCTACGTAACATGTCCATTGATCAGTCCTCGGAACGGGGTTGATATTCGATTTTCCGGATTCGGAAAAACCGGCCGGAGCCAGCCAGAGAGCCAATTTCAGTTCCGGACATTGCAACTGGACCGGATAGCCAGGCTGAATCAGGAAACTAGTCAAGCCAAATCATACCAACAAAGTAATATTGTTACAAATATAGATAACCAACTTGATTCTTACCTAAATAGTCAAGGTGACTAGGCAAGAATATTGTGACACCCTCACCGTACAAAGCAACTTATTCTTTCGATAGGCCAATAAGCCTCACTGATTTCAGCAAATACTTATATGGCGGATCGATCAGTCACTCGCCGTCCAGTGACCTGACTTGCCGCCGACCTTCTCGATCAGGCGAATTTCCCTGATGCACATGCCGCGATCTGCCGCCTTGCACATGTCGTAGATCGTCAGCAGTCCGATGCCAACCGCCGTCAATGCCTCCATTTCGACGCCAGTGCGGCCGACGGTCTCCGCGGTCACCGCGCAAGCGATGCTGTGACGCTCTTCGTCGATGATGAATTCGACCCCGACGCTTGTCAGCGCCAGCGGGTGGCACAAAGGGATCAGGTCCGATGTGCGCTTGGAGGCCTGGATCGCCGCGATTCGGGCGACCCCAAGCACGTCGCCTTTCTTCGCGCCGCCGGCCAGGATCAGGGCCAGTGTCGCCGGCTGCATCGAGATGCTGCCGGTGGCCCGGGCGATGCGGCGCGTGTCAGGCTTATCGGCGACATCGACCATTTGCGCTTTCCCGTCGGCGTTGAAGTGCGTCAGCGGTGAAACCATCAAGTCATTCCTCCCGATCCGATACACTTGCAGCATATTCCAAATTTGAAATTGTAAGCAAGCATTTCGAATCAGATGGATCAAAGGAACCGTTGTAAGAAACAGCTATCATAGTCGGATGCGAAATCATGTTTTCCTGTTGCTGCTGGCATTGACGCCGGCGGTGTCGGCAGACGGTCTGCCGGACCTGGGCGAGGTTTCCCAGGGTGATTTCTCGCCGGTAATGGAGAGGCGCATCGGCGAATCGATCATGCTGGATATTCGACTGCATGAACCCACCTATCTCGACGATCCCGAAATCCGCGGTTACCTCAATCGGCTTGGCTCACGCCTGGTGGCGCAGAGCCCGGATGTCCGTCAGGACTTCGAGTTCTTCGCGTTGCGCGATCCCACACTGAACGCCTTTGCCATGCCGGGGGGCTACATCGGCGTGCATAGCGGACTGATCCTGGCGGCTCAGTCGGAATCGGAATTGGCGTCGGTGCTGGCGCATGAGATATCCCATGTCACCCAACACCATCTGGCACGTCAACTGGGTGCGCAAAGCCAGGCCCAGTTGCCGATGCTGCTGTCGTTGGCGGTGGCCATCCTGGCGTCGCGAGCCCACGCCGGCGGCGATTTTGCCCAGGGTGCCCTGCTGGCCGGGCAGGCCGCCGGCATCCAGCAGCAGTTGAATTACTCTCGCGATTTCGAACGCGAGGCCGACCGTCTCGGCATCTTGCTGTTGGAGCGCGCCGGCTTCGACGTACGCAGCATGTCGAGTTTCTTTGAGCGTTTGCAGAAATTCAGCCGGCTCTATGAAAACAATGCGCCGGGCTACTTGCGCACGCACCCGCTGACGAGCGAACGTATCGCCGATATGGAGAACCGGATTCGCGCTCAGCCTTACCGACAGGTGGCGGATTCGCTGGATTTCCTGCTGGTGCGCGCGAAACTCAGGGCCAGCGACGGGACGCCGCAGGAAGCCGTGCACGATTTCGACTCACAACTTCGCGAGCGCAAATTCACCAGTGAGATTGCCGCACGTTACGGGTTGGCCGTTGCCTTGGCGCGAACCAAGGACTTCGTTGCGGCCGAGAGCGAACTGGGCGAGTTGCGTCGCCTGAAAGCGACTTCGCCGCTGGTCGAATCGCTCGCTGCCAACTTGCGGAAAAATCAGCATGACTTGATCGGTACGCAGAAAATTCTCCGCGCGGCGCTGGAAAGATACCCGCAGGAACGCGGCCTTGCGTATGCTTTGGTTGAGACACTGCTGGCCGGCGGACAGTCGCAGGATGCCTTGCGCTTGACGCTCGATGAGTTGCAGACCTATCCGAGTGACGTGCAGATGCAGCGTCTCCAGGCCAAGACCTACGCGGCGCTGGGCAAGCGCCTCCAGCAACATCGTGCCCAAGCCGAGGTATATGTGTTGCAGGGGCAAATGATGGAGGCGATCGACCAACTGCAACTGGCACAAAAGGCCAGTGACGGAAATTTTTACGAGCACTCCCAGGTGGATTCGCGACTACGCGAAATCAAGGTGCGGCAGGCGGAAGAAGTCAAGCAGAAGAAACGCTGAACATGGCGCGGCAGTGGTCTTGGCGCGTGATCCAAGGCCACATTTGCATGGGATATCGGCTTGACGCCGGCATTCGTACTTGAGCATAATGCAGCCATGTGTCCCAGATCCGACAAAATTGTGCAGCCCGGCGTTTCCGCGTCGACGCAGTATCGACTGTGCCGATGGGAAATGCACAATAGCCTTGGCATGAGCCAATAACATCGGCAGAGACGACCCGCCGATTCAGACGCGGGATTCCAGTCTTAACCAGTCTAAACCCCGTCGAATTCGAGCAGTAACCGGGCGTTGGCGGCATCGGCCAGCATCCCGGAACGCGTGTGCCACGAGCACGACGCAGGAGTTTGGATTATGAGTTTCGTCAATTTACCTGATCTGACACGGCTGAAAACACTGATGCCGGCCGACAGCCTGTTGCGCAACCGGAATTTCTTGCGGATGTGGATCGCCAGTACCGTCGCGGTGCTGGGCGGCAGCGTGTCGCAGCTGGCCCTGCCGCTCACCGCCGTGCGGATATTGCATGCCAGCGCCGGCGAGATGGGCTTGCTGTTCGCCTGCGGGGCGCTGCCCTTCGTGCTGTTTTCGCTGCCTGCCGGCGTCTGGCTGGACCGCCGCAGCAAGCGCTCGGTGATTGTCGGATTCAACCTGCTTGGCGGCCTGGCGCTGACGGTCGTGCCGGTGGCGGTGATGTTCAATGCCCTTTCGATGCCGCTGCTGTATGCGGTGGAATTTGCCGTGGGAACCGGTTTTTGCATCGGCGGGTCGGCGGCGCAGGTGTTCATCACCCAGCTTGTCGGACGTGAGCGTCTGGTGGAGGCCAACAGCAACCAGGCCACGGCCACCAGCATTGCCGGATTGATCGGTCCCGTCGTCGCCGGTATGCTGGTCGGCTGGCTGGGTGCGCCCACCGCCGTGGCCCTGGACGCGCTGGCGTTCCTGGTTTCCGGCCTGCTGGTCGCATCGATACGCTTTCGCGAAGTGCCGATGAAGCTGTCCAACCGGCCGGTGCTGGAGGACATGCTGGAGGGCTTGCGCTTCGTCTGGCAGCACCCATTGTTGCGGGCGTTTGCGATCATGGCCTTCATGACGCTGTTTCTCTTCGACGGGTTTATGGCGCTTTACGTTCTGCATGCAACGCGCAATCTGCACCTCTCGCCGTCCGAACTGGCGGCGGTGAATACCCTTGCCGCACTCGGCGCCCTCGCCGGCGCGATTGCCGTTCCGCGGCTCAACCGCCGCATCGGAAAACATGTGGTGATCACGCTCGGCCTGGGGGTCGCGGCGCTCGGTTTCGTCGCCTTCTCCCAGGCCCCAAGCGGCGAGCATGCTGTCATCCTGGCAGGAGGTGCGATGTTCCTTCTCGACGCCGGCGTCACGGGGTATACCGTGAATTATCTGGCGATGCGCCAGATGATCACGCCCGACGCCATGCTCGGCCGCATGACGTCGACGATGCGCTTCCTGTCGGTGTCGGCTGCGCCGATCGGCAGTTCCATCTCCGGATATTGCGCTGACCGATATGGGATCGCAGCGGTTCTGCTCACCCAGGGGATTGCGCTTGTCGGCGTGTCTCTTCTGGCGCGCTGGCTGATTGCCCGGGCGGTGCAGGACACAGCGCTGAGCAACGGTGAGGTCGTCAAATCGGCGGCCTAGCCACCCCGCGGTCGTCTATTGAGAGTGGCCGGATTCAGGAGTGATGCCGAATACAGCTTCGAGCTCCAGGTCCCGGATCAGGGCGTCGACGGCGGCCTGGCCGTGTTCGCGCTGCACCTCGGCAAGGATCAGGCGGGCGCCGTGGCGGTTGTAGCCGCCACCGAAGCTGGCCTGGGTGGCGAGCAACTGGCGGGCTTTTTCCAGGGTCATATGACCTGCGGCCCGGTGTAATCCTCCTCGGGATCGCCGCCCAGCTGTTCTCGATTTGCCCCCGAGGGGACGCCCTGACGTGTCTTCTCATGGTCGGCCTGAACTTGCAGCAAGGTGGTCACGCATTCGGACAGGATGTCATAGACATCGCGACCGGTGCCGAATTGCTCCTGTTCCGAGTAGAAGAACTGGCAGCGATAACGGCTTTCGCCGACCTTGCAAATCACGAAGTCCGCACCTCTTTCGCTCCAGAACAGCGTCGGGCAATCGGTCAGCTGCGTGGACAATGGATCGAGCTGCAATTCGCTGTCCGCGAGTTGCAGGGCCACCAGTTTCCCGTAGCGTTGCAGCAAAGCCTCGCTGACGATGTGCTGTTCGTTGGTGGTGATGTCGGGTATGCTGTTTTTCAAGGTTGGCCTTCCTGGTTTCAATCGCGAATTGAGCCAGACTCTACATCGAATCTTGGGGCCCGAACGATCACCATTGCTTATCAGGAAATAAGAATTATCCCCTTGTGGCAAGGCTTGCGTCTTGCAAGAATATCAAACTTCACTAATAAACGTTCAGCGTCCCACGCATGCCGACCGCAATCGCCCCGCCACCGCCCGTTGAGGAAATCAGGAACACCACCTGCTACATGTGCGCCTGCCGTTGCGGCATCCGCGTCCATCTGCGCGACGGCGAGGTGCGCTACATTGACGGCAACCCGGATCACCCGCTGAACCAGGGGGTGATCTGCGCCAAGGGATCGTCCGGCATCATGAAGCAGTATTCGCCGGCGCGGCTGTTGAAACCGCTCAAGCGCAAGGCCGGCGCCGAGCGCGGTGCCGGCCAGTTCGAGGAAATTTCCTGGGAGGAAGCCTACGCCACCCTGAGCGAGCGCCTCGGGAAGATACGCGCTACCGACCCGAAGAAATTTGCCTTATTCACCGGCCGCGACCAGATGCAGGCACTCACCGGCCTGTTCGCCCGCCAGTTCGGCACCCCGAATTATGCGGCGCATGGCGGCTTCTGTTCGGTAAACATGGCGGCCGGGATGATCTACACCATCGGCGGGTCCTTCTGGGAATTCGGCGGACCCGACCTGGAACGGGCGAAGCTGTTCGTGATGATCGGCACGGCCGAAGACCATCATTCCAATCCGCTGAAGATCGCCATTTCCAAATTCAAACGCGACGGCGGTCGCTTCGTCTCGATCAACCCGGTGCGCAGCGGCTATTCGGCCATCGCCGACGAATGGGTGCCGATTCGTCCCGGCACCGACGGCGCGCTGCTGCTGGCGATAATCCATGAGCTGATCGCCAAGGGTCTGTACGACCGCGAGTTCCTCGTCCGTTACACCAATGCCGGTCAGTTGGTGAATCTCGACGACCAGCATGATGAATTCGGCATGTTCGTGCGCACCGAAGTGCCCGAGGAAGAGGCGTGCTACGACCCGCAGAACAAGCTGTGGTGGGACCGCAACAGCAACAAGCCGGTAGTCACCCACCGTGACGGCGCCGATCCGTTCCTGCGCGGCGAGTTCAAGTTGTCCGACGGCACGCCGGTCAAGCCGGCCTTCCAGTTGCTCAAGGAGCGCGTCGAGGACTACACGCCGGAGTGGGCCGCCCAGATTACCGGCATCCCGGCCGAGGTCATCTGCCGCCTGGCGCATGAGATGGGCGTCACGGCGCGGGACCAGAAGATCGAGCTGCCGATCGCCTGGACCGATTCCTGGGGCAAGGAACACGCCACGGTCACCGGCAACCCCGTGGCCTTTCATGCCATGCGAGGACTGGCGGCGCACTCCAACGGCTTCCACACCATCCGGGCTCTGGCGATCCTGATGTCCCTGCTGGGCACCATCGACCGCCCCGGCGGTTTCCGCCACAAGGC
>Ga0163199_1000614_pt1 | contig 22369 bp, 20 predicted proteins | sample PL_2010_150m_FD_113537 | JGI IMG/M metagenome (GOLD analysis project Ga0163199, IMG submission 113537) | Freshwater microbial communities from Powell Lake, British Columbia, Canada to study Microbial Dark Matter (Phase II) - PL_2010_150m | ecosystem: Environmental > Aquatic > Freshwater > Lake ...
GTGGACGCGCTGCGGGGATTTGACATGTTCTGGATTGTCGGGGCAATCTGGGTCGCCCGGGCGCTAAACCAGATGACGGACACTCCGGTCACCGGATTTCTCCTCGGCCAGTTGAGGCATGAGCGCTGGGAAGGCATGCGTTTCCTCGACCTCGTGTTCCCGCTTTTCATTTTCATCATGGGGATTTCGATTGTATTATCTCTGACGAAAGCCATGGAAGCCGGAGGACGGGCGCAAGCGGTCCGGCGGATCATCCCGCGCGGCATCCTCCTTTATCTTCTGGGCATTTTTTTCTACGGGGGATTCAACAACACCTGGCCGAACATCCGTCTGGTCGGGGTGCTGCAGCTCATTGCCATCTGCTACGTCGCCGGAGCGATCCTGTTTTGCTACCTCAAACCGCGCGGGCTGGTGCTGGTGACGATCTTCCTGCTGGTGGGATACTGGGGCCTCATGACCTTTGTCCCGATCCGGAACTACCGCTTCGAGGACGCGGACCGCCTTGTCGATATGCAGGTAAAAAAGGACGCGGAAGCCCGAGGAGAACAGCCGAAACCCCTCGCCGACGCCCAACGCAAGGAAGTGCGCACCCGTGTCGTCCAGCAGGCTTCCCATGAATACTTCGCCACAACAGAGCTCGTAACCGGAAAATACGAAATGGGGCTCAACCTCGCCAACCACCTCGATTTTCTTTACCTGCCCGGTCGGCGGGTCCAGACATTCTGGGATCCGCAGGGTTTACTGCCATCACTTCCTGCCATCGCCAGCGGTCTTCTGGGAATTTTTGCGGGACTGCTCCTGAAAAGAAGGGATATCAGTGACAACCTGAAATTGGCCTATCTCGCGGGATTTGGCGTGGCAGGAGTGGTCCTCGGATCGCTCTGGGGACTTCAGTTTCCCGTGATCAAAAACATCTGGACCTCCTCGTATGTTCTCGTGGCCGGGGGCTACAGCGCCCTGCTGCTGGGGCTCTTTTACTGGCTGATCGATATGCAAAACTGGCGTAGGTGGTGCCAGCCGTTCGTCTGGATCGGATGCAACGCCCTCACGATCTATCTTGTTGTTACTTTTGTTGAATTCCCCCTTCTCGCCTCCCGTTTCGCAGGCGGGGACATCAGCAACTGGATGGATGCGCATGTGGCACGCGGAGCAGGACAGGTCCTTGTCACCACGATCGCCTGTGCGCTCGTCTTCGCTTTCGCCCGGTTCCTCTACACGCGGAAGATTTTTCTGAAGCTCTGAGCCAGGTGTCGGACGTTACGATCGCCGGGGTTTCGGCAGGCCTTCCGATGATTTCTCCAACCCAAAGAAGCTGTCGTGGAGAAGCTTGCGATCAGAATTGAAAGTCCATATTCTTGCCATATGGTAGCGAGAATTCTGGCAAAATCCCTGCGGCGGCTCTCGGAGTCGCTGGGAACTTCACTTCATCATCTCGCTGAGAGTGTGGACAGACGGTTACGCCGTTTCGCCGAACGCGTCGATCGCCACATGGGCCGGGAACACCATGCCGACGGACGTCCTTCAGCCTCCTTGTTCGAATCCCTGCGCAGGCTTGTCGAGCAGGTCTATAAAAACCTGCACCGGAGGAAGCGGAGGGACCTGAAGGAAATCGTCGACGTGTGCGTAATGGCCCTCGAAGCACCTGTCACTAATGACGTTCATGTGGCTGAACTGCTCCGATCTCAACGGGCAATCAAAACGGCGAACCACCCCACGCCGCAACGGCTGCCGGATGGAAAAAAGAAACGCATTCAGCTTCCTCCGCGAAAACCCCTCGAAGAAGCTCCCCTCCACAGCTCCTCGCGACTGAAGAAGAGCGCGATCGGGGAAGACTGAGGATTGTATTTTCTTCCGGAGCTTGTTCGAACGCAGCGCTTCGGAAACCAACGTTTTTGTTCATCGTCCCTGTGAGCAACGGACATGCGTTTCCCTCGTCACGATTCGGAAATATGAGCGTTGAGCCCGGGCCAGCGCAGTCACAAGTTTATCTCATACGATACTTCAACGGCCTCGCCGGAATCCCACCCCAGACCTCGCCTGGAGGGACGCTTTTGGTGACCACTGCGCCAGCGCCCACGACTGCCCCGTCTCCGATGGAAACTCCCTGAAGAATCACGCACCGGGCTCCGATCCAGACGTTCCTACCCAAAAGAATCGGGTTCGATTCGACCGGTTGCCGGTTCATGGGCTCTTCAGAATTCCGGCCGTGATTCGAGTCGGAAAATGTGCAACCGGAGGCGATTAAACAATCGTCGCCGATGTTCAAATGCCGGCGGATGTTGAACTCGCACCCGCGTCCGATGAAAACCCGGTCACCAATGACGATCGACGGACCGGGAGTCCAATAATGGTCGAAGTTGAAAAAAATGTCGGGCTGCAAGATGCAACGGCTTCCCAGTTTCACCTGATGCGGCCAGGTAAAGAGGGTTCGGGGAGGAATCCGGGTTCCGCTCCCGATCTGCGTCCCCCGCATCCGGAGGAGAGCCATCCGAGCCGCGCCTGGAATGCCATTGAGAAGAATGGCGCGCCTCCACAACCGCTGGATCATTTCAGTCGCATTCATGGAAATTTGGAAAGCACTTGGATAGCTGCCTGATTATTGCATTTTTTCGCAATGTCGAGTGCGCTCGTGCCCTCCTTGGATCGAACGGACGGATCGACATGGTGATCGAGCAGGAGTTGGACAAGTTCCGGCCCGGCGCTGGCAGCGGCTTCATGCAGCGGAGTGCCGCCGAGTTCGCTCAGTGTCATGGGATTGGCACCGCCGTCCAGCAGCGCCCTCGCAATCTCCGTCCGGTTTTTAGCGGCCGCGTGATGCAGAGGCGTCCAGCCGGTTTTGTCGCGGAGATCCGGTCTCGCTCCCGCCTTGAGCAACGCAGTCACAAGGATCAGGTTCCCGCGCTCCACGGCGAGGTGCAGTGGAGTGCGCAAAGAAGCATCCTGTCCATTCGGATCCGCGCCTGCCTCCAAAAGAAGCATCGCGATGTCTGTCTTATTGCGTAGCACGGCCAGGGACAACGGCGTGTGTGTTTTGTCGCGGCCCTGGTTCAAACTGACCGGGTTTGATGAAAGGTGAAGTCGCACGTCCTCCAAGTCCCCCCGGGCGATGGCTTCATCGATACTTTGGGAAGCAGGCGCGGCGGCAAGGCTTTCTGCCACCCCTTGCTTCGGAACATCAATGCGTGCCGTCCAAATAATCGCGTTGAGGACGAGCCTGCGGAGATCCTCATGCGCCCAGTTTCGAAAAAAATGCCCGCCGGTGAAGCCAAAGCCGCGTGATCCGTTGGGATTCTCAACCACCCATGCCAGGGTCTGGGGAATATTGCCTGAAAGGTCGTTTCGCACGGAAGGGTTCCCCGAGCGGGGACCATCCGCTCCCAGAGATTCCATGGGAGGATGAGCTTGCAACAGCGGGATGACGGATTCGCACAAACGGAGATGATAATAAAATTCATCTTCCATGGAAAACGGCCTCACTCCCCGCGTCACCGGATGGTCTGCAATCGTGGGGTTTTCCATTTTCCAGACAGGATTGACCGACCAATCGACCTCGAAGCGTCCGCCAATGGCGTCGTCCAGTAGCTTGGCCGTCTCCGGGTCACCGGGTTCAAGGGCAAAATGCAGGACGACAAGGCCCTTTCCTGCCTCGTGGTGCCGGCGCAGTTCGGAAATGTGACCGTTTGCGGGATGCTTCTCCAATCCATCCCCATAAATCACGATGCTGTCCGCCGCCTGCACCTTGGAAGCATCAGGCCATCCAGTGCATACCTCCACATTGAGCCCGGGATCGTTTTCCAAAAGACGCTTGGCAAGCAATTCGCAACCCGCAGGGAATTCATGAGCACCGGCCTCATGGGTTTTTGGACCGGCGATGAGCAGGATATTCTTCTGGCCCGCCACCAAAGGCGTCGTGGCTATCAGGCAGACCAGAAGGCAGATCACAGGGCCTCGCATCGCAGGTCTCAGAGAATTAGGGTTGTCCGGTCGGGAGTTTCGTTTCACCCGGCCACGGGAATTCGAAACAATAGGTGCCGGAAGCAATGTCGCGGACAACTTTCCAATCCATCGAGTTCAGGATCTTCACACCAGCTGCAGAATCGAGAGGCTTGCCTCCTTCTTTCACCTGGGAGGCATCACCGACAGGCAGGAACACTGTCGCCGTGACATTGGCAGGGACAACGACGTTCCATCGGAAGAGCCCGTTCTCAATCTTCCAGTCGCTTGTAATCCGGCCATAGGGAGAGTCGTGGCTGGCGCAGACCCAGCTGAGATCGCCCACCGGCTGCGGGCGCATGAGGATGTGTTTGAATCCCGGCTTCTCAGGATCGGACTTGATGCCGGCCAGGTCTTCGTAGAGCCAGATGATGAAATCGCCCACGAGCATGACGTGATTGCCGGAATTCATTGCGGGATCCGCCGTGTTGCCGTTCCAGAGTTCCCAGATCGTGGTCGCACCCTGCCCGACCATGTAGCCCCAGCCGGGATAGGTGGAACTTGTGGCAAACCCGTAAACCAAGTCCTCCCTTCCGCCTTCTGTCAGCACGCGGTTGAGCCATTGTCCGCCGATCAAGCCTGTTCCGACATGCCCTTTGCTCTCGCCGGTGATTTTTTTGACCAGTCGGTCGAAAACCCTGCCTCGCTGGTCCGGTGGAACCATGTCAAATGCCAAGGGAAGCACGCATGACGTCTGGGATCCATTGTCGTAGTAGCCGCGCTCCGGATCATAGAACTTCTGGTTGAGTGCAGACTTGAGATCTTCCGAAAGCTTGGCGAAGCGCTCCGCATCGGCGGATTTTCCCAACTGCGTTGCATATGAGGTCATCAACCGGAGGCAGTGATAAAAGTAGGTGGTGGCGAGGATGGCCGGAGCGGTCTTTCGCTCCGGGTCTTTCGAGTGGATCATGGTGGCATTTTCCGGAGGCACGCACCAGTCGCCGTAGGAATCCTTGCTGATGATCCCGTCCTTGATGAACCCGCTCATGTAATCCACCCACTTCACCATGCCCGGGTAACGTTGCTCGATCACTGACGTATCACCGTATTGATCGCGCAGGGCACCGGGGATCAAAACCACGCTGCTCGGCCAGGTGACGCTGTCGTTGTAGAGCGGCCAGTAGGGAGGACAAACATCCGGGACGCTGCCGGAGGACTTCTGCGCATCGAGCATGTCCTGCGTCCACTTGGAATACAGCGCGGCGACATTGAACAGAAACGTCTCCCCCTTGGATTCGACCGAACGGTCTCCGAGCCAGCCCTGGCGTTCGTCGCGCTGTGGACAGTCGGTGGGGATGCTCCGGTAGTTTCCTCGCACCCCCCAGACGATGTTCTGGTAGATGCGGTTGATCATCGGATTTGAACACGAAAATTCCCCGGCGGTGTCGACATCGTCGTTAACGATGCAGCCCTCGATCGAATCGAGCGCTGGCTTGCCCGGCCAGCCACGGACCTCGACAAACCGAAACCCGTGATAGGTGAAGCGGGGTTCCCATGTCTCTTCTCCCCCACCCTTGAGGGTGTATTTGTCCGTCACTTTGGCATCCCGGATGTTGTCGAGGTAAAGTGTGCCGTCTGGCTTCAACGTCTCGGCGTGCCTCAAAGAAATCTGCGTGCCGGCCGGACCGGAAACTTTGAGCCGGCACCAACCCACCATGTTCTGCCCCATGTCGAAGATGAAAACGCCAGGCTCGGGCTCCGAAACGCTTACCGGTTTGATGGTTCCGGTGATGCGGATAGGAGGGATCATCTGCGCCGCCATTTCGCCGCCGGGAGCCGAGACCAACTGCGGGCGCTCCCATTTGGAATCGTCGAATCCCGGCGACGCCCAGCCGGCCATTTCCATGCGGGCATCGTATTCCTCCCCGTCATACTCGTTGTTGGCACGAATCGGCCCGGCATCAGTCAGCCTCCACGATTCATCGCTCACGACCTCCTCGGAGCCATCCTCATACTCCAGGCGCATCTGGAACAAAAGTTTCGGAAAGCCGTAGGTTCCGGTATGAGTCGGTGATTGCAACCGCGGAGCATAGAAACGTCCGTTTCCGAGAACCACGCCGATCGCATTGGCTCCGGATTTCAACAGATCCGTCACATCGTGCGTCACGTAGAAATCGCGCTTCGTATAATCGGTCAGCCCGGGCGAAAGCACATCGTCTCCGACTTTTTTCCCGTTGAGATACAGTTCGGAAAGTCCGAGCCCGGAAAATGAAACCGTCGCCCGGCGAACCGGTCGTGACACCTGGAACTCTTTCCGCAGCCATCGCGCGGGTAACCGCCGCTCCTCAGGTTCGTAAACCTCTCCCCATGGTTTGATGCCATTTGCTCCGAGAATCTTTGCCGCGACCCAGTTCGTGTCGGCAAAAGCAGGCTGTTCCCATCCCTTCGGACCCGAGTCGGACGATTTCCACAATCCGTCCGTCACAACCACGACCGGTTCGCCGGATTCAAATTCGACTTTCAATTGAGCCAGCAACCCTGCGGGATTCGGGGCATCTCCCATATTCTCCACAGAAGTCGCAAGAACATTGGGTCCCGGGTGGAGGGCTTTGGTCACGTCGAATCCGCGGGCCGCCTGCGCAGTGCTGGCTCCGCCGATTTTTTGCCCGTTCACAAAAATCGTGGCGAGGTTGTCTGCAACCACGCACAAGCGAGCCGATTTGATGACGCGGTCTGCAGGGAGATCAATGGAGCGGCGGAAATACCGTGTGGCTGGCGGAGGTTCATCTTCCGGAAACCAGATCCAGTTGGTTCCCTGCAGAACCGATTTTGTCATCTTCTCGTCCTTGCCAATCCACTTGCCCCGCCAATCCGCCGGACCCAGCAACCCCATGCTCCAGGTGCCGGGTTTGCTCCATGCTGAGCGTTTGCCATCCTTGTCCCAGACACAGACTTTCCAGAAGCATTGCTGGTTAGACTTGAGAGCCTGGCCATCATACTTCACTTGGATCGACTGATCCGACTGGACCTTGCCGGAATCCCACAGATCGCCGGTGTCCTGATCCAATAATGCCTGACTCCCGGCGACCAGCACCCGATAGGCAGCCTGCCGCTGACCACGTTCCCCGGATTCAACGGTCCATCCCAGCCGCGGGCGTGGCTCCCCGATTCCAAGGGGGGCGGTCAGGTATTCGCAGGTCAAATGCTCCACGTGCAGCCCTCCGCTCTCCGGTTTTGAATCGACAGCCCGGAGCAGGCCGCAGCAAAGGAAAACGGGCGTCACGATCCGGATCGCGGCGGCGCGAAAGATCTTCCTGGGGAAAAAATTCATGACTGGAAGGGTTAATCTCCGATGCGTGCCACGCTCGGGATGTGATCGAAATGAGCGTCGCGCGTGTAGAGGACAAGGTTATGCTCGATGGCGAGGGCCGCAATCCAGATATCATTCGTCGGGATCGGGGTGCCCTTGCGACGCAGTTGCGCAAAAATTGCCGCGTAATGGTGGGCGGTGCCATCCGTGGTATGGACGGTCCGAACCCCGGGCTGGTTTAACAACTCGCTCAGGACGCGGATCTGGGATTCTCCCCGCCGGGCAAGCTGTGCGCCCACGCGAATTTCCGCCAGCACCACAAAGGGAACGACCAGCAGAGAGGCGCGCTCGAAGGTCTCGATCACCGGTTCCTCGCCGGCGCAAAAGTCGATGAACCGGTTTGAATCAATGAGGACTCTCACTTCCAATCCTCGGGGTTGATCTTGTCGAGGGAATCCAAAGCTTCGGACCAGCCCTTGCGATCCACTTTGTCCGAGAGGCGGACGATCCGCCGCAGGGAACGGTATCGCACCGGCTCGCCGGTCAGCCCTACTCCCCGTTCAAGTGCCCGAACGACAGCCTGATTCAGGCTGATCCCCTCCAGGGTGGCGGTCTCCCGCAAGCGAAGGTCGGCCGCTTCGGGAATGTCCCTGACCGTGTATTGACTGGAATGCCTCTCTTTCATGCCTGCATTGAATCATGTCAATGCAGGCAATGCAAGAAACATTCTCAGCTATTTCCCGGGAAAAGCGGTTGTCTTGAGCCGGGCAACCTCGAGCTCGAGCTTTTGAAGACGGAGCAGAAGGCGCTCGCTCACCTTCCGCAGATGGGCGGGAACCGGGGCGCAATCCGCGCAGTGATGGCGGGTGGCGGCAGGATCCTCCCTGAGCGGATACTCATATTTTGTTCCGCAGGCCCGGCAGGTGCGGATGCGTGTGGAGGGTTGGGGCTTGGGCATATCTTGGTTTATGGGTGCAGAAACGGGTTCAGGACACGGATGCCTCCATAATCCTGGCCCGCGCTAAAATCCTCGCTGAGCAGTTCTGTCGAACCCGCATGGCGGGCCGCTGCAAGAATCATCGCATCCCAAAGCGACAACTGCCAGCGGGACTGTAATTCAAGCCCCTTCTTGAACAGCGTCCAAGTGTTGTCAACAACCCGCCAAACCGAAAAGTCACTGAGAATCATGGCTGCCTCGTCGGTCGAGTGACCAGCTTTAACAAAGTTGACATGGAATTCCTGAAGGACCTGAACACTGATGGATGTTTGATCCGGATGCAAAAATGCCTCCTCGACCCGCCGCAGGGCAATTTCCCGCTTAGCGCCAGCATCAATATCATAGGCGTAAAGGAGAATGTTTGTGTCCAAGAACCAGCTAGCGCTCATGAGCCTCTTCCCGGTTCATGGGTCTGCCTCCAAGGTGATAGCCCATCTTCAAACGCTTCAAAGCATCCGATGATGCGGGCGAAACAGGTTCCGTTTTCAGAACCCCCCTCAACCCCTCGATAATCAGGCCTTTTATAGAGGTGCGGCGCTTGACAGCTGCTATTTTCGTTTCCTCAAAAAGGTCTTCAGGAAGATCTATCGTCGTTCTCATAAAGGCATAAATATGCAAATATTCAGAAATGGAAAGATTTTTTAGCGAACTGCTCCTCCATCGAGAAGGAGGCGGCGGTCGCGGGAGCGTGTTTCTCCGATGGCCGAGACGCGGATGGCCGCCTCATCGGTGACCGGGCACTCGCGTTCGCAGATCCCGCAACCGATGCAGAGCGCGGGGTCGACATACGGTTGATGAAGCGTGATCGGAGTCCCGTCGCGTTTGGTGATTTTGACCTCGCGGGTAAATATCGCCTTGGGAGAGACCGGACAGACCTCCTCACAGACAACGCAGGGGGTTTCCATGCTCCAGGGCAGGCAGCGGCCGTGATCGTAAAAGGCGGTGCCCAGGCGCACGGGCCCCTGCGCTGCAAACGCTCCCACGCCTGTCTTTTCCTCGATCGTGATCCGCTGGATCGCTCCCGTCGGGCAAACCTGTCCGCACAGGGTGCAGTTGAGTTCGCAGTAGCCGACCTTCATGTTCAGGATCGGTGTCCAGAGGCCCTCGATGCCCGCCGCGAAAATCGCGGGCTGGAGGACGTTCGTCGGGCAGGCGCGGATGCACTGGTCGCATTTGATGCAGCGGTCGAGAAACTCCTTCTCCTCGACGGATCCGGGCGGCCGGATCACCTTCTTGTTGTAGTTTCTGTCCGAGTCGCCGGACGAGCGCCCGAATCCGAAAAATGCCCCGCCGAGAAGAACGCCCAGGAAGGCGCGCCGTGCGGGCACTACCGGAGGCGTCACCTCATGCTGGAGCGGCGGCATGAATTTAAACGAAAGGGCATCTTCGGGACAATCCTCGATGCAGTTGAAGCAGACAAAGCACTCGCTCTTCCGGAGTTGGGTGTGAGGGTCGGAGGCCCCTTCGCAGTTTTTCAGGCAAAGATCGCAGTCCACGCATTTTGTGGGATTGCGCTCGATCCGCCAGAGCGCCGCAGAAGAAAGGGTTCCGAGAAAAGCCCCCAGCGGGCAGAGCACACGGCAAAAAAACCTTGGGATGAAGACATTCATTCCCACGAGCAGGAACAGCAGGAACCCGATCGCCCAAGCGCCGGCATGGAAGTATTGCCGGACGTAAACGCTCGAGGGGGCCGTAAGATTAATCGCAGGGAGAATCGCCGTACTCATCGAGCGGTAGAAAAGGCAGATCGGATCGAGGAGCCCGATCTGCAGCGTCCCGCAAATGGCCGCCACGATCATCGCGATGAGGATGATGTATTTGACCTGGTAGATGCTGCGATAGCGGTTCGACTCGATGCGGACGGGATCGGCGGCACGGCCCTTGCCGAACACCCATCCGATGAAATGGTGCAGAATCCCATACGGGCAGATCCAGTTGCAGAAGATCCGCCCGAGAAGAATTGTCGGGATGATGAGAAGCAGGCTCCAGAGCAGGCCCTTGTAAATCGAGTGCGTCGTGATCGCGGTCGCGAAGGCCACCAGCGGATCGAGCTCCAGGAAAAGGGATACCGGATATCCCTTCAGATACCGCAGGTCGGTCACCACGACAAAAAACGTGAAGAGAGAGAAAAAGAAAACCTGCGAGATGCGGCGGGCGGTGCGGATTTTCATGCCTGGACTTCTTTGTAGCGCAACTGCTTCCAGTTCATGTTCCCGAGCCCCCGGTCGTTCGCCTTGTGGATGTAGATCAGCTCGGCGATTTCGTGCTCCACAAGATTCGTGTATCCGTAGCTGTCCACCGCGACCATGTCGGTGCCCGCGACGACCGTCCCCATTGGCTTGACATCGGAGAGCCGTCCGCCGGTCGGACCGTTCTTCATGAGGACGTTCATCCCGTCGAGCACGACCAGCGTCGGCTTCATCATCAGGGCAAAATCAGAGACGATACTGTGAATGTGCTGGTGGAACTGGTTCCGGCGTCCGCCGAGAAGACCATACCAGTTTTTCATCGTCATCGAGGCATGGCAGAGGTTGTGGTCCTTGCAGGGGGCGAGCCCGATGACCTTGGTCGCACGCTTGAACGGAGCGTCGAAGAACGACCAGTTCCGCAGGATCTCGCCATCCATCTGAATCGGCGCAAAGGAATTCGTCTCCGGGTAGAGGAGGTCGAGATGCAACTCGTCGGCAACGGCAAGCAAACCGCTCTTCAGATAGCATCCGGCAGGGCTGTTGATCGGGTTGTCCGCAACGAGGACCTTTGCCGCGCCCGCTTCAAGAACCATGCGGGCAACCGCACGTAGGGCATCCGGGTGGGTCGTGGCTGCGAGTGCCGGAGGACGGTCAAATGCGACGTTCGGCTTGATCACGACAATGTCGCCCCTGTTGATAAAACGCCCCATGCCGCCCAGCGCCCCGATCGCCGCCCGGATCACATTCTCGTGGTCAGAGCCGTGCGCGATCGCCATCTCCGGCAGAAGCTTGTCCGGAACCAGCGAGTAACTTGGCAGTTGAAGCCCCCCCTTTTCCTGGAATCCGGGAACAAAATGCCGACGCTGCCACAATGCAAGGCCACCGAGACCCGAGCCCGCGATCAGCGCGCCCGCTGCACCGGCACGAAGAAGAAACTCCCGCCGGTTGATTTGCTCGGGTTGATCGGAAGGTGTGCTCATGGTTCGGATGTGGTGGAGTTCATCGTAAGCTCCCGTTCAGAACCTTCTCCAGAAATGCGCGGGCGGCAACTGGATCTTGTGCGTCGATGACCCCTCCGAGTTCCCCCCCGCGCCGGTAGATGAGTTTCCATTTTCCAAAGTTCACCGCCTGGAAAACTTTTGCGCCAGCGATGTCGGGCATGACCTCTGCCTTTCCACCGTAGCGGCCGCTGAATGCCAGATACGCATCCCATGCTTTTGCGGCTTCCTCCGGCGTGGAAGCCATGAGGAAAAACGTGATCTTATTTCCTTCGAAGTCGTAGTCGGCCTGGAAGACCTCCTTGAGAAACGCCTGTCCCTGCGCGTTGTCCTGCGTGTAGACGACCGACTCGGCAATCATCCCCTGCGCGGGCAGACTCCTCCGGGCGCCAAGCCCCTGATCGTCTGCGGGAATGGATTTTGCAATCTCCTCGGACACGGATTTTGCCAGAGCCAGTGTCCCGGGCTTTTGATCAGAGGCAATCACCTGCACGTAGCAATTGCCCTGGCGGAAAAAATACCCCATCTCACCGGAATACCCGTCCGGGGCGAAATCAAGCGGCTTCCCGGACGGATCGCGTTCCAGGGCAAAGATCCCGAAGGCATTGACCGGAGAATCCATCCGATACTCGTAAACATCCACGTAGCCGTTGTCCGGCCCGGAAAATGAGCGGCTGCGGAGCTGCTGGAAACCAAACTCGAGATAGGCCGGAGCGCGCCCGTCGATCTTCTCGTAGAGCGTGTCGGCGGAATAAAATTCCGTATCCCCCATCGGCTTCGCGCCGGGAATTTCGATCGGCTTGTTGTTTGCGGTGGAAGGAGTCGCCGCCTGAGTAGCTGCGGCTTCGTGCCCGTCCGGGGATTCTGCAGGCGGAGCCTCCGCTTTGGCAGCCACCGCAGACTTCTCTGGAGGACGAACTTGTGCCTCCGTGGATTTCAGTGCCTCGGTGCGAAGGCTGTAGAGACCGGGATCAAAATTCCTGCCGGCAATCCAGACGGCGATTCCGATGGCCGCAAGAAGCCCGACAATCGAGACGCTGATGACTCTTTCAAGCGTGGAAACCTTCGTGCGCTTGAACGCGCTTCTCCCCGTGCGCTGGGATTCCAGGCCGCTCAAGCGAAGTAGCGGCTGGCTCGGCGGATGATTTCCGGATAATCGGTCTTGAACGAGCACCCGTCCCGCAGAGCCGTCAGGTCGATCGCTCCATGGTCACGGCTCTCCGCCGGGAGCGATTGATAAAGATCCTTCGCCTCCAGTCTGCCGTCCTGCTCGTAATACGTGACGTAGCGGGAAATATCCAAAAACGCGAACCCGGTCGCAGCCGACAGGGCGCTGCAGGATGGGCACCCTGGACAGAACGTGCGGCGGTGGGCCAGGACCGTTTCCTTCAATGCCTCGATATCGGCGAGCTTGAGCGGCCCTTTGTATTCGCGGGCGGCGGTCGTGTTGGTCTCCATCTGCCCGACATTTTCGATCATCGAGCAGACCGCTGAAATCCTCGGGTCGCTGTAGACGGCTTGAAGCAAACCCTGATGGGTCGTGAGGCCGAGCTTGTCGAGTTCGGGAATACGCGCGGGCACCTCGCCGGCATTGCGCATCGTCTTCATCGCAACGAGTCCGATCCCCGCCTTGTGACACGCGGACACCGCCTTGTCGAAGTCGTCACCGGGCGTGAAAAACGGTGTGTATTTGAACATGATCGCATCGACGAACCCGCCCTCCGCCGCCGAGTTCAGACACTCGACAAGCATTGCGTCATGGCAGGAAAACCCCACCATCCGGGCTTTCCCCGAACTCTTCAGCTTCTCAGCGGTCCTCTTGAACACGTCGCTTTTCGGCCAGTTGACCGAGTCCATTCCGTAGCCTTTTCCCTCTTTTCCTTTCGGTCCCGGCCCAAGACCATGAATCAGGAAAAGATCAAGGTGGTCGGTGCCGCAGGCGGCCAGTCTGGCATCAATCATCCCCAGTAGATCCTCCGGCCCATTCTTCGGGTGATCCTTGGAAACAAGGAAGAGTTCCTTCCGGCGCTCAGGATATTTCGCGAGCCACTCGGCGATGATTTTTTCTGATTTGCCCTTGAGGTAGCAGTCTGCCGTGTCGAAATACCGGATCCCCATCGACCAGGCGATATCGAGATACTCGGGGCTGAGCGCGGCCATCATCCCCCCGAGGCTGATCAATGTGACCTCCGGACCATTCCTGCCGAGCTTGCGCTTGGGAAGTGCGCCGCCTTCCGAAGTCGCGGCGGGCGCGACAGTCTGAGCATGCACGCCGGAACCCAGCGTCATGGCCACGGGAACAGCCAGGGCGGTTTTGAGAAAATGTCGGCGGGATGTGTCGTTGCTCATATTATGATTTTCCGGTTCGGTGGGTGCCGCCTGACTCCTCGGTATTTCGCCGATGCCCGGCGCACTTCCACAGCGGGAAAATACGCACATTGGCGGACATTCACAAGCCGCAATGTTCCTGAAAAATATCGATTCAGCCCAGGCCGCAGGGTTCGCTGTGGACAATGCCCAGTGCCTCGAATATATTGCCGACCAATATGCATATTCCAAGCGCCATGCTTCACGGGTCGGTGTGTCCGGTCACTGCAGTCGTTGCAGCAACAGGAGTAACAGCCGCGGTCTGGGCCGCATCGAAAAGCGAATCCAAGCCGACCGCATCGCGGTTTGCGGCGGTCAGCGCACTGGTATTCGCCGCGCAGATGATGAACTTTCCCGTTCAGTTCGGAACCTCCGGGCACATCCTCGGAGGAGTCCTCGCATCGGTGCTGCTCGGAACGCCATTCGGAATCCTTTCCATGTCTCTCGTTCTGTCCGTCCAGTGCCTGCTTTTCTCCGATGGCGGACTGGCTGTGCTCGGGACAAACATTCTGAACATGGCACTCCTCGGAGCGGGCGTGGGCGGATGGCTCGCCGGACGCCTCCGCAATCACTCCGTGCCAACATTGGCCCGGATCGGCTTTGCGGCATGGGCCTCCGTCGTTCTTGCCTCGCTAGCCTGCTCGATCGAACTGGCGGCAGCCGGCGTGGTCCCGTTTTCAAAATCCGCTCCGATGATGCTGGGTGTGCATGCACTGATCGGCATCGGAGAAGCCCTTCTGACAGTGCTAGCTGTTGCCTTTCTGCCATCGGAGGAAAAATCCGCTCGCATGGGAACCTTCATCCCTGCGGCTGCGGCACTGGTCCTGGCCATGGTCCTCAGTCCCTTTGCCAGCGGACTCCCCGACGGTCTGGAGTGGGTTTCCTCAAATCTGGGATTCTGGCATGAGGCGGCACCGGCATTTGCAGCGCCTCTTTCCGGATATTCCTTCCCCGGGCTTTCCCATGAGTTCCTTTCCAGTTCGTTGGCCGGGGCGGTTGGTGTCCTGGCGGTATTTGCTTTTGGAAATATTCTGGCTGCCGTTTGGACCAGCCGGACCGCGGCTTCCCGCTCTTAGTTTTTCCTCTTCCGGTCAGAGAAGTATTGCGCAAGGAACTGCAAATGCCGCATCATCGCGTGCATCATGAACCGTCTCCTCCGCTCCGTCACCATCCCCTCTCCCCTTCGCTTTGTTCTGCTGCCGGCGCTTCTGCTCGCGATCTGCTCCGTGGCCAGCGCGGATTCCGGCACCCTCAACGATCTTGTTGGCACATGGATTCGACCGGACGGCGGCTATAAGCTAGTGGTAAAGTCCATCGGAACGGATGGAAAAGCCGAAGTTCAGTATTTCAATCCGAACCCCATCCATGTGGCCGAGGCTAATGCCACCCTCAAGGACGGAACTGTGGCCCTCTTCGTGAAGTTCGAGGACGTTAACTACACGGGCAGCACTTACAATCTGACTCTGGGCGCAGACAAAAACCGACTGGAGGGAAAATACTTCCAGGCGACCCAGAAGCAGACCTACGATATCTTCTTCGAACGCCTGCCATAGAGCCGGCTGAAACTCTTGTCGCAGGCTCGCCGGCAGAGCTTCAGGTCAGGAAGCGTTGTGGACTGCCTCGATCATGGCGATGACATTTTCCGGAGGAGTTCCGGCCTGGATGTTGTGGCATGAGCAGGGGATGTATCCCCCACCCTTACCAAGAGTTTCCAGGCAGGTTTTGACTTCCTGCCTCACGTCATCGGCGGAACCGAAGGGCAGGATATTCTGGTTTTCCACGCCCCCATGAAAGATCACCCGGTCGCCGAAATCACGTTTCAGCGATGCCCGATCCATGCCCGGGCAGACGTGCTGGATCGGGTTCAGGATATCGATGCCCGCATCGATGAGATGCGGGATGAAATCCCGGATGGCCCCATCCGTATGGAATAGCACTTTTTTTCCGTAGGAGTGGATGAGGGAGGTCCAATTTTTCAGCCGGGGTTCAAAAAACCGTTTCCAGGCATCGAGCGAGATGAGCTGGCTTTCCTGCGTCCCCATGTCGTCGGAAATAAAAACGATGTCGATGAGGTCGCCGAGCTCCCCGAGAAACCTGTGCATCATCTTCGTCTGGATCGCGTCGATCCGTTCCAGCGTCGCTTCCAGAAATTCCGGCTCGGCCACCACATCCATCAGGGCGTTCTCCATTCCCCTCATGTGGCAGTAGATTTCAAAATGGGAGACCCACGGCCCCATGGTCGCGAAATTGAAACTTCGGGCCCGCTCCGCCGCCCGCTTGGCCGAGGCATAACTGAATTTGTCGGGATCCGGCCAGAGTTCATAGCGGTCGAGTTCTCCGGGTTCAACATAGTCCGCGAGCGGACCGGTTCCGTATTCCTGATAGGAAGCCAGACCGGCCTTCACCGTGTGAGTCGGCACCCCCCACGGATCCATTCCGGCGCTTTCATTGGGATCGAAAGCATCCGACCCATAGCCGGGAAAAATCCAGACGATCTTGTCCACCCCGATCTTGCCGTAGAGAGTGAGTTCATCCTGCTCCCCGGCATGGTTCTTCAGACCAGCCAGAACTTCCGGTGTCAGCCAGAGGTCGACGGGTGTCTGATCGACGCTTTGGCGTTGGAGGGTGGCTAGAATGCGTTCGCGGGGAGTCATGGCCGGAAAGAATGCAGAAACTCCGTGCAAATCTCAACACGGTTTATTTCAGCGGGATGGATTCTTGACTTCTCTCCCTCTCACTGCCCGGAAGAGGCGCGGAACCGCCTGCTGGCAGCGCGACGGAAACGGCCGAAATTTACCCTAGCTTGACTGAACAAGATGTTCCAGACGCTGCGAAGACCGGTCAGCGGGTCGTGCGGAGGAAACAGCGGCATGCTCATCGGGTGGTTCACGGCTTTGACCAACCTGACCAGACCGCCCTGCATGACGAGTTGCACGGCCTCGGGAAACTTGACGAATCCGGGACCGGATGCCGGCGTCTGAACCGGAGGAATTTTTCCTTCCAAACTGGCGAGAAGGGCCGATGAAAAATCCACGCCATAGACCCGGTCAAAGTGCTGCATGGGAGACATTCTCCCAAGGTGCGAGTCGATCAGGAGCGGCTCGTTTCCGGCATTTTTTACGAAGTCGAATCCAGTCAATCCAGTCACACCGCTCGCCTCGGCGACCCGCCGGCAAAGATCCCCCACATCGGGGGAATCGTCACCGCCTCCCAGCACGGTCGGCCCGTATCCCCGATTCAGGCACACGAATTTTTTGATTCCGATCCAGGCCAGAACCCGGCCTTGCTCCGCCAGGAAGATCCCGGATCCGACACGATCTCCCTCATCACGCTGGACAAGCCATATCCCGGATTCCAAAACATCCTCAGGATCGACCTCGGAGGGATGCCGCATGACATTCTGGCCACCCGAACCGGAATCCGCTTTGATAAGCCAGGATCCGGGAAGCCGGGAACGCAGTTCGCAGGCCTCCTGAAAACTGGAGCAATAGTGGGTTTCTGGAAACGGCAGCCCGTGCAGCCGGCACCACTCGTGGAATGCCATTTTGCTGCGAATGTTTGAAGCCGCCTCCCCACTGGGAGGAAAAGGAAGAAATTTAGCGGCTTCCGGGTGCCACGAACGGAGATAAAGCTGCTGGAGTCCGGGCTCATCCACGTTGAAAAAACGGGCATATTCTCCGCTCAACAGCCGCGCCTCCACAGTAGCGGCCCACTCCGACGGATCCACAACGTAGCTACGTGAGAAACCGCGAACACCGCGGAGCGGGTGGCGGGATGTGATGACTGCATCGACAGGAAGGCCGGTGCGACGAAAGAGCGCCGTCACATGCATGTAGCTGTGACCGAAAGTGTGGAACGCCAGAAGAAGACGCCTGTGAGCTCGGGGGTTCAAAGTCAGGGATTACTAGCCTCACCCGATGCCCGAAACAAGTTTTCCTATCTGGGCCTGCCCTCAATAAATTTCCCCGGGTTAAGGATTCCTCTAGGATCCAGCGCTCCTTTGAGGATCTCATGGACCTCCCTGGTGGCCTTCGGGACGGCCTGCTTCCACCAGGGCATCTTGGCGAGACCGATTCCGTGCTCGCCGGTGATCGATCCGTTCCAGGCCAAAACCTGACAGAACAACTCGTCGAGTGCCGCCCGCGACTTTTTTTGAACGGCCGGATTTTCCGGATCGGCAACCATGATGTTCGTATGGATGTTGCCGTCGCCGGCATGTCCGAAACACGCGATCGGAAAGCCGGATTTTTTCTGGAGCCGCCCGGCAAACCGGACGAGATCAACAAGTCGCCCGCGAGGGACGACGATATCCTCGTTCAGCTTTTTCAACCCCGTCGCCTTCAGGGATTGCGAATAAACCCTCCGCATGCCCCAGAGTTTCGCGCAGGCATCCGGGGTGGTCGCCTTGTGCACCGCCAGGGCTCCGGCACGAAGCAGAATGCTCTCCAGCACTTTGGCCTCGCCGCGCACGCTGGCCGGCTGGCCATCCACCTCGATGATCACCTGGGCATTGCCCGGTGGAAACTCGGCGCCCGGCGCATAGGATCTTGCGGCATCCAAAGTAAACTTGTCGGCTACCTCGACCGCCGCCGGAAGAAATCCTTCCGCAAAGACAGCCTGAATCGCCGCTGCTGCTGCCGCCATCGAAGCGAAACCGGCGGAGAGGGCCGCCCTGGCCGGAGGAAGCGGAACAAGCCGGAGCGTCGCCTCCGTGACAATCCCAAGAAGCCCCTCCGATCCGGTGAAAAGACCGACCAGATCAAAGCCTGTCTTGTTCTTATGCGTCCGTCCGCCGCAGCGGATGACGGTTCCATCGGCCAGCACAACTTCGAGGCCGAGGACATAATTCCGGGTCACCCCGTATTTCAAACAGCGAGGTCCGCCGGCATTCGTGGCGATGTTTCCCCCGATGCTGCAATCTTTCAGGCTCGCGGGATCGGGCGGATACAGAAGGTTCTTTGCCATGGCGGCATTCTGCAGATCCCCGGTGATGACTCCCGGTTGGACGACAGCCACAAAATCCCGGGGGTGGATTTCCAGAATCTTGTTCATCCGGTCAAGCGACAGAACGAGCCCCTTGCGAACAGGCGTGCATCCGCCCACGTATCCATATCCCGCCCCGCGGGGGGTCACGGGCACTCCTGCCCGGAAAGCCTCCCTCAAGACAAAGGAGACCTCCTCCGTGGTAGCCGGGAAAACGACGGCATCCGGAGAGGTTTTTGCAAACCACTTGTCGCCGGAGTATTCCGGAGCGGGAGAGGTCTGGAGCGCGGAAACACCGAGTTTTCCGGTCAGTTTTTTCAGGAAGGTTTTCGTCATTGATGAAAGACCCTCCACGCCTCGGCAATCCCGTCGGCTGCAGGACGGGACGCCACATGGCCGCCGGCCTTGATTACCGTCCTCTTCACTTCCGGAATCGCATTGGACGGACAGCAAGGGAACGCGGCGAACCGCCCGTCAAGCATCGGAAGATCGTTGAAATGGTCCCCGGCGGCCAGAACGGAGGAACGGTCCAGCTCAAGAATCCTGCAAACCTCCGCAAGCGAAGATCCCTTGTGGTAGTGGATGTGGCAGAACCTGAGATAGACGGTGTTTCTCTGGAACGAGAAATCCGGAATCGAAGCGCTCTCCCGCCCAATAAACGAAACGACCTCCTCCATGACCGGCTCGCTGGCCGTCACGAGACCGATGGGACGCCCCCCCTCCTCTATGATCTCCACATGTGGGGACCGCGCGGCATAATCGCAAATCCCCTCGATCACGCTCCCGGCTGTCTGGAAAAGCTCGTCGAGCCGCTCGTAACAGAGTTCGTTCCACTCGGCATGGGAGGTCCAGCTCCCGTCCGCCGCGCGCGAGAAAATCTCCCTCTCGTTGGTCAGGAGGAAATCCGGCTCGACCGGGGCGGAAAAAATGGCGAGCCCTTCGAGCGCATGGTTAAGTCCCCGGCCCGTGTTCACGGCCCAGCGCCCGCCGGAATCCCTGTGGCTCCGCAGAATGTCCGCGAACGAGTCGGAACACCTCCCGTCGGACGGATGCCCGATCAGTGTCCCGTCGAAGTCGGTGCTGAGAAGCCGAAAAAATGACATGAGGACGCATAATAAACACGGATGCCCGCCCGCCTGCAATTTTTCTGTCGTTCCAACCGTGGCTTTGACAATATGGAACCCATGAAATCCGCCTACGAACTCGCCATGAGCCGGCTTGAGAAATCCGCCCCGACGGTCAGCCTCACAGAGGCCCAAAAACTCGCCATCTCCGAAGTGGACAGCGAAATCAACGCGAAGATCGCCGAGAAAAAAATCTTCCTTGAAGGGCAGATGGCGACAGCAACCCCGGAGGAAAAGGAGGAGATCCGCCGCCAGCTTGTCTCCGAACTCGCCCGCCTCGAGGAAAAGCGAGAGCTGAAGAAGGAAAAAATCCGCTCCGGCAAATCCTGATCCCTCCCCTCCGTGATGTCTAGCGGGTTTCTCTCCTCGCTCACCGTCAGAATGCGAGGCCGGCCATGAATCCCAGCACGGTGGCATTGGCCACGGTGTCGGTTCCATTCGGGTGGATCAGATACTGCACGTAGGGTTGCACAAACGCCCAGTGGTTGAGTTCGATCCGGTAGCCCGCTTCGATCAGTGCCGTGAAATTCGCCTGGTTGGACACCCCGCATTTCTGCAGGACATCAATGCGGTCCGAACTGTAGTTTCCGTAAGCAATCGCGCACATCGCCTGGTCGCTGTCGCGCCCGGGAATCAGGCCTTTGTAAACAAGTCCGGACTGAAAATAGAACGTCATGAGATTCGTCTCGGGCGGAGCGAATGTCAGGAGGTTGAACATGGACAAACCCTGATCGCAGTTCGCCGCCCCGCCGACGGGGGCTTTGAAGGATTTCCCGCAACCGGAGCCACCTTCCTTGATGGCCGCAGGCTCACGGTAAAGCATCTGATCGGCCTGAAAATAGAATCCGTAGACGCCGGAGGCGGTCTCCTCAGCGTCAAAGGACACCGCCTTCACGCCGTGATAATAGCCCCCGACGGCATACTTTCCGGGAAGACGCGAGGCGCCGAGGCTCGGCGTCCATCCCGCTTCGACCATTGTCAGCAGGCCGTTCAGAGAGGGATCTTGAGCATATCCGGCGAAGGCGAGTCCGTGATTCCCGCTCGACGCGATCTGCGGACAGGCCATGTAGAGCCCCCCTTTGATGTAGGCGGATTCCATCGGCTTGACCTGCAACGATCCTCCCCAGGTCGAGAGGCTCGACGACCACGGCATATTGTAGCTGAGACCCTTGGAACTGCAGATGACAAGATTGGTGAAAAGCAGGGACAGTGGCTGCACGAGAAAATCCTTTTGCGGCTGCAGCCAACCGCCCTTGCAAGACAGAAACTCTTTCACTCCGAACATTTCGGGAGAAACATAGCCCAGCCCGAAATGTGTCAGCCTCCACTGGACTCCCGACTGGAAACGCGCGGGATTGAATATCGGGTTTCCCTCCACAAAGGAGTTCGGATTCGCCGAGGCACGGGAATCGCGCCAGCGTCCCCCGCCAAATGCGCTCCAGCCTCTCGCCGCATCAGATCCCGTGAGTTTCTCCACATCCACCTTTGCATCGAAGGCGAGTTCCTGATCGAAAAAACCCCTCGCTCCCCGCTGGCTGTCAACCACCCCGCAATAAACCCCCTCCCACTTGCCTTTGAACTCGATCCCGCGATCGGAAAGATCTCCCCGGACACCAAACCAGTCCCCGGTCACATATTTCCCGTTCCACCACTGCGACAACGCGCCTCCTTCGCCGCCCCCGTGCTGAACCGCCCCGCAGAATCCCGTGCCGGACATCCCGGCCACAGAAATAAGCATCGCTAATGCATTTTTAAAACTTGGCCACCTATTAGTTTTCCTCATACCTCGCGGTGAATACACACAACGAGTGAAAAATTGTCAACATTCCTTAGGAAAAAATCCGGTCTTTCGGAGCGAAATACCGGAAACCGTCAGGCAGTGAGCAGACCGCGTCCGGTCAGTTTCGTGAAAGCCTCGATGTATTTCTGCGACGTCATCTCCACCACATCCTGCGGCAGAGCCGGGGCCGGAGGGGATTTGTCCCAGCCGAGCGTCTCGAGGTAGTCGCGGACAAATTGCTTGTCGTAACTGGGAGGGTTCCCGCCTGGAACACAGGATTCCTGCGGCCAGAAGCGGGAGGAATCCGGAGTCAGGCACTCATCGATGAGGAGGACCTCGTCACCGGCCACCCCGAACTCGAATTTTGTATCCGCAACGATGATCCCCACGGCGGCGGCTTTCGCGCGGCCATGCTCGTAGAGTTCCATTGAATAGCTGCGCACCTCATGCGAGAACTCGTCACCGAGCAGCGCCCGGCATTGGCTCCAGGTGATGTTCTCATCGTGGCCGGTGTCGGCCTTCTTTGCGGGAGTGAAGATCGAGTTGGGAAGGCGGGAGGCCTGGAGCAGCCCCTCCGGAAGCTTGTGCCCGCAAACAGCTCCGGTCGCCTGATAATCCTTCCATCCCGATCCCGCCAGATACCCCCTGACGACGCACTCGACCGGGAGCGGACGCGTTTTGCGCACCA
>Ga0163199_1000616_pt1 | contig 22359 bp, 20 predicted proteins | sample PL_2010_150m_FD_113537 | JGI IMG/M metagenome (GOLD analysis project Ga0163199, IMG submission 113537) | Freshwater microbial communities from Powell Lake, British Columbia, Canada to study Microbial Dark Matter (Phase II) - PL_2010_150m | ecosystem: Environmental > Aquatic > Freshwater > Lake ...
CCATTAAAATCAATTTTGTTACTTTGTGTTTGCATAGGTCTGGTTTTTTATGGTTTAAAGTTTGGTAACCTAAAACTAATAAATTTCCAGACTTATGCTTCATTTTGCAAACATAGGGCCTGCCCAGTTAAGTATTTATCCACAGATAGTAGCAGGGTTGGTAAACCTGATTGATCTTCCGCGGTTCAAGTTCGGATATGCCGTGTTGACAAAAAATTTCAACAATGTTTTGATGAATGCCCGTTTTACAAACCGGGATATTGAATCTAATCCTAATCCCAAACAAGAATTCATCGGGGCTTTTGATTATAGCAATCAACTGAATGAGCAGTGGTTCGGGTTTTGTATAAGTTACAAGGCCAACAAAAATAACGGTTTCGGGCTCTCCCTGTTTGGAAACTACCGCGCCCAGACTTATTCGCTCACCAACTTTATCAGGAACATCAACTACCGTGATTCCACAGCCTGGTTCTCAACAATCAATGCGGATGAGAACCTCCGGTATAAGACGTTTATGATGACAGCCAAGCTTGGATGGGCTTTTGAGACAGGAAGGTGGCGGCTGGGGGTCACCGTTACATTGCCTTCCATCCGTTTTTACGGAACCGGGGAAATTCAGCGGGAAATATCCCTTTATGCCGCTTCCGACAATCCGGGAGATACTTCCGTAAGTTTCCTCGTTCTTGACCGGAAAACTTCGGTCAAAACCGTGTACCACCAACCTCTCACGATTGCAGGTGGAGCTGAATACAGGACTTCCAAAACCAGGATCGCATTCAGTGCAGAATACTTCGCAGGAATCTCCTCTTACTATATGATGCATACAGAATCGGATCCATTGGTTTATCCGGCCTGGGTTAAAGACAGCATCTCCATCCAACCTTACCTGAAAGCGTACCTGGACATCCGTAACCAGTCGAAACCGGTATTGAATGTCGCCATCGGAATGGAACAGTACCTCTCAAAATGTTTTTCCCTGCTGCTGGGTGCGAGAACGGATTTTTCCAGTTTTAAGAGCCCTGAAAATGCAGACATCCTCCTTCACAGTTCAGGGGAATGGGACCTCTATCATATCTCTGCAGGTCTCTCCTATAATACCCCAAAACAAACCATTACCCTGGGATTTAATTATACCTTCAGTCCTGAAAAGTCCCTGGCACCTTATGCTGAACTGAATCCGTTTTCTCAGTCCGGGTTTCATTCAAAGGTTTTTGCCCAGTCGTTCGGGCTCGTTTTAGGTTATACACATTATCTTAAAAATTAAGACTAATCATTATTTGCGATTCCCTTCCCTTAATTGGGTACGATGCCATTTAGTCTTCTTATGCAATTTCATTTTTTTCTTAATAACAAGGATCTTCAGGTCGTTATCCATAAATATTACCCGTTCGTATAAAGGGTTTTGAAATCCTTTTCAGATAATTTACTTTTACTAAGGATATAAAATTATCTTTATGAGAATTTTAAAATTATAGACTGATGCGGACTGACCTGTTCGGGAGAGCATAAAATATTTCATAAACAATTTGATCCGTTCCTTGTAACTTTCTGAAGAAAAATCCATAATATAAATTAATAAGTTAGAAAATTCAAACAATCAAGGAGGCCAGTATGAAAAAATCAACATTCGTAATTTTATTGGTATTGGGTTTTATCCTTCAGTTGCATGCCCAGGAGGGGATGTGGTTGCTTTCTCAGATTAACCAGCTCGATCTTAACAAGAAAGGCCTGCAGATAGCGGTCAGCGATGTATACAGCAAGGATAAACTTTCCATCTCCGACGCGATTGTACAATTGGGCGGAGGAACAGCATCCTTTGTATCCAAAGACGGATTGCTTATTACCAATCATCATGTTGCGTTTGGAGCCCTCCAGCGGGCATCGAGCGTCAACAGCGATTTCCTGATCAACGGGTTTCTCGCGACCAAACGCAGCGATGAGATCAAGGCCCCGGGTTACCGTGCCAGGCTTCTCACTGAAATGAAAGATGTCACGGCAGAGATCCTGGATGCTGCAAAGGGATTCACCGATCCGACGGAAAAGAATAAAAAAATCAATGAAAAGATAGCGAAGATGACAGAGGCTATCACCAAAGACAAGGATGATATCGATGCTTCTGTTGCAGAAATGTACAATGGCAGGCAATATATCCTGTTTGTCCATAAGGTATTCAAGGATATTCGTATCGTGTATGCCCCGCCCAGTTCCATCGGAAATTATGGGGGTGAAACAGACAACTGGATGTGGCCAAGGCATACGGGCGACTTCTCATTCATGAGGGTTTACTGCGCGCCTGACGGAAGTGGGAAGGAATTCGCTGCCGATAATGTGCCTTATCATCCGAAAGTATGGCTGAAGGTGGCTAAGGATTTTCTGAAGGACGGCGATTTCAACTTCATCATTGGGTATCCCGGCCAGACCACACGCTATCGTTCATCCACCTCAGTATATTGGAATGAAAATTATAATTATCCGTTTGCCATTAAAAACTTCCGGGAGATCATTGACCTCTGTGATCAGCTTACAAAAGACAACCACGAAGGCCAGCTGAAGGTGGCAAGCCTGAAAAAAGGTCTGGCTAATGTGATGAAAAACTACCAGGGAAAAGTCGACGGAATGAAAAAAACCCATTATTATGAAAAGAAACTGGAATTTGAAAAAGAGTTTATAAAGTGGGCAAACAGCAAGCCCGAAACCAAGGCAAAATATGCTGATATTCTGTTAAAGGAGAAGGAAGAATACAAGGTTCTTGAAGCCACCAAGGACAGGGATAATGTTTTTGGTATACTCCAGGGGCTCTCCGGTACTCCATTATCCGTGGCCCAGCAAATTATTTATTTTGTCCAGGAGCGGGAAAAACCGGAAGGCGAACGGGATCCGGGATTCTCGGAAAAAGTTGTTGACCAGAATATTGAGGGACTGGAATATACCTTTGAAAATTATTTCGAGCCCGTGGATAAGGCTTTGATGGTTCGCACCTTGATAAGAGCAGAGAGTTTACCACAGAATCAGAGAATCACAGGACTGGACTATATTCTCAGTAACGATTCAAAAAGTGTCGAGCAATTCGTGGATGAAGCATTTAAGCTGTCAAAATTGACGGACCTGAATTATGCAAAGACACTCTTTAAAAAATCGACGAAGGAACTTCAGGCTTTGAATGATCCCTTTATAAATATGGCATTCAGCATAGATCCGATGGCATCAGAGATCCAGAAAACCACCAATAAATTTGCCAATAATGTCACAGAATTGAGGAAAGTTTATCTCGACGGTTTATACGAATGGAAGGGTACCCGTATGTATCCTGATGCAAACGGCACCAAACGGCTTACATGGGGAAAGATCGAGGGCTACCGACCTGCTGATGCAGTATGGTATTATCCTTTCACTACACTGGAAGGCGTTGTTGAAAAGAACACGGATGTTGAGCCTTTCGATGCTCCTGCCACACTGGTTGATCTTTATAACAAAAAGGATTTCGGCAGATGGGCAAATCCGGCGATGAAAGATGTCCCGGTAGCCTGGCTGAACCAGTGCGATATAACCGGCGGTAACAGCGGTAGCCCGGTGTTAAATGCAAAAGGAGAGATCTGCGGGGTGGCTTTCGATGGCAACTATGAAGCTATGATCAGCGACTGGCAGTATGATTATGCAATGCAGCGCTGCATTGCCGTGGATATTCATTATGTGCTGTTTATTACCGAAAAGGTTGGGAAAGCAGGATTTTTGCTGGACGAAATGGAAGTAGCGAAATAGCGAAATGGTAAGATGGCAAGAATATTTAATTATTTTGCCATTTTGCATTTAACAAAGAATTCTTATAGTGATTTCAGTTCAATCAGAATACCCAATGCCTGATGGACGTACTCTTCTGAAACGACGAGCGTAAATTCATTTGTGGTGGAAATAACTTCCACGATGTTGATCCCTGCCCAGGCAATTTTCTTCAGGATAAAATAGTAAATGCCGGAGATCTCCGTATTATTTTTGGGCAGACGGATCGTGATCGAACTGAGGTTGGTCTTTTCAGCGATCAGCTTTTCCCGTTCGAAGATCGTTGCAGCCATACTTTCCGCGGCCCTGCTGACAATGATCGTTGTTTCATAGATTCCCCTGGAAACCGTTACAAAGAGCTCCTTCTCCCCGCCCATACGCCCGATCAGCACACGAACCGAATCCATCAGGGTCTCCGAATTGGCATAAGTATAATCCCGAAGATCCGATCGCACAATGATATCTCCAAGATTCTTAAGAAACCCCTTTATCCCTATATTGATTTTATAATAGTAATTTGGCTCGCGCCGGTTTATGGCCACAATGATGGCGCCCTCCTTTACCGGCTTCTGAAGCTTTTCTTCAATAAAGGGTTTTATCCTCCTTGCCAGCGAGGAGACATTTATAAGGCTATCCGCCAACGCCTCCTCTAAAAAAGGCGATTGCCGGAGATACTGGTCAACTACTTCAACAATGGTCATTTTGTTAAAATTTAAACAATTTTTCAATATTTAGTACAAATTTAGAGTTTTTAATCATTTCGGGATGATTTGATGTTCCTTTGCACAGAATTTTAAATATGGGATATGATCGTACTGAAATTTGGGGGAACATCGATGGGATCAGCAAAACGCATGGAAGAGGTCTCCATGCTGGTAAAGAGAGATGTTCCCTGTGTTGTCGTTTTATCAGCCATGGCAGGCGTTACAGACAAACTGGTCGAAACCGGTGATAATTTCAAAAAGGGTGACAGGGAAGCAGGAATGAATAACCTGCAGTATATTCGGAACAGGTTTGAGCATACATGCCTGGAACTTTTCCGGCAGAAGTCCTCCCGCGGTACCATCATGCTTTTCCTGGAAAAGGCCTTCGACGACATTGCATGCAGGGTCTCCGGTGAGATATCACAGGAAAAGATAAACTGGCTTGCCGTTCAGGGTGAAATGATCACTTCGCGGATCTTCGCAGATTACCTGCAGGAACGTGGTTTCCCTTCAGTGTTGCTTGATGCGGCCGGTTTTATGCGCCTCGATGAGGCAGGAGAACCTGATCTGCCGGCCATAGGGAGGCTCCTGACACCCATGCTCAGATTTGGCGGTGATCTTATCTATGTGACGCAGGGTTTTGTTTGCATGAACCATCGTGGAGAAACGGATAATCTGAAACGTGGAGGAAGCGATTATTCGGCAACCCTGATCGGGGCTGCCGTAAGAGCTGAAATGATCGAGATATGGACCGACATTGACGGGATGCAAAACAACGATCCACGTGAAGTCGAAAATACCTTTTCAATCCGCCGTCTCTCTTTCGATGAAGCTGCAGAGTTGGCCTATTTCGGGGCTAAGATCCCTTCACCCTGCCTGCGTCTGGCCTGCGCAGCAATTCAATATCCCAATCTGGCTGAGGAATACCATGGACCCCGGAAACCCGGGTACAATGATTCGATCGGGTGGAGAGCGTCAACAGATCACGGCGATTGCCGCCAAGGATCAAATCACGGCCATCAGGATCAGGTCGGGAAGAATGCTGAACACCTATGGTTTTCTCGTTATGGTCTTCAAAGTATTCGAAGATTTTCAGACCCCGATTGATATGATCACCACTTCGGAAGTATCGGTTTCACTGACCATCGATAACGACAACCACCTGGATGGGATCGTGGGAGCCCTGGAAAAATATGGGATCGTGGAGGTTGACAAGGATCAATCCATTATCTGCGTGGTTGGCGATTTCCTGGTTGATAGATATGGGTGTGCCGCCCGGATTTTGCATTCGTTGCATAACATTCCGATCAGGATGATCTCATACGGCGGAAGTCAGAACAACATCTCGTTTCTGGTTTCATCGAAAGACAAAAACCGGACGTTAAACGAATTGAATGCCGGCCTTTTCCGGATGACCAAACTCCCTGAATATGCACACTCCTGAGCTTCAAATGATCAAAACACCATTTTACCTGTATGATCTGGATTTGCTGGATACCACCCTGTCGATGGCAGCATCTCAGGCATCCCGGTACGGATTCCAGGTCCATTACGCTACCAAGGCCAATTATGACCAGAGGATCCTCGACCGGATACGCAAGGTTGGTTTTGGTGTGGATTGCGTTAGCGGCAATGAGGTGAAGTTTGCAATTGAAAAAGGATTCAAGCCCGGGAACATCGTCTTTGCAGGAGTGGGGAAAACCGATCAGGAGATTGAAGAAGCCATCCTGAGCGGGATTCTTTGCCTGAACATTGAATCGTTGGAAGAGCTGGAAGTAACGGGGTTGATCGCAGAACGGTTAAAGCGGGTTGCACCCATAGTGCTCCGGGTGAATCCGGATATTCCTTCCCTGACGCATGATTACATTGCCACCGGGAAAAAAGAGAATAAATTCGGGATCGCGATGGAGCATCTGACGAAGGCGCTCAATTTTTGCGAAAATCACCCATGGATCACTTTCCTTGGCCTTCATTTTCATATCGGATCGCAGATCACCTCGCTGAAACCTTTTGAAGAACTTTGTCATGCAGCAACACGTATCTGGCACGATCATTCCATTACCCTTCGCGGAGGCCGGCTGATCAACCTGGGTGGCGGGCTTGGCATTGATTACCTTGAGCCGGCTCAGAATCCCATTCCCGATTTTGGTGCTTTTTTTACCCTGTTTCACGAGAAGCTTCATCTCCCTGCTACCATAGGCCGTCATTTTGAACTGGGGCGCAGCCTTACCGGTCAGTGCGGAGCATTGATTACCCGGGTGCTGTATGTAAAACAGGGATCAGGAAAAAAACATGTTATTGTGGATGCAGGGATGACCGAACTGATCCGACCGGCCTTATATGGCGCTACGCATAAGATCGAGAACCTGACATCCTGCGATGGGTTTGAAACTTATGATGTGGTTGGCCCTATTTGCGAGAGCAGTGACTTTTTCGGGAAGGGAATAAATCTTCCTGAAACCCGGCGCAACGATCTGCTGAAGATTCATTCCTGCGGAGCTTATGCCGAATCAATGTCGATGAATTACAACCTGCGTGGTCCGATTGAAAAAGTTTACCTTACCTCAGTTCGGGACACACGATCTTTTTCCAAACTTAAAGTTCTGTCAGCGTTCCCCGGTTCCAGTCCGGCGCTCACTTCGCAGATCGAAAACCATTTTTCCATAAATCGACAGACATTATAAAATCGGGAACCGTTCATTTCTTATTTAAAACGGCACCCGGCACGAGAATTGACGAATCAGGAGGCTCATAAAAGCCTTGCTTATCCATATTCCTGGAAAAAAAATCACAGAGTTCACTACTGGAATTGAAGGGTTGTTTAATAAATTTATCCGAAGCTGAAAAAGTCTTCATCAATTTATCCCTGATCTCATATTTGAGAAAAACAAACTTGTCAGGCTTTCCAAGTTCACAGTAATTAATAATCTTCTGATTCTTAACAAGGGTCACAAATCCACGCCCTCTCGAAATGATTTTGACCCCGCCTTGGCCCTCCTCGTGACTTTCAATATAATATTCATGTTCGTTGAATTTCATGATTACAATAGTATCCTTACTTCCGTTCGTTGACGGATTGACCCATGTACCGATAAGAGCCGGATCGAGAGTGGAATTACACGAATTGCCTAAAGGAACGGACGATTCGTAAGGACAACCGGTCATTGCAATGATCATGATCGTCCCCAGAATGAAAATTAATGGATTTCTTTTCATGGTTTTCTCGTTTCATCTTTATTCAGACAACTTATTATAGAAATGAAATTCAGGGGTTTTGAATTTGTGTCTCTGCCGGCCTGTTCTTTTTCTTAAGATAGTAACTGTATACAAAAAGCGCTCCTGTAAGAATAAAAGGGACGTTAATAATTAGTATGACCGAAAGGCTTTCCCAGACCGAGTGATTCATCTGGTAATTATGGAAATAAATAAATGGGCAGAGGCCAAGTGCAAACGCCATCAATATCAACCCACCGACCAATTCCCACTTCCAGGCAACCACCAGGAAGAGGATCAGGATATAGGTAGGAATAAGATGCATGAAAAATTCCCCCAGTTGCTGCCAAAGTGTATATTTGGGATCGAACGAATCGAGGGCAAACATGCTGACAAAGAGGATAGCAAGAATACAGATTATCCGGGGCGTCCAGTGGATGATTTTTATAGATGTCTTCATCGATATATTTTTTTTAGATTAAAATAATGCTGAAAAATAACCGGTCTTTCACAATGGTCCTGATGAAAGACCGGTTAAGCGATGGGCTTACCTCAGGATAAAAGGAACAATTGTGGCAATGACTCCGGTGCAAACAACTACCAGGATAAACAGGTTGTATCTAAGGTTATAATTGCTCACCAGCGATTCATCATAGTACTTTGCAACATCCTTGTCCCTGTACATGGTGATAAGACCTTTGACCAGTTTCGTCCTTGTCTGTCTTCCTTTGATCAGTCCGATGATAACGACGAGGTTCACCAGGACGATGAGGAAAACAAAGACAAACATAACCATCAGAGAGGAAGATTCGGTTCTCGATTTTTCAACGAGTCCGGAATTGACGGCGAGGGTTATCAGGTTCAGGACAATGGCTGTGAGGATGAAAATAATATCCGTTTTTGTGTTTTGTTCCAGCTCCTTTGTGATATGGGTATGAACATGTTCAATCATAATTGCCTCCTTTTTTAAAAAATCGATTTTCAAAGTTAATGCTATTTTTTACCAAATCTCTTGCAGTAACCATCCAGCATTTCTGTTTCAATTCCAAACTCATCAATCGGGATCGGTTGCTGCGCTGAAATATCTTTGCTCATTTGATCGATGTTCTCTTTTGGCTGAAAGAGTTGTGCAATTTTGCTTGTAAGGTCAACAATTTCAATCGAAGGATCGCTGAAATTCAATTCCCATTTACTGAGAATAGCACTTACACCGGCTGTTTTGGCAAGTTCGGGAAGCTTATCTTTGACAATGGTCATGACAAATCCGACGGAACCGTTGCTGAATACTGTCAGGTGCAAAAGGTGCTGGAAGGACATTGCCTGAATTGAAAGTTCTTTTACCCTTGCAGTATCATGGGCTTTCTCTGCTGAATCACTCTGCTGTTTGAATTTTATCATATGCTGTTTAAAGTAATCAGACCGCGACCAGGCAAAGATAACGATCCTGGAATCATAGGTTCCGATCTTCATTGCGGCCTTTGTCTTCTGGGCAAAAGCCGTGTTACCGGCAGGGTACAGAATGCTTAAAATGATTACGGTAATAACCGAAATGGTAATCTGAACTTGTTTTTTCATGGGTTGTCTCCTTTAAGATTAAATGAATGATAGATGATTATTGTTTCAGGCGTTAATTTTTAATTACTTTTGTTTTCACCAGATGGATTTTGTTCTGAATTCGGGATCGAAATTAACTGATGCACCCCGGAATGATTTGAAATTCGTTTGTAAATTAGTTGTAAAAAGTTTTACAAGTATTCTGCATACAATAATCTTAATACCGCATCAACTTTGTCGGGCAAAAAACATATTCATTTCGAAAACCTGAAAACGAAGATCGTTGCGATGATGCAGGAAACATACCCAGGTATCAATCCATCCATTGCGGAATGGAAGGGACAGGAGATCACCGATTTCCAGGAAGATCTGCGTATCCGGGTAAATGCACACATCAGCGAGAAGTGGTTTTATACCCACATGAAATCCCTCCAGCCTTCCATCCCCCGGATCGATATGCTAAACCTGCTGAGCAAGTATGCCGGATATGCGAACTGGGATGACTTCGTCTTTAAAAACAGTGATGTTATCAGCAACGACCCTCCGGGAGTCTCAACACAAAAAAGTGTTTCCCGGTATTTTCTTCTGGTACCGTTGATGGTACTTGTCATTGTTGCCCTGTTTTATGGTCTGTTCAGAATGTTCAATACCCGTGAATACCGGTTCTGTTTCTATGATGCCGACACCCGAGAGCCGATAACCAACAGCCAGATAGAGGTTACACTGCTCCTGGAAGGGGAAACCCCGGTTCACAACCTGACTGATCCCGCCGGCTGTTTTATGTTGAAAACCGACAAAAGCCTGATCAGGATGGTGGTGAAAGCTCCCTATTACCGAACCGATACTATCAAGCGCATGGTCAGGAAACTGAACCGAAATGAAATGGTAATGCTGCACGCCGATGATTATTCGTTAATGATTCATTATTTCTCGATGATGAAGGTGGATGACTGGGCAAAACGGAGAAGCCGGCTCGAAGCAATGATCAATGACGGGGCAATGATTTGCCAGGTCGTTAATGACAAAGAGGCTACAGGAATGGAATTGTACAACAAAGAGGAGTTCATCGACAAGATGACCATGCCCACCGGCAGCCTGAAAAATATTGAGATCCTGAGTTCGCAGATGCGTGCGAATAAGATCATGGTACTCAGGTTCCGGATCAATGAGAAAAAAAGATGAGGAGAACGGTAAAAATATTCGCCCTGATCTTGCTCTATTTCCTGTGCTGCGGAAAAAGTTGCGACAACGAAGAAAAATTCGATGCCCGGCAAGAACAAGCAAAGGTAAAAGCCGAGACCGACAGCCTCCGGATGGTATTCGGTACGGATACCTTATCGGCATCATCCCTGCTGGCATATATGGAAACGGCAAAACAAAAATTTTACGATTTTAACGATTACCTCCACATCGTAGCCGACACCTCTGCTGCAGGACCGTTCAGGGATAAAGCACGGAAGATGATCCGCGAACTTTTCATCGCCGGCGCGGAACCTGCAAAAATTATCAGCCCGTTCGGGTTGGATTCAGTCGGTCTGAAAGAGGCCTTTCAGCGGATCAATGATTCAGTTTATGAGGGCCATCTTGCTTTCTCTTACAGCGTGCCCCAACGGTCAGGCAATATCGTCAAGCCCTCGCGCGAAACCGGTACTATCGCAGTATTCCTGGTAAAGCGTGACAAAAATTTCGGGAAAGGGAAACTCCTGGTTTGGAATGTATTACTGGGAAAGATGGAATGATCAAACGAATGAAAATATCAAAATCCTACCTGATCTATACTTTTTTTGGAATCCTTACCGTTTCCATCTGCTTACATCTTTACAGTATATGGTCAGGAAATACGCTGGCTGCACCGATACTGGCGGGCACGCGGTGGCTTGTACTTGCTTTTGTTTTCGGTTATGCCTTGCGGAAGCGGTCGCTCACTACCTGGATCCTGTTCAGCATGATGGCCGGTGCAGAATTCGGCCATGACTTCCAGGAGGTGGCCATCCATCTCAACATTATCAGTAAGATTTTCCTTAATCTTATCAAGACGATCATTGCACCGCTGCTTTTCGGAACGCTTGTGGTGGGTATTGCCGGCCATTCCAACATCAGACAGGTGGGACGTATGGGCTGGAAATCGATTCTCTATTTTGAGATCGTCTCGACCATTGCACTTTTTATCGGCCTGGTGGCCATCAATCTCAGCAAGGCCGGGGTGGGGGTGACACTCCCGCAGGCTATGACACAAGGGACGCTGCCTGAAGTCCCGAAACAGACATGGGAACAGATCGTCCTTCATGTTTTCCCTGAAAACATTGCCAAATCCATTGCCGAGGGACAGGTCCTGCAGATCGTTGTATTCAGCATCCTTTTCGGGATCGCCGTGGCCATGGTGAAGGAGAAGTACCGCACTCCCATGGTACGGTTCGCCGAATCACTTTCGGAAGTGATGTTTAAATTCACCAACATCATCATGTATTTTGCACCGTTTGCCGTGTTTGCCGCGCTCGCATATAGCGTCGGACATATGGGTATCGGTATCCTGGTGAACCTCGGGCAGCTGCTGGCCACCCTTTATGTCGCATTACTTCTACTTTTGCTGTTGGTTTTCCTCCCGGTCATGCTTCTGCTTAAGATCCCGGTGCGGAAATTCATACAGGCCGTTACGGAACCCGCTACTCTGGCTTTTGCCACCACCAGTTCAGAGGCTGCATTTCCTATCGCAATGGAGAACATGGAGCAATTTGGCGTCCCGCGTAAGATCGTTGCCTTTGTGATTCCAACGGGTTACAGTTTCAACCTCGACGGAACCACCCTTTATCTTGCACTGGCTTCCATTTTTGTTGCGCAGATTGCAGGGATCCACCTGTCATTCGAAACGCAGTTAGTCATGATGTTTACCCTGATGCTTACCAGCAAGGGAGTGGCCGGGGTACCGCGTGCATCGCTGGTTATCCTCCTGGGTACTGCAACCAATTTCGGTTTACCAGTCTGGCCGATTTTCATCATCCTGGGCATCGATGAGCTGATGGACATGGCGCGCACCGCTGTGAATGTGATCGGGAACTGCCTGGCCACGGTAGTGATTGCAAAATGGGAAGGGGAATTTGATCTTTAACTTTGGTTGCTCCGAGCCTGTCTGTGTATCCTCCACGCTGTAACCCACCCCGGCAAGGCATCCCTGAGAATGATCACCACAGAAGCCATTATAATCAAGGTGAGGCTGAGGTTAATGATCATTCTTGACAAAAAGCCGTCCTTTCTATATTCGCAGTAGCGTGCAAAATGGCGTGTAAATGATATTTTTAATAATCTGAATAATAATAGTATATGATTTTATTTGTCTGCATGTATAGCGGATTTCCACTATTTCATTTTAGGGGTGACATCTATTGTATATATCAATTTCATTTTTAAACTTTGATCAACATTTGTATAACATATATTAAGATATTGAAATGGATAGAAATATGTTGTTTGTAAATTGAGGTTTCCATCCTACAGAATATCTGCGATAACACATATAAAAATAAAGAAACAACCCTTCTTCGCCATGAAAATAAAATTAATCTTACTTCTATTATTTCTTCTGCAATTTCCAATGAATCGTCTGACCGCTCAATCCTTGCAAAATGAAAACTCAGGAATGCCACTTAAACAGGATAAGTCCGTTTTATTTGGGAAAGATATTGTAATTCACGATCAGCCTGATCGCAACCAACGAAATATTGCAATATGTTCTGCTTTTAATGGATGGCTCTACGCAGTCTATTCTTATCCTGATGGTCCACTCCAAAATATTTCTGTGTTAAAATCCACAGACAATGGAATAAATTGGGTTCTTTTGGCAGAAGGAGGCATAATGGGTGCTGAATTAACTACAAGAGTAGACATTATTGCATGTGGTGATAGTACTAATAATATAAAATTATTTGTTGGATATGTTTATTTTGATACATCGATTAATGTCGGTGGTGCTTATGTCGAAAAATATAACCCCGAACCTTTTATACCTGAGGATGAACTTTTAGGAGATGACGGGGGTGACATAAGAGATCTCGTGATCTCAAATGATGAAATGTATCCTAGTAATAACTCAAATCCTTTTAGTCTTGGAGTACTTTACTCAAAAAGAGGTTATATAGGTGCAAAAGATACCATAATTTTCAGATCCTCTAGCAATGGTGGGATCTCACTCAATAACCGTCAAGTTGTTGCTACCACATCGAAATTTTTTCATAAGGTAGCTTTAAGTTTTGGCAGAAGTCCTTCTTTTAGCGGGGGAAGATACTTTGCAGCTTGGGAAGAACAAGCGAATCGGAATTCAACGCTAGGACATATTTATACCTCTCATTCAGAACCAAATTTCAACAGCACTTTTACTTCTCCAAAATGTTTGGATAGTCTTGACCTCACTGCTATTAATAGAGTAAGAAACCCTGTCATTGCATGTCAATATAACAATACGGATAATGACAGTTCGAACATAAGCGAAATAGTAATGTTTGAGAAATACCTGCCGCCTTACGATGCTTTTGATTTAAAAGGCTTCTACAATTTACAAGCCACAACTTCTGATCATTTCAGCGAACTTTCTATATCAACATCTACTAACAACAAAATAGAGCCTGATATCTGCTTCAATCCTTACAATTCCCAATTCATGGTCACTTATTTTGATTCGACACAAAAGAAACTGCCATATCTGACCAACGATGTTAATCTTACAAATCCCAATTCTTGGAATATTATTAGCCAGGGTTATAATGATAATGATAATCTGATCTCACCATACCCTAAGATTAAAATAAACACTGGTCAACAAGATGGCATGAATGTATGGAATTCAGAAGGGACAAATGGCAAAGGGATTGCAATGTTCGATGCGGTTCTCAGCAACTATACGGGCATATCTGAAAATAACCAAACTGAAGGAATCAAACTTTACGGTTCTTATCCCAATCCTTGTAGTGCCTTCCTAAATATTGGTTTTGAGCTTCAAAAAGCTGAAAAAATCACGATTGATTTGTATAATATTATTGGTAATCCGGAAAAAACCATAACCAATCACTGGTACAATGGTGGGAACAATATTGTGACAACTGATGTCTCAAATCTGTCATCGGGGACATATATCTACACATTGGAAGGAGGAGATTTCTTTATATCAGGAAAATTTACTGTTTTACGTTAAAATGTAAATAAAATTAATGTTATCAACACATCAATAACTAAGAAATAAACCAATGAAAACATTTAGTTTATCAAAAAGTTCGAATCAGGTCCTTTTGCTTTTTATCATTTTGTTATGGTCAAACTCGATCCTTGCTCAAGTGCCCTTATTAAAACAAGGATCTACTAGTTCAACACTATTTGAATGGAATACTACATATGATATAAGTGCAGGATTTAATGACATTGCTCCAAATGCAAAATTTCACATAAAAGCAAGCTCACTTACTGAGGCAGTTTTCATGGCTTCTTGGCAACAGCCGATGGATTCTAGGCCCACAATTTCAGTCAGCAATTGTTTTTTCAATGATCCCTATTATTATGGAATTTATCAAACGGGGCCAACTAATGGAACAGGCTTTAATTACTTTCAAAATTCCATTGGAATAGGTGTACAAGTTCCCCCTACAACCGAAAATCAATCATTATTTGCAACTGGCTCATTATATACAAATAATTCTGTATATGCCAATGGAGCTGGTGGTTTTATGAAAGGAATTGGTATTGGTACCTTCACAGGAATAGGTGAACCAGATGATCCTGGATATACAAATGCCCCATATATTCATGCTATAGGAGATCTGGTAATTTATGTTGATCCTGATAACTATACTCAATCAGCTATTATGAAACTTCACAGTGACCTTACTTCGGGAAACCAAACCTTTGTTTATGGAAAATTAATTACAAACCAATTCATGCTTACACATAACGCTGGAGAGAATAAAATGTTAACGAGTGATAGATCTGGTAATGGCACATGGACTGATAAAGATTGGCTTGAAACCTATAATACTCAAAAAATTGTAGATCCACCTGATCCAAATGATCTTTCAATTTATCTCAATCCAAAGTTCAAAAAGGTCGGCATTGGTGTCATGGTTCCACATTCAGCCCTCGCTGTCAATGGTGAAATTACCGCAAAAGAAGTCGAGGTTACACTTGATGGTTGGCCCGATTATGTATTAAATGATAATTATAATCTCAGGCCACTCAAGGATCTTGAAAATTATATCCAGGTAAACAAACATTTACCAGAGATTCCAACTGAAAAGGAAGTTAAGGACCAGGGAGTTAAACTTGGTGAAATGAATGCTCTATTGGTGAAAAAGGTTGAAGAGCTTACCCTTTACATTATTAAAATGCAAAAGGAGATTGAAGAGTTAAAAGCAGAACACACAACAAAGTAATTTACAAAGACAATTTTCATGAGAAAGTTAGCCCATGTAAGGAAAGCATTAATTATTGTTCTCGTTTTCCTGGTTAAAACGAGTGTGATTTCACAGGTTGTCTTTTCCGATTGGATAGTTACATTCGGTAAGAAAGGTTGGGATATTGTTAACTCCATGATTTGCGATAGTTCCGGGAACATTTACATTACGGGAAGCAATACAGACTCCATAAAACCTGGGAAAACCGCAAATGTTGGAGTAAGCATCAGGAAATTTGACTTCCTGGCTAAATATGATACCAGTGGAAAATTAGTTTGGGTAAAAAAAATCAGGGCATCAATTCCCGGTTACGGTAGCTTGCTTGCTACCACATCTGATGGCCGGATTATCCTGGCGAGCGCCTGCGATGCTCCCCTAAAAAAGGATAAGCCGGAAATTAAAAAGATGGATTTCTTTTTGTGTGGTCTTGATAAGAAAGGTGACCCGGAATGGACACAGACTTTTTCCGGGAGTAAATTCGATTACTTTACTTCGTTGACAGTAGATCCGGTGACAAACCATATCCTGCTTGGCGGATACTTTTATGATTCGCTTACGATCCAAAATAGTAAGTTCGTAAGTTCAGGGAAGTCAGATGCAATCTTCTTACGGTTTGATTCAAATGGGAAGCTTGAAACTTCACACCAAATCGGTGGTAAAGGCGACGACAGAATCAATGCAATAACTACGGATAATCTTGGTAATGCATTCGTCACCGGGACATTCCAGAAAAAAATCCGGTTCGCAGATAAAATCCAGTTTGAAGTTTCAAAACAAGGTGAAACCGGAGTATTTCTTGCAAAATATTCTGTTTCAGGGGAGCTAATCTCAGCAAAATTTCTTTGTTCCGGGAAAAATACTTTAGTTAATTCTGTTGCAACCAATGGTCATCTTTGCCTTGTTGCAGGTAGCTTTCAGGATTTTTTAACCATCAACAATCAAAAAGAGTCTTCCCGCGGGAGCGATGATGTATTTGCGATTTGTCTTGATAATAATGCCAATTTAAAATGGTACAAACACATTGGCGGTACCCGAAAGGACAGGGCATGTGAAATCAGGTTTGATAATAAAGAAGTCATTCTATCTGGTTCATTTTGTTCAAAATTGATGGTCGATAATATTTCTATCACATCAAAAAAAGAAAGTAGTGATATTTTTATTCTTTCTCTTGATACAACGGGTAAAGTTATTTGGGCAAGGCAAATAGGGGGTAAGAGTGATGATTATCCTAAGGGAATGAAAATCACAAAGGACCACTATATCTATATTACCGGTTCCTACAGGGATACTTTGAACGTTGGAGAAAAAAGTATTCAATCGAAAGGAGAAGAAGATGTTTTCATTGGCCGACTTGAGAATTGTTCCTTATTGGCGCCAAAATTTAAAAAACCTGAATCTTTCTGTCAAGGTTCCAAACTGACGTTGGATGCAGGCAAGGGGTTTGATTCATACAACTGGAACAATGGGCAAAGCCAGGAGCAATTGTTTACAGTTGATGATGGTGGATCCTATCCGCTTATACGCGTTAGCAGAAACGGTTGTATTTTATACGACACTGTTGAAGTAACCGAAAATCTAACCCCTGAAATTTTCATCGGGAATGATACAACCATTAACGACACATCCTACCTTGTTTTACGCGTACCGGGGAAATACAAAGAGTACTTATGGAGCAATGGCAGAAAGGATGCCGTGAATGTGATCCGTGGCTTTGACTGCAGGGAAGGTAGCAACACGGTTTGGTTACAGGTAAAAGATAGTAATGGCTGCCAGGGTTATGACGAAATGGTTATTACTGTGAAAAAGACAATTATGAATGCTGCCTCTGAATCCCTTGCAAATTCCTGCAACGTATTTCCAAATCCAACAAATGATGTCCTAAATATATATTTTACTACCGATTTGGAGAATCTTAATATGAAGATCTTTAACCAGATTGGAATTGAAGTGGCGGAAAAATCTATTACCAAATATGTAAATAATACACCTATTATTTTTAAGCTTGGTTCTTTCTCCCCGGGTATCTATACACTCAGTGTGAAAACAAAGAATGGGTTTACGATAAAGAAAATAGTCCTGCAATAATAATCTTTTCCTGACAATGGATAACAATAGAAACAAAAGTTCCAGCACTGTATCGCGATTGTTTAATGCTTTATTTGGACTAATTGTCGGTTTTATACTCTTTGGAGCGTTTTCTGTGAGAGCGCAATACCCCGATGTCATCTACATGAAACATAACATGATAGGCGATGCAACAGTGGTTGCCCGAAGATCAGTAATTCACCAACCTGGGTTTCATGTAAAACCGGGAATATATTATCATGCCTATATCGATCCGAATTTCCAGGGAAGCGGATTGGTATATAATCTTCCTCCCGCTCCTGGTGTCCAGACTGTAACCCCTTCTGACTTGAATTATATCATAACTACTTCTCCGCAGATTGAGAGTTATAATCCAACAACAAGTTATACTTGCGCTGAGGTTAATGTTGATATTATTTATTTCGATGGGTTGGGACGACAACTTCAGGATGTTTTGGTTATGGCAAGCCCGGATCAGAAAGACATGATTACATACCATACCTACGACAACGTGGGACGAAAAGATAAGGAATACATGCCTTATGAGTCTCCTTCAGGACAAAACGGACAATATGATTATAATGCAGTTGCAAATCAAAAGACGTTTATCAGCACGCTTTTTGGTCCGGCAAATCAGAATTATGGTTTCTCTCAGAGTCAGTTTGAAGATTCTCCACTTAACCGGGTATTTAAACAAGCGTCTCCAGGTAGTGTTTGGGCATTAAATCCAAACAATCCCAACTTGGAGTATGTCCAAGAATTTTCATTTGAAACCAATGACGCTAATGTCATTTGTTGGAAGATGGAAAACAACACATTAACTCAAGTAACATATCAACCATACCAATTATTTGTGACTGTTAAAAAGAATGAAAATCAGGGATCAAACTCAAATAGAACGATTAGTAAGGAGTACAAAGATAAAGAAGGAAAATTAGTTATGTCTGAGGTTCTCGAAGGCAGCAATCGCCTTCAAACCTGTTATATTTATGACGAATTGGGGTTGCTCCGTTGTGTCATGCCTCCACAAGCGTCTTCGCCGATTGACAATCCGAATCTTTGCTATTTTTACAATTATGATGGACGTCACCGAATTATCGAGAAAATGTTCCCAGATGCGGGATGGCAGAGATTTGTATATGATGTCCGTGACAGATTAGTAATGAGCCAACGTCCACAGATGTACGAAAATATACCTTCCCAATGGGTCTTAACATCATTCGATGAACTAAACCGGGATGTTATGTCTGGAATTTATACGCATCCGAATCCGTTAAGTAGGTCACAGATGCAGGACCTGTTCGATAATCTTGGATCAAACCATATAAATGAGAGTATAACCGGTAATTATTCCACCGATCAGGGGTATACACGCGAACTTGTACCTGCAATAGGAGGGAATCCTGATGACTATAATGTTCTGACTGTCAAGTATTATGATAATTATCTTTTTGATTACGATGCTCAACGATATAGTTTTGACAATAACAACGGAATTGGAGTGAATATGTCAGATATTATTGCTCCAAAAAATAAAATCACTGGGTCGAAATTGAAACAGTTGAATGGAAAAATTGATTTGAAGGAATGGCTTGAAAGTGCATATTATTATGATTATAAATATCGTGTTGTTCAAACGGTTGCCGACAACCAGTGTCTGGATGGTACAAATATTAATTCCATGGATATTAATACCAATAAATTTTCATTTACCGGTAGAATTGATATTCAGAAGACAAATCATACAGCTTTTTCACAAAAAGTTAAATTTGAAGAAAATTATAAGTACGATCATCGCGGGCGGATGCTTGAACATACATTTGAGGGCTTACCTAATCAGGGAACCATTATGCTTGCTTCTATGCATTATGATAGACTAGGGCAATTGATGAACAAATTAACTCATTCTGAATCTTCAACTGCAGGATATGGACCGTTCTTACAAAAGACGGATTACCAATACAATATAAGGGGATGGTTGACCTCAATAAACGATCCAGATAACACCACAACTGAAAATGATATCTTTGCTATGAAGCTGTATTACAATGATGACATGGGTGGTATTTCGGGACAAAAGGAACAGTTTAATGGCAATATTTCTGCAATACAATGGAAGACTAACAGGAAAATTGATAAATACTGTTACCGTTATACTTACGATCAGTTGAACCGGCTTATTGATGGGACGCATTTTTTTAACGTCAGCGGTTCCTGGGTACATAACAACTCGTTTGATGAAAACAATATATCATATTTTGCAAATGGGAATATACATACACTTAATCGCTATGCTGCCAATTCCAAGGAAATTGACAACTTAACTTACAATTATTTTTATAATAATAAATCCAACCAAATTAATTATATTATAGACCAAGATGGAGATGTACCAAGTGTGATAGATTATCAGGGAGATAATACCTCAACACCTTCTTATGCATACGATTCTGATGGGAATATGTATCTTGATCGTACTAAGGGGATTGGCCAAATTACTTATAATTATTTGGATAAACCAGAACAACTTGATTTTGGAAATGGAGAAAAAATAGAGTATATCTATGATGGCATTGGAACTAAATTGGCCAAAGAAGTCATTAATGGAAATCCTTTACAGGAGAGTTCTTTGATTTATGCCGGCAATTTTTTTTACAATTATACTGGGTTTCTTAGTTATATTCTGACTTTAGAGGGGCGCATTGTTCCTGATGGAAGTGATTACAGGTTTGAATATTTCATGAAAGACCATCTGGGTAACATTCGTGCAACATACGCCCCAGCCTGTCCTGGTGTACCACAAGTGTCAGAGTATAACCATTACTATCCATTTGGGATGCAGTTGGAAGCACTTTGCTATTCCTCCGGTGAAGATCTACCGAATAACAACCTTTACAACGGTAAAGAACTCCAACTTGATTATGGTTTGCAGTGGTACGATTATGGGGCAAGGTTTTATGATCCAGAGATTGGAAGGTTCCATTCTGTTGATAGATATACTGAAAAGTATTGTTCGCTTTCGCCGTATCAATATGCAGGAAATAATCCAATATTATTAATTGATATAAATGGGGACTCTCTTGCAATTGATAAGAAGATTTTTTCAAATAAGGCTCTAAATGAAGGATTCGAAATATTTGCCAATTCAAAAGAAGGTAGAGCTTTTCTTAGTCAGTATGCAAAAAAAGGTCAGACCTTGTATGGACACACATTTACGGATGATGGGAAATTCGATTCTAAAGGTATTAACATGGCTTATACAGCAATTAATGGTCGAACAGAATCGGGTAAAACGGAACATGAATTGACTTCCAGTGGGGCAACAATTAGTGTTGAAATGAATATCAATAAGGCAAAAGATGCATCGGCGGAAAATATTTTTAATATAGTAGAAACATATTCTCATGAATCATTTATACATGGTGATTTGGATACCAAAGATTTTCTCGATAATGGTCATTTTGATAATAGTAATATATCTTCAGAGGTTAAAACCTTTTCACAAGGTTATGACGGAAATTACCAACATTACAAAGTCTTTCTGGATTTTAATAAGAATGGTTATCACACAACCAATCAATGGCCAGTAAAAGGGTACTTCGTTTTACAACAAGCAAATGATATCCTGAAATTGAATAAAACGCCACAACAGATTATTCAGAAAATGTGGAATTATCAGGGTGGTGCTGTCATTGATCCTAATGGAATAATAAAAGAAGTAAAATGAGAAAAGTAATTATTTTCATAATTTATCTATTATTGGTTAATTGTAGTAAGCAGGAAAATTTTTTGTTTTATCAGAAATACAATAATGACTTAAAACAAATTAAGGGTGAAATATATCTTTTTAGATATACGAAAATCAATCAAGAAGAGAGACTTTTAGAGATACTAAAACAAAATAGAATTGTATTTAAAATGAAAATAAAAGAAGACTCAATTGGACTCTATTATTTTTGCGACAACAAGTATTCTTTGACTCATCCATTTAATGAAACTAATAAATCTGAGGACTTTTGTAGACAGGTTTATCCCTTTTTTCACAGACTGTCAAAAATAGTAAAAAGTAAATTATATGAAATAAATAATGATCAATTTAAAGTTATATGCTATTCTGAAATGAGTAATTCGGCGGAAAGTAATATAACTTATTATTTAAAAGGTTTCGGTTTTATTTGTTTTTATGACTTTTTCTCAGGAGATATGTATCTATGTAATGAGGTTGAAAATTCACCAATCAAATCGGAGGTTGTGAGAGGGATAACAAATATGCTAATTAATGACACTACTTTTTTTGTTAAATATAGGAAACAAACGGTTCCAGAAACAATAAATAAATTCCTACCTCCTGATGGTTCATATAAATAGAAAAACGATACAGATTAATATTTCTAAAAATAACTATTTCGTTAAAGTAAAACAACATGTAAATTATAATCAAAAAAAAATTTCGATTAAGTATCTTTTTAAAGGCTGAATTCAATTGATAAGTGCAAAATTATTTTTATAAAGATATTTATTCAACGCTTCCTTTGGCGTTTCAAAACCGAGGGTTTTTCTGGGTCGGTTGTTTAATCTGTGCGCAATATTAGCTA
>Ga0163199_1000617_pt1 | contig 22319 bp, 18 predicted proteins | sample PL_2010_150m_FD_113537 | JGI IMG/M metagenome (GOLD analysis project Ga0163199, IMG submission 113537) | Freshwater microbial communities from Powell Lake, British Columbia, Canada to study Microbial Dark Matter (Phase II) - PL_2010_150m | ecosystem: Environmental > Aquatic > Freshwater > Lake ...
AAACGCGGCAATAAATCCCACTAAAAACAATCCCGCATCATCTACTGTTAAAAGGTCTCGGTTTTTCAATAAGTCATAGCCTGTTGCTGCGAACATGACTGGAATGGCTAAAAAGAATGAAAACTCAGTCGCGACTTGACGAGATAGCCCAAAAGACATCCCACCCAAAATTGTTGCCCCAGATCTTGAAACCCCAGGAATTAAGGCAAGCGCTTGCGCGCAACCAATTTTAAAAGCATCAAGTAACGTCATTGATTCGACGTTTAAAACATGAGCCTTCGGGGAGATTTTTTCGATGAGTAATATCACCAATCCCCCAACAATCAGCGCTATTGCGACAGGCAGTGGCTTAAAAAGCACCGCTTTGATTTGGTGATGAAAGAGGAGGCCCAAAATAGCGAGTGGTAAAAATGCAACGAGCAGTTGTAAGACAAAGCGTTGTGCTTGAGTGTCATTCTTTAATGTGCGTACGATTTTGAATAGCCTGGCGTGATATAGCCAACACACAGACAAAATGGAACCGAGTTGAATGACGATTTCAAATACATCGCGTTTTTCTTTGTCTAAAAAATTCATGAGATCGCCAACAATAATGAGGTGACCTGTGCTGCTAATGGGTAAAAACTCAGTAGCGCCTTCAACCAGTCCTAAAAGTAGGGCTTTAAATAATAAAATTAGATCCATGGCTACTCACTAAAAATTAGAAACGTTCTTCAGGCCTTAAATAACGCCATTCGCCTATTGGTAATTTACCAAGCGTGACACTGCCAATACGAATGCGTTTGAGACCGAGTACTTTTAAGCCAACCAGTTCGCACATGCGTCGAATTTGGCGTTTACGCCCTTCTCGTAAAACAAAGCGCAGCTGATCTTCGTTTTGCCAAGAGACTTTAGCCGGTTTCAAATTCACCCCATCTAAAGATAATCCATGGTTGAGTCGGTCAAGGTCGTTATAAGACAAATCCCCTTCAACGCGGACCAAATATTCCTTCTCCACCGTTGAGTCTTCACCAATCAAATGCCGCGCGATTCGCCCGTCTTGAGTAAGTACTAACAATCCTGTTGAGTCAATATCCAAGCGCCCTGCTGGAGCAAGTCCTTTTAAGAATCCGCGCTGAAATTCTTTAGGTTGTGAATGATGAAGTAAGGGATCGTCTTTCCAATGGTTGTCCGGATGAATCAGCACAATCGCTGGATCATAACCATCTTCAGCTTGCCCTGAAACGTAGCCAATCGGTTTGTTCAATATAATAGTCACGACTTCAGATTGATGCTTTTCTGCGTCCTTACTGATTTCGATGTTGGCATTCATTTTTACGCGGCTACCAAGCTCGTCAATGACAATACCATCCACCTTTACCCAGCCATTGCTAATCCATTCATCAGCTTCGCGTCGTGAACAAAAACCAAGTTCTGCCATGCGTTTTGAAAGCCTTGGAAAATCTGGATTGCTCGGTAGTGGCTTAGGTGAAAACATCGGATTAGTGGTGCGGTCGTTATTGAAATGCCCCACCTCAAACCCATCACGCATTTTGCCACCACGGCGTGGGGTATCTCGTCCGGTGTCATCCAGACTAGGACGGGGTGTTGGCGACGAAAAACTTTCGCTTGATTCCCGAGGTGCTTCGTTTCGCAATCGCCCGTCAAAACGGTGATTACGTTGAGACGCTTTTGAAGGTGCGCTTTCTGTTGGCGCAGCCGCACGACTTTGCAAGTGTTCTACAGGCGTTTCATCTTGTGGTTTTACAAAAGGCTTGGGCGCAACGGTCCGATCACGTTTGCTTGGGTCAGTGCGACGCACTGGCGCCTTGCTTGCCTGAGGGCGAGTGCTATCGATCGGTTTTTTTGAAATTTTAATGGTGGTCAAAATGGAAGCCAGAAGTTTGATTTATTTGATGAGGTATATTATACGCGTTAACAAAACTTGCTTGCCTAATCGCACATAAAATATCGGCAATAAAAAACCCCACAGTGATGAATTGTGGGGTTGTGATGAATGCGCAGAGCGCATTAAACTTTGTGATAAACCTCACTGCCTTTTTTCACAAATTCAATGGCTTTTTCTTGCATCCCTTTGTTAAGCGCCTCTTGTTCGTCTAGTCCTAGTTTTTCTGCATAATCACGAACGTCTTGTGTGATTTTCATTGAACAAAAGTGTGGTCCACACATTGAACAGAAATGAGCTTGTTTTGCACCTTCTTGCGGCAAGGTCTCATCGTGAAATTCTTTGGCTTTTTCAGGATCTAGGCCAAGATTAAATTGATCATCCCAACGGAATTCGAAACGTGCTTTTGATAGGGCATTATCACGAATCTGTGCGCCTGGATGCCCTTTCGCCAAGTCTGCGGCATGCGCTGCAATCTTGTAGGTAATGATCCCAACACGGACATCTTCTTTGTCTGGCAAACCAAGATGCTCTTTTGGTGTGACATAGCAAAGCATGGCACAACCATACCAACCAATCATGGCTGCTCCAATGCCTGAAGTAATGTGGTCATAGCCAGGGGCAATGTCGGTGGTGAGCGGTCCTAAGGTGTAGAAAGGGGCTTCACCGCAGTGCTCAAGTTGCAAGTCCATGTTTTCTTTGATCATGTGCATCGGCACGTGACCTGGGCCCTCAATCATGCACTGCACATCGTGTTTCCATGCGATTTGTGTCAGTTCGCCCAGTGTTTTAAGTTCGGCAAATTGCGCTTCATCGTTTGCATCGTAAATTGAGCCAGGACGTAATCCATCGCCTAAAGAGAAGCTGACATCGTAGGCTTTCATGATGTCGCAGATGTCTTCAAAGTGTTCGTATAGGAAAGACTCTTTATGGTGGGCTAGACACCATTTAGCCATGATCGAGCCGCCGCGCGAAACGATCCCTGTCATGCGTTTTGCGGTCATTGGAATATACGCTAAACGAACGCCTGCATGAATAGTGAAATAATCGACGCCCTGCTCCGCTTGTTCAATTAAGGTGTCGCGGAAGATTTCCCAGGTCAGGTCTTCCGCTTTTCCATTTACTTTTTCAAGTGCTTGGTAAATAGGCACCGTACCGATAGGCACAGGACTGTTACGAATGATCCATTCCCGTGTTTCGTGAATGTTTTTACCGGTTGATAAATCCATGACCGTGTCACCACCCCAGCGGGTTCCCCATACCATTTTTTCGACTTCTTCTGAAATTGAAGAGCCAAGCGCTGAGTTCCCAATGTTTGCATTAATTTTCACTAAGAAATTACGACCAATAATCATTGGCTCGATTTCAGGATGGTTAATGTTGGCAGGAATGATCGCCCGTCCGCGAGCAACTTCATCGCGCACAAATTCTGGCGTGATCGTTTTAGGAATGCTGGCGCCAAAATCATGGCCTTTATGTTGCGTTTGCAACAGCTCGCTCATATTTTCTCGGCGTTGATTTTCTCGAATCGCGATATATTCCATCTCGGGAGTGATGATCCCTTTGCGCGCATAGTGCATTTGACTGACGTTCATGCCGGCAATAGCGCGGCGTGGTTTGCGTGATAAGTTAAAACGCATTTCCGCGAGTGCAGGATCATTTTTGCGTTCAACCCCAAATGCTGAGCTTGGGCCATCGAGTTGTTCGGTATCGTTACGCTCTTCAATCCATTTAGCACGTAAAGCCGGTAATCCATTTCGGATGTCGATGGAGATTTTTGGGTCGGTATAAGGCCCTGAAGTATCGTACACCATGACCGGCGGGTTTTTTTCAGCGCCAAAAGCTGATGGCGTGTCACTTAGGCTGATTTCACGAAAAGGGACTTGAATGTCAGGGCGTGAGCCTTGCACATAAACTTTACGAGAATTGGAAAAGGGTTGTTTGGTTGCTGGATCAATCTCAGCGGTTTCGCCCACGAAATGAGCAAGATTTTTATCTGTGGCGTTCACTATCTACTCCAAAAAATAACACAAAGAGTAGGGAAGTTTTTACGCTTCCCTACGGCGGCATTACCCGCATCAGGTTCAAAGGGTGTATCTCACTCTAAAAATTGTTTTTTAGAGACCCCTAGCAATGCCATCGAAATTACGCGAAAAAGCCTTGAAAGGCAAGCAATAAAATGAATTGGCTTCGGTTATAATGAGCAATAAAGATTGACTTTAAAGGCGTAGCAATGAGTTCGAAGCAAGTATCATCCCAGCATGACCAATCGCGTTTTAATATGATCGAGCAGCAAATTCGTCCCTGGGACGTTTTGGACAGCGCTGTACTTGATTTGTTGAGCCAACTGCCTCGCGAAGCTTTTGTTCCCAAGCAATATCTGGGGTTGGCTTTTGCAGATTTGGAAATTCCGCTGGGAGATCACCAGTTGATGCTTTCGCCAAAAATGGAAGGCCGAATTCTTCAAACCATTGAAATTAAAAAAACAGACAAGGTACTAGAAATCGGCACAGGAAGTGGTTACCTAACTGCGTTGATGGCCCTTCAAGCAAAGCATGTAGACACGATAGAGCTGAATGTAAAAATCAGTAAACAAGCCGCAAAAAATATCGCTGCCCAGGGAATCGATAATGTCAGTTTTGTCGTGACAGATGGGGTGCAGGGCCTCGCATCAAGAGCCCCTTATGATGTCATTGTTTTTACGGGGTCTATCCCATTATTAAACACGCATGTAGAACGTCAGCTAGCCGTTGGAGGTCGTATGTTTGTCGTGGTTGGGGACGCTCCTGCGATGGAGGCTACACTTATCACGAGAATCTCAGCAGATCATTTTAAAACAGATGTTTTATTTGAGACTTGTTTACCGGCGCTAAACAATGCGCCTCAAACTGAAAAATTTGCGTTTTAACTTTAGGGTTATTTTTAAAAGAGTCATATGCGTTTTTATTGCTTGATCTTCACTGTTGTTTTGTTTGCTTTTGCGAATGCAAATGCAGCCGATAGTCAAAATTTAATTCAAATATATCAGCAAGCGCTCAGCCATGATCCAACCTGGGCCTCTGCTCAAAGCAGTCATTTAGCTAGTCAGGAAAAATTAGCGCAAGGAGACGCGCTCTTTCTTCCAACGGTTAGTTTTAGCGCGGGCGTTGGCACAACCCAATCGGAGGCCAAGTTCTTTGGCAACAATGTTTCGGTATTGCGCGGGGGTACTAGTAATTTTGAAAGCTACAATTACGGCCTTAATGTGAGTCAGCCGATTTACCGAAAGCAGATTCGTGCCCAATTTGAGCAAGCCAAGAGTCAAGTAGCTCAGGCCGATAAACAGTTGGCATTGGCGCAGCAGAACTTGATATTACGGTCCTCAAAAGCGTATTTTGATGTCTTGTTGGCGCAAGATAAAATTAATTTAATCAGCGCCCAAGAAGCTGCAATAAGCAAACAATTAGAGCAAGCCAAAGCTAATTTTGAGGTTGGTACCTCCACGATTACTGACTTTAATGAAGCGCAAGCCCGCTTTGATTTAGTGAAGGCGCAAGAAATTGCAGCGTTGAATGAACTGGAAGTTAAAAAGCGCTCAATTCAAGCCATTATCGGGACTTCCCCGCAGATGCTAATGGGTCTTCGCGAAGATTTAGTGCCCCAGTCTCCAGAACCTGTGGAAATGGAAAAATGGGTGGAGGTTGCAGAACAAAATAGTTTGGTAATTGCTTTACAACAACAAGCGCTAGAAATCGCAACGCAGGAAGTGGAGCGTCAATACGCTGGGCATATGCCCACGCTAGATGCTGTGGCAGGTTACGTCAATAACTATGCCACTGGAACAGCAACCGGGCTTGGAAGTGGCAGTGACATTACGAGTACTTCAATCGGCTTGCAGCTTCAAATTCCGATTTATCAGGGGGGCTTGGTGACTTCGAAAGTTCGCGAGGCTGTCGCGAACAAACAAAAAGCGCTAAACGATTTGGAGCTTGCGAAACGCCAAGCAGATTTGGATGCGCGGTCAGCTTATTTGAATTTAGTGAGCAGTGTTGCGCAAATTAAAGCTTACGAGCAGGCACTGACCTCGAGTCAAAGCCAATTGGATTCTACAAATCTTGGCTATGAAGTGGGTGTCCGGAACAGCGTAGATGTCCTCAATGCGCAGCAACAGTATTTTAGTGCAAAGCGTGATTTATTACAGTCGAGATATACCTATTTGGTCAACATTCTATCTTTAAAGGCTGCAGTAGGGTTGCTAGGTGGAACAGATCTAGAAAGTGTGAATCAACAGTTGCTTGGCCATTAAGCTGGCATTGGAGGCCTTATGATGGATGTAGCGCTTATCGCAGATCGTAATCAAAGTCAGTTGGTGTTGATTGATATGCAAACTAAGCTCACGAGCGTCATGCCCAGCGAGGTTAGTGCGGTGGTTAAAAATATCGCCACTTTATTACAAAGTGTTACCTTGCTTGAAATTCCTTTTCTACATACTGAGCAATATCCTAAAGGTCTTGGACCGACAGTGCCTGAACTAGCTCAGCATTTAAATGGTAAAAAGCCCGTAGAAAAAACAGCATTTTCGTGTTGCGGTGAGCCGACTTTTAGTCGTCAACTATCTCGCGATCACTCTCAAGTGATTCTGGCAGGGATGGAAGCACATATTTGTATTTTGCAGACGGCTTTTGATTTACAAGCGCAAGGCAAAACGGTGTTTGTTGTGGAAGATGCCGTGATTTCTAGAAATCCAGAAAACAAACTAAATGCTTTAAACAGATTGCGTCAGGCAGGTGTGATTATTACGAATACGGAGTCTCTTGTATTTGAATGGCTAGGCGTTGCAAAAGGGGATGCGTTTAAAACGATTAGTCAGTTAATTCGCTAGCCTGATTAGACTTTGATCGGTAAGTGCTTTGCTATTAAGTTCATTAGCTTTTGGGTCGCTCCACCCGCACTCTTACTAAAAGCCAAACTGGCAGTTCCCATTCGCTTGCTTAAGTCCGAGTCACTCATCAATGCGTTTAATCTTTCTGATAGTTCTTGCGGATTTTGTACGCGTTCAGCAGCACCAGCTTCAATCGCATGTTCTGTTGCTTCATTGAAGTTGAAGGTATAAGGTCCTATCAAGATTGGTTTGCCCATGATGCAGGCTTCAATTAAGTTTTGTCCGCCTAATGGCAATAGACTGCCGCCAATGAATGCCACATCGCAGGCGGCATAGTAGGTAAACATTTCACCCATGCTGTCACCAAGAATGACGCGGCAGTTGGGGATGTCTGCAGCCACATTCCCCATGGAAAATTCTGATCGACGACAAAATGGAATATTGTGCTGATCAAGGAGGGTGGCAACCTCATCAAACCGTTGTGGGTGTCTGGGAACAATGACGGTCAGCAAATTAGGAATAGGACTCTCGGCAATGGCTTTTAGAATGAGCGCCTCCTCCCCCTCTCGAGTACTGGCTGCTAAAAATACAGGACGCTGAATACCAAGTAAGCTCCTTAAATAAATGCCACGCTCAGCCTCGCCCTCTGGCGCACTGACATCAAACTTTAAATTCCCCATCACGCTGAGATTATTCGATGATCCAAGAAGCGCGGAGAGTCGCATTGCATCTTCCTCAGTTTGTGCGGCAATAGCCGTCAAACTCTGTAATCCTTGCGTGGTCAGTTTGCTGATTTTGCTATAAGCCTGAGCAGAACGTTCTGATAACCTCGCGTTGACTAATAACAGCGGAATTTTTTTTGCTTGGCAACTTGCAATCAAATTAAACCAAAGCTCAGTTTCCATTAGCAATCCCAAAGCCGGTTTGAAATGCACTAAGAAGCGATTGACCGCGCCAGGCACGTCATAGGGCAAGTAGCAGCGAGAGATGCGAGGGTATTGTTCACTTGGGAAGATCAGTTCACCGGCGTCTCTGCCGGTTGGGGTTGCATGGGTAAGAAGAATTTGATGGCGGGGGTACTGGTTCAGCAGGGCATCTATTAATGGTCTCGCGGCCCGTGTTTCCCCAACGGAGACGCAATGCAGCCAAATAAGCGGTTTTGCTAGAGATTGATTGTAATAGCCGTATCGTTCAGCCCAGTGTTTTAGGTAATCTGGCTGCCGTATTCCGCGCCATAAAAGTTTGACGGCAGTGAATGGCAACACGAGGTATAAAAGTGCCGAATAGAGTAAACGTGACATGCTGTAATTTTCTCATAAAATGTGATGCACAATCTAACTAGAAATGTCCAGAAAACTATTTTTATTTTGGTTAGTGAATGCTTACTAAATCGCAAATGATGCCTGCTGTTTAGCGAGGTAGACATGCACCAAAATGCGGCATGATATATGACAGCAAATCTTCAATAAAATACTTGACCAACACCACAATATGTAATAATTTTGCAACTAATCACTATATATTGTGTTTTGATTAAAAAGTAAGCAACAGTCAAACACATTCAAAAAGTGTGTAAAAAATAACAGAATAAAAAACAGGAAGCCACCAATGTTACAAGTCGTTAAAACGCCAGAAGACGCTGCCATGTCAGAAAATCACGATCAAGAAGTTCCAATGCAATCCGTGTCTTTAGATATTTGGGATAAAAAATATCGTCTCAAAACTAAGCAAGGGGAACATATTGATAAAAGCATGGATGATAGCTATTCACGCGTTGCGCGTGCGTTGGCGGATGTTGAAGAAGAAAATAAACGTGCTGAGTGGCATGAAAAGTTTTTATGGGCGTTGCGTCGTGGGGCGATTCCTGCTGGTCGTATTACGTCTAATGCTGGCGCGCTTGAGCACAAGCCAGCAACGAGCACGATTAACTGCACAGTGTCAGGGATCGTTGAAGACAGCATGGACGGCATTTTAAATAAGGTGCATGAAGCAGGACTGACGCTAAAAGCCGGTTGCGGAATTGGTTACGAGTTCTCTACTTTGCGGCCAAAAGGTGCGTTTGTTGCGGGTGCTGGTGCCTATACAAGTGGCCCATTATCTTTCATGGATATCTATGACAAGATGTGTTTCACGGTTTCTTCAGCAGGTGGTCGCCGTGGGGCACAAATGGCAACATTTGATATTTCACATCCAGATGTGACTGACTTCATTAAAGCGAAGCGTGAAGCAGGTCGTTTGCGCCAGTTTAATTTGTCGTGTCTCATTACTAAAGAATTCATGGAAGCCGTTAAAACGGACGCTGAATGGAAATTGGCGTTCCCTGTGACCGCGAAAGAAGCCGCAGCGGATAATTTAGACTTAGAAGATGTTGCGCAAGTGGTTTGGCGTGAATGGCCAGTGAAAGGCAAATACATTACGCGTGAGTCCGATGGCAAAACGGCATGTCATGTCTATAAAACCATTAAGGCGCGTCGTTTGTGGGATGTGATTATGTCCTCCACTTATGATTTTGCTGAGCCTGGTTTTATTTTGATTGATCGTGTGAACGAAATGAATAACAACTGGTTTTGCGAAAATATTCGCGCGACCAATCCGTGTGGTGAGCAGCCGTTGCCACCTTATGGGGCTTGTTTGTTAGGCTCTGTAAACTTGACTAAATTTGTTCGCAATCCTTTTACGAGTCAAGCAACGTTTGATTGGGATGAATATCGTCAAGTTGTTGCGATCTTCACTCGAATGTTAGACAACGTCGTCGAAATTAACGGTTTACCGCTAGAACAGCAACGCGTGGAAATTGCGCGTAAACGTCGTCACGGGATGGGCTACTTAGGCTTGGGTTCAACCTTAACGATGTTGAAAATGAAATATGGTGATGAAGCCTCTATTGGATTCACTGAAGAAGTGACTAAGGTGATGGCTGAAACAGGTTGGACAGTTGGTGTTGATTTAGCAAAAGAAAAAGGCGCTGCACCAATCATGGACGAAGAGTTTGTGGTGACTGGCGATATGCTTTCAAAACGCCCTGAAATGGTCAAAGATGGCTACAAGCTTGGCGACAAGGTAAAAGGTAAAGTATTAATCGGAATGTACAGCCGCTATATGCAACAATTCCCTGAAGCCTTACGTAAAGAAATCGCTGAAACAGGCGTACGCTTTAGTCACCATAGCTCAATTGCACCAACGGGCACGATTTCACTGTCATTGGCAAACAATGCGAGTAACGGTATTGAGCCATCATTTGCGCATCATTACGCACGTAATGTGATTCGTGAAGGTAAGAAATCTAAAGAAAAAGTGGATGTATTTTCATACGAACTTCTTGCTTACCGTGAGTTAGTGAATAGCAAAGCCATGCCATTTAGTGATGCCGAGCATGAGAAGTTGCCAGATTATTTCTTAGATTCCTCGACCATTCAAGCGAAAGCGCACGTTGATATTCAAGCAGCTGCGCAAAAGTGGATTGATAGCTCAATTTCTAAAACGATTAACGTCCCAACAGACTATGATTTTGAGGACTTTAAGAATATCTATCTCTACGCTTACGATAAAGGGTTAAAGGGATGCACGACGTTCCGCTTTAATCCAGAAGCTTTCCAAGGCGTATTGGTGACAGAGAAAGATCTCGAAAATACCACCTATAAATTCACGCTAGAAGATGGCACGGTCGTTGAAGCGAAAGGCAATGAAGAGATTGAGTATGACGGTGAAATGCACTCAGCTGCCAATCTATACGATGCGCTAAAAGAAGGTTATTACGGAAAATTCTAAATTTATAAAAACCGTATAATCAAAAAATCAAAGAAAGAATATCATGGCAATCAAAATTAAAAAGAAAATCACAGGCTTTGGCCTAGTGACAGAAGAAGATAAAGCAAAAGCGGCTGAAGTTGCTGCCGCACCGCAACAAACTGCCACGATCGTGCAAATGGGTGAGCCGCTTAGCCGCCCAGATAAGTTAGTCGGTAATACTTACAAAATCAAAACGCCGGTAACAGAGCATGCTCTTTACATCACCATTAATGATGTAGTGATGAATGAAGGTACTCCCCAAGAGCATCGTCGTCCGTTTGAGATTTTTATTAACTCAAAAAATATGGACCATTTTCAATGGATCGTTGCACTCACGCGTGTGATGTCAGCAGTTTTCCGTAAAGGGGGCGATGTGACCTTCTTGGTGGAAGAATTACATAGCGTGTTTGACCCAAGCGGTGGCTACTTCAAAAAGGGTGGTAAATATATCCCGAGTCTAGTGGCTGAAATTGGTGAAGTGGTTGAGCAACATTTACAAGAAATTGGCATGCTTAAAAAAGCAGGCTTGGATGAGCATCAACAAAAGCTTGTGGCCGAAAAGAAAAAAGAGTTTTTAGAAAAGCATGCTAAAAATGGCGATGAAAATAATGCAGAAGGCTTTCCAGCAGGCGCACAACTTTGCGGAAAATGCAGTACTAAAGCCGCCATTATTATGGATGGATGTTTGACTTGCTTAAATTGTGGCGAGAGTAAATGCGGTTAATTCTAAAATAAAAGCCAAGTCTTAGGCTTTTATTGATTTCAATACGATTAGAATAGCGTGGTTAGTGCAGTGAATAAGGTAGTAAGTTTGGGTAACCAGATGGATGAGCCGTCATTGACCTAGTGTGACCCTGCCGATATAGATTAGGCGCACTAACCATTGCAAGATAATAAAAAAGGAACCTATTGGTTCCTTTTTTATTATGGATGAGGTTGCCCTCGATTAAAAACTTAGATGAGCAAAATCTAAATTATTTGTTCATTACGTACATTGTTACTTCAAAGCCAAAACGCATTTCTGTAGCAGCTGGTTTAGTCCACATGGTGAAACTCCTCTGTTAGTGTTGAATGAATTGCTTAGAACAGTTCCTATTCTAGGGAGTTGGTTTGAAGTTGTCGTGGTCGCATTCATGAACCTAAGCTAAGTATTTTCATGAATGATCAGTCACTGTTTTGACAAATCATTAGAAACCTAGTTTGATTTTAATGCGGCGCAACACTTGTGTGAGCGCATTACCATCCAGTTTATAGTGTTTATGGAGCGGCTTTTTAACTTCCCACTGGGCTTTTAGTCCTGCAGGGAAAGTCACTAAATCCCCTTTGCCAAATTTCACTGGTTTGCCACCTTCTGGGGTAATGACACATTCGCCCTCAACAATATACGCAACTTCTTGTTCTGGAAATTCCCAAGGGAAGACCGAAACCTCTTTTTTCCATGTTGGCCATTGCGCAACATTTAACTGATCGCGTTTAGTTTGCTCAATGTTTTTCTCTACAAGAATGGTTTGCATAACTTCCTTTTTTGATTGTCGATTGTAAATAATTCCGCTCATTTTAACGTATAAGCTTGCCTGGGCTTTGGATTGTTATTGGTAGTAAAAATGAGGACATTTTTAATATTGCCATTGCATCAATATTAGGATTACACTTTCCGAACAACACGTTCATGAACGGGGTCTGGTATGGATAATAAATACGCACTTGGCAGCACAAAAGTCGCGACTGAACACCATGAGGCTGTGCATAAATCATCGATACAATCTAGGGCATGTAAATTTTGCGAGAGCGCAGAATTGGTGTTATGTCCAACCATGCATGATCATAAATGCAATCAGTGTGGTGAATGGCAACAGGATGTTGAGAAAAGCTATGCGACAGGCAGAAGTAGTGAATATTAATTTTTTGCATTAGTTTATTCAGCGCTTTTCTCTAAATGTTTTAAGTCTAGCTTTCGAAGCTTTGGTGCAAGCGTTGCTGTAGTCGCAACGACGCCAAGCGTCATCAGTCCTCCAAAAATGACGGAGGGAATCAAGCCCATTACTTTAGCCATCAAGCCAGACTCAAAAGCCCCCAATTCATTTGAAGACCCAATAAATAGTCCATTGATAGAGGCTACTCTGCCACGCATGCTGTCTGGAGTAGCTAGTTGCATAATGGTGGTTCGTAACACGACAGAAACTCCGTCAAACATGCCTGAGAACATCAGGATGACTGCTGCAAGCCAAAAATGCGAGGTGAGGGCGAAGCCAATGATACATAGCCCAAACCCTGCGACTGAAAGCATGAGCTTCTTACCGGCATGTTCATAGATTGGATGCTTCGCTAAATAAGCGCCCGTCAAAATGGCCCCAATGGCTGGAGATGCTCTTAAAATACCCAAACCCTCTGGACCATAATGATAAACGTCATGTAAGAAAGCCGGCAGCATAGAGATGGCGCCACCAAAAAGAACGGCAAACATATCCAGTGCTTGGGCACTCAGAATGACTTGGTGATTAGTTACAAAACGAATGCCGTCGGCAATGCCAGCAAAAACTGCTTTTTCGGTGGTGACTTTGGGGGTATTGACCTTAAGTGTTAGCAGCGCAATGCCTGAAATGCAGGCGAGACCAGCTGAAACTAAATAGGCGACCTGTAAGCTAGTCCAGCCAACCAATATTCCGCCAACAGCTGGTCCAACAACAAGCCCAAATTGGAAAACTGCGCTCCCGATACTTGAGCCTCTTGCATATTGCTCACGCGGCATAATGGATGCAAAAATTGCGCTATAAGAAGGGGCAATAAATGCCCGAGCTAAGCCAATTAAAGCAATCGAGGTGTAAATCCAATTGCTAGGATCCCCCGATAACTTGCCATCAGTCACCGCAAAAGTGAGCAATGCTGACAGCATCAGTATCAATGATGAGCCTACAGCAAAATTGCGTCTGGAGTAGTGATCAACCGCATATCCTGCAAATAGCGCAGTGCAAAAGTAAGGGATGATTTCTGCGAGGCCAATCAAGCCAAGCGAGAGCGGATCATGGGTGATTTCATATAGATGCCACCCCACGACCACTGCCATCGTTTGATAAGAAAGCACCATGAACACCCGATATGTCAGGAGCTTGAAGAAGCTTAAGTTATGAAGTGGGTTAGCACTTTCATGTGCTAGCGCTTGATTTGACGCAGCCATGACTATGCTTGAGGTTTTTTAAACGTCACCACCAACACGTCGCGATAGGCTTTTTGTGTGGGGTCGATTGGTAAGATGGGTGTGACGCCATGCATGCAGCGTCGATCATTCACGATGGCCACATCTAATGGTTCAGTTAATGTAAAACTATCCAATGTGTTTTGCTCTAAATCGTGCATCGTGGTGGTGCCGCTTGATATGTTTTGGCGTTTGATCATCATCACTAATACAAATTCTACGCCATCTCGATGGACACCTTCAGGCGTTGGCTTACCTAAAGTTTTTTCATTTGATTCAATCCGGAATTGATGGCACTCGATGTGCCAAGGGGTATCTGGCATGAGATCACTGAATACTTTTTGGCAGAATTTAAGCACAGATTGCATGCTACGACTGCGTATCGTTTCCGAACTAATAGGCTCAAATTCCCGGGCAATGCCCCCATTCAAGGTGTTGTAATTTAGGCTCTGATAATGGGGCTGGTGCGGTTCTAATAAGATCTCACCATTCTTTGACGGCGCAGTAAATACGGCATAGCGACGTCTGCGATAGCGACCCCCATCGGCCATATATTGGTCCAGTGGCATGTCATTCCAGCTATTAGCAAAGTCTGACCAATCGATGAGAGCATCATCAGATTGTGCTAATAACCAAGCTTGGATCGCCGCGCTTGGGCAAAAGCTAAATCCTGTTTTTGCAACGGTCGTAATGAGATCTTTATGCAACTGCAGCAATGGTTGGGTACCTGCCAAAATGATAGTTTCCGAAAAAGAAAAGTTGTGTTTATTAAGCTGAGTCCAACATGATAGCGAATTGACTCCATATATAAAAAATAATTTCGCGTTTGTTTGTGATTTATCAAAATATAATAATGGAACAAATGGGGAGACTTTACGATGAGTGGTCAGTTCGAGTTAATGCGAGAAAGGCGGTTTTTCCCGTTTTTCTGGACACAGTTTTTGGGGGCGCTCAATGACAATGTCTTTAAGACGGCTTTAATTACCATGGCGGTATTTCATACTGCTCAGTTAACTTCCCAAGATGGCGCTATATTCGCGACTTTGTTACCAGGCATTTTTATTCTGCCTTTCTTCTTGTTTTCAGCGAGTGCTGGGCAAATCGCGGATAAGTTTGAAAAATCTCACATTATTCGTCTCGTGAAAGTCTTTGAAATTGTATTGATGTTACTCGCGGCTATTGGTTTTTTAATGCATTCAATATGGGTGCTCGTTATCAGCTTATTTATGATGGGGATGCATTCCACCCTATTTGGGCCAGTGAAGTATGCCTATTTGCCACAACATCTCTTAGAGCATGAATTAGTTGGGGGCAATGGGATGGTGGAGATGGGCACCTTCGTCGCTATTTTGCTCGGCCAAATTATTGGTGCCTGGCTTGGGATGCATCCAGGTGGAGAATTAATCACCGCCATCACCATCCTGAGTTTGGCGATGCTCGGATATTTAACGAGCCGAAAAGTGCTCTATTCTCAAGCGCCAGCGCCAGATTTAACGATTCGTTGGAACCCTATTTTTGAAACCGCTAGAAGTATTGCCTTTATTTGGCGTAATCAAACGACTTGGCTAGCGATTGTTGGGATCTCTTGGTTTTGGTTTTACGGGGCAACCTTGCTTGCGCAATTTCCTGTCTTTGCGAAAGACTTTTTGCATGGGGATGAAAGTGTTTTTATTTTATTGCTTGCCGTGTTTTCAGTTGGCGTTGGGGTTGGCTCGCTCATGTGCGAGAAGCTTTCAAGAGGCCTTGTAGAAATTGGCCTCGTGCCGATTGGCGCCATTGGCTTAACGCTATTTGGTCTCGACTTCTATTATTCTAGCCATGCACTAACCCAGTCCACTTCTCAAATGCTGATGGACTTGTGTGCGTTTGCAAGTGATCCAAGCAATTGGCGTTTGCTTGCAGATATTGGACTCATTGGGTTTTTTGGCGGCATTTACATTGTGCCTTTGTATGCATTGATTCAGTCTCGCGCTGAAAAAAGTCATCAATCGCGTGTGATTGCTGCCAATAACATCTTGAATGCCCTATTCATGGTGACGTCGGCCATCTTTTCGATGCTGATGTTTCATTGGCATGTTGATATCCCCCAACTATTTGGCATCACTGCGCTGTTGAATATTGGGGTGATCGTTTACTTGTGCTTATCTCAACCTGAATATCACACTCGAATGAAAAAATACCTGAGGGCTTAGTTGTCTTCACCTAATGTTGCGAGCATATCGGCTTGATGCTCTGCCGCGAGTGCACCAATTAACTCATCCATATCGCCTTCAGTAATGGCGTCAATTTTATACAGTGTCAGATTAATGCGGTGGTCCGTAATTCGGCCCTGGGGATAGTTATAGGTACGGATGCGTTCTGAACGATCGCCAGAGCCAATGAGACTTTTACGTTCGCTGGCAATTTTAGATTGCTGTGCACGCACTTCCGCATCTTTAATGCGGGCGACTAAGACGCTCATCGCCTGAGCTTTATTCTTGTGCTGACTCCGGTCATCCTGGCATTCGACCACGATGCCCGTGGGTAAGTGGGTGATTCGGACTGCAGAGTCCGTTTTGTTAATGTGCTGCCCTCCTGCCCCACTGGCGCGGTAGGTATCAATCCGAATTTCCGCTGGATTAATGACCACATCACTGACTTCGTCAGCCTCGGGTAAGACCGCGACCGTGCAAGCAGAGGTATGAATACGACCTTGCGTTTCGGTGTCCGGTACACGTTGAACACGGTGTCCACCCGATTCAAATTTGAGTTTTGAATAGGCCCCATGACCTTCGATCTTGGCAATAATTTCTTTATAACCGCCGACTTCAGAGTCGCTTGCTGAAACGATTTCAACTTTCCAGCGTTGACGCTCTGCATAGCGAGAGTACATCCGGAAGAGGTCTCCCGCGAATAGAGCGGACTCATCTCCACCCGTTCCTGCCCGAATTTCTAAGAAGATATTACGCTCATCGTTAGGATCTTTGGGGAGCAAGAGCTTTTGTAGTTCAGTCTCAACAGCCTCTAATTTAGCTTTGCCATTTTCGATTTCTTCTTGCGCAAATTCTTTCATCTCTGGATCGGAAAGCATTTTTTGCGCTTCGGCAATATCGGCTTCGCCTTGCTCAAAAGCACGGAACTGTTCAACAATCGGGGTGATTTCTGAATGTTCTTGTGTGAGCTTGCGGTAATTGTCCATGTTGGATGTCGCACCTTCACTGCTGAGGAGGCGATTTAATTCATCTAAACGTTCGCTTAAAGTAGCGAGCTTTTTAATCATGGACGGTTTCATGGTAATTCTTTGAGCTTAAAGTTAAGTTTTAATTTGGTAAAGCTGGCGCAAAAGCGTTTCAAGCTGCTCATGTTCAAATCCTGAGCTGTGATTCAAAGCGTGGCTGGGGGCGTGTAAGAATTTATTGGTGAGGGCATTGCTTAGGGCTTCAATCACGGTTGCTGGGTCTTCGCCCTTCGCGAGTAATCGTTGTGCTTTTTCGAGTTCAATCAGACGTAATTGTTCTGTTTGATCCCTTAAAGCGCGAATGGTTGGCACGGCATCACGGGTTTTAAGCCAATGCATAAAGTGCACGACGCGTTCGGTAATAATGGCTTCAGCTTCTAAGGCCGCTTCTTGGCGATTGCCTAAGCCTTCTTGCACTACTTGTGCCAGATCGTCTACGGTATACAAATAGATGTCATCAAGCTGCGCTACTTCCGGTTCAATGTCTCGAGGAACGGCAAGATCCACCATGAATATTGGGCGGCGTTTACGCGCTTTAATCGCGCGCTCGACCATGCCGAGCCCCACGATCGGTAATTGGCTGGCGGTGCTGGTGATGACAATATCAAACTCTGCTAAACGATCTGGCAGGTCCGATAGTAAAATGGCTTTGCCATTGAAAAGCGCCGCAAGTTCTTCACCACGATCTAATGTTCTGTTAGCCACCGTCATCGTTGCAGGATGTTGAGCGGCGATGTGTTCTGCACACAGGGTGATCATTTCACCGGCGCCGATAAATAAAACGTGTTTATCTTTTAAGTTGCCAAATAGGCGCTGTGCTAAACGCACGGATGCCGCTGCCATGGATAGAGAGCTAGCGCCGATGTCTGTGGTGGTGCGCACTTCTTTTGCCACTGCAAATGTGCGCTGAAAAAGCTTATGCAATAACGTCCCGACAGTGCCTGCAGTTTCGGCAATCTTCACCGCTTGCTTCATTTGTCCCAGAATTTGGGGCTCGCCCAGCACCATGGAATCTAAGCCCGAAGCTACGCGAAATGCATGTTTCACGGCTTCGTCGTTAGGGAGGGTGTAGATGTAGGGTTGAATGTTGTCGCGATTAAGCTTGTGGTATTGCGCGAGCCAACTCAGGGCTTGTTCTGGGTGGGAGGTATTGCAGTAGAGTTCTGTACGATTGCAGGTAGAGAGAATCGCCGCTTCTCGCGCGCCGTGCGCAGTCAAATCGCGAAGTGCTTGGCCTAAGTGTTCCTGCTGAAAGGCGACGTTTTCGCGTATAGAGATTGGGGCTGTGGTGTGATTAACACCAACTGTGAATAATTGCATTTCGTAATTTTCCAGCATCCGCACTTGTTAAGCAAGAAAATAGCGCATTAGTCTGTTAATTCATGCCTAAATGCGGTTAAAATAAATGTTTTTACTGACTATAGATCTTTACATCATGGCTAAACAATTCAGAATTGCTCCAAGTATTCTTTCAGCGAACTTCGCAAAACTCGGTCAGGAAATTACTGACGTCATCACTTCAGGCACAGACCTTGTTCACTTTGATGTGATGGACAACCATTACGTCCCCAATTTAACCATTGGGCCTTTGGTCTGTGATGCGATTCGTGAAATTTCTAAGAATGCAGGCGCATTGATTGATGTACATTTGATGGTAAAACCAGTGGATCGCATTATTCCTGACTTCGCAAAAGCGGGCGCAAATATCATCACGTTCCATCCGGAAGCTTCAGAGCATATTGATCGTAGTCTTGCGCTAGTCCGAGATAGTGGCTGTAAATCGGGCTTGGTTTTTAATCCAGCGACGCCCTTACACTATTTAGACCATGTGATGGATAAAGTGGACATGGTGTTGTTGATGTCAGTGAACCCAGGCTTTGGCGGTCAAAAATTCATCCCTGAAACCTTAAATAAATTACGGGCAGCACGCGCAAAGATTGACGCCTATACTGCAAAAACAGGTCGTGAAATTTGGTTGGAAGTCGACGGCGGGGTCAATGTCGCCAACATCGCTGAAATTGCACGTGCGGGTGCAGATACCTTTGTGGCGGGATCTGCCGTGTTTAGCGCTGGTAAAGACACTGACCCAAATCGTTACAACACGATTGTGTCTGAGCTTCGCGCCCAATTAGCGACCGCCTAATTTGAGGATTTAATTGAATGAATCAATCTCAAGTTTACAAAATGCAAACAAGTTGGCGATGGTGGGTTTAATCCAGACCTGCCAATGGCGATTGTTCGCCAAGACTTTTTTGTATTTCACTTTAGAACTTGGGATTTTTTTATGTTGCACACACTAAATCAAACGGAATTTAATGCGCTAGCCGCACAAGGCTATAATCGCATTCCTCTGGTGATTGAGACCTTTGCGGATCTTGATACCCCACTTTCTCTTTACCTTAAACTTGCGAACCAGCCCTTTTCTTACTTGCTAGAATCTGTGCAAGGCGGGGAACGCTTTGGGCGCTATTCAATCATTGGTTTACCCGCACGTACCCGCATCGTTGCAAATCGCTTGGATGTGGAGGTGTTGCAAGATAATCAGGTCATTGAAAAAGCTAGCGGGGTTAACCCACTAGATTTTGTTCAGCAGTATCAAGCGCGCTTTAAAGTGCCGCCTTATAAGGGCTTGCCTCGGTTTACGGGCGGATTAGCTGGCTATTTTGGATATGAGACGGTTCGTTATATTGAACGTCGTTTAGCTGAAACGGTTAAGCCAGATGATGTCAATGTACCTGACGTATTGCTGATGGTCTCTGAGGAATTGGCCGTTGTTGATAATCTTTCCGGTAAGCTTTATTTCATTGTGTATGCGGACCCAGCAGCGCCAGAGGCTTATGCCCATGCAAGAAATCGCTTGGATGAATTAATCCAACGCTTAAGAAAGTCGGTCTCGATTCCAGAAGCGCAGGCGCTTAAACAAGAAGAGGCCCAATCTGATTTTGGTGAGGCCAATTTCAAAGCGGCGGTTGAAAAAGCGAAACGTTATATTTTTGATGGCGACATTATGCAGGTGGTGTTATCACAGCGCATGTCACAGCCATTTTATGCGCCGCCTTTATCCCTGTATCGCGCACTTCGAAGTTTAAATCCATCACCCTATATGTTCTATTACGACATGGGCGACCATCATGTGGTTGGAGCCTCACCAGAGATTTTAGTGCGCCTTGAAGATGGCACAGTGACTGCGCGTCCGATTGCCGGGACGCGTCCACGTGGCAAAACCAGAGAACAAGACCTCGCACTAGCTGAAGAACTCTTGGCGGACCCAAAAGAGCGGGCAGAGCATGTGCAATTGATGGATCTAGGCCGGAATGATGTGGGCCGGGTTGCCCAAACCGGGACGGTCAAGGTGACGGATAACATGATGATTGAGCGTTACTCGCATGTCATGCATATTGTGTCGAACGTTGAAGGCAAATTAAAACCCGGCATGGATGCCATTGATGTGTTGAAAGCCACCTTCCCAGCAGGGACGGTGAGCGGCGCCCCGAAAGTGCGTGCGATGGAAATCATTGATGAGCTGGAACCGATCAAGCGTGGCATTTATGCAGGCGCTGTTGGCTATTTGGGGTTTAATGGCGACATGGATGTTGCCATTGCCATTCGGACAGGGGTCATTAAAAACCATAAGCTTTATGTTCAAGCCGGCGCTGGTATCGTGGCGGATTCGATTCCAGAAAGTGAATGGTTGGAAACCCAAAATAAAGCACGTGCGGTCTTGCGTGCTGCAGAGCTCGTTAATTTAGGCCTGGATACAGGTCTAGCGGAAGGCGGGGAGTAACAAGATGTTATTAATGATTGATAATTACGACTCCTTTACTTATAACCTCGTGCAATATTTGGCTGAGTTAGGTCAGGACGTTCAGGTTTACCGTAACGATGAAATCGACTTAGCTAAAGTAAAGTCGCTGAATCCAGACCATATTGTGATTTCGCCCGGGCCATGTACGCCCAATGAGGCAGGGATTTCAGTACCGCTGATTCATGAATTCGCCGGCAAGATCCCATTGCTTGGGGTGTGTTTGGGGCACCAAAGTATCGGGCAAGCTTTTGGTGGGAAGATCGTGCATGCAAAACAACTCATGCACGGCAAGACCTCCCTCATCCATCATCAGAATATTGGGGTATTTAAAGACCTCCCTAACCCCTATACGGCAACCCGTTATCACTCGCTAGTGATTGAGCGTGAGAGCCTCCCTGATTGCTTAGAAATCACTGCTTGGACTGATGATGGTGAGATTATGGGGGTGCGTCATAAAACACTCCCCGTCGAGGGCGTACAGTTTCATCCCGAGTCTATTTTGACTGAGCATGGGCATGCCCTGCTTAACAACTTCTTGAAAGCCTATTAATGGGCTTCAAAGAGACTCTTGGCCAACTACTTGAGCGTCAGGACTTGACGCATGAGGCCATGCTTGGTGTGATGCACCAAGTGATGGGCGGGGAGTTAACGCAAGCGCAAATCGCCGCCTTCTTGATTGCGCTGCGAGCTAAAGGTGAGACGGTTGATGAAATTGCGGCCGCGGCCATGGTCATGCGTGAGCTATCGATCAAGGTTGATATTCAAGATAAAGCTCACTTAATCGACACCTGCGGGACCGGCGGTGATGGTATTCAAACCTTTAATGTTTCTACGGTGAGCGCTTTTGTAGCGGCTGCTTCTGGCGCAAAAGTGGCCAAGCATGGTGGCCGCTCGGTCTCTTCCGCTTGTGGCAGTGCGGATGTATTAGAAGCCCTTGGGGTGAATGTGAATCAAACACCACAGCAGGTGGCCGCGAGCGTGAATGAGATTGGGATTGGCTTTATGTTTGCGCCTAACCATCACAGTGCGATGAAACATGCTGCCCCAGTTCGCCGTGAGCTAGGCGTGAGAACGTTATTTAACTTGCTTGGCCCGATGACCAATCCAGCCAATGCGCATCGTCAGGTGATGGGCGTCTTTGATCAAAGCCTCACGACTAAACTTGCCAAAGTTTTACAGCAATTGGGGAGTGAGCATGTGCTGGTCGTGCATGGCGCGGACGGCATGGATGAAATCTCATTCACCGGAGATACTTTTGTGGCTGAGCTCAAAAATGGACAGGTCACGGAGTACTTGATAAATCCGGCGCAATGGGGATTAGGGCTTCATGATGTAAAGGATATTCAGATTCAAAATGCTGAAGAATCCAAAGCGATGATTTTAGCGGTGCTCAATGGCAAGCCAGGCGCCGCACGTGACATCGTATTGCTGAATGCAGGGGCTGCAATATATGTTTCAGGTCTCGTGGATACGATGCAAGCCGGGATTGAAAAAGCAGCGGCTGTGATTGACAGTGGCGCAGCCTTACAAAAACTTCATCAATTAATTTCGTATTCAAACCAAGCTTAA
>Ga0163199_1000619_pt1 | contig 22289 bp, 18 predicted proteins | sample PL_2010_150m_FD_113537 | JGI IMG/M metagenome (GOLD analysis project Ga0163199, IMG submission 113537) | Freshwater microbial communities from Powell Lake, British Columbia, Canada to study Microbial Dark Matter (Phase II) - PL_2010_150m | ecosystem: Environmental > Aquatic > Freshwater > Lake ...
ATGTTTGAAATGTTTGAAATGTTTGAAATGTTTGAAATGTTTGAAATGTTTGAAATGTTTGAAATGTTTGAAATGTTTGAAATGTTTGAAATGTTTGAAATGTTTGAAATGTTTGAAATGTTTAACCTTATTAACCCTTCAAACAAAAATAAACCATTTAAACCCTTCAAACTTTTCAAACATACTAAAGCAACTCTCCGAATCCAGGAATATTGACCAACTTCATCGGCTTGCCGTGGTTCAAGGCGACACCGGTTACTTTGGCGTGCGACACCAGTTTGTTTTCAGGCAATTTGAAAATATCCTGTTCAAAGATTAACCTGAGGTGGCCCTCCCGACGGGTCCTTACTGTCACCCTGAATAAATCACCGCTCCGAAGTGAAAATTTGTAGTCTATTTCCACGCGCGAAACAATCAGGTCGATCCCTTCCTTGTGTAACAGCGCAAAATCGATTTTTTTGCCTGACAAAAACTGGTGCCGGGCATGTTCATAATAGTGCTGGTAAACGGCGTTGTTGACGATCCCCTGCAGGTCGCACTCATAGTCACGAACCGAAAATTCCAGTTCATAGGATAGGCCGGTGGTGTATTCATTGATCATGGCATTCTGAATATAGTTTTATGCATTTAATCAGTAGCTTTTGGCTATTGGCTTTTAGCAGAGCTTCATCCCAAAGATTTGTAATTTCTTCGTTTTCAAAGTTCCAATTCATGCGGAACTGTCAAACCAGCCGCAAGTTCAGAAAAAATTGGCAATTCAATATGATCATTTACCAGCAACCTCCAACCTGCTAAGTTGATGGTTTTTGATTTTTTGGCAGTTTTCTTCTGATTTTCAAAGTTTTGCATCTTTCAATTTTTTATTTAGATTTATATTTTCAAACCCACTTTAACCCTGGGAAATAGGGTGGATTGTAAAATATTGACTGCTAGAAATCGTCGGAATATTGAATATAACCTCTGAAATCTGAATATTATGGAAGAGCAACCCAAATCAACTGACCGCCTGCTTGATAAGCTCAATATCCTGCAGAAAAAGCAGGACTTGGTATCAAGCGAAATCTATCAGTTGCGCAAAGAAATTTACCGGATGCAAGCTGCTGAGTCGCGGGGAAAATTGTCAGAACAAGCAGCTTCGGCGGAGAAGGAGTCTGAAGAAATTCAGGCTGATGAACAACAACGTGGAATTGCACCCGGTGAAGTTATTTCAGCGCAAAAACCCCTGGAGCCACGAATCTGGCGACCAACTTCAAGTCAGGAGGATGAATCCCTGGGAACAAGTTCCAACCTGGAAAAATTTATCGGTGAGAACCTGATCAATAAAATCGGGATAACCATCACGATCATCGGGGTATCCATCGGAGTAAAGTACTCTATCGATCACGATCTTATCAGTCCCACTACAAGAGTTCTGCTGGGCTATCTGGCAGGAGCTGTACTGCTGGTGTTGGGTATCCGTTTAAAGAAACAATACGAAAATTACAGTGCGGTCCTGGTAAGTGGTTCCATGGCCATCCTTTATTTTATGACCTATGCGGCTTACGGTTTTTATGGCCTGATTTCACAACAGTTTGCGTTTTTACTGATGGTGGCAATTACTGTTTTCACAGTGCTGGCTGCATGGCAATATGACAGACAGGTGATTGCGCTGATTGGTATGGCAGGCGCCTATGCTATTCCCTTTCTTTTGGGAGATGAAAATGGCAAGATAGTCATCCTCTTCAGTTACATTGCCATCATCAATGTCGGAATCCTTGCAGTTTCCCTGAAAAAGTACTGGGAGCCGCTTTACTATTGCTCCTTCGTGCTTACATGGCTGATCTATTTTCCATGGTATACTGCAAAATACCAGCCTGCAGCTGACTTTGAACTGGCATTCATTTTTCTGGCCATTTTCTTCGCACTGTTTTATATCACTTTCCTGGCATACAAAGTCAGCAAAAAACAGCATTTTAACTTGCCGGATATCTTGTTGCTGCTTGCCAATTCATTTGTTTTTTTCGGAATAGGCTATTCATTGATAAAAAGTCAGCCCGACGGGAAAGAGTGGCTGGGACTGTTCGCGGTTGCCAATGCGTTGATTCATTTAGTTGTATGCATCGTAATTACCATGAGGAAACTGGCGGATAAAAATTTGTTCCACTTTGTACAGGGGTTGGTGGTTGTTTTCGTCACGATTGCTATTCCGGTTCAGCTGGAAGGCAACTGGATCACCTTCTTCTGGGTAATTGAAGCAGCATTGCTATTCTGGATTGGAAGGACTAAAAATAGTCTGCCCTACGAAATACTTTCCTATCCCCTGATGGTTTTTACCCTATTGAGCCTGTTGCATGACTGGTCTGTTGGTTATTATCACAGTGATGCTTCTCAGGCCGTAGTAGGAATTATTCCCTTGTGGAATATCTATTTTCTGACTACTGTACTGGTTATTGCCTCTTTCGGATTTATTCATCAAATCAACAGCAACAGCAAATATTCATCTCCGCTTGCCGGCTTGGGTCAGGATGATTTTCTCAGGCTGATGACTTATGTTATTCAGTTCATTCTCCTTTTTACCCTTTACTTTTCTTTCCGGAATGAAATAGCCAGTTACTGGGACCTGAAGTATACAGATTCGATGATACAGATAAACGACAAGGGGCGGGATTTTTTCTCAACTTACTACAACACAGACCTGCCAAAATTCAAAACTATCTGGCTGGTGAATTATTCATTGTTCTTCATTTCGCTTTTATCCCTGGTGAACATCAAAAAACTAAGAAGCCGGCAACTCGGCATCATTAATCTGGCTATCAATTTATTGGTGATCCTTATTTTCCTGGTATCCGTGTTATTTATCCTCGGACAGCTTCGCGACAGCTACCTGTCAACCGATACAATCAAATACTATCCACATGGAGCCTTCAATATCTGGATCAGGTACATTTCGCTGATTTTTCTGGCTGGGTGCCTGTACAGTTGTCATTGGCATATCAGACAGGACTTTATGAAGGCAGCTATCAGGAAGTATTTTGATTTTTTGCTTCACGCTTCCATTGTCTGGGTATCCAGCAGTGAACTGATCCACTGGATGAATATGGCGGGGTCAACACAATCGTATAAACTTGGTTTGAGTATACTCTGGGGTGTTTATTCCCTGCTGCTTATATCACTTGGAATCTGGAAGAAGAAGAAATACCTGAGGGTGGGGGCTATCGCACTGTTTGCGGCGACTTTGCTTAAGCTTTTTTTCTACGATCTGACCGATCTGGATACGATCTCAAAAACCATTGTATTTGTATCGCTTGGGGCACTTCTGCTGATCATCTCTTTCCTCTACAACAAATTCAAGGATATCATATCGGATTGATTTATTTGAAAGCGATTTAATTTCACGCAAAGTGCGCAAAGTTTCCGCAAAAAAGAACGCAAAGGTGTTTGGTGTAAAACAACACTTTGCGTTCTTCGCGATTTTCTTTGCGCACTTTGCGTGACTACTAGATCACCTTCATGAGAAAAGAAGAGACAATCATTAGCCTACAATTATAAGGAAGTAGTTTTTCTTTCCTTTTTGAACCAGCAAGTATTTTCCTCCAATTAATTGAGTTGAATTGATCTGTAGGTCTGCCGATTCCAGCTTGACCTTGTTGATGGATACGCCTCCTCCGGCAATGGTACGGCGTGCCTCTCCCTTGGAAGGAAAGACTTCGCTCTTTTCGGCGAGCAGGTCGATCACATTGATTCCTTTCGCCAGTTCGTCATATGCAACAGAAAATTGTGGAACACCTTCAAAGACTGATAGCAGCGTCTCTTCGTCCAATTTACGCAGGGTATCTTCGGTTCCTTTGCCAAACAGGATCTCAGAGGCTTCCACGGCAGTGAGATAGGCTTCTGCGGAATGAACCATGCAGGTGACCTCTTTGGCCAGGCACTTTTGCAGCAGTCGCAGGTGAGGCGCTTCCAGGTGTTCGGTCACAAGCGCTTCAACTTCCTCTTTCGGCAACAAAGTGAATATTTTGACGTATTTCTGGGCATCCTCATCGGAGGCATTCAACCAGAACTGGTAAAATTTATAGGGTGAGGTACGGAGCGGATCGAGCCAGACATTGCCCGATTCGGTCTTCCCGAATTTGGTGCCATCGGCTTTTTTGATCAGCGGACAGGTGAGCGCCCAAGCCTCTCCCCCCGTTTTGCGGCGGATCAGTTCGGTCCCGGTGGTGATATTTCCCCACTGGTCGGATCCGCCCATCTGCAATTTGCAGTTGTTGTGTTCGTATAAATGCAGGAAATCGGCTCCCTGTACCAATTGGTAGGTAAACTCCGTAAAAGACATCCCGGTACTGCTGTCTTCAATCCTTTTTTTGACTGAATCTTTGGCCATCATGTAGTTGACAGTGATGTGTTTTCCGATGTCGCGGATAAAGTCCAGGAAAGAAAATTGGCTCATCCAGTCGTAGTTGTTAACCATCTCAGCTACATTGGGAGCATCGGATGAAAAATCCAGAAAGTTGGCCAGTTGCTTTTTCAGGCACTCCTGGTTGTGCCGTAGTGTTGGCACATCGAGGAAATTTCTTTCCTGCGACTTCCCGGAAGGGTCCCCTATCATGCCTGTTGCGCCTCCAACCAATACGATCGGTTTGTGACCTGCTACCTGGAAATGTTTCAACATCATCACGCCAACCAGGTGACCAATATGAAGGGAATCAGCCGTAGGGTCAATGCCGACATAAGCTGTTGTCAGTTCTTTGGCCAGTTGCTCCTCTAAACCTGGCATTTTGTCGTGGATCATACCTCTCCAGGAAAGTTCTTCTACAAAGTTCATTGTGTAATTTTTTGACAAAAATAACGGTTTATTCCGGCCGGTGAAAATTGAATTGATAATCAGGCGAAGTTTTACGATCTTTGGGTGCAGTGGCACGATAAAAAATTTCACAGAGTTGCACAGAGGAGCACAGAGTTACACAGAGAAATCATAAAAAAAGCTGGAAGGGTTTGAAATGTTTATAAAGTTTGTTTGGTTTTTAGCTGATACAATTCAATTTTTTCAACTCTGTGTAACTCTGTGCTCCTCCTGAAGTTCCTCTGTGTAATAAAAAGATATTCCATAAATATTCAATAAAAAGGCAGTAATGAAAAAAGTCCTTATCCTCCGGAAAGCCCTGGTAATACTGGTAATTCTGCAATTATCAGTTTTAATGGCCATTGCACAGCACAAAATATTTTTGCTCCATCCAACTGTCGGGAATATTGAAAACTTTCTGGAACTTGTCAATCAAAAGGTGATTGACATTCCTGACCTGCAGATGGTAGGTATCTATTTTGACAAGGAAGCTTCTGATTACACAAAATCGGAAAAATACCTGAAAGAGAAAAAAATTGCCAATTATACCCTGATGAAAATCAGCGGTGAGCTCAATACCCGGAATATTTTCGGCGAGAATGACTGCTCACCGGCTTTTAAAAAAATTGTACAGCAAGCGGATGCCATCCTCTTCTTCGGAGGCCCGGATATCCAGCCCTCCATTTACGGGGAAAAGCAGCACCTGTTGACGGAGGTAACCGATCCCAACCGTCACCTGATGGAGACATCACTCTTTTTTCACATGATAGGGGGGAGCCGCAATCCTGACTTTAAGCCATTGCTTTTGCAAAAGCCGGGAATGATCATCCGGGCTTTTTGCCTGGGCATGCAGACAATGAATGTAGCAGCCGGTGGAACTTTGATCCAGGATATTCCCATGGAAGTGTACCACATCGCAACGGCGGAAGGAATACTCTCTGTCGATGCCAAAAACCGCCACCGCAACTACAACACGCAGTTGAATCCCGGAACTGATCTCTCCTGGGGATTCCTTCATCCGATCCTGATCAAACCGAAAGGATTCCTCCATGATCTCTGCAAGGATACAGAACAGCAACAGCCCTATGTTTTGAGTTCTCACCATCAGGCAGTCGGCAAGGAAGGGAAAGATCTGGAAATCATTGCCACATCCATGGACGGGAATATTGTGGAAGCCATGCAGCACAAAATCTTCAAAGAAGTCGTCGGGGTTCAGTTTCATCCCGAGCAGTCATCGCTTTACCAGTCCGCAAGCAAATATACCAATACTCCCGGCAACGATTATTCGCCCAATGAGCGACTGATCAGTGAGAAGAGCCTGGAGTTTCACCTCAGGTTCTGGAGAGACTTCGCGGAGAAGCTCAGAAGGACCCTTCGACAGGCTCAGGGCAAGTAAAGGGAAAAGTAAGAAACGCTGCAATCTTGATTTCTCGTAACCCGCAACCCGTAACCTGCAACTAAAAGCAATACATTCCGGAGTTCCTTACTTTAGCCTTTTAACTTTAGCCTTTATCCTTTGTTCCCGTCACGACACTATCTTTTTCTGAATTTCCTCCTTTTCTTCACGCAGGAACGGGAAGAGGTTCGGGGCTAACTTCTCGATTGGGGTCCAGTATTTCGATTCGCTTTTGGGTTTTTTGGGGATAATTGTCACATCATAGTATTCAATCCGCATGATGATGTACATCAGAAAGCTCAGGATAAACGCTGTTTTGATTACACCGAAGACTGCTCCGCCCAACCGGCTCAGGATGCCAAGTGCAATGGCCCTTACAAACTGCTCAAGGGCATTGGCTATAAGGTGAACTGCGATGACCACACTGATGAAGATGATCAGGAAAGCAACCGTCCGGATCACATCGGGCCGCCAGGAGACCATACCCGAAAGCCAGCTCCTCAAATAAACCGAAAACATCATGGCACAGAGGATTCCAAGAATAATAGCTGCAACGGAGGCAAATTCCACAAAGAAGCCTTTGACAAATCCCCTAACCGCAGCTGCTATCAGGATAATAATGAGAATAAGGTCTACGATGTTCATAATATGTTTGTGTTTAAGAAAGTCGGGATTAAAGTTAAAAAATTAAATTTACGCCCATTCGGATTACACGAAAATTCGTAGTTTTAACCATTATAATAAAACCAAATTAACCATTAACCGGACTGCATGGCCATCGTCAATTCCATCATCACCTGGATCAATTACAAAAGGATTTATCAGATTGATCTGTACCGCGAACATGCCAGGGATATTCAGGAGGAACTGCTGTTTGACCTGATCGGCTCAGCAAGATATTGCGAATGGGGGAAGAAGTATGACTACGAATCGATGGCCTCCCTCAAGGATTTTCAGCAAAGGGTACCCGTCTCTACCTATGAGAAGATTGAACCATTCATCAGCCAGATGATCGAGGGGAAAAGGAATGTGCTTTGGCCGGGTGAGATCAAATGGTTTGCCAAATCCTCGGGTACTACCAACGCCAAAAGCAAGTTCATCCCGGTGTCGAAAGAGTCGCTGGATGAATGCCATTTCCAGGGGGGCAAGGATGTTTTGGCCATCTATTTTAAAAATTTTCCGGAGACCCGTCTGTTATCCGGCAAGAGCCTGACGCTTGGAGGCAGTCACCGGGTCAACAGCATGAACAACAATTCTTATTATGGAGACCTTTCGGCCATCATGATAGAAAACCTCCCGTTCTGGACCGATTTTCACCGGACCCCCCCCACGGAAATAGCCCTGATTGAGCAGTTTGAGAAAAAGATTGGCGAGATAGCAAAAACTTCTATCCACGAAAATGTAACCTCCTTCGCCGGAGTCCCTTCCTGGAACCTGGTGCTGATGAAATATATCCTCGATTATACAGGAAAATCCAATTTACTCGAGATATGGCCCAATCTGGAAGTATTTATTCATGGTGGAATTGCCTTTGAACCCTACCGGGAACAATTCAGAAAGCTGATACCTTCGGACAAGATGCAGTACATGGAAACCTACAATGCTTCAGAAGGTTTTTTTGCTATCCAGGATGATCCCGCAACTCCTGATATGCTCCTTATGCTGGATTACGGGATATTTTATGAGTTTATTCCCATGAGCGAAATCGGGTCTGACACACCAAGGGCACTGCCCCTCTGGGAAGTGGAGACCGGTGTTAGCTATGCCATTGTCATCTCCACCAATGGAGGCTTATGGCGCTACATGATAGGAGATACTGTGATGTTCACGACCAAAAATCCATACAAGCTCCGCATCACAGGGCGGACCAAGCAATTTATCAACGCCTTTGGCGAAGAGATTATTGTCGACAATGCTGAACGTGCCTTGCTTGCAGCATCGCTCCGGACAGGAGCCGTCATCAGCGAATACAGTGCCGGACCCATTTTTATGAGTGACAAAGCCAAAAAAGGATCTCATGAATGGCTGATCGAATTTGAGAAAGAACCTGATAATATCGAGAACTTTACCGACTGCCTCGACCTTAAACTTCAGGAGCTCAACTCCGATTATGAAGCGAAAAGATACAAGAACTCCACCCTTGACAAGCCAAAGGTTGTTGTCGCCATCAAAGGCACTTTTCTCCAATGGATGCGCGAAAAAGGAAAGCTTGGCGGACAGAATAAGGTACCCAGGCTTTCGAATGACAGGGAGTACCTGGAGGAACTTTTGTACATAGTAAACAAAAATAAGGTAAAGGGATAAAGTACGTTCTTTTTGGAGGTGTCAGCCTATTATGATTTTCGATTTTCAATTTTCGATTTTCGAAGTCGCCATAGGCAAAATTGTTACAAGAAGTTAATAGTTACAGATATTATGTTGATGGGAGGAAATAACAATGCTGATTTTAAAATTCCTTATTTCTAAATGGATGCACTAAAACCTGAGCGTTCAGCTATTCCAAAATCGAAAATCGAAAATCGAAAATTTTATAAATACATAGTAATCAAGACATGAAAAAAGAATCTGCAAGCATGCACATCGCTATAGCCGGAAACATTGGTGCCGGAAAAACGACACTAACCCGTTTGCTGGCCAAGCACTATGGCTGGGAAGCCCATTATGAGGATGTGGATTCCAATCCTTATCTCGATGATTTCTACCATGATATGCTTCGCTGGTCGTTTAATCTGCAAGTTTATTTCCTCAATTCGAGGTTTAGCCAGGTTTTGGATTTCAGGGAAATTGGCAAAACCGTCATCCAGGATCGGACCATTTATGAAGATGCGGAAATTTTTGCCCCCAACCTGCACGAGATGGGGTTGATGAGTTCGCGGGATTTCTCGAACTATCACAAGCTTTTCACACTGATGAGCAAGTTGATATCAGCTCCCACGCTGATGATTTACCTTCGGGCGACTGTGCCGACCTTGGTTAACAACATCCAGAAGAGAGGACGCGATTATGAAAACAGCATCCGGCTCGATTACCTCAGTCAGTTGAACCAACGCTACGAAGCCTGGGCTTCACGCTATACACTGGGCAAGATGTTGATTGTTAATGTCGATAATTTTAATTTCGAGGAAAACCCCGAAGATCTCAGCAAGATTATCGATCGCATCAATGCCCAGTTCCACGGACTGTTTTAATGTTTTTAGGTCATATCATGACGATTGTTATGTGTTGATTGAAAATTGAATCGTAATTTTCAACTATAATTAACAGAACTGGGAATATGACCAAAACTCCATATTTTAATTACGGTGAAGATCAGCTGACAACAGGACTCGCACTCAGGATTGCTTCCGGTGAGATTACCGGCCGGATCAGTCACACGGCGGCTGAAGTTATTGAGCAAAGCCGGAGAAGGGTAGAGGAGATTGTAGCTGATCACCAGAGCGTTTATGGCATCAATACCGGCTTTGGACCACTCTGTAATACCATTATTTCCGAAAAGGATACCAAGACCCTCCAGTACAACATCCTGAAAAGCCATAGTGTCGGGGTAGGGGATCCGATTGCACCGGAAATTGCCAAACTGATGATGATCCTGAAGGTGCATGCCCTTTCGATGGGCTATTCAGGCATTGCATTGGGCACGCTGGAGCGGATCATCTGGCACATCAACAACAATATTGTACCGGTCGTACCTTCGCAGGGATCAGTCGGTGCATCCGGTGATCTGGCTCCCCTGTCACACCTTTTTCTTCCGTTGATCGGGTTAGGCGAAGTTACCCTTGAAGGTCAGCGATTGGAGGCAGGAAAGGTGCTTCAGAAATTCGGTCTGGCACCCGTTGAACTGGGAGCCAAAGAGGGGTTGGCTTTGATCAACGGAACTCAGTTTATTGCTGCCCATGCAGTTAAAGTTGTGGAACGGCTCCAGAACTGCCTCGACAATGCCGACCTGATCGCTGCCATGAACCTCGAGGCAATGCTAGGCTCGGTCAGGACATTTACGGAAGAACTGCATCTGCTGCGTGCCTACCGGGGAACGATCTATGTAGCAGAACGGATGCGTACCCTGCTGGCAGGTTCAGAGATCGTGCAGTCGCATAAAAACTGCACCAGGATTCAGGATCCCTATTCGCTCCGCTGCATTCCCCAGGTTCACGGGGCCTCGCGGAACGCCTTCCTGCATTTGAAAGAGTTGTTGCACATCGAACTAAATTCTGTAACCGATAACCCGATCCTGTTAAGGGACGGCAGTTCCGTATCCGGCGGCAATTTTCATGGTCAGCCATTGGCCATGCCTCTCGACTACGCCGCCGTTGCCGCATCCGAACTGGGAAATATTGCCGATCGGAGAATTTATCTCTCGCTGAAAGATACCATCCCCGGACTGCCGAAATTACTGATGCGCGAAACGGGACTCAACTCCGGTTTTATGATACCGCAATATACCACGGCGGCATTGGTTAGCGAAAACAAATCGCTCTGCTTTCCGGCTTCGGCTGACAGCATTCCCACCTCATTGGGCCAGGAAGACCATGTCAGCATGGGGTCCATCAGTGCCCGGAAGTGCCTGATGATCATTGACAACCTCGAAAAAATCCAGGGCATTGAACTGTTCTGTGCAGCCCAGGGTTTTGATTTCAGGAAACCGTTGAAATCAAGCGTGATCCTGGATGCCTGTCACGCCTTTGTCCGGGAAATAATTCCATTTGCTGAGGCAGATCACGTGATGTCGGACGAGATGAACAAAGCTATAGGGATGGTCAAAAACAAATCTTTGGTAAGGCATTCAGGGGAAGTAGCTTCCGGGTACGGGATTAATCTTAAAAATGAAAAAGATGAATTTTTCGGAATTTATTGAGAAATACGCTGCACACCCCGAATACAGGGCCCCCCGGGGTAATCAGCTGAATGCAAAATCCTGGCAGACGGAAGCGCCGTTAAGGATGTTGCTCAACAACCTCGACCGGGAGGTTGCCGAAAACCCGGAAGAATTGGTTGTGTACGGCGGGACAGGCCAGGCAGCGCGCAACAAGGAAGCCCTGCAGGACATTATCAAAGCGCTTCTCTCGCTCGACGAAAATCACTCATTGCTGGTCCAGTCGGGCAAGGCCGTTGGCATTGTCCGCACCCATCCGCAAGCGCCGCGGGTTCTGATAGCCAACAGTAACTTGGTCCCAGCCTGGGCTACCTGGGAGCATTTCGAGCGGCTGAAGGCGGATGGTTTGATGATGTACGGACAAATGACAGCCGGCAGTTGGATATACATAGGCAGCCAGGGAATTTTACAGGGCACCTATGAAACCTTTATGGCCTGCGGTAAAAAATATTTCAATAACGATTTAAAACATAAGTTATTGGTTTCCGGCGGTTTGGGTGGCATGGGAGGTGCACAGCCGCTGGCTGCCACCATGGCTGGAGCCGCTTTCCTGGGTGTTGACATAGATCCCGAAAGGAGTAAAAAGAGGCTCAGGACAGGGTACATCGATCATATTGCCTTTTCCTACCGGGAAGCTGTCGACCTTATTTTGCGTGCCAAAGAAAGAGGTGAAGCCATTTCGGTCGGTCTGGTTGCGGATATCGGAGATACTTTGCAGAACCTGCTGAACGACGGGATCATCCCGGATATACTGACAGATCAGACTTCTGCCCACGATCCGCTGCATGGATATGTCCCCAACGGAGTTTCGCTGGAAGAGGCCATCCTGCTAAGAAAATCAGATCCCAAGCATTATCAGGAACTTTCGCTGAAAAGCATGGCCCGCCATGTCGGGTTGATGCTGAAAATGCAGGAATTGGGCAGTGTCACTTTCGATTATGGCAACAATATCCGTGAAATGGCCAAACAGGGAGGGGAGCCGAATGCCTACGATTTTGACGGATTTACCCCGAAGTTTATCCGGCCGCTTTTTTGTGAAGGAAAAGGTCCTTTCCGCTGGGTGGCGCTGTCGGGTGATCCTGAGGATATCTATGCAACAGACCAGGCGCTGATGGAGGCGTTTCCTGACAATCTGCCCATGATCAACTGGCTGAATAAAGCCAGGGAAAGGGTCTCCTTCCAGGGATTGCCTGCAAGAATATGCTGGCTGGGTATGGGCGAGCGTGAGAAGGCCGGACTGCTTTTCAACGATCTGGTCAAATCAGGCAAAGTAAAAGCCCCGCTGGTTATCGGCCGCGACCACCTCGACTGCGGATCCGTTGCATCCCCCAACCGCGAAACGGAAAAGATGAAAGACGGCAGCGATGCGGTCTCCGACTGGCCACTGCTCAACCTGATGTCCAATACCGCAGGAGGAGCTACATGGGTTTCCTTCCATCACGGCGGAGGAGTGGGGATTGGCTATTCCCAGCATGCGGGAATGGTGGTACTGGCCGATGGTACTGACCGGGCTGCGGAATGTATCCGCAGGGTTCTGTACAACGATCCGGCCATGGGAATCTTCAGGCATCACGATGCCGGGTATGAGGAAGCCTCCAATACGCTGGAGCAGTTTGGGATGAATTTTAAGTGATGATAAAATATGTCACACAGAGTTTCACAGAGGAGCACAGAGTTACACAGAGAAAAAATTTATTCTTATCTCTGTGTAACTCTGTGCTCCTCCTGAAGCTCCTCTGTGTAAGAATAATATGAACTAATGTTCACCATGCCAGACCAATCAATTAAGATCACCGGTCCGTTCCGGCAGCTCCTGACCATGGACAAGCTTCCTTTGAAAGGCAGTTTGAAGGATGCTCAGTTGGAAATTATTGAGGAGGCTGGAATTGTTCACCAAAACGGGTTGATCATTGAAACGGGTCAGTTTAAGTCACTTTGCACAAAGTACAGTTTTGCTGGCATCACAATCCAACCCATTGATACGGATTTAATTGTTCTTCCCGGATTGGTTGATCCGCACACCCATATCTGCTGGGCAGGCAGTCGCGAGAATGATTATGCATTGCGTTTGGAAGGCAAAAGTTATGCAGAAATTGCACAAAGCGGAGGCGGAATCTGGGATACGGTTAACAAAACGAGACATGCATCGGGCGTGGAACTTAATAAATCGCTGATATCCAAATCTTCACGACAGTTAAGTTGCGGAATTACCACGTGTGAAGTTAAAAGTGGTTATGCGCTCAACCTTGAGGGGGAAATACGGTTGCTTGAAATTATCAAAGCGGTCCGGCAGGAGCACCCCATTGATCTGGTTTCCACATGCCTCGCGGCGCATATCAGGCCCCGGGATTTTGAGGGTACAGCCAATGAATACCTGCAGTATCTGACCATGATGCTGCTTCCCCTGATCAAATCTGAAGAACTTTCCAACCGGGTGGATATTTTCGTTGATGAGGGTGGTTTTAGTGCGCGCGAAGCCGAAAATTATCTCAAAGCAGCAAAAAAACTGGGATTTGACCTGGTTGTTCACGGAGATCAGTTTACTTCCGGAGGTGTTCATCTGGCAGTCAATCTGGGAGCAAAAAGTGTAGACCATCTGGAAGTCATCCAATCGGGAGAGATCAAAATACTGGCAGCATCAGATGTTGTAGCCACTGCCCTGCCGGGTGCATCCTTGGGTCTTGGCTGTACATTTGCACCGGCAAGAAGATTGCTCGATGCCGGCTGTTGCCTGGCTATCGGATCAGACTGGAATCCGGGATCTGCCCCGATGGGAGATCTGTTGGTGCAAACAGCCATCCTGGGTACATTTGAAAAACTGACCAATGCAGAACAGTTGTCTGCCATCACTTTCCGTGCTGCACAAGCGCTGGGCCTGAATGACCGAGGAATACTCAAAAAGGGTTACCTGGCCGATTTTATTGGCTTCCCCGGAAGGAATTACCGTGAAATACTATATAACCAGGGAATGCTGAAACCCAGGTTTGTATGGAAAAGGGGAGCTCAGTTTTTCTGAGGATTTTGAGGGTAATTGACTATTTTTGATACGATTAAAATGTTGCAAGTTACAGGTTACAAGTTGCAAGTTGGATCAGCCTGTAACTTGTAACCTGCAACCTGTAACATTGGCAAAGAACAACAAGCTTGTAAAGCAATAAACATGAAACGAATCATCGAATGCGTTCCTAATTTTTCGGAAGGGAGGGAGATGGAGGTCATCCGTCTGATCACCGAAGTGATCGAAAAAGTACCCGGCATCAAATTGCTCAATGTGGATCCGGGCTATGCCACCAACCGAACGGTGGTCACTTTTGCGGGTGAGCCGGAAGCGGTGGTGGAAGCTGCTTTCCAATCCATCAAAAAAGCTTCCGAACTGATTGATATGCTCCACCATACCGGTGAGCATCCACGTTTCGGAGCCACTGATGTCTGTCCGCTGGTCCCCGTTTCGGGCATTTCCATGGAAGAGACAGTCGAATATGCACGTGCTTTGGCCAATCGGGTAGGAGATGAACTGGCGATCCCGGTTTACTGTTACGAGCAGGCTGCTTTCGAGCCAAATCGCCAAAGTCTGGCCAATTGCCGCTCCGGCGAATACGAGGGCCTCTCTGTGAAATTAGCCTCTTCGCAGTGGAAGCCCGATTTTGGACCGGCGGAGTTCAATGCCAGATCAGGAGCCATTGCCATTGGTGCCCGGAATTTCCTGGTAGCCTACAACATCAACCTGAATACCACTTCAGTTCGTCGGGCCAACGCAATCGCTTTCGATGTCAGGGAGGCTGGCCGGATTCTGAGGGAAGGAGATCCCGTTACCGGGAAGATCGTCAAGGATAAAAACGGGGAGCCTGTGCGCATTCCGGGTACGCTCAAAAAAGTCAGGGCAATAGGTTGGTACATCAAAGAGTACCGGATGGCCCAGATCTCCATGAATTTGACAGATATTACTGCGACCCCTATTCACATTGCTTTTGACGAGGTTTGCAAAAAAGCGGCAGAACATGGCATCCGGGTTACCGGGTCTGAATTGATCGGCGTGGTGCCGCTCAGGTGTATGCTCGATGCCGGCAAGTATTTTCTTCACAAGCAAAAACGCTCTTCCGGGATACCGGACGAAGAGATTATTGAGGTTGCTGTACGGACACTGGGTTTGAATGAACTTGCCCCTTTCGATCCGAAAAAAAGGATCATCGAATTCCTGTTGAAAGAGGAGCCCAAAGATCAGTTGGTTGAACTTTCCTTGAGAAAACTTATTGAAGAAACAGCATCAGAATCACCTGCCCCCGGCGGAGGATCTATCTCAGCTGCGGTAGGTGCACTGGGTGCAGCGCTTGGATCGATGGTTGCCAACCTGTCGGCCCATAAACGCGGTTGGGACGACAGATGGGAAGAGTTTTCCGATTGGGCCGAAAAAGGTAAAGTTGCTTACGAAGAATTGCTAACCATGGTGGATGAAGACACCCGTGCTTTTGAATCCGTGATGGATGCCTTTGGTTTGCCAAAAGAGAGCCCGGATCAAAAAGAGAAACGCAAATCAGCTATCCAGGAGGCAACCTTGAAAGCCATTGCGGTTCCTTTCATGGTAATGAAACTGGCGCATGGAGCCCTTGAGATACTAGAAAAAATGGCAGAGAAAGGCAACCCGAATTCTGCCAGCGATGTTGCGGTCGGAGCGCTTTGTCTGCAGACTGCCGTATCGGGGGCCTTTCTTAACATCAGGATCAATGCGGTGGAGCTGAGTGATCCTTCCCCGGCAAAAGAGACATTACAGGAGGCGGATCTGATTGAAAAAGAGACCATCAGACGATGCGCGGAAATTCAGAAGTTGGTTATTCAAACTATCAATTCTAAATTCTAACTTTGTGACCTTTGGGTGGACGACTCTGTGTCGTGCGGTTCATTCGTTATTTTACCACAAAGGACACAAAGGGGTTCACGAAGGACACAAAGGAAATTGTTAACAGTAGCTGAATGATGACATCGAACAACCTTTTCAAGAAATACCTGATATTCTTCTGGTCTGTTTTTGCTGCCGGAGTAATGGCAGTAGTGATTTTGTTCTCTTTGATCGGCAATGGCAAACTGGGATACATGCCCACGCTGACGGAACTCGAAAATATCGAATCTTCGCTTGCATCAGAAGTTTATACGACCGATAGTCTGGTGATGCGCAGGTATTACTTCAAGGAGAACAGGACTTTTATTGGTTATGATGCCATTAGTCCGCATGTCATCCATGCCCTGATCGCTACGGAAGATGTCCGGTTCTACAAGCATCCGGGGATTGACCTCCGAGGGCTTTTCAGGGTTTTCAAAGGGATCGTTACAGGGAATCAGAGTGCAGGAGGCGGAAGTACCCTTTCCCAACAGTTGGCCAAGATGCTCTTTCCCCGGGAGGATATCGGCAATAAATTCCAACTGGCGATAAGAAAATTGCGTGAGTGGGTGATTGCAGTGAAATTGGAGCGAAACTTCACCAAAGAGGAAATCATCTCGATGTATCTCAACAAGTATGATTTTCTCAATCTAGCAGTTGGAATCAAATCTGCGGCTGAAATATATTTCGGGACAACGCCTGACAAACTGACTTTGGAACAGGCAGCCATGCTGGTGGGAATGGCCAAGAATTCCTCTCTTTACAACCCTATCCGAAGGCCTGAATTGGTAAAAAACCGACGGAATATTGTATTGGCACAAATGAAAAAAAATGGTTACATCACTGAAGATGAAATGAATACATACAAAAATCTTCCGCTCAACCTTAATTTTCACAAGGAGGATTATAAGTCAACACCCGGAACTTATTTTACTGAGTACCTGCGCAACATCCTGACCTCCCCAAAGCCGGAGCTGATTCATTACAAAGCATGGCAGCTACAGCAATTCAATGAAGATTCCATTGAATGGGAGACGAATCCATTGTATGGTTGGTGCACCAAGAATCCTAAACCTGACGGCAAGCTCTACAACATTTATACCGACGGACTGAAGATCTATTCGACCATTGACATGCGGATGCAGACCTATGCCGAGAAAGCCATAGTGACCCATTTAAGCAGGAATGTCCAACCCTTGTTCAATGAAAGGATCAAAAGTCAACGGAACAGACCATTCTCCAACGATTTAACTACCGAACAGGCACAAGTGGAATACGATAAACTGATAAAAAACAGCGATCGCTACCATTCTTTGCGTTCACAGGGATTGCATGCAGAAGAGATCAATAAGATTTTCAATACTCCGACCGATATGACAGTCTTTTCGTGGAAAGGAGAGAAGGATACCGTCATGACTCCGTTGGATTCTATCAAATACCACCTTGGGTTCCTGCGTTCGGCCATGATGACTATGGAGGTCAAAACCGGCAAGATCAAGGCCTGGGTTGGCGGACCTAACTACAAACATTTCATGTACGATATGGTGAAAAGCGGACGTCGCCAGGTTGGTTCAACCGTTAAACCATTCCTGTACACGTTGGCCATGCAGAATGGATTTTCGCCCTGCACCCTCGTTCCCAATACCGAACACTCTTTTACCTTGTATGATGGCACGACATGGACTGCCAAAAACTCCGGTACGACCAAGATGGACGGAAAGATGGTGACACTTAAATGGGGCTTGGCCAATTCTGTTAACCAGATATCTGCCTGGGTCATGAAGCAGTTTAATCCGCAGGCGATGGCTGATATGATGCACAAGCTGGGAATTACCAGTCCGATCGATGCCGTTCCTTCCATGTTTTTGGGAACTTCGGATGTTTCCGTTTACGAGATGGTAGGTGCCTACGGAACTTACGGCAACCATGGCGTGTATACCAAACCCTATTGCGTAACCCGGATTGAAGACCGGAACGGCAATGTCCTTGCCCGTTTTTCTCCCGAATCGCACGATGCCATTGATGCGAAAACGGCGTATCTGATGATCAACCTGATGGAGGCGGTTGTCAATGAAGGTACCAGCGCCAGGCTGCGACGGGATGTCGAATACGGCAATATTACTGCAGATATGGCAGGCAAGACCGGGACAACCCAAAATCAATCGGATGGCTGGTTTATGGGTGTCACACCCGAACTGGTTACCGGTGTATGGACCGGTGGTGACCTGCGCAGCATCCACTTTGAGGGGCTGTCAGCTGGACAGGGGGCAAGCATGGCGCTGCCGGTTTATGGCTATTACATGAACAGCCTCTACCGTGATCATCATCTCCCCTACACCCAGGCTTCCGTTTTTGAAGCACCCCCGGGCTTTAATGTCGACATCGACTGCAGCAAGGTCATGAAGGAAGAGAAAGAAGACGAATCGGAAGAGAAAATTCTGTTCTGATCTTTATAAGCCGGATTTAATATTTTATCTCTAATCCTTTATCCTTGCGTCAATCGCCAGGAAAATTTTTATTTCTTCCTTGTGAAGCTACTCCGTCTCCAATTTTTTGATACAACCTCAAATCTTATATCAGGCCATTCGTAATTGTGATTTTTTTGGTGTAACTTATAATAAAATTGAGCTTTAGATATTGAAATAATTAAAGATTTGAAGTATGTGATTTTGTGTATCCGCCTATGAATATATTTAACCGCAAAGATCACAAAGAGAAGATCGCAGAGTAACGCAAAGAAAATACCATTCCAAAATTTTGAATTGTACGGATTTATATGTTGAATGAAAATGAAATATCCAATAAGATCATAGGACTGGCGATTGAGGTTCATCAATCGCTTGGACCAGGTTTACTGGAAAGCGCATATAAAGAATGTTTGTTTTATAAACTTCTGCAATTCGGCCTGATAGTCGAAAAAGAGAAGCCAATGCCATTGGTTTTTGAAAAAGTCAAGCTGGATTGCGGTTATAGAATAGATCTTCTGGTCGAGAAAAAAGTTGTGATTGAAATAAAAAGTGTTGAATCACTCAATGATGTTCATTTTGCACAAACATTGACATACATGAGATTAGGCAACTTCAAGCTAGGATTGTTGATTAATTTTAATGTTTCTCTGTTGAAAAACGGTATACAAAGAATTGCCAACAATTTATATTAAGACATGCTACTAACGCAAAGAATCCTCTGTGTTCTTTGCGATCCTCGCTTTGTGCACTTTGCGGTTAAATTAAAAATAATGTCGACTCTGGTTTCTCATTTTATGGACAAAAAGAATAGAGGTGGTGGAAATTTTCCACCACCTAAAAAGTTTAAAGTATTCTCCGCAGCTTCCCAATGCCTTTACCGAGAAGGGATTATATATGCTTGCAACAATTCTAAAAAGTCCAAAGGCAACTGCAACAACCCTGGCAATTATAGAAACATTCTCAAAAATCAGGGAACTTTCTAACGTACTATCTGAAATAACTATCACGAAAGATAACTCCAAGCAGAAATCACTTATTCAAAAAGGTAGTGAAATAATAACTTGTCTTTTGGATGATGCTCAAAGACTTACAGCATCTGAGACTACCATTGAAATCAATTTAGCATTGCTCAAACTGAAGCATACTACAAAAAGAAGTAATGATAGGAAGGATTAGGGTCATTGACCTGATATTCAGATGAGAATAATTATTTGTCTACTACCGCTTCCTTGATTGCCTTGCTCAAATCTTCATCAGGTTTGATGACATTGTAATTCTCCCAGTAAGCTTTGTCGTAAATGCCGATCTTTTCCGAGAAAACATCTTTTTCATGGAAGATGCCTTCCGGTCCAAACCTTGCTCTTTTAGGAAACGGATATTGCTGTGTAACCAATACATCTGTGACGTTGTGGTAATCGGTCTTGAATTTCCTTTTCTGCTTTACTCTGAAAATGATGTCGCTGTGACCGGAAAAAAATTGCCATTTGCCGTCAACCAAGCGGTACTGTACCGAATATTCAACGTTTTCAGGACGAGTATCAAATCCGAAAGGCTCCTTCTGGATGAAACTCTCTCCGTTGATTTTCAGACTTTTTTTGTCGTAAGAGTATTCAGCTCCAACCAGTGCGTAGGTTTCCGTATCGATCAGCATCTTCCCGTTGAAACATGGAAAATCTGTCTCGGCAAGACGGTTAAAACGGATCACCCAGGTCAGTCTGCCATTGACCATTTCCGGTTGTTCGAACCTGTACTGGTAAAGATACTCGTATTCGGGATCAAGAAAGGTTTCCGGATTTTTTACCACATCGAGATTATTGACTCCCAACGGCCCACCCTGAACCTTTAGAAAAACCGCTTTCGGTTTCTGGTTCAGATCCGCTTTCCTTCCTTTAATAAATCGCACCCGATCGGGATTGTTGTATTTGTAAGGGCTTTTCAGGATTTCCATCACCGCTTCCCAGACGCCGACGTAGTTATCGTCCTGACGTGCCGTTTCACGGTAGAAGGCCAACATCAGTTGAGGTTCATCCGCATAATTGATAGCGATTTTGTTTCTGAAATACTGTAGGATTGCTCTAGGGTCGGTTGGTTTGACTTGTATTTCACGAAGCCTGATTGATTCATCCTGAAGCATGATAAGGGGTTGCTGTTCAAGCATTTTCTGCGATATCACCTGTTGTTTGTACCCGAGGGAACTGACAACCAGGTTGTTGTTTCGTAACAGATATGGAATTTTCAGGTCGAAATTTCCTTCCCTGTTGGTCATGGTACCAATGTAGGTTCTTTCCACAGTTACGGCAGCATAGCCAATCGGTGTTTTTCCGTCCTTTTCAACAACCCTTCCGGCAGCCTTCAATGGTTTAGGCTCAACCCTTGTAATGATTAACTGTCGGTCGATGAGGGTTACTTTGTAGACAGAATCAGGCAATAACCCGCTCAGAACTTCACCCAGCGGTCGGTTGACAATAGAAAAATTTGTTTTTTCGACCGGTAAAAGGTCCGGATTATAGGAAAAGTAGAGTTCATTATCGGCTACCAATTTTTCCAGGAATGATTCAATGGAAGTTGAGTCCATTTGAAGGCTGATCAGCCTGCTCAATGGGTTAGGCTTCTCCTGTGCCGACAGATGCATCAGAGAGCTTAAAAACAGGATCAAAAAAAGGATCTTTGATCTGAGTCGCATGGGTTTCTCTCTTTATAATGTGCGATGAGTCGAAAGGTAGTATTATTTGGAAGCAAAAACAAAGCCATCGGCTTGTTTGGTCACCGATAAATGATGGGTCCTGGCGATTACATTGACAATGTCTTCGAGTTGAAATTTCTCAAAATTGGCGGTATAGGAGATATTGGCAATTTTTGGATCAGCGATTTCAATGCTGACATGGTAGATGTTTTCGAGCTCATCGAAGACCGTTGATAATGGTGTATGGCGAAAGGTGAGTTCTTTGGTGATCCAGGCCAGATAATTGGGGGTAAGTTGCCCGGATAAGAGGATTTGACCATTCTCTTTCAGGAATTTACCATTGGATCCCGCAGTAATAACCGCTGATTCATTCCCGTTGTTGGCCACCAACCTGACACTTCCTGAAGTGACATTGACTTCAACCTTATCTTTGGCGGGGTAAGCAGATATATTGAAAGAGGTCCCTATGTCTTCGACACTGATGTTGTTTATTTCCACGACAAAAGGATGAGTCGCGTCGTGAATAACATCGAAGAAGGCTTCGCCTGAAAGCTCCACTTTTCGTTTGCCATCAGTGAATTTTTCAGGATATTTCAAAGTAGAATGAGCATTTATTTTGACGGATGAGCCGTCAGGAAGTATGACCGTCGTCAATAAAGCCGGTTTTGAAACCGTTTGGATGGTCATTGTCTTTACAGCAGGGCGGTTAGTGACCAACAGTTCGCCGATGGTATTGTGGCTGCGTGTCAACAGGAAAGTGACAGAGCCCAGGGCAAAAAGCGCTACAATAACGGCCGCGTAACGCAGGTAGTTGAATCGTTTCAGTTTGACCACGGTTGTTTCGGGAATGATCGTTTCGCTGATCCTTGACCATGCCTTATCAGGATTGCTGTTTTTATAAGCATAGGTAGTTCCAGCCAGATCCCAGGTATGTTCCAGTTCCCCGAAAGCCTCCGCACCGGTAATACCGGATTCGGGTTTTAAATCTGATTCTCCTGCTATCCAGGCAACCCATGCATCTTCAATGTTTTTGTTTTCTTCCATTAAAAAAATCTTCAATTCGACTATTCGACAATTCGACTATTCGACAATTCGATAAATTGACAATTCGGCAACTCGACCCTTCAAGAAGCTCAGGGACCAGAGGCTCAGTGAGCTAATTTCGGGAGTTCCATTCGCC
>Ga0163199_1000620_pt1 | contig 22284 bp, 21 predicted proteins | sample PL_2010_150m_FD_113537 | JGI IMG/M metagenome (GOLD analysis project Ga0163199, IMG submission 113537) | Freshwater microbial communities from Powell Lake, British Columbia, Canada to study Microbial Dark Matter (Phase II) - PL_2010_150m | ecosystem: Environmental > Aquatic > Freshwater > Lake ...
ATATAAATGGAGTGTTGGGTCCGATTGATCTCAAATTCAAAATTTCTATAATTTTGGGAATTCTTATAGCTTCTCCGGTATGGCTCTACCAACTGTGGGCATTTATTGCACCCGGATTGCACAAAAAAGAGAAACGAAATTCCATCTTCTTTGTGCTCTTTGCAGTTCCTTTCTTCGCAATTGGAGTTTTCGCTGGTTATCTGGTTTTGCCAATCGCAGTCGACGTGCTTCTAAGTTTTACCCCCACCTCACTATCAAACTTAGTTAAATTCGACGACTATCTTAGTTTTGTTATGCAGTTGATATTTGTCTTTGGGATTGCTTTTGAACTACCAGTCTTCCTCGTATCACTTAATCTTGCTCATATATTGAGTGGCCACTCAATCCTAAAACCATGGCGCTATGCAATATTTGGAATCACGCTTTTCTCTGCCATCGCGACACCAACAGGCGATCCGATTACTATGTTTTTCCTAGCCGTTCCACTAACCATCCTCTATTTATCAGCAGGCGCAATCTCTCTCTTAGTTGATAAGTCGAGACGAAGGCGATCTGTCAACGATGACGACTAAAAAAGTATTAATTTTTTTAAATCCTGCCGCTGGAAAAGGCAACGCAGACTATTTGGCAAAATCTCTTCTTAGGTATGCAATGGCGCACGATATTCACTGTGTCGTTGTTGAGTCGCAGGATGCAACTCAAATCTCTATTGGTCTGGCGGAAGCTATCGCGGGGAGCCAATATGACGCTTTAATTGCGATTGGGGGTGATGGACTAGTTCACAGTGCAATTCAAGTCATCGCTGATAGTCAAACTCCACTCTATGTTGTTCCGGCTGGTACTGGAAATGATTTTGCGCGGAGCAATGGGTTGCTTGAAACAAATCCATCCGTTGTTTTTAATATCATCTATGGAACGGAACCAGTTTCGATAGATCTCGGAAGAATCAAGAATGAAGATGGCCTCCAGTATTTCGGGCAGATTTTAAGCACCGGATTCGATGCCCAGGTAAATGCCCGTGCCAACGAACATTTTCCATTTGCGGGAAGAATGAAGTACAACTTTGCAACTTTAGTAGAGCTTCCTAAATTTAATTCGATTATGTACGCCCTAGAAATCGATGGCGTAAAACGGGATCTTCGGGCAATGCTTGTCGCTATTGCAAATGGGCCTACTTATGGTGGGGGAATGCAGTTATGCCCGATGGCTGATCGCAGCGATGGTTTCTTGGATATTCTGATTTTGCATCCAGTAAGTAAAGTTGAACTGCTGAAAGTATTTCCAAAAGTTTATAGTGGTCGACATATCACGCATCCGGCTGTTGAATTTATAAAAACGCGAAAAATCACTGTTTCCGCGGATACCTCTGCGTATGCCGATGGCGAGCGAATTGGCTCTCTGCCGATTGAGGTTGATGTGCTCTCAAGATCGTTACGCACCTGGGCCAAAATTTAATGTTAACTCCAGCAGAAAGATTTGCTCAAGCTAAGGTTAAAGGCGCCCACTCAGCAACAAGCGCCTTCATTGCTAGGTACCCATTCGAAATGGATTCATTTCAAATCCAAGGTTGTCATGCCCTTGAGAGCGGAAAATCTGTCTTAGTAGCGGCACCTACAGGAGCAGGTAAAACTATTGTCGGTGAATTTGCCGCGCATCTAGCAATCACAACTGGAACGAAATGCTTTTACACAACACCAATAAAGGCGCTCTCTAATCAGAAATATCAAGATTTATGCGCAATGTACGGAGATAGCAACGTCGGATTATTAACAGGGGATACAAGTATTAACTCTGAAGCTCCTATCGTGATCATGACAACTGAAGTATTGCGAAACATGATTTACTCCTCATCAAAGACGCTCTCGGATTTGCGATTTGTTGTAATGGATGAGGTTCATTATTTAGCAGATCGTTTTCGCGGCGCGGTTTGGGAAGAGATCTTGATTCATTTACCTGAAAGCATTCAGGTTGCTGCGCTCTCTGCGACAGTCTCAAATGCGGAGGAATTCGGCGATTGGTTGCAGACGGTTCGCGGTGAGATGAAAGTTATAGTAAGTGAAATCCGCCCGGTCCCGCTATACCAACACGTTCTCTTCGGAAATCGATTATTAGATTTATTTTCAGCTAACACGAAGGTGAACCCAGAAATTTTACGACTAGAGAAGGAATCTCTCCGCAGCATAAAGTCCAGATATAGCGGTGGCCAAGGGAAGAAGCAATGGCGCGACAACGCACAAATCACTCCGACCATAAAAGCGCTTGGGCGTTCTGACGTTATTGAAAAATTGGATCGAGAAGGACTACTACCAGCCATAACATTTATTTTCTCTAGAGCGCAATGTGATAACGCGGTGCGTCAATGTGTGGCATCTGGGCTAAGGCTTACAGACGCTGAAGAAAGATCCGAAATCCGACAAGTGATTACTGAAAAAACAAAAACGTTACCCGAAGATGACTTGATTGTCCTTGGATATCACGAGTGGGTTGATTCCTTAGAGCGCGGAATCGCTGCCCATCATGCTGGTCTCTTGCCGGCATTTAAAGAGTGCGTAGAAGAGTTATTTCAGAGAGGCTTAATCAAGGCGGTATTCGCAACTGAAACTCTTGCTTTAGGTATAAACATGCCAGCAAGAACCGTCGTATTAGAAAAATTAACAAAATGGAATGGTGAATCCCATGTTTCGGTAACACCGGGGGAGTACACGCAGTTAACTGGACGAGCTGGACGCAGAGGGATTGATATCGAAGGAAATGCTGTAATACTCTGGAACAAAGATATCGATAGCGCATCGGCAGCAGGATTAGCATCTACTCGTACCTACCCTTTGAAAAGTTCATTTAAACCAACGTACAACATGACGATAAATCTAATCTCACAATTTGGCGCACAACGAGCGCGAACCTCGCTCGAATCTTCATTTGCACAATTTCAAGCAGATAAAGCAGTCGTAGGTCTGGCTCGCCAGATTCATCGCAATAGTGAAGCGATCAAGGAATTGGAATCTGAAATCAGCTGTCATCTTGGTGACTTCGTAGAATATGCCCAGATTAGATTCGAGATCAAAGAACTTGAGAAAGGCCTCTCAACTAAAAAGCGTAAGGCTAGGGAGTTTGAGGAGGAGAAGATTGCCGATGCTCGTAAAGCTCTCCGAAATCATTCCTGTCATGGTTGTAGTGATCGTGAAACACACGCTCGCATTGCTGAGAGAGCCGATCGACTACGGCGCGAAAATGATGGACTCAATACGCGAGTTGCTAATCGTACGCATGTGATCGCCAGAAGATTTGATCTAATCAAAATAATGCTGGAGAAGTTTGGTTATCTTTCAAGTGATGTTATTACTCCTAGTGGGAAGTTACTCTCTAAAATTTATGGAGAAACCGATCTACTTATTGCTGAAATGATTCGGAGAGAGGCTTTTAGCCAATTGACGGCGGCCGAACTCGTGTCAATTGTCTCTGTGTTTGTGCACGAAAGTCGCAAAGAGAGCCAACCAAAATTGCCCAGAGGTAGCGTGGAAGATGTGTTGGCTGATTTAGTTAAAACCTGGGTGGAAATTAATGACCTCGAAACAGATTTAGGCCTCGAACCGATTCGTGAACCTGATGCCGGGTTTTGTTGGGCGTCATACAGATGGGCTAGTGGTCATTCCCTAACAGCAATTCTAAAAGGAACTGAATTAACAGTTGGAGATTTCGTGCGCTCTATGAAACAGATTATCGATTTACTTCGACAGATTGCAATCGCTTCTCCACATCTTTCGCCATTAGTCTCGGAAGCTCTAAGTCGGATAGATCGTGGAGTTATTGCATATGCAGGAGCAGTTGTATGACCCTAATGCTCTTAGATAGCGCTTCACTTTGGTATCGCGCATATTTTGGAATGCCAGACACTTTGCTTTCACCATCGGGCGAACCAGTAAATGCCATTCGTGGCTACTTAGATATGACAGCGCGCTTGATGAATATTTATAAACCAGATCGGATCGTCGCTTGTATCGAAGGTGACTGGCGACCAAGCTGGCGCGTTCAATTGTTTCCTGAATACAAGGCGAATCGTTTGGATGTTGAAGGCGAAGAGGAAGAGCCTGACACTTTAGGTCCACAGATTCCTATTCTGCTCGATCTGCTCGAAGCATTCGGAATTCCTTTAGTTGGTGTTGATGACTACGAAGCTGACGATGTAATGGCTTCATATGCATTCAAAGAGAAGGGCCCAATCAAGATTGTGACTGGAGACCGAGATCTCTTCCAACTAGTTGATGACGCCAAAAAAATATCTGTCGTCTATCTGGCTAAAGGTATCTCAAACCACGATCATGTCGATCTTAAATGGATCGCAAATAAATATGACATTCCGGGGGAGCGATACGCTCTTTTCGCAATGATTAGAGGTGATGCTTCCGATGGTCTGCCTGGCATTAGGGGAATAGGAGAAAAAGGTGCCGCTGTCATTGCGAAACAATTCACAAATCTTGAAGATGTCATGATTGCTGCTGGAAACTCTGACGAGAGATTGACACCAAACGCCCGAAAGAAATTATTGGAATCTAGCGCTTATGCAAAAATCGCGCCGAAATTGGTTCATTGTGCGCTAGATGTGCCACTTCCAGAACTAGATCTTAAACTGCCTAAGCGGCCTAAGAGTTTGGATGAGATTTATCAATACCAGAGAGATTATGGCCTAGGCACAAGCGTAGATAGATTGATTGCTGCCCTTGAATGGTAATTATATTTATCGCAGCTTCTTTTGCCAGCGCCGCATTTGAACCTATTGGTATCTGGTATTTAGCGATTCTCGGTTTTGCCCTTTTCTTTAGAAAACTACGAAACAGTGCAAAACCAATCGTGCATAGTCTGATTTTTGGCCTGATTTTGAACGCAATCGTCCTGCATTGGACCGGAAAATACGTTGGTGCACTTCCTTGGTTATTGCTCGCATCGCTACAGGCGCTGTTCTATATACCAATCGGTTGGATTTATAAGAGATCACACAGTATTTGGTGGAGCGCTTTAACTTTGCTAATTATGGAAGAGTTGAGAGCGCGTGTTCCATTTGGTGGTTTCGGCTGGACTCGTATCGCATTTAGCCAGGTCGATTCTCCGGCCTTGCCGATCGTCTCCCTAGGTGGAGTGTTAGCCCTTTCAGCCTTTACGGTTTTGGTTGCCACACTTTTGATTAAATTTACTGCGAAAAGTATGTTGATTGTTGCAATGGTTTTTATCGCGACAAACTTTATACCTAGTAATCCTCAGGGGAGTGGTTCTGTGCGGTTGCTGGCGGTGCAAGGTAATACACCGAGCGTTGGACTGCATTTCAATTCTCGGGCCAAGGCGGTCTTCAATCTACATCGCGATACCACTCGAGAATTCGCGCAAGCAACCTATGACGCAATCGTGTGGCCTGAAAATGCTATCGATATTGATCCCCGACAATTTCCCGAAGTTGCTGCAGATATAACTTCTCTAACAACAGAGTTGCAAACACCGCTTATCGCTGGCGTGGTACAACGGCGGGAAGGGAGTCCAGAAAATGCCTCAATCATGTATTCAAAAAATGGCGATCGTCAAAGTGTTTATATTAAACGCGGCTTAACACCATTTGGAGAATATATGCCTTTGCGTAAATTGGCAGAGTTAGTGAGCCCACTGGCCAGAAACGTTAATGATTTCGTGTCCGGCGATAAACGAGTCGTACATAAAATTGCAGGTGCAAAAGTAGCTCCAATTATCTGTTATGAAATAATTCGAGATGACTTGGTTCGCGATATGGCACTTAATTCACAAGCGCTAATTGTTCAAACCAATAGTGCAACCTTTGCAAATACTGCTCAAAGTGCACAGCAACTTGCTATCACTCGCATAAGAGCGGTCGAACATTCTCGTTACATATTAAGTGTTTCTACCATTGGAATATCGGCATTTATCGATAATAATGGTCGAGTGATTAGCCATACTCCAGAGGATATAAAGTCTTTTCTAGTCGGGGATCTAGAACTTAATAGCAACCAAACTTTTATTGATCGGTTGCTTGGATGACTAAAATAGCAATACTGGTTCCAACTTATAATGAAGCTGTTTCTATAGTTGAGCTTCTTGGTAAATTAACTAATTTTCGAAGCAATTCGCAATATGAATACGATCTGGTTGTAATCGATGATAATTCACCAGATCGAACAGCGGATATAGTCGAAAATTTAGCGATTCCTTGGGTAGATATTATTCGTCGTCCAGGTAAAAGTGGTATCGGCCCGGCTTATCGAGCGGGATTTTCTAAGGTATTAGCGGATCCGCAATACACTCATATAGCTACGATGGATGCGGACGGTTCTCATCGCGTGGAAGATCTGCCCGCGATGTTTGCGGCGATAACGTCAAGTAAAACGCTCATTTTAGGAGTTCGTTGGATGCCCGGTGGCCGCGTTGTTAATTGGCCAAGGTCTCGACAATTGCTCTCTAAAACCGGAACTCGCTACGCAAAATTAGCGCTTGGGATCAATCTAAATGATCTAACTGGAGGATTTCGCATCTACAGCGCGGAACTTCTAAATTCATTGAAACTTAAAGATATGGATGCAACTGGATATTGTTTTCAAATTGAAATGGCAATGGCTGCAGATCTTGCAGGTGCTAAAACAATTCAAGTACCAATTACATTTGTCGAACGGATAGCCGGAGAGTCGAAGATGAGCTTTGGAATAGCCATTGAGGCCTTTGGGTATGTAACTAAGCTCGGTATTGCGCGTGCGATCAAGGGAATATATCGCCGATAATCTACATTATGTCAGAAATATCTGCTCCAGTCCGCTAGTTGATCGCGAGCTCGCTTATCGGTAAACATGAACAAACTAAGTTCCGGTCCCCGTAAACCCCATCAATACGCCCAACAGTTGGCCAATATTTTCCAATCGCTCCCAATTCAGTATTTGTACCAGATGGGAAGGCACCGACTTCTCTAGAATATTTTCGATCCCAGCCATTACGAAGTAAATCGGCGCTGGTATGCGGGGCAAATCGCAGTGGAGATTCTTCTACGGTTAATTCCCCTTTTTCGATATCCGCAATTTCAGCGCGAATAAGAACCATTGCATTGATAAATCTATCCATCTCGCGCAAATCTTCAGACTCGGTTGGCTCAATCATCATCGTTCCAGCTACCGGGAAGCTAACTGTAGGTGCATGGAAGCCGTGGTCCATTAAACGTTTAGCCACATCATCAACGGTTACCCCCGTTGCCTTAGTTATGCCGCGCAAATCAATTATGCATTCGTGTGCGATATATCCATTTTTCCCGCGATAAAGAACTGGGAAATGTGGATCCAACTTCGCAGCAAGATAATTCGCAGACAAGATTGCGATTTGCGTCGCCTTGGTTAATCCATCTCCCCCCATCATTCGAATGTAACTCCACGAAATAGGCAAGATGCCGGCAGAACCAAATGGCGCCGAACTAACTGGACCAGGCCCAGTTGCAGGCCCACTTGTTTTATCCATCGGATGATTTGGTAAGAATGGCGCTAGATGAGCCTTGGCAATTACGGGGCCAACGCCTGGTCCGCCCCCACCGTGCGGAATACAGAATGTTTTATGCAAATTTAGGTGCGAAACATCTGCGCCGAACTCCCCTGGCTTCGCCAATCCGACGAGTGCATTTAAATTCGCACCATCGACATATACCTGTCCCCCAGCAGCATGGATGAGTGAACAAATTTCAGAGATTGCTTCTTCGAATACTCCGTGCGTTGATGGATATGTAACCATAAGCGCTGCCAAAGTTCCGTGATATTCAGATATCTTCAGCTTTAGATCATCAACACTTACATTTCCCTCTTCGTCACAAGCGATAACAACGACCTGCATTCCCGCCATGACCGCACTTGCTGCATTAGTACCGTGGGCGCTAGAAGGAATCAAACAAATATTTCGCGCGTGCTCGTCTTTGGAATCTAAGTAATTCCGAATGGCCAATAACCCGGCGAATTCACCTTGAGAACCAGCATTTGGCTGGAGGGAAACTGCATCGTAACCAGTTATCGATATCAACCAGGAAGAAAGTTGATCGATTACTTTTCTAATACCGACGCTCTGTTCAGCTGGGGCGAATGGATGTAGATCCGAAAATTCACGCCAGGTTACTGGAATCATCTCGGTAGTCGCATTTAGTTTCATCGTGCATGAACCAAGTGGAATCATTGTTCGATCCAAAGCAAGGTCTCGATCAGCAAGGCTTCTTAGGTAACGCAACATCGAAGTTTCGGAGTGATAGGTATTGAAAAGTGGGTGTTCTAGAAATTTTCCAGCCCGAGCAAAATCAGATCCAACAATAGGAACCGACGCGTTGGAATACTTTGCCCCGAAGGCTGAAGAAATGGTCCGTAGATCTTCTTCGGATATTGTTTCGTCAATCGTAATACCTAAAGAATCTACGCCTCTGATTCTGACGTTGAAACCCACTTCATACAATCTCTGTGCAATCGAATTAGCATCGACACCTTCAATAATAAATGTGTCGAATATTTCGCCATCCAAAACCCCTAAGCCCTGATCCTTGAGAGCTTTTCTAAGTGCAAAAGATTTGCCACGTATCTGTTTTGCAATCTCAGATAAGCCCTGCGGTCCGTGCCACATCGCGTAGAACGCCGACATGACGGCGAGTAGAACCTGCGCAGTACATATGTTCGATGTCGCTCTATCTCGCCTGATATGTTGCTCGCGAGTTTGCAACGCTAACCGGAGTGCGGGGTTTTCGTGTGAATCAACACTCTGCCCGACTAATCTGCCCGGCAGCGAACGTTCTAAACCGTTTCGAACCGCCATAAATCCCGCGTGTGGTCCGCCGAAGCCCATTGGAACACCAAAGCGTTGAGCAGAACCAATAGCGACATCGGCTCCGACCTCTTTAGCTGACTTAAAAATAGTTAGTGCTAATAGATCACAAGCCATGACTACGAGACCAGATTTCGAATGAACCAAATTAATTGCCTCAACTAGATCGAAAATTTCACCATCGCTAGAAACTTGGGCGAAAATGGCTCCAAAAATCGGCTTCGCAATGGCGTTTATCTCCGTTTTATTCGGTGAAATTTCTACAATCTCTATACCAAGTGGTGCCGCTCGAGTGGCAATAACCGCCTTAATTTGAGTGTGTAAACCTTTATCGACAAGAAAAATCGAATCATCACTCCCCTGCCATACTCGTCTTGCAAGAGTCATAGATTCCGCAGCAGCGGTTGCTTCATCAAGCATTGAAGCATTCGCAACATCTAATCCAGTTAGATCTGTAATAACTGTTTGAAACGCGAATATTGCTTCTAATCTTCCCTGACTAATCTCCGGCTGATAAGGCGTATAAGCGGTGTACCAGGCAGCGTTCTCTAAAACATTTCGCAAAATTACTGGTGGCGTAATTGTTCCGTAATAACCCAGTCCAATTAATGATTTAACAACTCTATTTTCTGAGGCTAACTCGCGCAATTCTGCTAGCGCATCAACTTCGGATATTGCTTCTGGAAGAACGCTAGAGATTTTCTGGGTCAAAGCAATATTTGCCGGAACCACCTTTGAAATAAATCCTTCCAATTCCTTCTCAGATAGTTCATCCAACATAAATTGGACTTGTTTTGCATCTGGTCCGATATGGCGATCTGAAAAGTTTGAACGGACCGAACTCATCAATGCACTCCCCCTAGAATTAGTGAAACCTAAGCTTCAACTCCAGCTTCAATTCCTTGGGGAAGGAAAAAATTAGGCCAGCTTAAGATTTCTTCGATTTGAAAGTTCGTCAGTGGCTGATTCTAAACCAGAACCCCCGATTACGCTCGCTCCAGTTGTAGCGTTCTCCCCCTGCAGAGTTGCAAGAGAACCCTCAACCTCGCTCCAAACTTTACCAATTGCAATGCCGAAAACCCCCTGACCACCTTGCAGTAAGTCAACAATTTCATCCGCGCTGGCACATTCGTAAATTGTTGCCCCATCGCTCATAAGTGTCATCCGCTCTAAATCGCTAATTCCTCGTGATCGCAAATGTTCTACGGCAGAACGAATATTCTGAAGTGAGACCCCGGTATCCAATAAGCGCTTTACAATTTTCAAAACTAAAATATCTCGGAAGCCATACAGTCTCTGCGAACCAGATCCGCTCGCACCTTGAACACTTGGTTCAACTAAACCTGTTCTCGCCCAATAATCTAATTGGCGATAGGTAATTCCGGCTGCAGTACATGCAGTTGCGCCACGGTAACCAATTTCAGGTGCCGAAGGGTCACTCACTAGAGACATTTCGAACTCACTTCTATGGGGGAATATCCTTTTCGGCTTTAAGAGAAGGTTAGTTCGCAAGCCGCCTCGGAGCAATAACCGACACGCTAAACCTTGAATCTTTCCTTGAGGGTTAGGCTAAGAAGTCCTCCGGGTTTATCTGGTCCAGGAACTCCCGAAAGGCCTCAACCTCATCATCTGATTGGTCCGGAATTTCGATCCCAGCATCTTCAAAGAGCTTCTCTGAGGCCAGAATTGAGGCCCCGCTCCGAAGAGCCAGAGCAATAGCATCACTAGGTCTAGCCGAAACTTCAATCCCGGCATCGAAGATGATCTTCGAATAGAAGACGCCATCGAGCAATTCGGTGAGCTGAACCGAGTCAACTCGCGAACTTAGATTTTCGATAATTGTTTTCATCAGATCATGAGTTAAAGGTCGTGGTGGTACTAAACCTTGCTGAGCGAAAGCAATCGCGGTGGCTTCCGTTGCGCCTACCCAAATTGGTAGATATCGGGCGCCGTCAACTTCTTTGAGTAGAACTATCGGTTGATTAGATGGCATCTCAACTCGGACACCGACAACTTCGACCAGATGATATTTCATAAACGAGCGAGACTATTTGGTTCGATGTAATCCGGATGCAACCAATGCAGCATGCAAACGTATCGAAAGAGAGGCCAGTTCGCGTTGAACTTCTTCTGCTCGGGCCTGGGCATCTGAACCCTTCTGGCGGAGCAATGGCGTAATCACTTGCTCAACTAAACCAACCTCGCGATCTGCGGCAGTTTTGAAACTACGAAGATGGCGGGCTTCAATTCCAAATGACGCTAATTCAGCAACAGCTCTCGAAACCGCAAGTGCATCCGCATCAAAGTAGCGACCCTTCATTTCCACCAGACCGAATGATTCAATCTGCGTCAATTGCGCTTCAAGCAATCCTGAAGATTGTAAAAGCTCTTCCCGCGATAACCGCAGTTGACTGTCATGAACAAAGTTTGATGGCGCAAATTCGCCATCGATTGTCGCCAGGCGAGGTGCTGCCGGAGATCCCGGTTTTTCTGATGGGGTAAGCCCACGATCTAAAGCATCCAAATTCTCTTTGATAACTCGCAGCGGTAGATACTGATCGCGTTGGGCGGCTAAAACATAACGCAATCTCTCAAGATCAACACTTGTAAATTTGCGATAACCAGAAGGCGTCCGCTGCGGGTCAATTAGCCCTTCAGATTCAAGGAAGCGAATTTTAGATATCGTAATATCCGAAAATTCACCACGAAGCTTGCTTAAAACTTCACCGATGCTTAAATAGGCACGCGCTGGAACGCTCATGTACTCCCCTTATTGAATTTCGTTAGTTCTCTGACCCGATACCGGGCTGAAGAAAGTTAATCGATACTTGCCTACTTGGACTTCATCACCGTGGTTAAGGGAAGTTTTAACCTTGGAGATTGCATTTACATACGTGCCATTCAAACTCTTCAAATCTTCAATCTCGAAGGTTGTAGATGATCCACTCCGTGTTCGAAGAACTTGGCAATGTTTTCTAGAAACTGTTACATCATCTAGAAAAATTTCACTCGACGATTCTCTACCAATCGTTACGCAATCACTGTTCAGTAGAAACCTCGCACCTTTTCCGGGCCCGGCTAGAGAAATAAACATTGCGCAATCTCTGGTTAGATCCTTCAAAATATTGAACTCCTCTGAGCTCAGTGCATCAAGAAGAGAATTGTCGGATGGCGAATCTGACACTGACCGCAAAGACGAGATATGAAGAGTGCTTGTGAGATCAATATCTTTCGAATTCGATATAGCACCCGGAATTTCTGGGATATCTGATGGTGTTGTAACCACTCTTAGACCCCCAATAATCTATACAGTTCAAACCGTTAGGTTCAACTATAGGCTGACACTATTCATTCAAAGCGAAGGGGTCAAGCGGTAATTCCCCTATATTGCTCAGGAGTCATCAATGTTGGAGCCGATCCTTCAATCTCTATTTCTGCAATCCAACCTTCTCCATATGGATCTGCGTTGATGGATTCGGGCGCGGAATCTAACTCCCCGTTAACCGCCACAATCTTTCCCGTTAGCGGTGAATAGATTTCTGAAACGCTCTTAGTCGACTCGATCTCTCCGCACACAGCTCCAGCAGTTACCGCACTATCCAATTTTGGAAGTTGGATATAGACAATGTCACCAAGCGCACCTTGTGCGAAATCTGTGATCCCAATTCGGTAGGTATTTGTATTTACACCCGCAGCAACCCATTCGTGCTCACTTGTGTATTGCAAATTATCCGGAACTGACGACATCATCTCCCCTAACGTTAAAACCTAAGCCGTGCATTAAGTTATTTAGAATTCTTTAGCGCAATATATGTGTACTGCAGCGCGGTGACCAAATATAGACCGACACCCCAAATAGCGAAAGTCCAACCAATAATCGAAAAAATTTGGCCGGCCCCAGAGCCCCCCGCAAGCAGAAGGAATGGAAAGGCATAAAGCAGATTAAATGTTGCTGCTTTGCCGAGAAAGGTAACCTCGAACACGCCACTACCGTTGCGCCTCTTTATGAGAAGAGCCAGTGCAACCCAAATATCTCGACCTACTAGAATAAGCAACAACCAGAGTGGAACTACCCCATTTATAACCAAGGCGATAACAGTTGCAGCGATATACGCCCTATCAATCGTTGGATCTAACATCGCCCCAAGTTTTGATTCTTGATGCAACGCTCGCGCTACTTTGCCATCAAAATAATCTGAAATCGCGCCGACTACTAGAACTATTAAAGATAGAGCAACGTTGTTAAGACTGAGGTAACACCAGAGAAAAAGCGGAATTCCTAAGGCCCGAACTCCCGTGATTGCATTCGGGATTGTCATGATTTCATTTCGTGCAAACAAGATTAGTCCCGCTCTTTGACCTTGACGACAACTTCTACTGGCGTTCCTGGGAAACCAAATTCCTCACGCAGCCTACGTTCGATAAAGCGCCGATAGGCAGTTTCAACAAACTCACTCGCGAAAACTACAAATTTTGGCGGGCAAATAGCTGCCTGAGTTGCGAACCGAATCTTTGGTTGCTTGCCACTGCGCACCGGGGGCGGAGTCGCCGCAATTAGAGCCCCAAGGAATGAGTTCAACTTGCTGGTTGGAACCCGCTTCTCCCAACTAGAAATTGCGGTTCTAAGAGCAGGTGCCAGACGATCACGATGCCAACCCGTTTTCGCTGAAACGTTAACTCGTTGTGCCCAAGGGAAACGTTCGAGATTTCGCTCTAACTCCTTATCCAATTGGAGCTGTCGTTCTTCGTCAACCAAATCCCATTTATTCATAACAATTACCAGGCCACGACCAGCTTCTTCCACCATGCTAACAATTCGTAAATCTTGTTCAGTTAAGGGAACCGAGGCATCAAGTACAACTACTGCTACTTCGGCTCGCTCCAACGCTGTGGCAGTTCGAAGCGAGGCGTAATAATCAGTTCCACTATCTTGGCGTGCACGTTTGCGAATTCCAGCTGTGTCGATAAAACGCCAAGTAGATCCGCCAATTTCAATAAGCTCATCTACCGGATCTCGAGTCGTACCAGCCACATCGTCAACGATTACCCGCGATTCACCAGCAAGAATATTCAACAAACTAGATTTTCCAACGTTGGGACGGCCGACTAGAGCGATTCTGCGAAAACCATCATCTGCTTTCTCGGAGCCAATCTCTGGCAACTCTTTAACAAGATAATCTAATAAATCACCACTGCCACGTCCGTGTAGTGCAGAAACAAATCGTGGCTCACCAAAACCTAAATTCCAGAGCGCATGAGCATCTGCCTCTTCAGTTGGTCCATCCACTTTATTTGCCGCCACAATAACTTTCTTCTTAGATTTGCGAAGCAAACTTACGAGTGATTCATCTTCATCTAGCGCGCCTACTTGTGAATCGATTACGAAAAGTACAATATCCGATTCTGCAATCGCCGCTTCTGAACCAGCAGTTATTTTCTCGGAAATACCTTCGGGTGCAACTTCCCAGCCACCTGTATCTATCAAAATAAATCTACGACCATTCCATTCGGCTTCATACTTAACACGATCGCGGGTTACGCCAGGAGTATCTTCAACGATTGCTTCACGGCGTCCAATAATGCGATTAACCAGCGTGGATTTGCCGACATTTGGTCTGCCTATGACTGCAACTTTTGGTAGACCCAAAAGATTTTTACGGGTCAACCACTCCCAAATAACTTCTACAACTTCTTTCAAATCCAGTTCAGTGGAATCCAGCTCTAGGGCATCTTCCGCTGGTCGAAGCGGTGAAATCTTCCTTGTTGAATCAATAAGATCTCGGTTACTCAAAGACGCTGCAACGTCAATAGGTTTATCGACGCCTATCTCTTCAGCTTCACGACGCATTGTTCGAGCTTGCAGATCCGCGTATAGAAACACCTTTAGGTCAGCATCCGGAACGACTACCGTGCCAATATCTCTGCCCTCGACAACGATTCCGGTTTCACAATTATTAATTATCGTTTGCTGCATATCAACTAAGAATGCTCTCAGTTCTTGGATTTGGCTGATTTGACTGACGCTGTCAGTGATTCGCGCGCCACGAATCTCATCCGTAACATCGACGTCACCACAAAATATTTTAGGATCCTTCGGGTTTGATGAGACCCGAATCGGTTGGTTCTTTATCGCGGAAATAATCTCCCAGCCTTCAGAGACGTTCTCCTTTAGCGCAATCCAAGTTGCGGCTCGATATAGCGCACCAGTATCCAAGTAATTCCAATTTGCACGGATTGCTACTGATTTAGCAGTACTTGATTTACCCGATCCACTTGGACCGTCAATTGCTACAACTATTCCGGCCATAGGTGAACCTTACTGCCTTAATTACTAGCGCTTTCTAGTGCTTTCTAGTGCTTACTAGTGCTTTCTAGTGCTTACTAGTGCTTACTAGTGCTTTCTAGGTGCGTGAGCCAACCAACCCTTTGAAACTAAGTGTTTTTGCAACTTAATGGCATCACTCTCTGAAAGTGCCAACGTGATTAGTCCTACAGCTTGACCAGGACTATGTTCCATTGTTAAATCTTCAACGTTTACATCAATAGCTGCGCACTCATTGAAAATTCGTGCCAGTCCTCCAGGTTTATCATCTATAACAATTGGAACAAATGTGTAGTCTCGTTTCGCTAATCCATGCTTGCCGGGTATTCGGTTACGCCCCTCCCTGCCTTCCGATAGAAAAGTTCTAATGGCTTGGTTCTCCCCCAACTCAAGAGCTCGACTCAACTTGGAAAGTCGATTTATGACTAGAGCGAGTTTCGGTAGAATCTCCTCCGCATTCCCAGCCAATAGAGCGACCCAGAGATCTGGATCCGAATCTGCCAGGCGCGACACATCACGCAGACCTTGGCCAGCTAGATTCAAATGTGAGGCGGTCTCATTCTCCAAGGAACCACCTAGGGCCGAACTAAGAATTTGCGGCAGGTGAGATATCGCAGCGATTACAGAATCATGCGTTTTAGGATCCAACTTATAAATAGCCGCGCCCATCAATTCGCCCAACTCCTCGGCAAATTCAAGTGTTCGCTGATTTGAATTGTGGGTCTGAGAAATTATCCAAGCTCGAGATTCGAAGAGGTCAGCCCTTGCGCTCTCCGGTCCAGAGACTTCTCTGCCGGCCATGGGGTGAACCGAAACAAAGTATTCAGAGAGCGCTGATATACCTTCAACTTGATTAACAAGTTTAGACTTTATACCGCTTACATCTATAAATGTAGAGTTCGGATTCCTTGAAAATTCCTCTTTGATAACCTCAAGAACCACATTTGGGGGCGTGGCAACAATAATAAGTTCTGGATCTAATGAGTTCTTGACTTCGACGCTAGAACCCACCAAATCCTGAGCCAACAGAAGGTTTTTCTCGCTTGAATCCGAGAGAAAGACGGGAATCCTTAACTCCTTCAAGCGCAGCGCCATTGATGTACCAATCAACCCGCAACCAACGATTTTGACTGCCCCTTTTATAGCCAAACTATTCGCCGTTCTTGAGGTCTGCATCTTCGGCCAAATCCGGCCTTATAATCTCGGCTCCTCGTAAATACTTATGGACTACTTCGCCCCTCGGCAGCTTAGATTCCGCATGAATCAAAATCCTTATAGTTCTGGGCAGCGAAGCTGTCACATCAATCTCTTGGGCACAAATAAGCGGAACATCCCTAATTCCATACATTCGGACCCCCACGGCCGGGAATTCACATTTAAGGTCTGGGGTAGCTGTGAAGAGAATTGAAATTAGATCCTCGTTCGCTATTTCATTGCCATGCAAAATCTCTTCCAAAAGTTCAACCACGGCCCCCCGCATCTCTAGCTTGTCATCCGCTAGCAGCTGGGTAGCACCTCTGAAGGCCCTTACTGATTTCATCCGGCAATGCTACCTCTACCGGTCGAAATTGCGTTTACCCTCAAACCGTTTAATTTGTTTATTTTTTTATCGATAACTATTTATTTGCTAATGTCGATAAACTTCTGACTATTAACTCTGAGTTGCAAAAATATCAATTTATAGATAATTAGATCAAATTGGCTACTCATTAATATACTTTTGTCGATATTACAAATTGACGTATTATAGATAAAACTATATATTGCTAAAAATGAATTAAATTTATTGATTTAACTTTAAAGCTTTAAATAGGTAATCAAGTTCAACTGTGTTAAGTACGCGCCACCGGCCTTCTTTCGTGTCCCCCATTGAAATCGGACCGAAATCAGTTCTAATCAATCTGAGAACCTCAATCTCTAGGAATTCAAACATGCGGCGGATAATGTGAAAACGTCCTTCATGGATAGAAACCTCAACCCACCTATGCTTCTGATTAATCTCTCTAACTACCTTCACTTCTAGAGCTCTGGCCATTCCATCCTCCAGAATCACGCCTCCGAGCAACTGCTCGATATTCTCTTTCGTGAAAGGTCCTTCAATCTCCAAAAGGTACTTTTTGATCATGCCATAACTGGGGTGAGTGGCTCGGTGTGTAAGAGCGCCATCGTTAGTCAGAAGAATCAACCCTTCGCTCTCCCGGTCTAGTCGACCCACGTGAAAGAGACGCTCATTCCGGGTTTTAAAATAATCCCCTAAATTGGGGCGCCCCTCGGGGTCGGACATAGTGGAAATAACACCTCTTGGTTTATAAAATGCTAAATAAGACTTAGTCTTATTTTGCTTTATTGCTCCACCGTCAACCTCAACTTTAGAGATTTCTGGGTCAAATTTGCTTCCTAGCTCAAATATTTGAATTCCATCGACGCTCACTCTGCCATCCAAGATCAATTGCTCACTTGCGCGCCTGCTGGCTACTCCGGCATCAGCCAGGATTTTTTGGAGACGAATTAACCCCATTTTCGAACCTCTTTTCAACTGCTTCAACAGCGTGGAATAGGTGGATTGTTCTCAGATTACGCCAAAAAGCCTTTGCATACCAATTGCGAAGTTTTTGGGATCAGTCGGTAAGAGTAGAAAGAACCTCATCCAACGCATCTACATCAGGCAGGAAAGGAGCCAGAGCTGGCAAATCTCCCACCTGATTCAAACCCAATTTTTCCAAGAAGAACGAGGTAGTTGAATAAAGAATTGCCCCGGTTTCGTGTTCAATTCCAGCTTCTTCAACCAATCCTCTGGTTACCAAAGTTTTCATGACCGCTTCCACATTTACGCCTCGGATGGCTGACACGCGGGCCCTTGAAACTGGTTGGCGATAGGCAATTACGGCGAGGGTTTCTAACGCAGCCTGAGTTAGACGCGATTGTTGTCCATCGAGAACAAATTTCTCAACTACCGGCGCAAGATCTGGATGACTATAGAAGCGCCATCCCCCAGAAACCTGACGTAGCTCAAAACCACGTCCCGAACTCTCATACTCGGCCGCGAGTCCAAGAAGTGATTCCAGGACTAAGTCAGTTGGAGTTTCCGTGATCTGGGCCAGAATCAACTCAGAAACTGGCTCATCTACGACCATTAGTATCGCTTCTATAGACCTATTAAGCTGAGAATTAGACATCTAGACCTCCATTTGTATCATCTTCAGATTGAACTTGTGGAATATCGAACTCGTCACTGACCTCGATTTCACCTACAGCGCTTCCTGTCCAGGTAATAGCTATTTCTCCCAGCGCAATGACTTGTTCGAAGCGAACCACTCCCTCGCGATATAGCTCCAATAGCGCAAGAAAGCGCGCTACAACAACCATTGTCGAACTCGCATCGCTAATCAAGTGGCGAAAGGTGCTTTTTCCGGTCCTACGAAGTTCATCCACTAACCACAACGCTTCTTCAGCCACGCTCACTAAAGGTCTGTGAATGTGGTCGATCCCTACAGTGAGGATAACTTTTGGCGAGAGAATTCTTTGGGCTATCGCTGCAAAACGCTCAGGACCGACACCGATTAGAACTTCAGGCAATAGCGTTGAAAAATGGGCTTCGAGGGCGACTACTCGCGCAAAGCTCCTCTCTTCACGTGCAAGGCGCTCGCTGAAAATGGTGGCTATGGCTTTAAAGGCACGATACTGGAGGAGTCGAGCAAAGAGCAGATCACGAGCCTCTAGAAGAGCTAAATCACCCTCATCCTCTACTTCGCCAGAAGGAAGAAGTCTCGCAGCCTTCAGATCCAGCAACGTGGCTGCGACAACCAAGAATTCCGTGGTCTGATCGAGATCCCAGCCCTCTTCCGAACCCTCTAGAGCGCGTATGTAAGCAATAAAATCATCAGTGACGACCCCAAGTGCTACTTCAGTTACATCCATCTTGTGCCGTGAAATAAGTTGGAGAAGTAGGTCGAACGGTCCTTCAAAGTTCGTGAGAGATACGGAGAAGCCCGGGGCTGACCCTTTCGTTTCAGAAACTTCGATTTGAGCGTCATTCATTGCCCAAACTTAATGCACTTACGCTTGCACACCCAATCGCACCGCCGTAGAGTCCGCCAATGGCAAAAAGCAATTCGAAGGTTTCTCGCTTAGGAACTAAATCGACAAAAGGCGATGAAGAATTTTCAGCCACTTCTAGCGTTTTAGGGAAAAAACTGGTGGAATTCCCACAAGTTAAGTCGCCTCCTAGCGCTGGGCCTGCTCGCGTAATTTCAGTTGTAAATCAGAAAGGCGGCGTAGGTAAAACTACGACAACCATTAATTTGGGGGCTGCTCTCGCTGAATTAGGTCGCAGAGTTTTATTAATCGATTTTGATTCACAAGCAAGCATGACAACAGGGTTGGGTATCAAGCCCCTACAAATTAAGGAACAATACGGTTCGATTTGGCATTTACTAAATGATTCACACGCAAAAATTTCGGAATTTATTTTAAAATCTAATGTACCTGGTCTAGATTTCATCCGCGGCCATAAAGACTTAGCAGCTGCAGATGCTGCGTTTGTTTCGGAATTAGCAAAAGAGCATAAGTTGCGTAAATTATTGGAACCAATAATCAATGAGTACGATGACATTTTAATTGATTGTTCTCCTTCACTTGGAACACTGACAATTAATGCTCTAACAGCATCAAACGGAGTTCTTATTCCTATGGAGTGTGAGTATTTTGCAGTCCTGGGATTAGGCTTGGTACGTGAAACGATTGACAAGGTGCGCAGTAACACGAATCCACACCTGCAAATCGATGGAATTCTCGCAACTATGTTTGAACGCAAGACTGCACATTCCCGTGAAGTTCTAGAGCTAATTTATAAGGAATTTCCGGAAGATCTTCTCGACACAATTATTGCCAGAACAGTCCGATTTTCAGAGTCAACTGTTAAAGGTGAACCAATAACGACCTATGCAAGTAGTTCTACTGGGGCGGTCTCGTATCGAAGATTAGCCCGAGAATTAATTTATCGAGGAGGAGCAAAATGAGTCGAAGAGTAACCCTTCCAGGCGCTGATGAACTTTTTCGTCAAACCACAACCTTAAGCGCTGTTCCCTCACAAGTGCCGACACCGATCGAAGACGTTCCTACGGCGCCGATCACGAATAAGAAATCCGTAAGAACTACACCACGTCGTAGAGTTAATTCCTTTGACAAATCACCAAGTGGCCGCGAACGTCATGATGAAAAGATTACAGTTTATCTATCCCCCGAAGAACTTTACGATCTTGAACAGGCAAGGCTAGCGTTGCGTGGAGATTTAGGTTTAGCGGTAGATCGCGGCAGAATTGTTCGCGAATCACTGGCAATCATCATTGCCGATTTAGAAACAAAAGGCGATCAAAGTATTATCGCGAGACGTTTACGCGGAAAATAATCACACACGATCACTTTGCGCGTGGATGCGCGCTTGCATAACTTTCTCGCAATTTATCAATGGTAATTAAAGTATAGATCTGGGTTGTAGTTACTGAAGAGTGCCCAAGCAATTCCTGCACCACTCGAATATCCGCGCCACCATCAAGCAAATGAGTTGCAAATGAATGGCGCAAAGAATGCGGCGTGACATGTGTCGCTAGGTTTCCACGTTCTGCTGCTACTGCAATGATTTCCCAAGCGCTCTGTCTACTAAGCCCATTGCCTCTTGAGTTAAGAAATACTCTTTGATTCGTCTTCGCTTTCGCAAGCGCTGGACGTCCGCGTGTCAAATAAATTTCCAGACTACTGCGTGCAAAATTGCCTATCGGTACAATCCGCTCTTTAGAACCTTTACCTACTAATTTCACAGTAAAGGTTTCATCTAATTCAGCAATATCTGCAAGCTCTAAATTGATAATTTCACTAACTCGTCCCCCAGTTGCATACAAAATCTCTATCAGGGCGCAATTACGCAAAGCGAATTCATCTTCTCCCAGCTTCGCAGATTCGATTAAGGTCACAATTTCGGCAATCTTCAGAGCCTTTGGCAACCGCTTTGGGATTGGTGGCGGAGCGAAATTCTTAATAGGATTTGCGATTCTTTTTTCTATTGCGATGAATTTGAAGAGATTGCGAACACAGACAATACTTCTAGAAATAGAACTTTCAGACCCGCGAGGTTTCGTACTATTCGCTCCCCTTAGCCAGCCAAGAAAATCTTCCATTAGCGCCGGACTAACATCTTCCATTGCTTTGCCAGCGCTAGCCATAAATTCTGAGAATCCAGCTAGATCTAACCGATATGCGGCGATTGTATTTTTCGACAATCCTTTTTCAATCGCGGCAAAACTTAAATAATCCGCTATTGCGGAGGCTAAATCTGCGTCACTTCCCATGTTTTTTAATCGCAGCAGCAATTAAACCAATGAAGAGCGGATGTGCCTTTGTAGGTCTTGATAAGAACTCTGGGTGTGCTTGAGTGCCAACGTAATATGGATGAATTTTTGCTGGGAGTTCTACAAACTCGACTAAGTGACCATCAGGAGATAAACCAGAGAAAACCAATCCAGTCTTACTAATCTCTTCGCGATACTTATTGTTTACTTCATATCTATGACGGTGACGTTCTTGAATTTCAGTTGCTGAATAAAGCCCGGCAACCACAGAACCACTTGCTAGCACCGCAGGAAATAGCCCTAGGCGCATCGTTCCACCCATATCCCCATTACCGGCAACGATATCCTCTTGATTTTGCATCGTTGAAATAACTGGATTTTTTGTCTCTGGGTCAAACTCTGCAGAATTGGCACCCGCGATACCGCCAAGGTTTCGAGCCGCTTCTATAACCATACATTGCAGACCTAGACATAAACCTAAGGTTGGAATCTTCTTCTCTCGAGCAAACCTTAAAGCTCCGAGCTTTCCCTCAATTCCACGAACGCCAAAACCTCCTGGAACACAAATTGCATCTACATCTCCAAGTGCTCTCGATGCGCCATCGGGCGTTTCACAATCATCACTTGCCACCCACTTGATATTAACTTTCGCATTATTTGCAAAACCACCAGCCCGGAGCGCTTCTGTTACTGAAAGATATGCATCTGGTAGATCAACATATTTGCCAACAAGAGCGACCGATACTTGATGTGCAGGATGATGAACTTTCCGTAATAAATCGTCCCATTCAC
>Ga0163199_1000621_pt1 | contig 22259 bp, 27 predicted proteins | sample PL_2010_150m_FD_113537 | JGI IMG/M metagenome (GOLD analysis project Ga0163199, IMG submission 113537) | Freshwater microbial communities from Powell Lake, British Columbia, Canada to study Microbial Dark Matter (Phase II) - PL_2010_150m | ecosystem: Environmental > Aquatic > Freshwater > Lake ...
GGCGGTATGCTATGCGCACCGACTCAATCTGTCGAACCGCCGGATACGTGACCCGTACGTCCGGTGGTGTGGGAGGGGGGAGCCGTGAGGCTTCTCCCTATCCCGATTGGGCGACAAATACATGAAGATCACCATTCTTGGCCGCATCACCCAGAAGCCTGATGGCGGTTGGCAAGCACCGTCCATGATGTTCGGCTCAATTGACCTTGACGAGAGTTATGATCCAAGTGACGCTGAGCCAACTCGACTATACGGCGAACACTACTTTCCCCCAGATGGAAATTGGGCCTATCGCGGAATGGCGATCCTGGTTAAGGGCGGGAGCGAATTTTCACTCGAAGAAATTAAACTCAAGATAAAGCATGCTGTATTGCGTCACGACAAAGGCTTTGACCGGATGCGCCAAGAAATAGAGGCATTCGAAAACCTTGAACACACAGATGTCGCACGCCGTGAGCGTATTCCGCACTCGGTCCGCCTCTTTGTATGGCAACGCGATCAAGGCAAATGCGTGAAATGCGGAAATTCCGAGAAGCTGGAGTTTGATCACGTTATTCCGGTCGTGAAGGGCGGCAGCAACACCGAGCGCAATATTCAGTTACTTTGCGAACAATGCAACCGGTCGAAAGGTGCAAGCATTTGAAACGCAAGTTGTCCAAGTCGTCGTTTCGGCGACCTCTGTGCTGTGCAGCCGCGCCGCATCCCTGAGAGTCAACCTTGGGCGTCAACGCAACCATGAACTCCGACGAAGCATCGATACGGCATTACCTGAAATCTCGCTTCGAGACAACATTCGAAGAACGGGTACAGCGGGCAATCGATGTCCGTCCTCAGGCCATTGTTCCCCACCACCACTTTACTTGGGCATCGATGGAATGCATCTATCTCTACAGAGACGGTTACTTCATAGCAACTGCGATGGCAACGCAAGCGCTGAATGAGGGACTCATTAGATTCATAGCTGAGCGAAACGGGATTCCTCCGAACCAAGACCTATGCGATCTTGCTGCCCTGTTCTTAACTCAGAATATTGTTTCTGCCGCTTGCGCGGATGCTATGCGTCGCCTTCTAAGTAGTTTCCGGAACGACTTTCATCATCTCAATCCTTCAATTTCAAAGGTGCCGGTCCAAGACATTGCAAGACGAAACATTGAGGATATCTCAGCCATCGAAAAAGAAGTATTCGAGCACTCATATGAGAATGGGAAGATCAATCCAAAGCAAGGGAAATACTGGGATGTCACACCCCAAGGAACCATACTGGTTTCATTGCGGCCAGGATGACATTACGCCCAATCCGGCAGTCAACACGGACGCTACGCGATAAAGCCGCGCAGCGCCGGTTACTTCTACGTTGGGCACCCAACGCGGACGTGTTCTGGCATTGACTAATGTTCGCATTATTGCTAACCTTCATACATGGCGTTTTCTGTTGAGTATTTCCATGCCCGGGTGCTGGCCGAGATCGAGTCTTGGCCTGTTGACGTTCTCGCTGACTATGCGCGAATTGTCGAGTTGCTCGTCGAGCATGGTCCCAACCTGAAACTGCCTTACTCGCGAGCTTTCGGTGATGGTTTGTTTGAGTTACGGCCTCGCGGCTGGTCGGGTATTGGTCGGGCGTTCTACTGCTTCCTTGTCGGGAAGCGCGTGTTGGTGCTCCATGCCTTTATCAAGAAATCTCAGCAAACGCCCGACCACGAAATCAAGCTCGCCCGAAAACGATTGAAGGAGATTCACAATGACTGATCTGAAATTCAAACCTGTGCGTCATGACCACAAGGAGTTCCTGGGAAAGGCATCCAAGCGCCGTGGTTTTGACGAAGCATATGAAGCCCTTGAAGTCGAATATGCGCTCGCTCACGAGATGCTGGCCGCTCGCGCTCGCGCCGGCCTTACTCAAGAGGCGGTTGCTGGCCGCATGGGTACTACCAAGAGTGCAATCTCCCGCCTGGAGTCGGCCGGAAGACATGCCCCTTCAATGGCATCGCTAAGAAAATATGCGGCCGCTGTCGGCTGCACGCTCAAGATCGAGCTCGTCCCCGCTAGCTCCAAGCGGCGAAAGGGTGCCCAACCCGGCAGTCAACCGGACGCTGCGCGATAAAGCCGCGCAGCGCCGGTTACTTTTACGTTGGGCGGCATAGAATTTCGAGGACCCATCGATGCCTAAATTTTCCGTCGGCGACAAAGTGGTAAGTTACGATGATTACGGCAACGGGCCAGTCCTCTTGCTGCTCCACGGTTCTCCCGGCAACGCCAAAGCATGGCTACGCGTTGGTGAACGTCTTTCCGATCGATATCGCATCATCGCCCCTGACCTGCCGGGTTATGGTGCAACAACCCCGCAGAGCTCAGGCGCAGTACCTGACACGATTTACGCAGCAGAGCTGATTGAAGCACTCGTCGCCTCGATTGGACCACCCACTGTATTGGCTGGTCATTCATATGGCGGGGTTGTCGCCTTAGCTGTGGCTCTTCGGCAACGTTTCCCAATCGGCGGCCTGGTCTTGTTTGAGCCTGTCGCGTTGCGCATCCTTTCTGTCGCGGGCGAAGTGGAGGCATACGAAAGTGCAAAGGCCGTCTTTGACGACTATCTATCGTGTTTCGAAAGTGGCGACCACCACGCAATACGGAAGATCATCGACTTCTGGTATCGCCCCGGAGTGTTTGATCAGATGCCCGATACCGTGAGGGCGTACCTCTTGAAGGAAACCGCTGCAAATACTCGAGACGTCCGCGCCACGTTTCGCGAGGAATACTCTTTAAGCTCGTTCCGAAACCTGGCCATTCCGGTTTTGACGGTCTGCGGATCTCGCAGCCCAGCTGTTACTCAGAAGATCGCAAAGGCCATAGCCGCGAGTACTCCGAGGGGTTCGTTCGTTGGTCTGGAGAAGGCAGATCATGGCCTTACTACGACACATGTTGAGGCGGTGGCAGAGGCCATTGCCAATGTCGCGGCAAATGCCGTCCAACCACCGCTTGCAGTGGACGCGCCGCAAGCGGCGCGCCCCTGAAGCGAACGTTGGGGTTTGCCATATCTCTGTATGGCGTTTTGTATGGTCTAGTGATATCCTTTGTCCATGGCAAAAACTCGCTTTGATTGGGATCCGGACAAAGATGCCGAGAACCAGCGGAAGCACGGGGTTTCGTTCTCCCTTGCCCAATACGCCTTTGCTGATCAACAGCGCGTTATTGCCAAGGACATCACTCACAGCCGGACCGAAGAACGGTTTTACTGTTTCGGCGAAGTTGATGGTGGTGTTCTCACGGTGCGGTTCACTTATCGCGCCTCCGTTATTCGAATCATCGGCGCCGGCTATTGGCGCAAAGGAAAGGCCCTCTATGAGCGCGAAAATCAAATACACCGATGAACCCCTTGGCAAGGCACAGGTGGTTCCCGACTTTCTACCCTCGCCAGCCGAATTGGCATTTCGTGAAGAAGGTGTGAAGGTAACCTTGGCTCTGAGCAAGAAGAGCATCGAGTTCTTTAAGTCCGAGGCCACCAAACATAACACTCAGTACCAACGAATGATTCGCCGGCTTCTCGACGCCTATGTTGATACCCAGGCCCCAACCCGGCGGTCAACACGGACGCTACGCGATAAAGCTGCGTAGCGCCGGTTACCTTGAACGTTGAGGTTGTAGAAAAACCCTTTTTTGCAGGAAAGTACGATGCAAAAAAGAGCGGCATGGTCCGCGCATTTTTTCGAGTTACAGATTTCGTCGCCGCTTGGGTCGGTGCTCCCGAAGTCCCCGCAGAAATTCCGCTGTGGGGTCTCTACCTGTCACCACTCCCTACTGCGCATACCCATGATGCGCCAGCTTCTCGATGTTATGCACCAGGCAGAAGAGCTTCCATTGGCCGTCGACCTTCTTCTGTCCGCGCAACGTGAAGCGGTTGAGCCGCTTGTCCCGCCGGGGGACTTCCTTCGGTCGTTGTGTCGGAGGTTGCCAAACACCGGCTCCACCGTGGCGAACCTTCGGCCGTACAGTGCCCGTCCGCGCTCAGAATCAATCGCCCGCTTCATTCGATCCGTGTAGCTCTCGGCGGTGGCGTCGGCTTTGCCGCGAAAAAAACATACCTGCCGGGTCTTGGTCTTCTCCGGTGTCCTTAAACATCGGTCGCGCTGGTTGCACGGCACGCAGTCCCGCTGCGCGCCCTGGATCTTCACGGCCACATAACCGTTGTGAATGCAGTTCGCTCCATTCTGGTAGAGCATCTTGCCGGCAGGACAAACACAGGTGCCGGCGGTCGGGTCGTAGGCGAAGTCCTCCGGTCGGTAGTGCTTGGCTTTCTTTGACGGCTTGGTCTTGTCGTACAGCGGATCGGGAAGGTTCCGGGCAAAAGTTGCCGTTCAAGATCCACCGCCAGAAACCGCGGGCTTGTGTCAATGTGCTTGTAGCGCGCCATCCTCCACTCCGAAAAACTCAACACACATTGGAGCCTTGATATTCCATATGGTTCACCGCAGAATGCGCTTATGAACAGAGTTTTTCTACAGCCTCGTTGGGTCTCTTTCTCGTCTCATGGAATAATGGCGCATGGAATTTGAAATCGATCCAGCAAAGGCCACCCAAAACCTCAAGAAGCACAAAGTCAGCTTCGAGGAAGCAGCCTCTGTGTTTGGTGATCCTATGGCGTACACATTCACCGATCCCGACCATTCAGTTGGTGAAGATCGTTGGCTTATGTTTGGTCGTTCGCACATGGAACGGGTTCTTGTCGTTATCTACACTCACCGGCGTGGGAAATATCGCATTATCAGTGCTCGCCGCGCAACTCGAAATGAAAGGAAGACATATGAAGAAAGGTGAGGAAATGCGCGCTGAATATAGACGCGAGGATCTTGGGAAAGGAGTGCGCGGGAAGCATTTCGGCGAGTTCAGGAAAGGCAGCAATCTAGTGCTGTTGACGCCCGAGCTGTCCAAGGTCTTCCCCACGAATGAGGCTGTCAACGCAGCCTTGAGTTCGTTGGTTAGTGTCGCTCGTTCTGTTACAGGCCTAACCCGTCGCTCAACACGGACGCGGGCGATAAAGCCGCCCGCGCCGGCTAGCTAGAACTACAAGGGCTTCCCCATTCAGCGCAAGTGTTTTGAGATTTAGTTTTTCATTTTCTGCTTTCCTGCTGGTTGATCATTTGCCTGCCTGGCGGTACGAGAAGATGGAGGACTGCGAAACTACAACCGGTCATCCCCCGAGGGGACTTCCTTCGGGGCGTGTTGGGCATTCGCCCGGACCCTGATGAAAGACGCGCGCCGGGGCCTCAATCGTTAGTCGGGAATGACTTCTTCCCCTAGAGCTAATCAGGCACGCCCGGCGCGGGTCCAACCCGCTTCACATCAACGCATGCAGTGCATCCCCCGAGGGGACTTCCTTCGGGGCGTCGGTGATTCCTGGCCGCCGCCCGGCGGCACGCTTATTCCTTTCAATATCCTTTTCTTGCTGACGCTTTTGTCGGAGGTTCAGGTAGCACTCGGGGTCAGACGGAAATCTTCGCCATACTTGAGGACTGCCCAGGCCATCCGTGCATTCTTGGCGGCAATGGCAACCACCGCACGCCAATAACCACGTCGTTCTTCCAGACTGCGTGCCCAGCGACTGAAGCGATCCTGTTTATCACCCAGGCCACTGAGCACGGCCCGCCCGCCCATGACCAGGAGGCTGCGCAGATAGCGGTCGCCGGCCTTGGTGATTCGTCCCAGGCGCGCCTTGCCACCGCTGCTGTATTGCCCTGGCGTCAGGCCGATCCAGGCCGCCACCTGACGGCCGTTGGCAAAGTCATGACCACCGCCGATGCTGGCCAGCAGCGCACTCGCGGTGATCGGGCCGATGCCGGGGAGTTGCATCAGGCGTTTGCTCCGCGCATCCTCGCGCTCGGCCTGGGCGATGGTCCGGTCATACTCGTCGATTCGCTCATTGAGCTGGTCAGCATGCGCCAGCAGATCACCGATATTTATGCCCCAGAGGGTACACCGATTGGCGTAACCCGGCAGGGCTTCGAGATGAACGCCGATCTCCCGACGCAGATTGGCGACCTTCTGCGGCAGCACAATGCCAAATTCAGAGATCAACTCGCGCAGACGATTGTAGGTCGCCGTGCGTTCTTCGACGAAGCCCTGTCGAGTCCGGTGCAGGCACAGGATGATCTGCTGATGTTCTTCCTTGATCGGCACGAAGCGCATCTTCGGACGGGTCACGGCTTCACAGATCGCCGCCGTGTCTGCAGCATCGTTCTTGCCGCGCTTCCCACTCATGCGGTAGGGCGTGACAAACTTGGGCGCCATCAATTTGACCGTGTGACCGTATTGTCGAAACAGCCGCGCCCAATGGTGCGCTCCGGAACAGGCCACCATGCCGATCAGGCATGGTGGCAGTTGGATCATCAACGCTGATAACTGGTCGCGTGCCACCTTCGGTTTGACCAGCACTGCCCTGCCGGTTTCATCGATACCGTGCACCGCAAATATGTTCTTGGCAAGATCAATCCCAACTGTAACAATGCTCATTGACTTCCCCTTTCGTGGTTTTGATGAGATGCGGAAACTCCATCATGGCACTCGATGCCGTACGCGGCTTCCGCCGCAGCCTCGGGACGGGGAAGTCCCTTTCATTCGTTGGGCCCCTTATCCGATTCGGAGCCACTTCACCGTTGACAATGTGTATCCTGGTGGATACACTCCAGTATGCTGGAAATTCTCAAAACTGAAACCTATGCCCAGTGGATCGACAACCTTCGTGATCTTCAGGCTCGTGCGCGCGTTCAAGTTCGGATCGAGCGCCTCGCGGCTGGTAATCCGGGCGACGTCAAGGCTGTAGGTGAAGGGGTTTCTGAAATGCGTATTGATTACGGCCCCGGCTATCGGGTGTACTTTACGAAACGCGGACGCCAGGTGGTGATCCTGCTGGCTGGTGGCGACAAAACCACTCAGTCCGCTGACATCAAAGTTGCATTGCGTCTTGCACGCAATCTCTAGGAGCACAAGATGACGAAGAAAACCACAACTACCCGTTACGACGTCGCTGAGCATTTGCGCACTCCGGAAGAAATGGCGGCTTATCTGGAAGCTTGCCTGGAAGCGGCAAATGGCGACGCGACATTTATCGCCAAAGCATTGGGCGACATCGCCCGCGCCAAAGGCATGACCCAAGTTGCGCGCGATGCCGGGCTCTCACGTGAGAGCCTTTACAAAGCGCTCTCTGGTGATCGCGCACCGAGCTTCGACACCATTCTGAAAGTTGTCGACGCACTAGGCTTGAAACTACATGCTGAAGCAGTTCACGTCTGATCAGATGCCCAACCCATCGGTCGAGCAGGACGCTTCGCCGCAAACCGGCTCGCGCCTCTCACCTTGACGTTGGGCCTCACCCCACTCTCGTGCACCGTGCGCACAGCGGGACCGTCGAAGTCGAACGTCATCCCAGCGGTGGTCATAACGGGCAGCCATTGACATACTGTATTCGACCGACTACACTTCACCCGTGTTCACGATCAAACGCACTGACGAATTCAATGCTTGGTTGCTGGGCCTAAAGGACAGCCTCACACACCGGCGCTTGCTGGCGCGGCTGCGCAAGGCGAGCGTGGGCAACCTGGGCGACGTGAAGCCGGTGGGCGCGGGTGTGTTTGAGATGCGCGAGCATTTTGGCCCGGCTGGCGCATGTACTACGTGCAGCGCGGCGCGGTGGTGATCGTGATGCTGGGCGGCGGCGGCAAATCCACGCAGCAGGCCGACATCGCCGCCGCGCAGGCTGTGGCCGTAACCATTGAGGAGTGAAGCATGAGCAAAAAGATCAAGGTCACCGACCTGCCCGACTTCGACTTCTCCGAACACCTGGACAGCGAGCAGGCGATTTCGGAGTACCTGAACGCCATCGTCGAGGATGGCGACGCCGCGCTGCTGGCCGCCGCACTGGGCGACATTGCCAAGGCGCGCGGGATGGCCGAGATCGCGCAGGGTGCAGGTATCGGGCGCGAAGCGTTGTATAAGGCGCTGCGCCCGGGGGCGCAGCCGCGCTTCGACACCATCGCTCGCGTCTGCACAGCGCTGGGCTTGAAGCTCACGGTGCGGCCGGCCGGGTGATGTGACTGTCAACATTGGTTCATCTTACTTCGGGCGCAGAGGCCCAGCCAGTCATTCGAGCCGACGCCTACCGGCGCGGCTCAATTCCAGCGTTGGGTGGCCAGATACCGACAATTGGGATATCGCCGACATCCTCGCAAGACTGCCACGTCGCAGTTACGGACCTTCTCACGGCTGAACGATTGAGACCGGAATTGTCAGCGCCGTTACATAACCACGAGAGAAAAGTCGGGGGTGAATTAATGCTACGCACAGTCTTGCAAATGGTTTCGGTTACTACAATTCTTGTAGTTTACTCGACGGCCTCTGGACAATCGTCGCAATCGATCCCGGCTGCAGCCTATGAAGAAAACCCTTCATCGGGCTCCGGGCCCCTCGCCGTCCTCTTTTCTGGTGGAGGCGGCCCCGATCCCTTTGTTGGAGAAGCAAAGGCGTTCGCGAAAGAGGGATACGTTGTAGTACTGTTTGATAGCACGCGCTTTTATAGCTATAGAGAGCCACCCGCACAAACGGAGGCGACCGTACGAGATCTAATTCAACAATCTCTGAAAAAGGTCGAAGTAACCTCGACTAAGGCTACAGTAATTGGTTACTCACGCGGCGGAACGATGGCCTTGACGTTTGCCAGTCGGATGGCGGACCTCGTCACGTCGGTAGTCGCATACTATCCAGTCACAATGAACGCTCGCGATCCCAATGCGTTCCTCATCCATCCGCGCATCAACGTTCCAACTTTGATCCTAGCCGGGACGATGGACTCTTACAAAGATTGTTGCCCCATTTCTAGAGTCCGTGCCCTGGTGGCTGCCGCGATATTGCCCGAGATTGGTGTGCCGCTTGAAGCGCACGAGTATCCCGATGCGGATCACGTTTTCAATATCCCTTCTCTTCGGACCTACCGGAGCGATTACGCAGTAGATGCCTTTACGCGGTCACTTGCGCATATTCGAAAATTTAGCGGCAACCCGACTGCTATAAATCGAGAGGTGCCGGCGAAATCGACGGCGCCAAAGTAGCATGCGGAAATTTGATCTAACAAAGGTATCTATGGTGGTTGTCGTCGCACGCTCTGCCATGACAACTGATCTTTAACGCAGCAGATATGCAGCTGCCCGACAAGCGCTTCGAGAGGGACGCTCCGACAGCCGGCGTCGTCGCCTGTTTCCGCGCCCCTCAAGCAAAACGTCGGGCCCCGAAATGCGAACCTTTCGTGGTGCCAGAAGCCTTCGCGCATCCGGCCGAGATTTATGCAGTCGCTTGTGCCTGAATTCGATCTGCCAACGGCACTCAACGAGGCCGCGTTCCCGCCACTTGGTCTCCAGTGCCGTCGATCGCATCATGGGCGAAAGATTCCAAAGTCATCGACCAATCAAGTAGTAGGTATGGACATTCACAAGAAGGGTTAGGTATGGATCAAAGCAGCAATGACGTCAGTACTCCGGTTACTGGTCAGTTTGCACTGCCGTTGCGCGCCACGTTTGGCCTGGGAGATCGTGTACGCAAGAAGTCTGGCGCTGCTTGGCAGGGTCAGGTTGTCGGCTGGTACTGCACAAAACTGACCCCTGAGGGCTACGCCGTCGAGTCCGAATCTCACCCAGGCTCAGTACAAATTTATCCTGTGGCTGCGCTTGAACGCGTGGCCTAAGCCTTTTAGCGAGAGGACTCGCCCCGGCAAGCCGGGTCGAGCCTCTCATGTCAAACGTGTGCGCCGGGCATGGCGCGTTACTTCATAGGTGCAAGTCCTATGGCCAGGTTTTGCAGAGCCGAAGGCAAGGAGAAGGGCATCTCTGGAAACAATGGGGGTCGGCTGGCTATCGGGAACTGCGTAAGCGCGGCGTCACTGTCCGCGAAGCGTGGAACACCAGCAAGTCAGCCCATGGCCCGTGGCGGCTGTCGAAGACACCGGCATTGGCAATCGCGCTACCATTGCGCTACTTCATGAACTTGGGACTACCGAATCTTGCACCACTACGGTAGGAATTCAATTTGTCGAACCGCCGGATACGTGACCCGTATGTCCGGTGGTGTGGGAGGGGGGAGCCGCGAGGCTTCTTCCTATCCCGATTAGGCGTCACGAGATCAACCTGCGCGGCGCTCGGAAGGAATCCGAAATGCACATCGATGGAGCATGTCATTGTGGGTTGATCTCATTCACCGCAGAGATAGATCCCGGGGGAGTGACGATTTGCCACTGCGCCGACTGCCAAGTCATGTCTGGTGCACCCTTCAGGACCGTGGTCGAAGTGCCGATTGGTCAGTTCAAGCTCAGCGGCGAGCCCAGGCGCTACACAATGGTGCAGCATGGGAATCATTGGGTCCAAGCGTTCTGCCCAGTGTGCGGTACCCCGCTTTTCTCGGCTGCCGCCGAGAGTCCAACCTCAGTAGTCGTCCGCCTCGGCTGCGTGACCCAGCGCGCGCAGCTTCGCCCATCTGCCCAGATCTGGCAGCACTTGGCGTTGCCGTGGCTGTCAGAGCTGTCGTTGATCCCGGGCTCATCAGAGCAGCAGGGCGTCGTCCCGAGGCTGTCAGGAGGCTGCGATGACGCCTAACCCTTCGCTCCGCCTGCCGTGCGCCAGGCTGCGGCAGTCGCACGCAGGTGAGCTCAAACATTTGGCGCCATAGATCATGCGTCTATGGTCATTACATTCCAAGTATCTCGACCCTCAAGGTCTAGTCGCGCTGTGGCGGGAAGGCCTTTTGGCGCAGGCCGTCCTGCGCAGCGAGACACGTGGTTACCGCAATCATCCGCAGTTGGACCGATTCATGAACGCCTTGGTGCCACTCGCAGCCATCTCGCTATATCTAACGGCCATTCATGCCGAGGCCGAGATGCGCGGGTACTCTTTCGATAAAAGCAAAATCAAACCAACACGGAAGGCGGTGACACTGACTGTCACGTCCGGCCAGATGGCGTATGAATGGGCGCACCTCCTAGCCAAACTGAAGGAGCGTAGCCCTGCGCTCTATCGGAAGTGGCGAGCTACTGAAGTGCCAGATGCACATCCCATGTTCAAAGTGCGAGCAGGTGAAGTTGAACCTTGGGAGCGTCAATGAACATGGCGCCCAACCCGGCCGTCGACCCCGCTCCCTGCGGTCGCTGGACGCTGCGCGATTAAGCCGCGCTGCGCCGGTTACCTCGGACATTCGGCGTCTGGAGCCGTACCTCAGCCAGCAAACACATGAACACTCATATTGCGCTTCTCAGGGGCATCAATGTTGGCGGTAACAACGCTTTGCCGATGAAAGAGCTCGTTGTCATTCTGGAAGACCTCGGCGCGAGACACGTCAGAACGTACATCCAAAGCGGCAATGCCGTATTCCAGGCGACCGAAACGAACTGTTCGCGAATTTCCAGGGATTTGGCTACCGAAATCAAGAGACGGCACGGATTTGCACCTCACCTGTTCTTTCTCGACCTTGAAGCGCTGGATGCGGCGATTGCGAACAATCCATATTCCGAAGCCGAGGCGGTTCCAGGCAGCTTGCACCTGGGTTTCCTGGCTTCCGTGCCCAGCAGTCCTGACCTTGTGAAACTCGATGGCATCAGGAAGGCGAGTGAGAGGTTTCATCTGGACGACAACCTGTTCTATCTCCATGCACCCGAGGGAGTGGGGAGGTCCAGGCTCGCGGCGAGTGCCGAGAAATTGCTCGGCGTTCCGATGACGGTTCGCAACTGGAGAACAGCCTGCAAGCTCAGGGAACTGGCGGGAGAGTAAATGACTACCGCCAATGCGTCGATTCGCCGGGAAATATCCGCTGATCTCCGTGAAAGGCGGCGATCCGGTGCGGGACAATGGTTGCGGCCCGCTGGGACCGCATGGATTCATGGGACGTGAAGAACCGGTGGCTACGCTTGTCAAAGACGCCCACACCACACGGACGATGGAACTCGACAATGGGTCAAAGATCGAAGCAGAGACAGTTGTCCGGGAACTCAACATTGCAATGAAATGGTTGAGCTACCCGGGGCGCAGGAACAGTACCGCGACGGCAGAGGAGGTCAGCTTTGCAGCCAGTTAGGGTCGACCGGCGCCTGCCACGGCGCTGAGCATGCCGTCTAACTCAGGCGTCATCTGGATGATAATGGCTGTTCGGGAGGATTCCCGGAACGAGGAGAGGCGGGTATGGAGAAAATCTGGCTGAAAAATTACTCGGCAGGCGTGCCGGCCGAGATCGGCGATGTCGAGCACGACTCGATCGGCAGCATGTTCGAGGCCAGCGTGAAGTTGTTCGGCGAAAGGCGCGCCTTCATCAGTGGGGCGACCGGGCGCACCCTCAGTTATAGCGACGTCGATCGCCATTCGCGGCATTTCGCCGCCTACCTGCAATCGGTGTTGAAGCTCGCCAAGGGCGCCCGCGTCGCCCTGATGATGCCGAACCTGCTGCAATATCCGATCTGCCTGCTCGGCGTGCTGCGCGCCGGTTACACGGTGGTCAACGTGAATCCGCTGTATACGCCGCGGGAGCTCGAACACCAGCTCAAGGACTCCGGCGCGGAGGCGATCGTGATTCTGGAGAATATGGCCCATGTCCTGGAGAAGGCCATCACCGGGACGCAGATCAGGAAAGTGGTGGTGACCGGCGTTGCCGACATGCTCAACTTTCCGAAACGCCAGCTGGTTCATTTCCTGATGCGGCACGTAAAGAAGCTGGTGCCGCCCTATGCGTTTGCCGACAGCATCGGTTTCCGGCAGATGCTGGCGCTGGGTGCCGCTGCGCGCTTCGACCCGGTCCAGGTGCGCCCCGACGACCTGGCGTTCCTGCAATACACTGGCGGCACCACCGGGATTTCGAAGGGCGCCATGCTGACCCATCACAACCTGTTGTCGAATTCCCGGATGGGAACCTTGTGGAGCGATCCCTTCCTCGATCGGAGCGTAGAGCTGATCGGCATCACGGCGATTCCGCTCTACCATATTTTCGCGCTGGGTTCCGCCATCGGCGGTCTCAACACCGGCGGGACCAACGTGCTGGTGGCGGATCCACGAAATATCCCGGGTTTCGTCAAGGTCCTGGCGAAATATCCGTTCGCGTCTCTGCCGGCAGTGAACACCCTGTTCAACGGCCTGGTCCATGATCCCGATTTTGCGAAAATTGATTTCAGCAGGCTGAAATTTGCCATCGGTGGCGGTGCTGCGGTTCATCGGGCAGTGGCCGAACGCTGGCAACAGATCACCGGATCGCCGTTATGCGAGGGTTATGGCCTGACCGAATGTTCCCCCTCGGTAACCGTCAACCCGCTGGACCTCAAGGAGTTTTCCGGCAGCATCGGCCTGCCGCTCCCGTCGACGGATATATCCATACGCGACGATCAGAACCGGGAAGTTCCGCTCGGCGAGCCGGGCGAGCTGTGTGTTCGCGGCCCGCAAGTGATGAAAGGCTATTGGCAGCGCCCGGAGGAAACCGCCAAGGTGATGACCGATGACGGCTTTCTGCGCACCGGAGACATCGCGACGATCGACGCGCAGGGCTTTGTGCGCATCGTTGACCGCAAGAAAGACATGATCCTGGTTTCCGGGTTCAACGTCTATCCCAACGAAGTCGAGGACGTCGTGGCGATGCACCCGGGGGTCATGGAAGCCGCCGCCGTGGGCGTACCCGACGAACATTCGGGAGAGGCGGTCAAGCTGTTCGTGGTGAAGAAGGATCCGGCGCTGGGCACGGAGGATCTGATCGCGCATTGCCGCAAGTACCTGACGGGTTACAAGGTGCCGCACCGGATTGAGTTCCTCGACGACTTGCCGAAGAGCAATGTCGGCAAAATTTTGCGGCGCGAATTGCGAGACAGAACAAGCTGAGACAGCTGCGCCTGTCGTCCAACGGCACAGCCAGCGGCCGAGGAGGTGGATCGAAGACCGAGGCGGGGGGGTAGCCGGCTTTTGCAAGAAACGTCCGATTCCTGATGCATCGGTTGTCGACATTCGTCCAGGAATTCGCGTTAAAATTAAAACATACGTTTGAAACGGGTGTTTTTTTATGGCTGAGGTCGATACGCGGCTGCGCATTCTCGATGCGGCCGAATCCCTATTCACCGAGTTTGGCCTGGAGGCGACGACCTTGCGCCAGATTACCGGCAAGGCGCAAGTGAATCTGGCTGCCGTGAATTACCATTTCGGGTCGAAGGAAGCGTTGATTCAGGAGTTGTTCCGGCGTCGGCTGACCTGGCTGAATGAGCAACGCATCAAGGCGCTCGATCAGCTTGAGGCGGACGCCAGGGGTGCGCCCCTGAAACCGAGCCAGATCCTCGACGCCTTCTTCGGGGTAGCCGTGAAGATGGCGGGCGACCGTGTCAACGGCGGGAGAAATTTCATGCGCCTGCTTGGCCGCACCTACACTGAACCTTCGGAATTTGTGCGCAGTTTCCTGGCTGCGGAGTATTCCGAAGCGATCGCCCGCTTCAAGAAGGCGCTGTTCACCGCGCTGCCGAATGTACCCAGGCAGGAGATCCTCTGGCGTTTCCATTTCATGCTGGGTGCCATGTCGTATGCGATTTCAGGTGCCGACGCCCTGCAAATCGTTGCCGAGGTGCCCGTCGATGACGCCGATAGCGATGATCTCTACGCGCGGCTGATGAGTTTTCTGATCGGCGGTCTGCGCGCGCCGCTGCCGGCGATCATGACCAAGTCATCCCGTAACGCGGCCGGGAAACCAAGGGCCAGAAGAGCGGCTTGAAGCCAATCAGTTCTTTTTTTGCAGCATCGAATTACGCTTGAGATCGTTAAAACACTAGGAGAAGAAAATGGGTCAATACGTCGCTCCATTGCGTGACATGCAGTTCGTGCTGCACGAATTGCTGAATGTCGAAAGTGAATTGAAGCAACTTCCCGGCTATGCCGATATCGATGCCGATATCATCAATCAGGTACTGGAGGAAGGCGCCAAGTTCACTTCCAAGGTATTGTTCCCGCTCAACCATGGCGGTGATCGCGAAGGTTGCCATCTCGATCCCGCATCGCATGAGGTGACCACGCCCAAGGGCTTCAAGGAAGCCTACCGTCAATATGTCGAGGCCGGCTGGCCGGCCCTCTCCTGCGACCCCGAGTATGGCGGCCAGGGCTTGCCGCTGACGCTGAACAACTCCTTCTACGAGATGCTGAATTCCAGCAATCAGGCCTGGACCATGTATACCGGACTCTCCCACGGCGCCTATGAGTGCCTGCACGCGCATGGCACGCCCGAGCAGAAACGCCTTTATCTTCCGAAACTCGCCTCCGGCGAGTGGACCGGCACCATGTGCCTGACGGAGGCGCATTGCGGCACAGATTTGGGCTTGCTGCGCTCCAAGGCCGAGCCGCAGACGGGCGGATCCTACAAGATCACCGGCAGCAAGATCTTCATCTCCGCAGGCGAACATGACATGGCCGCCAACATTCTGCATCTGGTGCTGGCCCGGCTGCCCGACGCGCCGGTGGGAACCAAGGGAATCTCGCTGTTCCTGGTGCCGAAGTTCCTTCCCCTGGGGGATGGCACACTCGGTGAGCGCAACGGAATCAGCTGCGGCGCCATCGAGGAGAAGATGGGGATACACGGCAATTCGACCTGCCAGATGAACCTGGACGAGGCCACCGGCTGGATCATCGGCGAGCCCAATAAAGGCCTCAACGCCATGTTCGTGATGATGAACGCGGCCCGCCTGGGGGTCGGCATGCAGTCGCTGGGATTGACCGAAGTTGCCTACCAGAATGCCGTGGTCTATGCCAAGGACCGCATCCAGATGCGCAGCCTCTCCGGGGTCAAGGCGCCGGACAAGGCCGCCGATCCGATCATCGTGCATCCGGATGTGCGCCGCATGCTGCTGACCGGCAAGGCGTACGCCGAGGGAGGTCGCGCGTTCTGCTCATTCATCGCGCTGCAGATCGACAAGGAACTGCATCATCCCGACGAGTCGGTCCGAAAGGACGCAGCGGATCTGGTGGCGTTGCTCACGCCCATCATCAAGGCCTTCATCACCGACAATGCCTGGGTCGCCACCTCGGAGGCCATGCAGGTGTACGGCGGCCATGGCTTCATCAGCGAATGGGGCATGGAACAGTATGTCCGCGACTCGCGCATCAACATGATTTACGAAGGCACCAACACTATCCAGTCGCTGGATCTGCTGGGGCGCAAGGTGCTGATGGACAACGGCGCCAAACTCAAGAAATTCGGCGCGCTGGTGCAGGCTTTCGTCGAGGAAAACGGCAGCGACGAGGCGATGAGCGAGTTCGTCACTCCTCTTGCCGATCTCGGCGACAAAGTGTCCAAGCTGACCATGGAAATCGGCATGAAGGCCTTTCGCAATCAGGATGAGGTCGGCGCGGCCGCGGTTCCCTACCTGCGCGTCGTCGGCCATCTGGTGTATGCCTATTTCTTTGCGCGCATGGCGAAGATTGCGTTGGAAAAGCAGGGGTCCGGCGACACCTTCTACAAGGCCAAGCTGGCCACCGCCCGTTTCTATGTCGCCCGCCTGCTGCCGGAAACAGCCATGCTGATACGCCAGGCGCGCTCCGGTGCGGCGAACCTGCTCGATCTCGAAGTCGAACTGTTCTAAGGAAGAAATCATGAGTAATTTCATCGTCAAGAAGGTCGCCGTCCTGGGCGCCGGGGTGATGGGTGCGCAAGTCGCCGCCCATTGCATCAACGCGCGTGTCCCGGTGGTGCTATTCGATTTGCCTGCCAAAGAAGGGGGCAAGAACGGCATCGTCCTGCGCGCCATTGAAAATCTGAAGAAATTGAATCCGGCGCCCCTCGGGAACCCGGCGCAGGCGACCTTGATCGAAGCCGCCAACTACGAGGACAACCTCGAACTGCTGAAGGGCTGCGATCTGATTATCGAAGCGATAGCCGAGCGCATGGACTGGAAGCATGATCTTTACAACAAGGTCGCGCCTTTCATCGGTCCCAACGCGATCTTCGCCTCGAACACTTCGGGTTTGTCGATCTCCGCATTGGCGGAGGGTTTCGATGCCGAACTCAAGGCGCGTTTCTGCGGCGTGCATTTCTTCAATCCGCCGCGTTACATGCATCTCGTCGAGCTGATCCCGACCGCGGCCACCCGTCCGGAAATCATCGACCAGCTGGAAGCCTTCCTGACGACGACGCTGGGCAAAGGCGTCGTGCGCGCCAAGGACACGCCGAATTTCATCGCCAACCGGGTCGGCATCTTCGGCATGCTGGCGATCATTCACGAAGCGGAAAAATACGGCTTGTCCTGCGATGTCGTCGATGACCTCACCGGCGCCAAGCTGGGTCGCGCCAAGTCCGGCACCTTCCGCACGGCGGATGTGGTGGGCCTCGACACCATGGGGCATGTCATCAAGACCATGCAGGATACCCTGCCCGACGATCCTTTCAGCGCGCTCTACTCGACGCCGGCGGCGGTTTCCCGGCTGGTGGCAGCAGGGGCGCTGGGGCAGAAAAGCGGCGCCGGCTTTTACAAGAAAGTCGGCAAGGATATTCTGCGCCTGGATTTTTCGACCGGCGAGTATGTCCGTGGCGGTGGGAAAGCCGACGAACTGGTGGCCCGCATGCTGAAGGAGAAGGACCTGGCCAAGCGCATGAAGACCCTGCGCGAATCGACCAATCCCCAGGCGCAGTTTCTCTGGTCGATTTTTCGCGATGCATTTCATTACATCGCGGTTCATCTGGAAGCCATCGCCGACAATGCGCGCGATATCGATTTCGCCATGCGCTGGGGTTTCGGCTGGAAGACCGGTCCATTCGAGAACTGGCAAGCCGCCGGCTGGAAAGAAATTGCCGCCTGGGTGCAGGAAGATATCGACGCCGGCCGGGCACTGTGTTCGGCGCCGCTGCCGGGATGGGTAACGGACGGACGGAGCGGGGTCCACGATGCCGAGGGGGCCTACTCCCCCGCCAGAAAGATGCAGGTGCCGCGCTCCCAACTGGCGGTCTATCGGCGCCAGATTTTCCGCGCGCCGGTGGTCGGCGATGGGGCCCCGGATGGCAGGACGGCCGGCACCAGCGTATTCGAAGACGACACCGTGCGCATCTGGCACCAGGACGACGGGGTGTTGATCCTTTCCTTGAAGACCAAGATGCACGTGATCAGCGCCGGAGTCATCAACGGGCTGGCGCAAGCCATCGGGGAAGCGGAGCGGAATTACCAGGGGCTGGTGATATGGAACGCGGACGCCGCCGAAGGGGGCGCATTTTCCGCCGGAGCGGATTTGCAGTCGATGCTGCCGGTGTTCATGTCCGGGGGATCCAAGGCGATCGAAGTCGAGGTGGACAAATTGCAGCGTGCCCATCAGGCCCTGAAATATGCCCAGGTGCCCGTCGTCGCGGCGGTTTCCGGCCTGGCGCTGGGCGGCGGCTGCGAACTGATGATGCAAGCGGCCAAGCGGGTGGCGTCGATCGAGTCGTATATCGGCCTGGTCGAAGTCGGGGTCGGCTTGATTCCGGCGGGCGGCGGCCTCAAGGAGGCGGCGCTGCGCAGCGCTGCCCAGGCCAAGGGCAACGACCTGCTGCAGTTCCTGAAAAACAATTTCATGAATCCGGCCACCGCGGCCGTGTCGAAATCCGCTCTCGAAGCGCAGCAGATGGGCTACCTCGGCGCCAACGACGTGATCGTCTTCAATCCTCATGAACTGCTGCATGTGGCGAAGGTCGAGGCGCGTGCCATGTTCGAATCCGGCTACAGTCCGGCGTTGCCGGCGCTGGTGCCGGTGGCGGGCCGCTACGGCATGGCGACCATCATGGCGCAACTGGTCAACATGCGCGATGGCGGTTTCATCTCGGCGCATGATTACAAGCTCGGTGCGATGATTGCCGAAATCGTCTGCGGCGGCGATGTGGAGCCGGGCAGCCTGGTCAGCGAGCAATGGCTGCTCGACCTTGAGCGCCGGGCGTTCACGGAACTGCTCAACCACCCCAAGACCCAGGAGCGCATCATGGGCATGCTGCAAACCGGCAAGCCGGTACGCAATTGATGCGACCTAACGTGTGAACCAGGAGAGCCGAAATGACCAAGCAATTGCAGGAAGCCTATATCGTCGCAGCCACCCGCAGTCCGATCGGCAAGGCGCCGCGCGGCATGTTCAAGAACGTCCGGCCGGATGACTTGCTGGTCCGCGTATTGCAGTCCGCCCTTACGCAGGCGCCCGGTCTCGACCCGAAGCTGATCGAGGATGCCATCGTCGGCTGCTCCTTCCCCGAAGCCGAGCAGGGCAGCAACCTGGCGCGCATGGCGGTGCTGCTCGCCGGTCTGCCGAATAGCGTCGGTGGAGTCACCGTGAATCGCTTTTGTGCCTCGGGTATCACCGCCGTGGCCATGGCCGCCGACAGAATCCGGGTCGGTCAGGCCGAGGTCATGATCGCCGCCGGGGCCGAATCGATGTCGATGGTGCCGATGATGGGCCACCATCCGTCGATGAACATGGGCATTTTCAAGGACGAAAATATCGGCATGGCCTATGGAATGGGACTGACCGCCGAGAAAGTAGCCCAGCAGTGGAAGGTATCCCGCGAAGCACAGGACCAGTTCGCCCTGGAATCCCATCAAAAGGCGATTGCCGCACAGCAGGCGGGTGAATTCAAGGACGAGACCACGTCCGTCGAAATCGTCGAGCGCTTTCCGAATCTTGCCACCGGCGAAATCGACATCAAGACCCGCAACGTCGCCCAGGATGAGGGCGCCCGCGCCGATTCCAGCCTGGCCGGATTGGCCAGGCTGAAGCCGGTATTCGCGGCCAAGGGGTCGGTCACAGCCGGCAACAGTTCCCAGATGTCCGATGGCGCCGGTGCGCTGATCCTGGTCAGCGAACGGGTACTCAAACAATTCAACCTGACGCCGCTGGCGCGTTTCGTGTCATTCGCCGTCAGGGGCGTGCCGCCGGAGATCATGGGCATCGGTCCGAAGGAAGCGATTCCCGCGGCCCTGAAGTCGGCGGGGCTGACGCTGGATCAAATCGACTGGTTCGAACTCAACGAAGCATTCGCGGCCCAATCACTGGCAGTAATCCAGGATCTCGGCCTCGATCCGGCCAAAGTCAATCCGATGGGCGGCGCGATTGCCCTCGGCCACCCGCTCGGCGCCACCGGCGCGATCCGGTCCGCCACGGTGATCCATGCCATGCGCCGGAAGAATCTCAAATATGGCATGGTGACGATGTGCGTGGGCACCGGCATGGGTGCTGCCGGGATTTTCGAGCGTATGTAGCCTGCGTCGAGGCAGGGGTCGGGCGCTGGCCGTATTCAGCCAGACAGATACGGGCGTTTCCCGGCAAACGGCGGCAGTCGCCCGACCAGGCTTTCCAGCAATGTGAGTTCCAGGTCAGTGTGGTTGATCACCCCCGCGGGCACCATCATCGTCGGCATTTTCATGTCGTTGTGGATGTACAGAGGTCGATCGTGGTGAGTCGTCTTGATCAACTCCTGCTCGGCCGGTGCCGCGGTCGGCACAAGATCGGCTTCGCCGTAACAGAGGCAGAAGTAGACCAGATCCGGCGCTGACTCGATGTAACAACCGGTGCCACGGATGCCAATCGTCGCGGTTGACGCCACGATCTTCTGTGGCCCTTTGCCGAATACCGACAGCAGTTTGCCGCTGATGATGCGCAATACGCCGGCGGTGGCGCTGTCGCCGAAGCTGACACTGCTGCGCGCGCGCTGCAGGAATGCGTTCTCGCCTATCACATACACCACTTCACCATCCGCGCCCGTGGTGACGGTATCCCCCGGGAGTATCCGCTGGCCTTGGCCCGCGGAACTGCCATTGACTTCAACTTTTCCGCTCATGCGCCGGATCCCTTGCAGGGCGGGAGAATTGCCGGCAGCCAGCACCCGGCCGATCAGTCCCGAAATGCCGGCGCCTCCCAGCAAACCGGCGCCCGCCAACGCCCGCAACAGGCTACGACGGTTGCTTCGGCAGATTGTTGGTGACATGGGCGTGCTCCTCCGATGAGGCTCCTGCTGTTTGACCCGCATACCTTCAGGTCGTTATAATCAGCCAGTTTAGTTCTTCAAGTCAAATTCATGCGAACCAAGCTCGTCGCCGGCAACTGGAAAATGCATGGCACCCTCGCCACCAACCTGGCTTTGCTGACCCGCGTGAGGGACGCAGCCGCAGGCATGAGCAGCGAATCTGCCGTTTGCGTGCCGTTTCCGTATTTGGCGCAGGCTCAGGCATTGCTGGCCGGGAGCAGGGTGGCCTGGGGCGGCCAGAATGTTTCCGAACATGCGCAGGGAGCCTATACAGGGGAAGTTTCCGCCACGATGTTGACCGAGTTTGGCTGCCGCTACGTCCTGGTCGGACATTCCGAGCGACGCGCAATTTACGCAGAAAGTGACGCGACGGTTGCCGCCAAGTTTGCGGCGGCCCTTGGCGCAGGTTTGACGCCCATCCTCTGCGTCGGCGAAACGCTGGCAGAACGCGAGGCCGGCACGACCGGCGACGTGGTTACCCGTCAACTCGATGCGGTGATCGGCGCGTCGGGCATCTCGGCGCTGAGTCGGGCGGTACTGGCCTATGAGCCGGTGTGGGCCATCGGCACCGGCAAAACCGCCACACCGCAGCAGGCACAGGATGTTCATGCATTGATTCGCAACCGGGTGGCCGGGGGCGATCCAACGGTCGCACGAGAGCTGAAAATCCTGTATGGCGGAAGCGTCAAGTCGGGCAACGCGAAAGAACTGTTCGCCATGCCTGATATCGACGGGGGCTTGATTGGTGGGGCCTCTCTGGTGGCCGATGATTTCCTGGCGATTTGCGGCGCCGCCTGACATTAACGATAAGGAAGCTACATATGGATGAGATTTTTTTCCCGCTGGCATTGACGCTGCATATCCTGGTCGGTCTCTCGGTGATAGGCCTGGTATTGATCCAGCATGGCAAGGGCGCGGATATGGGTGCGGCGTTCGGCGGAGGCGCGTCGGGCAGCTTGTTCGGTGCTTCGGGATCCGCAAACTTCATGTCGCGCACGACTGGAGTTCTGGCCGCAATTTTTTTCCTGACCAGCCTCGGCTTGAGTTATATGGCCACCAACCGGGTAAGAGCCCCAGTCAGCGTCATGGATACCGTGAAGACCGATACCGCGCCGCCGGCGTCACCGGTGCCGGGCACCCCCGCCAAAGTCGATGCGCCGGTGCAGGTTCCCGCTCCGGGCGATTCGCGAGCCAAGGATATTCCCAAGTAACTGCATTCGACGCCGCCGCGTTTACATGATGGATGGATAGTACTAGTA
>Ga0163199_1000623_pt1 | contig 22242 bp, 22 predicted proteins | sample PL_2010_150m_FD_113537 | JGI IMG/M metagenome (GOLD analysis project Ga0163199, IMG submission 113537) | Freshwater microbial communities from Powell Lake, British Columbia, Canada to study Microbial Dark Matter (Phase II) - PL_2010_150m | ecosystem: Environmental > Aquatic > Freshwater > Lake ...
CGTACTGCGCAAGAGCGACCAGCACCTTGATTTCGACCTCGAACTGGCCAAGTCGCAAAGCAACGACAACCCGGTGTACTACATCCAGTATGCCCACGCGCGGATTTGCAGCGTGCTGGAGCAGTGGGGCGGGATGGAAGCCGACCTGGCCGATGTCGCTACCACGGCGCTGACCGGCAGCCATGAACTGGCGCTGCTCAACCGTCTGGCGGAATACCCGGAAACGCTGCAAGGCGCCGCCGCCGAGATGGCGCCGCACCTGATCGCCTATTACCTCAAGGATCTGGCCGGCGAGCTGCACAGTTACTACAACGCCGAACACTTCCTGGTGCCCGACGAAACCCTCAAGCTGGCGCGCCTGGCGCTGGTAACCGCCACGCGCCAGGTATTGCGCAACGGGCTGGGACTGCTCGGCGTGAGTTGCCCGGAAAAAATGTAAATCATGGCAAGAGACTACAAACGCAGCGAACGACCCTCCGCGTCCTCTCCCAAAAAGGGCGGCCACCCGATGCTCGCCGGCGTGCTGATCGGCCTGTTCATCGGGCTGGCAGCGGCAATCGGGGTGGCGATCTACATCAACAAGTCGCCCACCCCGTTCACCACCAAGGCCAAGCCGCCCGAACCGGCTGCGCCGGCGCAGCCGGTCGCCAAGGAGACGGCACCCGCAGCCGCCAAGCCCGAAGTGCCAGTTGCCGACAAAAACGCCAAACCGGCGGAGAAGCAGCGCTTCGAGTTCTACGACATCCTGCAAGGCAAGGAAGCGCCGGTCACCGAGCAGGAAGTGAAAGCTTCCGCCGCGCAACAGCCCGCCGGCAAGCTCAAGGAGAATTATTTCCTGCAGGCCGGGGCGTTCCAGACCGAAGCCGAGGCCGACAACCTGAAAGCCAAGCTGGCGTTAACGGGTGTGGAAGCGGTAATCCAGACCGCCAACATCCCCGACAAGGGCATATGGCACCGCGTGCGCGTCGGGCCTTTCAGCAATATCGAAGAATTGAACAAGACGCGCGGACTGTTGTCGAAAATCGGCATTCAGGCCAGTTTGGTCAAAGTACATGAATAAACTCTGGAGATTAACAAGATGAAACAGCTCAAATTCCTGGTGTTTGCCTGGCTTTCCTGCCTGGCCGTCGCAGCCTATGCCGAACCGCAGTTGGGCAAGGAATACGGTTTGGTGGCACAACCCCAGCCGACCGACATGAAGAAAATCGAAGTGACCGAGATCTTCTCCTATGCCTGTCCGCATTGCTTCGATCTGGAGCCGACCATCCATCAATGGTCGAAGAAACTGCCCAAGGATGTCACCTTTATGCGCCTCCATGCCGCCAGCAATCCGAACTGGACATCGCTGGCCAAGCTGTTTTACGCGCTGGAAGCGCTCGGCGAACTGGACCGTTTGCACGCCGACGTGTTCAACGCCTTTCATCTCAAGAATATCAATTTCAGCGACGAGAAGGCCGCGACCGAGTGGTTGAGCAAGCAAGGCGTCGATCCCAAAAAGTTCGCCGATACTTACGCCAGTTTCGGCGTCCAGGGCAAGGTGGCGCGCTCCAAACAGCTGACCGCTGCCTACGGCATCAACGGCGTGCCGACCATCGTGGTGGCGGGCAAATACCAGACCTCGGCGCAGATGGCCGGGGGGCATGAAAACGCGTTGAAAACCACCGAGTACCTGATCAACCTGGTGCGCCAGGAGCGCGGCGGCAAGTAAAAACAATCAATGTGTTACCGCGTTCCCACGGAGCACCGCATATTCCTCGCGATTCTGGGCGTGGCGGCGGCCAGCCTGCTGACAGCCTGCGGGGAACGCAGCGCCTCGGAAACGCCAGCGGCTTCGGCCACGGGGAAGGGCGTCAAGGCGAATTCGACCGCGCAAACCTTTTATGCGGTCGGACGTCTGAACAAGAATGACGCCGGACTGTTTGCCGCAGCGGGCGCCGGGGATCTGCGCCGGGTCGAACTAGCCATCGGCGCGGGCGGGAATATCCATGCCAGCGACGCCCTTAAACGTATCCCCTTGTTTGCCGCCGCATTCTGCAATCATCCTGAAGTAGTAAACCTCCTGATAGACAAGGGTAGCGACGTCAATGTCAGGGACCTGCTGGGCATGTCGCCCCTTCATGCCGCAATTATCGTCGGTGGCGAGGATGCCGCACAGGCATTGATCTCGAAAGGGGCGAACGTCAATATTCAAAGCGCTACCGGACGGACGCCGTTACATCTGGCGGCGGCGACCAACCAGACGGCGCTGGTCGAACTGCTACTGGCGCACGGGGCCGATGTTCAGGCGCTCAGCAAGGACGGCATCACTGCCGCAGCGTTAGCCGAGGAGAACGGCCACCCCGCGCTCGCCGCCATGCTAAAGAAACGGCAAGCCGGAGCGCCCCAGCCTTGATTTGTCGGCAGTCCGCCCTCTGCGCTGGCGGACTTGGCGGGCAACGCGCAGAAATTCAAAGCATCAGCATGAACGGCAAGATGATCAAGCTGACCAAAAAAACCCACCGGTCCGGCGCATCCTCTGTTTGAAGGTCGCCGCCACAGCGAGTTTCCCAGCGGCGGCTGCCGAAAAACCGGCTCTGTTGATCCTGGCCGGGACCGAAAACATCCCGGTTCCGCAACCCTGTGCAGTTTGGTCGATGCTGGACGTACGCGCTCATATTCTTCCCCTTGGAATAATGAAAACGCTGCCAGTCTAACGGCGCACTGGCTCACCAAATGAGCCCGATGCGAAACGTTGCGGAAATTATCGGTATTGCGTTGCGGTCGCCTGGATTTCCTCGGCAACGCGCTTCCTGAGTTGATCCGGCTGAAGCACTTCGACCTGCGAGCCGTGTTTGAGGATGTCCATCATCAGCTCGCGATCGTCGCTGTAAGGCACTTTCAGAATATAGCATCCCGCCTCGTCGAAACGTGCTTCCTGATGCGGATGCCAGGATTCGCGGCTTACCCAGCGCGCCCGTTCTGGGGAAAAGCGCAATTCCGCCAACTGCACCTGTTTTCCCGCGAAGATGCCATAGCCCGCTCCCAGCACCGCATCCAACTCTTCGTCGGCAATCTCCTGCGCCACCTCATCAAGCAGCACGACCTTGCGAACGGCATCCAGGGAAAAACTCCTCAGGCCATTGCGCAGATGGCACCAGGCATCCAGATACCAGTTGTCGCGGTAATGCGTCAGGCGTTGCGGGGAAACGGTTCTTTCCAGCGCTTCATCGCGGTCGCGGGAATAATAGTCGATCGCGAGCTTTTTGCGCTGCAGCACGGCCGAAGCGATGGGGGAAAAATGCTCGGGTTCGTAGCTCCGCGCCGTTGCCCGCAGGATGCGAATCCGCTTTTCCACCGCGGCCACCGGCATATCGGCGGAATCTAGGAGCATTTTCAGGCGGGTGAGCAAAGGCGAGACATGATGTTCCAATAATCCTGGCCCCAGATTTTCCAACAAATGCTGCATGGTCAGCAGAGCATGGATTTCCGCGGCATTGAACCACAGCCCCGGCAGTTCGTATTTGGGAGCCAGCAGATCGGTTTTGTCGAAACGATAGCCACCGACCTCCCGATCCCAGACGATCGGGGCGTTCAGCCTATCCCTCAGGTATTCCAGATCGCGCTTGAAGGTGGCACGGGAGATTTCCAGTTCCGCAAGGAACGTCTCGAGTGGCACCACCTGGTGTTCATTCAGCAACTGGTCGATACGGTAAAAGCGCTCGGTACGGTCCATGAAAAGTCCTTAATAGCTCATTTGGTGAGCCACACTATACCTAGAATAAGCGCTGACGGGCAAACCCCACTGCCCGTAAAACCCGCAAAACCACGTGAAAGGATGCTGAGATGGAAAACCACAACGGATTGCAACTGGTGCTGAAGATTCGAAACATATGCTGCCGCGCGGCGGCGGAAGGGAAAACCAAAGTCAGCCCGGCCACGCTACGCTTGATCGACAAGCAAATTAAACAGTTGCGGAATAGCGCAAATCGAAATTATAGCGGGTTGCTCTTTTAACAAGTCGGGAAGCCATCTGAGGATGTGCGCACTGGCCAATTTACCTCTACCCATCCACAATTGGGGATGCTGCCGCGCGCCGCTGTTTCCACCGGCTTGCCGGACAAGGCCAGCGCCGCGAGAATCGGATTCTCGTGGGATACGGCCAGCACCGGCCCTGCCGGTTTTGCGGCGGCGACATCGTCAAGGAAAGCCCTCAACCGTTCCATTTGTTCCAGAAATGACTCGCCCGCGGGAGGACGGATACGGACCGGATCATGGCGGACTAGAGCGTTGAATCTTTCCACCGGCAAGCCATCCATCCCGGATTTCCGTTCATTCAGCCGGGAATCGACGTATAGCGGGCAGGCGAGATCGCGATGGCGGAGCAGGATTTCGGCGGTCTGACGCGCGCGCAACAGCTCGGAGGCGTAGGCGCAGACGAATGGTACGCTCCGCAGCTGGTTCGCGGCTGCCATGGCTTGGTTGCGCCCGATGTCGGTAAGCGCCACGAGCCGACGCGGGTCGTCGTTGATAATGCCGGCCAGGTTGGCTTCGGATTCGCCATGGCGGACGAAGATGATTTTCATGTTCAGGCTGTTCGATCAGGGGATTCGCAGTTGTCGCACTTCGCGATCTTAGCCGAAAATCGAATTGATCGCGGATGAAAAAAGCCCCTCACAAAGGTGATAGCAAGATGTGGCGCTGGACAACCTCAACCCTGAATTGTCGGTATCCCGCAAATTCAGAATGACTTTTACCGATGGTGACCTATAGTGAGATTGACAGCTTCCTCTAGCTGAGTAATAGGAAGCTGGCCCGGTCGTAATTTCATGAGGGTTGCCTATGGCGGTATCTGCGGTATCGGCAAATAGTCTTGCTACTGCACTGCAAGCTTTTCGTCCTGAAGTGGGGGCGGGCGCCTTGAATGCCAGTCGCGAGAAGGCCAACGGGAGCGAAGCGGGTGCGGGTGCAATGTCCAAGCCCACGGTCAATGCCAGCGGCCAGACCATCGGTACAACCATCAGTACCGCAGCCTGATTTCAGATCAGGCTATAACGGCCCAAGGTGCGCAATCACCTGGGCCGTTTGCATTGTTACGGCATAAAGTCGCCGGGGTGCTTGCGGCTGTTCAGTGAGGAGGAAAAATGGGATTCCTGAGAAATTTGCTCGGACTGGAGCGGCAAAAGGATATGCCGGGTCTGGCATCGGCTATCGAACGGGCGGTGAACCGGGTCGAACCCCATCTCAAACAAATTGGCGGCTATCCCAGGATATTTCGGAAGCCTGTTGCAAGCGCGCTGGAATACTCGCGTCGCCTGGCAGCCATCATTCCCGGCCCCGTCGAGATCAACCGGGCCGCCTATGTCCAGGCCCCCTTCGTCCACGCCTTGTTTCCTTCGGTCGATTTCATCCAGGAGGGGCTATGTTCCAGCCAGGCCATGCGTGACTTTCACGGCCAGAATCCGGCAACTCGCGACATTTATGCCTTGATGGGAATGCGGCGCTGGGAAAAAACCACCTTGGGCATGGAGTTGCTCGGGCAATCGGTGCGGAAGGATGTCCTGCAAAACGTCATCTATTTCACCAGCCATACCCTGGAAAATCCCTCCGTCACCGTGGAAGAGACCCGCGAAATGACCTCCTGGAGTTTTTTCGACAAACTGATCGACCTGGTAGCCAAAAGAATCGAAGCCCGCAAGCAGGAAAAGTCCGATCTACTCCACGAAAAGGATTGGTTGACGGCGCGCCTGCATGAGGCCGACGATCAGACGCGACCGGCGCTGGCTGAAGAAATGGCGAAGCTGTTGAGCCAAACGCAGCAAGTCTCCGCCTCCCTGGATTTACCCAATTATGTGCACGACTTCGAAGCGGTGCTACTGAACCCCGAGCAACATCTTCGGCTGGAACCGACTTCGATGTATCTCGATGCCATGGGGATACGGCGCGAGCCGGGCGCAGGCGCACCCGACGAACCGGTGGAATTCAACGACTTGATCGGCTTCGACCGGCGCCAATGGACAGTGACGCTAGTGCATTGTTCCGACATCCATGTCGAATCCTATGCCGAAAAATTGGAAGCCGCCTGTAGAAGGCTGTCCATCTGATTTTTCCCTGCTGGCACAGCAAAGCTACAGCCGGTAGGTGGTGTGTAATCGGGTTTTCGCGGAAATGACGAACTCAAAGAATTCATGGGCTTCCTCAAAAGTCTGGCTCGCACGTATGGCTGGCTCGCGCTGGGCCAGAATATTTTGAATTTCCTCGCCGTCGACCGTATCCTTGCCCAACAGCTTTGCGCCGTCGGAGACGAATACCTGCCAAGGGTAAGCCTCGATCGGTCGACTCCTGTTTTTCGGCACCATGACCAGGAAATCCCCCATGCGCAAGACCAACGCCCGGCCTTGCGCGTCTATCCAGGGCGAGGCCAGCGAAATCTCCTGCATGAATACCGAGTACCTTTGCCACAATTCGCTGCGCGATTTCTCCTGCCCGCCGTCGGCAAAAAACGCCCCGATCAAGCGGTCTTTCAACCAGACATTGACCATTTCGCGGGAAAGCGAGCAGGGATTGCCGCCTTCATCGCAAACCAGTGCATCCCAGGCTGAGCGCTGACGCCACGGGTTGCCGATGCGCTCAAGTGCAAGCATGAACAGGGCTTCGTGCGGTTCATAGTGTTGTTGCGCGGCATAGCGCCCGACCAGCTTCGCGATGGCGCGCTGTGCCACGCTCTCGGCAACCTCGATACCGGCATTTCCTGTCGCCAGCTTGAGCACATCGGGCAGTAGCTTCAGGAAAGCCTCGTCTGGCCGTCGGGCCGCTACCTCGATCTGCGCCATGACGGCTTCGCTCTTGATCCACGAAGCGGTGGGGATGAACAGGCATTCGATGGCGCGCTGGAGTTCGGCCAGGTCGCCGCGCAACAGCGCTGCGGCGTAGGGCGCGCAGGGGTTCTCCTCGAGGAGATGCAGGTAAGGGGCGAGCGCGTTGAACCAGGAAGGTTTCCTGGCGGGGTGGCGACTGAATGTGGCGTACCGCTCTTTCAGCCAATTTCTCAGTTCTTGCCATCCCGCGACAGCCGTCTTCGGGGTCGTGGCGTCATGCAGAGGAAACGACCAATAGGCGTAAAGCAGGTTGCGAAATGCCCTGAGCCTTTTTATCCGACCCGTGAGCGTTTCCGCCAAGGTGAACAATTTTCCGCGCAATTCCCGATCCGCCAGTATCCCCTTCCCGTCCGCATCCAGCCATCCTGCACCGATGCAGAGGTTGAAGACATCTTCCTGGCGCAACACATCCCCGCTCAGCAGATAGTCATGGACGGCCGCCATGATGCGCTCGCGCTCGACAGAGCGCTCGCAACCCTGGTGCCGCGAGCGGATCAACGCCAGCGCGTCGGTCATTTTGTGCTGGTCGCACCACTCCGGGGCCGGAGAGAGTCCGTCGCGGAAGCGGTGCAAGCCGTCATCGAGGGCGGCGATGGCGCTGCTGCTCATGCCGCTACCGCGGGCTTGTCGATGGGACATTTGGCGTCGTCGTCCCAAGGGATTTCAGCGGCTTCCGGCGTCTTCTCGCCATATTCCCGGAAATCGATCCTGAATTCGACCCGCCGGCTTTCCTGCGGCCTTTCCTTGACGGCGTTGAACGAAGCGCCGCCGACCAGGAACTTCCTGCGCACGAATTTCCGGTCCGCTTCCGAAAGCGAATTCCCGGCCCTGGCGTCGAGCAGGATGCACAACATGCGCTGCGAGCGTTGCAGGCTCAGGTTCAGGTTCAGCAGGTAGGAGCCTTCCTGGCTGGCGTAGCCATCGACGACGATGTTCTTGATCCACGGCTCGCACTTGGCGGAGCGGGCAACCTCCAGCACGCCCGCCATGATTTGGCGGATCGTATCCTTCCGGTCGTCGGTAAGGTTGTGGCCGTTGCGGCTGAACTCGGCAATCGAACCGAACTCGATGGAACTGCCGCGCACCACGATACCGCTGTAGGTTTTCCGGGCGGACAGGGCGGCGATGTCATCCATGCAGGCCTTCAAGGTGGCATCGCGCGCGATCTTTTGCTGTTCGAGGCGATGCGCCCCCTGGGTGATGGCCATCATCGCCGCGGCCATGGCGACCATGAACAGCACCATCAGCGCCGTCATCAGGTCGGAAAACGAAATCCAGAAAGGTTTTTCCGCGTGATCGCGATTGCTGCCGCGCGCGCGCCGCAGTACTTTGGCGATCATGGCCGGCGCTGATCCGACAGGGTTTCAACGGTATCGCCGAGATCCACGATGGCGCCGGAGAGCAATCCCACCGCCTGGGACAACTCGCCATGGAACTGCCGGTTCGCCTCGCGCAACGTCCGTTCGACGCTCTCGGAAAAAGCCTGGTGGGCTTGGTGGAGCACCTTCGACACCCCTTCCAGATAAGCATCCGCCTGATGCTGGGCCTGGCTCAGCTTGCGTGCCGCCGTTTCCAGGCTGTCGGTCAGCTCCGCGCTTAAGGATGCCTCGCGCTTGGCGCGCTCGATGGTGATCTTGAGATCGGACACCAGTCGCGCGAATGCCTCGTGGGCATCGTCGTAGTTGCCGAGCATCAGCTGCGCAGCCTTGGCCGACTCCTTCAGCGAATCCGCCGCCAGGCGGACGTCTTCCGCCATCTTCGCGGATTCTTCCATCGTCGATGCGACGTGTTGGCCGGCCTCCGCGAAACTGCTTGCCGCCGCCCCGAGTTTTTCCGCGCCCTCGTTCATCTCCCGGATGCTGTTGCCGGTGGCGTGGGCCAGCGTCTCGACGCTTTCCTGCAATTTCAGGCTGGCGGCAAGCGACAGCGCCGCCAGCTTGTCGGTCTGCCCCGCGATGCCGTGCACCGCTTCCGAAACCGTCCGGGCGAGTTGCTCGACTTGGGTCTGCTGGCTGTCCGCCGACGACTTCGCTTGTTCTTGCAGGGTGCCGCTGACGGCCGTCACCTGATTGCCCAGCTGCGCCACCAGTTGCCCCAGCATTTCGGCGGAATCGGCCTGCGACCTGGCGATCAGGGCGCGCAGATGCTCCGCATTGCCGCGCGCCTGCTCGTGCATGTCCGACTGGCGTTCCTCGACCAGGGTAACGGTCGCCTCGATCCGCGAACTGATGGTTTCGACCGACTTTTGGGCGGTGGCGTCCAGATCGCTGGTCATCCGGGAAAACTGCCCGACCATCTCGCGCATCGCGCCGTTGGTATTGATCAGCACCTCATGCAGGTCGCGCATCTGCCCGGCAAACAGGTTTTCCATCTGCGCCGAGAAGCCGCCCACCACTTCCGTAATCATCCGCGTCACCACCTCGTCCTGGCGAGTGCCGACGGCATCGACCGCGGCAGCGATATCCGCAATCGGCCGGGACAGGCTTTCGCCCAGCACCCGCCCCAAATCGGCTGAAATCCGCTCGCTCATGCGGTCGCTGGCGTCGATCTGCCGTTGGGTTTGCTCGGTGAAGGCCCGCACCAGTTGTTCCGGCAGTGTCTCCTTGAGTTGCGCCAGCTCTCGCGCCGAGGATTCCGCCGCCGCGACCAGACGTTCCAGGTATTCGACGTCGGAGCCGGTATCGAAAAGGCTGTCGATGCCCTGCCGGAGTTCCTCGCTCAGCCGATAGCAAGCCGTGACCAGGGATTTTTCGATCCAGGTGAAGACCATCGCCAGGGTGATGGCGATGGCCGACACGATGAAGGCGTGTCCCACCGCATTGATCAATGTGCGCAGTTGCGCCTGGGCCTGTCCCGGCTCGATGGAGACATCGAAATTCCCCAAGCCGATGATCAGCCCGGTGAAGGTGCCGATGATGCCCAGACCGGTCATGATGCCGGGCAAGTGCTTGTAGTAGTCGGTTTTAAGCGGGATGTCGACCAGCGCCTGGTCGGTGAAGAAGGTTTCGGCCAGCGCGGTCGCGCGCCAGCGTACCTCGCCCTGATCCGCCGGCTTTTGGGCATGAAGGGTCTGGGCGTATTCGCTCCAGACATGGGCGAAAGTAGCCTTGGACATCACCTGGGTGGTGATGAAATGACGTAATTCAGCGGCCTCCGTCGCTGCCGGCCTGATTCTTGAAAGCGCAGCGATAACGCCGGCCAATTCCTGCCGCAGACGCAGCGCCGGCCACACGAAGCGCATCCCAAAGCCTGTCGTGATGGCCAGGAGCAGGGCGGCGATGATCCAAACGTACCAGTAGTTGAGCATGTGGACCTAGCTTATGGGCAAAGCCCCCGAGTTGCAGACGGGAGACCAGACGTTTCAGGTGCGCAGGTGCGAACCTTAACGCACCAGGATTTCGACGCGGCGATTACGCGGCTCGGCGACTTCATCGGCGGTGGGAACGAGTGGATCACGTTCACCGCGACCCGAAGCCTGAATATTTTCAGCATCGATACCGCGCTTGATCAGTTGATCGCGCATGGTGTTGGCGCGCTTGACTGCCAACTGATCATTGGCCGCGACAGAGCCGACCCGGTCGGTATGTCCGACGACGACCAGATCCGGTGCCGGGCGTTGCTTGATTTCCTCGAAGATCGCCGTCACAGCCGCCTGCGACTCCGCAGTCAGGGTATCGCTGCCCTCAACGAAGTACAACGTGAAACGCTTGGGCGGCAGGGGTTGCGCCTCCAGAGCCTGGGCGAACTTGCCGCGCAGTTGATCTGCATTGATGTCGGCCGCACGGGTCTTGTTGCCGTCATGCATCACCACCGGGGTTTTGGCATCCAGCGTGGTCGAGCCTGGCTTGCTCGCATCGCGCGAGGTGACGGTCATGGAGCCCTTGTCGCCTGAAAGGCCGTAGTACTCACGCGGCGCACTGCAGCCAGCAAGGATCGCTAGGGAACAAAGCGTTGCAGAAAAAATGACGCGATTCACTTACGCTCTCCCACGCTGATCAACAGTTGCTTGGCGTTGCCCTTGAGTTCGGCTTGCGGTGTGGTCACGCGCACGTTGTCCGGCCCGCTTTCCGCCAGGTCGCCGGCTTGCAGCGAGACGGTGCCTTGTTTCACCTCGACATCAAAGGCGCCCAGGTAGGTCGTCGGGTCGTATTTGTAACGCTTCAGCACCACTTCGCTATTCGGCCCCATCGACAGGGTTGAGTTGTCGAGGAAGAGCAAGCCGACCGAGCCGTTTTCCGCGGTGATCACGACGTCGTTCTCCCTAAGCTTGGCGCCAACACGACCGGCGTAGGTTTTCTCGCCATGGATTATTTGCACGATGCCTTTCGATACCTTGATCCCCGCGGCCCAGGGTTGAAAGAGAATCTCCCCCTCTGCCAGTGCCGGGACGCCGGGACTAGCCAGTGCGGCAACCGCGAGGGCCGCCAATGAATACCTGAACTGTTTCATAGGATGTATGCAAGGAGTACAGACCGCCAAATTATAACCACATGCACGACAAGAATTCCACACGGGATGCAAGGCAATGGCATCCGTGTCCCCCGTGCTATCATCCGCCTCCATCCATGCGTATCCAACATATCCGACAACGTCTGCGCGACTCCGCGGGGCAGGATGCGGAGGGCGGCTGCGGGCAGTTGCGGACGCGGACGCCGGTGGAAGCGTAGGCGTGCTCGACCCAAACCGGAAGTTCCCCGTGTCTGTGGCGGCCGTCTCTTGTTCGTTCGTAATGGTCGCTGGCGATCTTCGGAAAAGGCACGCGGTGCGGTCAGAGGAAATGACTGCTTTCAATATTCTCGAACCGGCACTTTCGACCCATTGCCGACTACGATGACTGGCAACTTTGGTGAGGCGTAGTAAATTCTTAGTTTGTGACACAAGGCAGATGATCGAGCATTTCCTCTAAAGTTACTCGATCACTAAGCTCCTTGCAGAGCAAGTTAGATTATGACTGCACCTCAACTCTTACAGATACGCGATCACGAATTTGTTGGTAAATCGGAAGTTCAATTCCCTCTGCAACCTCTAACGAAACACACAGCGCGAACGGCACGGGATCAAGGATTTTACCTCCATCTTCGCTGCAATTGACCTTGAAAACAGCTTCATTGCCATCGACAAAGGCAAGAGCATTCTGACCCTCCAGTATTTCATGCTGTAATGTCCCGCGCTGAACATGCTGCCATTGATAATTCACCCGTGCTACGCCAAATTCATCGCTTGGAGGATTGATCCATAATCTCGCTGAGCGATATTTTGAATTGCGAACATTAACGGGAGTCAGCCATGCCAAAGTAATCGTAAGACGGCGCTTAATCGTTTGTGCATTGAGACATGGCGGCATAGGTGCTCTGAATTCTAGTGCCTCACCATCTTTCAGCTCTCCAACACCAATCAATGTTGCTCGTTGCTCAGTACACGTTAATGCACGGTCAATATCTGCCAGCCCGTAGCCGACGAACCTAGCGATAAAATCCTGTTGTTTTCTTCTATCAGTAATATCTGGGCGTGCAGCAAGTATCTGGCGCTCAAGATCACCCCAATCCGCCCCATGAGTAAGTAGCGCCTTTAACAATACAGCATCAAATTTGTCCGGTAGCGATTGCTGATTCCCTGCGCGAAGTGCGTCGATTACATCAAATGCTTGCGCAGCGCCTCTGCTGGCAAGGGCGGCAGCATTGCTAGTGCCGCTTGAATATTTCGTATTGTTGCCGAGAGTATTAGGCGGCGTAGCTACAAGGTGACCGGGTGCTCTCGGAGTATTGACCATGCTGACCTCTGTATTGCCGGGAGGAGTATAGTTTTCTTTATACAAAATGCGACCACCCGGCAACACGATTTCAGGCTTGATAGCCCGCCGGAATCCGTGTCCAACGCAAGAGTAAGGTGACACTCCTCGATCAGGGAATAGATCATGACGACTGGGAATTGTCGCTGATCGTGAAGAGTCGGCATGAATAGCTCCAACTGTAATGGCATTGATTGATTCCGCAGGAGCAAGAATTCGCCGATTTGCAGATTCAGCGAGTAGTGATTCCAATGCTAAGCGATGACGCTCTTCAAGAGAAAGGATTGATAGCGTTTCACGAGGGGTGTTTAACACCAAATCAGATGTAACGTTACCCGCGCTAACCACAAGCAAAACGTGGTATCTGTAAGACAGCCAGTCTAGTAGTCGTGCCCATGGCGATAATGATCTATCGAATGGTCGCTGCAAATCTCCAACGGAAAGATTGATGACTCTCACTGTGGGTGCGGATGCGGGTGAGCCACCATCACCCTCGAAAATCCTACGAATTGCACGATGAACTAGATCAATCAACAAGACATCGTGAGGTGTAGCCTCGGTTCTAGGTGAGTGAGTGTCCTCTGGGTCAGGACGCATAATAGGCCGCACATATATTGGTTTGCTAAGGGGCTGTTTCGAGCCATCCAATTCGCCAAGTGTAATCAGTGAGGCCATTGCTGTCCCGTGTACACGGTCTTCTGCCTCATAAGTGCTCTCCCATCCGTCGGGATCGTCGATTATCAATCGTCCGTTTAGCATGGGGTGATTTTGCAAAGGTAACCCATCAAGCAAAGCAATTACAGGAGAGCCTGAAGCAGCCTGAGATGGGGGAGTGCCAGCCGGTAAATTATCTTCTTCTGTGTGCGGTGCAACTGCCTGACCACATGGTCTAAAAAACATCACACGATCTGACAAGACAAGTTCCGGAGGGGAGTCATCCAATAGGCGACGCACACCAGCGGCAGATATTTCTACCAGAAAACCGTGATATGCAATTTCTTCAATCAAGGCGCTTCGCAAAATTCTCCCGTCTTGTGCTGAAACTAAATGTGCGAGTTCCTCTGCGGCCTTCTGATTCTTCTCTTGAGAAGCGAAATGCCAAGCTTCAATCTCGAAGCGAATAACCTCATCACCAGCGTCCAGCCGATCTTGCCAGTATTGAAGAATGTCCTGCCCGAGACGATCCCGAGCACCCCAGAATCGAACGTCCCGTAAATGCTTGAATACTTCTTTCCAAGCTCCAAAGCCGTGATCAAATTTAGCTGATGGATCGCCTTGATGCCTTGTCCACAGGCTGATGATCTCAATCAATGCCTGACGATTTGTACCCAGAAAAAAAAGGCACCCGGAGAGTGATTTTTCCGGCTTCTCTGTGTCATAAAAATCATTGTCCGGTTCTATATCAATCTCATCGGCCTCCAGCAACCACTCAAGACCCTCAATGCGTTTAACAGCACCAACAAAGCTGCCGATTGAGCCGATAGTTTCAAACACCACTACGAGTTCAGGATCGTCCTGCGGAGCCGTTTCTCGCAACTGAACTCGCTGCGAATCGAAAGTGGCTTGAAGCGTGGTGAATTTTGGCCCTAGACGCTCTTGCTGGCGACCAGCCGACGGCAGTTGTACCTTTGACGGAGCAAATGGTCTTTTTTCTTTACTGCTAGAACTGGGGCGAGGAAAGAGAAGTAGGGGTAGTTGTTGTTCGCTCATCCTTGCCCCTTTGTTGTTGCTGGATTATGTGTTGGGCTGTACGCGATTTTGCCAATGCGCCAGCCTATCGTTGATGATGGCGCGCAGATCCCCCTCAGGCAATGCAAGTACATAGCGGCGATGGATGTCTTGGCAAAACTCTTCAAGATCGGAAAAGCTCGCATCCTTTAGTCGTGTTGCCAAGGTCTTCGGTGTTAAGCCCAAGCGATTGCCAATCCGCTCCTCGAAACGGGAAAACCATTTAATTCGCTGATCTAGGGTCGGCGCAGGCATGTTGAGGCGCAACTGAAAACGACGCCACACAGCGCGATCCAAAAGTTCCGCATGGTTTGTGGCAGTTACCACCACTACATGACTTGGCAGGGAATCAATTTGGAGCAAAAGCGAACTGACAACTCGCTTGATCTCTCCAGTCTCGTGAGTATCTCCACGTTCTTTGCCCAGAGTATCAAACTCGTCAAAGAACAGTACGCACTGGTGGGTGCGAACAAAGTCAAACAAGCGCTTTAATCGGCTGCTGGTTTCACCCAGAAAACTTCCAATCACTGCTTCATAGCGCACCACGAACAATGGTGCCATCAACTCGTAGGCAACCGCTTCAGCCAATGTTGTTTTGCCATTGCCCGGAGGACCAGAAAACAGTAGTCGATGACGAGGTTCAAGACCGTAAGAACGCAGAATGTCGCGGCGCTGTTGTTCTTCAACCAATTCCCTTATGGATTGGTTTACCTCATCCGGCAGCAATACCGAATCAAGTGTACGGCGAGGCTCGATCTCATAGAGAAGTCCTCCATGGCCGCCATCAAAACTTCTAACTACTTCGGCAGATTTTGGGCGTGTATTAGCTGCGTGCAAATTCTCCTCCAACCTATTTGCTAACAGGTTGTGGTGTTTTGCGCGCTCTTCTGCTGCAATGGCTTCGACGGTTGACCGGAACAAGCCTTGATCACCTTGTGTGCCAGCACGAACAAGATTAACGATTAAATCGGCTCTTGGCATAAATTCTCCCCGTCGCATTCTACCTGCTTGCCTCACCTCGGTAAATCTTCAGGTTCAGCGCAGATGAATAATATGAGTTAGTGTGGATGACCGTCCATTTCTACAGAGACTGACCTTATGCCATGCATAATCCTCACGAGCGTCGGCTTTCTGGCATCGTGTTTTCAACCTTTGGTCGCTTTTTGGCACAAAGTGCCCATTTGCTCAAGATTTCCCCAAAGCGGACATAGACAAAATCAGCCTTCTCCGACAAACGGCCACTGGCCGAGGAGCAGGCGCTCGTGGCAATCACCCTGACCGTCTCAAAGGTGAGAGAACCGACAATCACGATGGATGAGCCGCACCTCAGTAACGACTTTAATCGTGCGGGACGTTTGGCCTATCGTCGCAATTGATATTTCAGAATACCTCAGGTTGTCCCGGACATTAATGGCACCGAACACATGTCGTTCGCGCGTCCCAAACTCACTCCACCGTCACCGACTTGGCCAAATTCCGCGGCTTGTCCACGTCCGTTCCCTTTTGCAGCGCGGCGTGGTAGGCCAGCAGTTGCAGCGGGATGACGTGCAGGATCGGGCTGAGCGGGCCGGCGTGGGCGGCCAGGCGCAGCACGTGGACGCCTTCCTGGGTGACGAAGTGGCTGTCTTCGTCGGCGAACACGAACAGTTCGCCGCCGCGGGCGCGCACTTCCTGAAGGTTGGACTTGAGCTTTTCCAGCAGCGCGTCGTTGGGGGCGACGGCGACCACCGGCATGTCGCTGTCGACCAGCGCCAGCGGGCCGTGTTTGAGTTCGCCGGCGGGGTAGGCTTCGGCGTGGATGTAGGAAATTTCCTTGAGCTTGAGCGCGCCTTCCATGGCGATCGGGTAGTGCAGGCCGCGCCCGAGGAACAGCGCGTGCTGTTTGAAGGCGATGCGTTCCGCCCATTTTTCCACTTGGCTTTCCACGCCGAGGATTTGGCGCACGGTTTCCGGCAGGCGGCGCAGTTCTTCCAGGCAGAATTTTTCCGCGGCCTGGTCGAGGCGGCCGCGCAGCTTGGCCAGCACCAGCGTCAAGGCGAACAGCGCGACGAGTTGGGTGGTGAAGGCCTTGGTCGAGGCGACGCCGATTTCCGGGCCGGCGCGGGTCAGGAAACTTAGCTTGGAGTTTCTGACCAGCGCGCTTTCCGGTACGTTGCATATCGACAGGCTGTGCGGCTGGCCGAGCGATTTGGCATGGTTCAGCGCCGCCAGCGTGTCGGCGGTTTCGCCCGACTGGGAAATCGTGACGATCAGCGCGTTAGGGTTGGGGACGCTGTCGCGGTAGCGGTATTCGCTGGCGACTTCGGCGTTGCAGGTGATCCCGGCGATGTCTTCGAGCCAGTAACGCGCGATCAGCCCGGCATGGTGGCTGGTGCCGCAGGCGAGGATAGTTACGCTGTCCACCGTGCGCAGTATCGCGTCGGCGCCCGGACCGAAGATGCGTGCGTCGAGGCCGCCGTGGGCCAACAACCCTTCCAGGGTGTCGGCCAGCGCGCGCGGCTGCTCGTGGATTTCCTTTTGCATGAAGTGGCGGTAGTTGCCCAGTTCGGCGCGCTCCGCGGTCAATTCGCTGGTCTGGGCGGCGCGGTCGACCGGGTTGCCCGTCGCATCCACCACCTGAAAGCCGAGCAGGCCGAGATTGGCGACATCGCCGTCTTCCAGATACACGACTTTTTGGGTGACCGGCAGCAGCGCGGAAATGTCCGAGGCGATAAAGTGTTCTTCGATACCGACGCCGATCAGCAGCGGGCTGCCCTCGCGCGCGCAGATCAGTTGCTGGGGGGCGTCGTCGCAGATCACCCCGATCGCGTAAGCGCCCTGCAATTCCCGCACCGTCTGCTGGGTCGCCAGGAACAGATCCTTGTTCTGACGGTAGTGATAATGGATCAGGTGGGCGATCACCTCGCTGTCGGTTTCCGAGGCGAAAATATAGCCCAGGTCGCCCAGGCGCAGGCGCAGCGCGTCGTGGTTCTCGATGATGCCGTTGTGCACCACCGCGATGTTGTGGCTGACGTGGGGATGGGCGTTGCGCTCGCAGGGTGCGCCGTGGGTGGCCCAGCGGGTGTGGGCGATACCCAGGCGGCCGTGGGTTTTATGCTCGTGAACCGCCGCCTCGAGTTCGGCGACCCGGCCGGAGCGGCGCAGGTTCACCAAGTCGTTGCCCGGCAAGGCCTCGTCGGCGCGGCCGGAGCGGCGCACATCCACCAGCGCGTTATCGACCACCGCCAGTCCGGCGGAGTCGTAACCGCGATATTCCAGGCGTCGCAGCCCTTCGATGAGGATGGGGACGACGTTGCGTTGGGCCACTGCCCCGATGATGCCGCACATGGGGTTATCCTTTCCTGGGCCGTTTCCAGCCGTTGATGCTGATTTGCTTGGCGCGCGACAGGGTAAGCTGTTCTGGCGGCGTGTCCTTGGTGATGGTCGAACCGGCACCGATGGTCGCGTCCCGCCCCACCGTGACCGGCGCCACCAACTGGGTATCCGAGCCGATGAAGGCGCCGTCCTCGATGATCGTGCGATGTTTGTGCACGCCGTCGTAATTGCAGGTGATGGTGCCGGCACCGACGTTGACCTTCTTGCCCACGGTGCTGTCGCCGACGTAGGAGAGGTGGTTGATCTTGCTGCCGTCGTCCACCTGGCTGTTCTTGATCTCGACGAAGTTGCCGATATGCACCGCCTGCGCCAGTTGCGTTCCGGGACGGAGGCGGGCGAACGGGCCGATGCGGCAATCCATGCCGATCTGGGCTTCCTCGATCAGGCTGAACGGCGCGATGCGCGTGTTCGCGGCGACGCTCGCATCGCGCAGCACGCAGTTGGCGCCGATACGGACGTTGTCGCCCAGCGTCACTTTCCCTTCGAAAATGCAGTTGATGTCGATCTCCACGTCGCGCCCACAAGTCAGTTCGCCGCGCACGTCGAGGCGCTTGGGGTCGGCCAGGCGCACTCCCTGTTCCAGCAGGCGCATCGCCTGCTCGTGCTGGTACAACCGTTCCAGATGGGCGAGCTGCGCCGGACTGTTGACCCCCAGCACCTCCCAGTGATGGTGCGGCTGGCTGGCGTTGACGCGCACGCCCTCCGCCACCGCCATGCCGATCACATCGGTGAGGTAATACTCGCGCTGGGCGTTGTCGTTGGACAGATGCGCCAGCCAGTCCTTGAGGCGCGCCGTCGGCAAGGCCATCACGCCGGTGTTGATCTCGCGGATGGCGTGCTGGGCGGCGCTGGCATCCTTGTGTTCGACTATCGCGGTAATGTTTTCGTTCGCGTCGCGGACGATGCGGCCATAGCCGGCGGGATCGGGCAGTTCGACCGTGAGCAGCGCGGCCTCGCCGTCAGAGGCGGCTTGCAGCAAGGTTTCCAGCGTGGCTTGCTGGATCAGCGGCACGTCGCCGTACAGCACCAGTGTCAGGCCGCTGGCGTCGAGATGGGGCGCGGCCTGTTGCAAGGCGTGGCCGGTGCCGAGTTGCGGTTCCTGCTTGACCCAGACGATGGCGGGATCGTTGATCAGGTGCGGCACGGTTTCCCCGCCGTGGCCGTAGACCACGACGATTTTCGCCGGCGCCAGGCGGCGCGCGGTATTCAGCACATGCTGCAACAACGGCTGACCGGCGAGCCGGTGCAGCACTTTGGGCAGCTCGGAAACCATGCGCGTGCCCTTGCCGGCGGCGAGGATGACGATGTCGAGAGGAAGAGGCATATTCGGCGGGAGGTGGGTCATCGTTGAGGTGATATTGTAAAATTATACCGAATTATTCCAGATGGTATTCAAAGTGACCGAACGCCTGCTTGGCCGCATACCGGTCACCGGCGGGGCTTTATACCGCCTCGACCCGCAACCCGGCTCGGGCTGCGGCCTCGCGCTGGCGCGCATCGGCGGAGACGAAAACATCGGCTTGCAGGGCCACGGCGCTACCGATGTGGATGGCGTCCATGCCGCGCAGCACGTTGGTTTCGAGGCTAGCCACCGCCTGCCCCAATACCGCCGGAGTCAGGTCGCAAACGGCGGCATCTTCGATGTCGGCCAGTAACAGTGACTTCAGTTGCCGGTATTGCGTGTCGGTGATCCTGGCTTCGCGGTGCAGCCGGCAAAAGGCCGAAATGATCTCGGGCAGCGCAATGCCGGACAAGCCGATCTCGGTTGCCCGGTCGCACCATTCGAGCACGGCGTCGGTTCCCGCTTCGCTGATATAGCGCTTAACGAAGGCCGAGGTATCGAAAAAAACGCGCATCAGCTTCCTTTTTACAAGCCGGCTTCGCGTTCTTCGAGAATCATGCGACTGATGGAAACGCCATCCAGCACCAGAGGTTGCGCCTTGCGGCGTTTCCAGGAAGGTAGTTCGGCCATCACGGGGACAATGTCGGCGATGGGTTTTCCGTTGCGCAGCACGCGCACCGATTCGCCCGACTCAACGATGTCGAAATACTGCTTGGCGTGGTTGCGTACTTCGGTGAATGTCGCTTGTTTCATCGTAATCTCAATATGTACAGAATGATGTAATTGTAGATGTTCATGCTGGTTGCTGCCAGCGCTTTTCAGCTATGCGAGATAGGGCGCAATCAGCGCCATCAATCGCGCCGTCGCGCCGCGATGTTGTTGGGTGAAACCCAGGCCGGCCTGTGCCATGACTGCCCGCTGGGCGGGGTCGGCCAAGAGCTTTTCCAGTTCCCGCACCAGTTCGCCGCCGTTCGCCACCCGTCGCGCTGCACCTGCCGCGAGTGCCAGTTCGGTGGCTTCGGCAAAATTGTAGGTATGTGCGCCGATCAGTACCGGCTTGCCCAAGCAAGCGGCCTCGATCAGGTTCTGCGCGCCGTAGGGCAGCAGGCTGCCGCCGATGAAGGCGACATCGCAGGCGGCGTAGTAGGCGAACATCTCGCCCATGCTGTCGCCCAATACCACCTGGGTTTCCGGCGGAATGGGTAGCTTCGCCGAGCGGCGCTGAAAGCGGATGCCGCGCGTTGTCAGCAGCTGCGCCACCGCGTCGAAGCGTTGCGGGTGGCGCGGGACGATCACGGTCAGCAGACCGGGGATATTCACGCTGCTCAAGGCATCGAGCAACAACGTCTCTTCGCCGTCGCGGGTGCTGGCGGCGAGGAACACCGGGCGGGCCGCACCGAAATGCTGGCGCAGCGTGGCGCCCAATTCGAGCAGGGATAGCGGCGGGACAATGTCGAATTTCAGGTTGCCGATGATCTCGACGGCGGGCGCACCCAGCGCCTTGAGCCGTTGCGCGTCGCTGGCCGTCTGTGCTGCGATGCGTGTCAGACCGGCCAGGGCGGGGCCGGTCAGGGCGGGAACGCGGGCGAATTTTTGCGCCGATTTTTCCGACAGGCGGGCGTTGACCAGCAGCAGCGGCACTTTGGCGGAGTGGCATTCGGCGATCAGATTGAACCAGATTTCGGTTTCCAGCAGCAGGCCGATCTGCGGCTGGAAATGCTTGAGGAAGCGCCGGATCGCCCAGGGGTAATCGTAGGGCAGGTAGCAGCGCGAAACCCGTGCGCCGAACAGGCTTGCGCCGGTTTCGCGCCCGGTCGGGGTCATGTGGGTCAGCAGGATGCGGTGCTGCGGGTAGCGTTGCAGCAGCGCTTCGACCAGCGCGGCGGCGGCGCGGGTTTCGCCGACGGAGACGGTGTGCAGCCAGATGGTGGGAGGCTCCACGGAAACGCCCTCACCCCTGCCCTCTCCCGCTTGCGGGAGAGGGGGATTTGGGGCGCCTTGCGGCGCAGCCGGATAATAGCCGAAGCGTTCGCCGATGTGCTGCCGATAGGCGGGTTGCTTGCGCCCGCGCCAGAACAGGTGAAATACGATGTACGGCAGCAGCAGGGTGATCAGCAGGGTGTAGAAGCGCCTCATGCCGTGGTCACCTGTTCTGCCGCGGCGATGACTGCGGCCACGTTGGGCGGGTTGCCGATGCCGCCCAGGTTGACGGCGCGGACACCGGCGTAGACCCCGGTCAGCCCCGGTTCAGTGGTGCAATACAGTGCCACGGTCGGCACATCCAGCGCTGCCGCCATGTGCACCAGCCCGGTATCCACGCCGATCGCGACGCGGCTGCGCGCCAGCAGCGCCGCTGCTTCGTTGAGGGTCAGGCGCGGCGGCACGCTGCTGTGCGGAATCTGTCCGGCCAGGCGCAGGCTGCGCGCCCGTTCGGCCTCGCTGCCCCACGGTAGTACGCAATACAGACCTTGCTGGTTAAAGTGGGCGCCCAGTTCGACCCAGTTGGCTTCGTCCCACAGCTTGTCGTCGCGGCTGGTGGCGTGAAGAAAAACCGCGTAGGCGCCATCCTTTAGCCAGGGCAAGGCGGCATCCGGGGCGGTGATGCCGTAATCCGCCGGGGTATCCGGGGTGTAGCCCAGCACCCGCGCGGCCAGCAGGCGGTTGCGTTCCACCGCGTGGCGGTTTTTTTCGACCGCCACGGTGTAATCGTAAAACAGCGCCGCCAGCGCCTCGCGCGCGCTACGGCGGTCGAGGCCGGCGCGGCTGCCGTGCGCCAGGCGGGCGATCAGCGCGCTTTTGAGCAAGCCCTGGCTGTCGAGCACGATGTCGTAGGTTTTTTCCCGCAGGCGTTGCACGAAGGCGCGGATTTCCTCGCGGGTGTGCCGGGCGAACGGGGTCTTGCGCCAGCGCCGCAGCGCTACCGGCAGCACCATGCCAACGCCGGGGTGCAGCGCCGGGATGGCGGCGAAGGATTCTTCTACCACCCAGTCGATTTCCGCTTCCGGGTGATGGGCGAGGATGTCGCTCACCAGCGGCAGGTTGTGGATCACGTCGCCCATCGAGGAAGTTTTGACCAGCAATATTTTCGGCATACGCGCATTTTAGCCGATGCCGGGTTCCGCCCATACCGTGTTGCGCTAGAATGCGCAAATGCC
>Ga0163199_1000624_pt1 | contig 22237 bp, 11 predicted proteins | sample PL_2010_150m_FD_113537 | JGI IMG/M metagenome (GOLD analysis project Ga0163199, IMG submission 113537) | Freshwater microbial communities from Powell Lake, British Columbia, Canada to study Microbial Dark Matter (Phase II) - PL_2010_150m | ecosystem: Environmental > Aquatic > Freshwater > Lake ...
ATGCTTCACCGATAATATCTTCACTGCCCGCGCTGGGTGTTTGCCTGAATTTTGCTCGTTTTCCGGTAAATACTAATTTTTCCGCTTCGCCGTCTTTCAAATAAACCACGAGCTTGTCCGACACTACGCGAATACTGCCCTGAACCGAGATTACATTACCGGTATAGATACTGGTCGCTGTTGCATCATCATAAGTTGCGGTATTGGAATCTATCGTTATAGGCTGGTCGGCATCGCTTTCCAAGGCAAAAGCACCTGGCGCATACCACCCTGTCAGCAATGCACAGCAGAAAAAGATTATTTGTTTTTTATTGTTTTGTTTCATATTTCCCTTTTACATGGCTAAGCAATTCCACACGAACCGGTTGCATAAAGACCAACTTCATTCCGGTTCCTGTTGTCCTGTTTGAAGAACTGATCAACTCCGCCCATTCGTCAGTTTCCGCATAACCGGTTTCCGGTTTTACTTTTAAATTAGACGACTTTATTTGCAACGGCCTGACACCCTTCGCCCCGGCCCTGTCAATCGTCACCTTGCCGTTCAGCCGCAAGTTTTTGCCGTCAGCCGACAACAAACCGCTTTGCGCGCCAATAATCCACGGCGGCCTGTTTTCAGCATGTCTGCCGGAAAACGACAAGAATACCGGCTTGTCCAAATGGGTCTCGCGATCATCGCTGTAATGGATCATTTTATCAGCAAGCAGTTGATTTTTTAGCGCGCCGGTCTCATTCATGTCCCATTTTGCATAGCCTTTGCTGAAATAATCAGGGCTATGTTGAGGCAGCAAGCCGCGACTTACTTCATCCAATCCGGTCAGGTTAACCAGTATCCAGCTCGCTGCCGCAACAATAGCCAGATACAGATAAGCCTTGTTTTCTCTCAGGCTCATCTTAGATAATCATTAACGATGTCATCAAAATGTCCCTGCGCCTGCATAATAAAATCGCACACTTCCCGCACCGCACCGTGTCCGCCTGAGCGCTTCGTACACCAGTCCGCGTGTTGCTTGACCGTATCGTTTGCATCATTGACGGCAATGGCTAGGCCGGCTCTGCTCATTATCGGCAAATCCGGCAAATCGTCGCCCACATGCGCTGCCTGCTCCGGCGTAATGCCGAGATTATCGATCAGTTCAGCAAAAGCACCGCGCTTGTCTTCATAGCCTTGATAAACATAATTTATACCCAGGTTTTTCATCCGCAGCTCGACAGATGTGGATTTTCGCCCGGAAATAACCGCCACTTCGACACCTGTTTTACGCAGTAGCTTAATGCCGTGACCATCCTGGGCATGGAACGTCTTATATTCGTTACCCTGATTATCAAAAAAAAGCTTGCCGTCGGTTAAGACGCCGTCGACATCCAGAATCAACAACCTAAGCTTGCGTGCCTTTTCCAGAATATACTGCCTGTTTTCAGCGTCTGTCATCATACAATTCCGGCTTTTATCAAATCATGCATGTTCAATGCGCCTATTGCACACTGTTGCTCATCGATGACGATGAGTGCGTTAATTTTTTTCTGCTCCATAATCTGCATGGCTTCCGCCGCCAGAATATCTGCGGAAATAACAGCGCAATGAGGCGTCATCACTTCGGTGACTGCCGTCTTGTTGATGTCAAGATTTCTTCCCAGCATCCGCCGCAAATCACCATCGGTAAAAATACCGATAACGCGATTATTCCCTTCTACCACCGCCGTCATGCCCAATTTTTTTTCAGTCATTTCCAGCAAGGCATGGCTGATAAGCGCAGACTCCGGCACCGACGGCATATCAGTGCCGACATGCATAATGTCGCTCACCCTTAATAACAGGCGTTTCCCCAAACTGCCGCCGGGATGTGACAATGCAAAATCGTCACGGGTAAACCCTCTTGCTTCAAGCAATGAAACCGCCAAGGCATCGCCCATCACTAATGCAGCGGTCGTACTGGACGTCGGCGCAAGTCCGAGAGGGCAGGCCTCCTGCTCAACAGCGACATTGATATACGTAGTGGCAAATTTTGCCAGTGTTGAATCGGGATTGCCGGTAATAGCGATTAGCGGTACGTCCAGTCGTTTAATAATCGGCAAAATCGTTAAAACTTCCGCCGTCTCCCCGGAATTTGATAACGCAATCACGACATCGTGCCGGGTAATCATGCCCAAGTCGCCGTGACTGGCTTCGCCCGGATGCACAAAAAATGCAGGCGTTCCCGTACTTGCCAGCGTTGCAGCCATCTTGCCGGCAATATGGCCTGATTTCCCCATACCCGTGACGACAACGCGCCCTTTGCAATTAAACAATAATTTACAGGCCTCTACAAAATTATCATTAATTTGATCCGCCAGCTTGGCAACCGCCTGGGCTTCCACCTGGATAACCGCCAATCCCAATTCACGCAGCTTTCGATCATTTAATTTCATGCTCTGATTCCAAACTAATCCATATCAAAAATGTTAATGCCGGCTAATAACCTGAAAATAATAAAATAACATTATCCAGTGCTTAAACCAGCCTCCCGTTTCCGCGTTGAAATCCGTTCATTATGCCATGCTTATACTGTTTATGCTGCATACGATTAAGACAAAATTCAACGCCTATCATTACGTAAAACCACGCAATCATGCAGTCGAATATCTACCTGGATTAATGCCATCCGTCCTATTGCTCCAGGGAAAAGAATGGGTTGTTTGTCGGTTCCAAACAGACGGGAAAACGGGCGGCAGTCATCCAGACTCTGCTTGGCCCCGCCAAGCTCAACAGACTAAATCCTGCCGATTGGTTGGTTGACACCTTAGAGAAGCTTCCGGTCCGGCCGGACAACCGAATTAATGAGTTGCTGCCGTTGCTCCCAGAAGTTATGCAGGAGCTAAAGCTAACAATGCCAGAAAGGGCTATGTGGTAACGCTGAGCTTACATCCCGGTACGGAAAAACGCTCATCATTGCCGACAACCCACGTTCAATGAAATTTTTCGATATACCCCCATCAGTCAGCCATAGGAACGATTTCGGGTTTGATTACTTTGACGCCTATTGACGATAGTGTCGTTTTCAGGCATTCATACATCGCGTTATCTGTATAGGTTCCGATAATGGCTCCCCCGGATCCGGTAAAGTTCGCGCTTGCACCCACGCTTCTGGCTGCTTCCACCATGTGCAGATTGCCTTCGCTGATCTTCAAAATACGTCTTCTCAAATCGAAATTGCGATTAAGAAGTCCGGCAATTTCAGTTCCCCTGCGCGCTTCGAGCAACGCTTTCACCTGTGCCGCCAACTCCGTCCACTGCGCCATCGCTTCAAGCACGTCCGCATCACCGCGATGGTAGCGTTCCCTAAGGTCGTTGTGAGTGACTTCCGAGCCCTCGGCCAAGTCGGTACGGTAGGCTATGTAAAGATTTGGCAATAGCCCTGTATCAAGAGGCACATAGTTTCCGTATCCTTGCTTATCCATAATGGTCCGATCGAAGTCCATGTAAACCAGTCCCTGGTATACCTGCGCCACTCGATCCTGAAGCCCCGCTCCGATCTGCAACTCATCCTTTTCAACGGAGAGGATGAGATTCGCCAACTGCGGTTTCGGGATTGTGACTTTATAAAACTGCATAAGACCCCGCAAACACGCGGTGATGATTGCGCTCGATCCGGCGAGGCCAAGACGGTGCGGAATGGTCGTGTCGTAACGGAGGGTGAAATTTCGTTTATCGAGCGATAGCGATTCAATCTTGCAGTATTCATAAAAACGCTTGATTGCAGCCTTGAGCAGGCGGATGCCTCCATAGTAACCGTAGATCCGAATATCATCGACAAGCTGCTCCATCGAGGCGAACACCGGTTTATCGCGGTCGTTGGGTAGAATCTCCAGCATAGGCGATTCCCAAAGACTAACCTCTGCCTGAAAATTGCCGAACACCAAAGCGATCGTCTTTCCGAAGTAGCCGTCAGAGGGGTTGCCGACAAGTGCTGCGCGCGGATATGAACGGGTTACAATAGGCATGATGAGGTCCTTTGTCGAATGTTGAACCTGGAAAAAGCAGTTAGTCCACGAAAGTCACGAAAAACACGAAAATATTCATGGAGATACCAAGCCGTAGAGGGTCAGCTAAAAGGTGTGAATGGCTCAACCAAATACAACATGCTGATTGTGTCGTGTCTTTCGCGGGCTATCAGTCATTCGAGGTAGTATCTGAAAGCTGTTCCAGAAACCGGCGGAATTGCGGCCCAAGCTCTGCATGCCTCAGGCCGAAAATCACGTTGGTTTTGAGAAAATCGAGCTTGTTGCCGATGTCGTAACGCTTGCCTTCGAAATGCAGACCGTATATCGGTTTTTGCTGTAATAGCACCCGCAACGCATCGGTGAGCTGAATTTCATTATTCTTGCCGGGTGGAATGTTTTCCAAAGTCGGGAAAATATCGGGTGTCAGCAGATAGCGCCCGGCAATGGCGAGGTTCGACGGCGCCGACTCGGGCGCTGGTTTTTCGATCAAGTCTTCGATGTAGTAAAGCCTGTTTTCGATGGCGCGGCCTTTCATGATGCCGTAACGCGAGACTTTGTCGAGAGCGACTTGTTCGAAGGCCACGACGCTTTCGCCGTAGCGTTGGTGAATGTCGATAAGTTGTCGGGTAACCGGCGTGTTGGATTCGACAATTGTGTCGCCGAGCAACAGCGCGAAAGCTTCATCGCCGACATGATGTTTCGCATAGGACACCGCATCACCCAAGCCATTCAATTCCCGTTGCCAGATATAATGGATGTTGGCCATGCTTGAAATACGCCTGATTTCCTCCAGTTCCAGGGTGCGGCCCGCTTGTTCGAGTTCGGCTTCGAGTTCGCGATTGGGATCGAAATGTTCCTCTATCGAACGTTTGCCTTTGCTGATGATCATCAGGATGTCCTGGATTCCGGCGGCAACCGCTTCCTCGACCACATATTGGATGGTAGGTTTATCGACCACCAGGAACATTTCCTTGGGTTGCGCCTTGGAAGCCGGCAGGAACCGCGTACCGTAGCCGGCGACCGGAATGACCGCTTTTCTAATATTGTCATGAATCATGATGGCAATGGGATGAGGGTTGCCGGGCGAGCCCGGTTCAGGCAGCGCCATAATTTAATACTGACGCCGGTCTGGGCAGGCATAAAAGGATCGTCGGCCAAGAGCCTGGAATGGCTCAGGCCCGCCGGTCGCGGATTGGCTTCCAGAAACACGGGCATTATGTTGCCGTGCAGGTCTATGTCGAGCAGAACATCCAGACCTAACAGCATCAATTCCTCGAAAAGAGCCGCAGCACGCTCGGCCTGTTCACGGACCCTGTGCCAGTCTCTGGAATCAAGGCGGATCGGCCTACCCCCGTAAGTTAAGCTCGAAAGCGCTTCAGCGACAGGAATGATATGTCCGCCACGTCCGCATGCAGCAGGACTTTGTTCGTCTTGCCCCAATTGCGCATAGCCGGATTCCAGACAATGACGCTCTCCGTCAAAGGCGAGATTCAGCCGCAACGCCAAGGTTTGGTTGGCGCCGGAAGCCGGATTCCGAAAGCATACGCCGTCGCGGCGTTGCTGGGCGATAGCGGCTCCCTGTTCCCAGCAGCATTCAAGATGACGTTCCAATTCCAGCCTGGCACGCGCTTGACTGCGTTGGAAAAAAGCCACATGTTCTCCTTCTGTGGCCTGATTGGGTTTAACGACGATTTCTGCAAAGCTGTCCAGAAAGCAAAACGCCGCAGCCAAATCTCCGGGTGCAATTTCTTGATAGGCGGGCACTTCCAAACCCAGGGCCGACCAAGCGGCCAACGTGGCGGCTTTGTCGTCAGCCAGACTGGATGGCGAGACCGGGTTTAGCTGGACGCACTTCAAATGTTGCGATATGGCCGCATGTTTTTTCCGCTCTTGGCTGCCCAGACAAAGAAACTGAACGCTGTCCGGCCGCATGGGGACGTCCAGATCCGTTTCGACGAACCGTCCCGAAGTGAAATCCAGGTAGAGGATTCGTTTTAGTTGTCCGTGCCCGGTAAGCCAGTCGATATGGGCAGCCAGAACATTGATTCGCGGATTACCAACGTGTTCGGAATCATGCACGCAGGCATCCACGGCCAGCGGATAGAATTCATGCGTGAAGAAAACGGGGGATGCGAATATTACCGCATGATTCCACGCCCCGGGAAGAGCTGATGAGAGTTCATGCGGTGATGAGGGTGCTGATTTAACACAGAGCTCGGGTGCTAATGGTTCGCTGAGTACAGCTTCCAGCGCGAGATCGATGAGGCGGTGCCGGTAGCACGATGAGGCAAGCAATGAACAAGTAAGGGATTTCCATTCAATCCACGGCATAGCCGTAAGTTCGTTAGAGCCAAGCACGGCGCTTAGAAGCTCTTCCAGACGTCGACGTAGCGGTATGCCGGCACCGGCCTGTCGACGTACACGCCAATAACGGATTTCACCGCTGTCCAGCCCCTCCAGCAACAAATACTTGACGAAAACACCGGCTTCATCCGCGCCTAGGGGCGAATTGGCGCTCATGCCGAGTGCATCCCATGTCCGGCGGCAGGCGCTCAGCATCTGATTGCTGTCAGGAAAGGAAGGCATCGTCAGCATTGAGCGCGTTAAGGTAATCCTCTCCGGCGCAGTTCAAATCCCTCAGCACGATCCTGGCGTTTTCGCCGATGCGGTCCCAACTGGGGCTGTCGCCTTCGCTACGGGCCCGCTCAAGCTCGTGGTACTCCTCGCGCAACGCCACGCGGTCCCACAAGCCCACGCCGATGTTCGGTTCGATGAGCACTATACGCCAATCAACAATGGTTCCCGGAAAACCGCCGCTGCCATGTTGCAGCATAAAGCGTGAACCTGACCGACAGCCGTTTTCATCGAAAATCGGTTCAATTTCAACCAACACACCTTCTTGATCGAACACGGGGGCGATCAGGAAATCCAGCATCAAGTAGCGGGGCATGCCGTAGGAAACGCCCATCAAATCGACGCCCACCACCCGCCCGGTTTCAGCCGTATATAGGGCTGCGCTGTGCGCCTCATAGGAAGCCATAGCCGTCATGACGCACCTGCCGGCTTCGGCCAACTTGCCGAGGATGGTCTGCCGATGTTCGGGTCGTATGGTTTCCGGCAGCAATTGTTCGAGCGTTCCGCCTCTGCCTACATTGGTAATCAACTGCTTGCTGTTGAGCGTGATCCAGTGGGAGATATGCCATTTTTTTTCGCGCTCGGTCTCGTCCGGCTTGTCCGTGGACAGGATGATGCGGTGCGAGCCGAAGATAGGGGTGTGGCGTTGACGGTTTACGGCGCTGCCCCATTCGACGATTTGCCTGTGGACAAAGGCGCGCATAAATTCTTCGGTGGCCCAGTGTTCCGGTGAACTCAGGATCACCTCCTGGATGCAGACATTATGCTTCAGCGAAATCTGGTAGATAAATTCAACAGCCGACTCCATTTGTTCTGAATCCAGGCTTCCGTCTGGAAGGCCCAGCATAAAAGCCTGCGCATTGCGGCCGCCGGATTCGGCGGCGTCCTTGATCATGACCAGGGGATGGCGCCCTGCAAAAGCGAGCAGGCCCGGATAACCACTTTCAGCCAGTCCGTTCCGTATCCAGTTTTTGATCTCGTATTTGTCCTGGCTGCCGGCGGTGTCATCGGCCGGCCAGTCGATTTCGTCGGGCATTTCCACACCGCTGCCGCGAAAAATATCCTTATACTTGGCTTTATCGTAGGTCGTCCAGGTATGAAAAAGCGATTGCACTGTATAGGGCAGGCCGCAAGCTTCGAGTTTCCCCTGATCATACACAGGGTCGCCATGAAAAGGATAAACCAGCGCGGCGAGAACCGGACGGGTAAAGCGCGCCGCCACCCGTATGCCTTTGGGATGCAAGCGCTCCGCCAGGCGGGCAGCTTCCTGCCGGGAGCAGCCTTTATGCCTCACCAAAGCCTCTTCGTAGCCGGACGCGTCCAGATAAAGATGACCGCCGGTGATAAAGGCTACAGGACGCGGATATTCCTGCTTTTCAATGATATTGAGTTTCCGCGTGATGATAATATTGCCGCCGCGGCGACCTTCGTTTTCCAGTTGTCGAGCCAGGCTTGGACCTTCGCAGAGTACACGCGAAAAATGGGTGCGTCCGACGGGGGCGGCGATGATATGGTTGACCCGTTTGCGGTCGTGGATAAGATCGGGATCGAATTCGGCGAAAACTTCCGGGATACCAAATCCGTCGTTGCGGATGAACGCCAATTCACGTAATTGACCATAAGCACGCCAAATTTTTTCCGCTTCCCCATCGGCGCCGGCGCCGATGGCTTCTATTTCGATACCGTCCAGATAATTGCCCAGAAGCATATCCTGCTCTTGGCTGGACAGTTCCCGAAGTTCGGTATGATGTGTAAGCACATAGCGCAGGTAACGGTACAGCCACCGGTGGCGTTCCACTGCGAGCCTGTAGAGCGTCTCGCCCTGATAATCGGCATAACCGGTGCCGCGGCTATAAACCCAGGGACGATATTCATAGCTATGGTCGTTGAGTGTCTTGGCGAAGAAGCCGGACAGCGCTCGCCATAGCGACATGACGTCAAACGCCGAAGGCTCCTCGCGGGTATACGCTATCGTGCTTTCGATGGCCAATACGATGTAGAACAGTTCGGCCCCTTGGGCAATGCAACGCAGTCCCTGCTCTTTGGCGACGGCATCGATTTTCCCTTGTTGGGCATGTTCACGGAGTTGCTGTGCCAAGCGGCCGAAGTCACCGATGTCCTCATAGCCGCCGGCAATGCTGTGGTAACTCTGTTCGTCGATTTGTCGGCCTGAGAAGAGTTGCTCCAGGTGTGCAAGCATGCCTTGGGTTTCCTCTGGATGTTCCGCGTTTCGGAACTCCTTGGCCAACATTATCAGTGCATTGCGCGTAAATTTTAGGAAAGCGCCGAAGGCCTTTTCAGTCACTGGTTGCTCGCCTGTCCCGAGAGTCTCAATGGCTTTGCGATAATTCTCGATAAAGTCGCCGGTATCGGCCTGTACCGCGGCGAAACCGGTTTGGCGCTGGTTTAGCGCGTGAGCCTGGGCGATACGGGCTGCCAACTGGCGCCGCGTTTCCAGCGCAACGGCCGGACGTTCTTCCATTGCCTTATTGGAGCTTTCGACGCCTTTTTCCTCGCGAAACTCGGTTATCGCAGTCCGTTGATGTGTTGGCAGGAGTAGAGCAACAAACCGTTTATCGCAGCGGCCCGCGCTTCCTCCCAAAAACGCGATGTCGGAGGCAAAGGATTCCATTGCGGCACGGATTTCTTCTTCGGCAGCACCAACAAACAGATACAAGCCGCCCACAGCCAGAAAGTCGACAAAATTTAAGTCTTCCAGCGCTATTCCGCCGCCGATGCGGGCCAAGGCTTCGACCAGTACCCGGTCGCGTTCGCTGCCCCGGCCAAAGCGACCCAGTTTATCGGTTTCGGTCAAGCTTGACTGAATTTCATGATCCCGGCGTATCTCGTCGACAAGGCGTTCGTAGACCTGATGGGCAAGTCCCGGATTATGACCGGTTAAACTACACAAAAGTCGCTCGGCTCTCCGGCGTCGACGCTGCATGTCCGATCTCCAGGCTTCGACGGTTTGTTGCCCCAGGCCCACGCTCAAGTACACGGGCTCTCGGCCCAAGCGTTCCCCGGCAGCGAACCAAAGCATGACATCACCCCGGTTCATCGCGCGATGCCTCGCTCCGGCGGCGCCATCGACGATGACCAAGGCGCTGTTTGGGTTGCCCTCCAGCATCAGTTTGCAAAGTTGGGCGGGGTCGGCGAGAAGATCAAGGAGGCTGCGGTGGGGAATTCCCGTGTCGATTACGTCTGCGCCCTGAATGGCGTATTCGTAACTGCGCTCGGGACCCAAAGTCGCTAACGCGAGTGTATGGATGCGTCCGCCAAGCCGCTCCTGTAGTTTCGTTTTGAGCAATGGCTCAAATGGTTGGCGATGATCCCACTGGCTGAGCCGGGCGCCCCATGTGCGTAAATTGGCTTCGATTTCCTTGGGAGTCAGCCCCAAAGCCAGCAGCTCTCTTCGTGTTTCATTTGCAACGGCTTCAAGTTGGGTATCGCTGGTGTAATTCAACAGATCCTGGGTGGATAATCCAGTCGGCGAAACCATGCGAATTTCGGCGGGCGGTCTGGCCGCGGGGAATAAATTACGCATCTGTTCAATTATAGTATCGTCATCCGCGTCGATGGCCATCATTTCCCGGATTCGGCTATCCCAACCGCGTTGCTGCAATCCTTCGAAGCCTTCATTCATCAGAACGGCGACAATTCGGCCGTCCAGGTCAAGGGCATTAAGCAGATGGCCGCCTGTGCCGGCAAGGATTTCGAACTTGCGCAGGCCGGTGGCAAAACGGGCATCCTGGGTGTCGGGTTTATATTCGGCGGTCAGCACCACCACGCAATTTTCGAAGGTGATAGCTGTGTTCGGATGGCGACGGGCGGCTTCGGCGATACCCTGGCGAATCAACCAGGATTTGAAAAACGGCATGAAGCGGTTGACTTGTTCGCCACCGGTCACCATCTTGTGCAATCCCCAGCCTGCGGCCAGACTCGCTGCAACCCGATAAGGATCGCGCAGTTCCGGCTTGCCCAGATGCTCCAGGACATGGGCGATTCGGGTAATCTGGAACACCGGCAGGCCGCGACTGATGGTGAAATAGGGTTGCAGGCAGTCTTGCCGCTGCAATTGCCCGGCGGCCCATTCTTCCCATTCCAGCTGACCGGCAAACTCCGGTTTGCGGTCGAGCAAAAGATTGGCCAGTGCGACGACGGCTTGATGATAGACCTCCGGCAAACCAATCTGGCGTAGTTTTTCCGCCCGATTCAAGGTCAGCACGAATTCCAGGAACAGTCCGTCCTTGGGGACGCAATAGCCGCCGTAACCTTCGCCGGCCGGGTGGATCAGGCGATCGCAACGCCGGTTCATCAAATCCGCCATGGCCTCGAAATCGCCGTGCACCGAAGCCGTGACCATCATGCTCAAGGCATTGGAGAAACCGAAATGGGACGCCATCGAGGCATTTTCACCGGTTTTCAATATCTCGGGTTCGGTCAGGCTTTCGAAAACACGGACGTCTTTGTTGATCAGGCTGTATATCTGCCGTCCCGTTTGCGCCGCCGCCCGATCGGCGCCGCCCACCCATTGCGACCAGGTTTCCACCGATTCGCGCTCGCGTTGCCCCAAATCCACGCGGCTTGGCGTGTAAATGAGATGGTACCGCTTGCCGCCGCCGCTGGCCTGGAAATAATACAGCGGATTCAGCGTCAGGTGATTCAAACCGCTCCCGGCAATAATTTCTTTGCGGGCAGTCGTCTTGCGCAGTTGCTGGAAGCGACGCAGATACGTTTCGCAGCACTCGCTGAGATGCTGTTGCGGATGCTCAGCGTTCAGCTCATCCAATACCCGGCGGCGGGCTGCCAGACGCATATAGACTTGCAGGTCTTGACGGTAGTATTCATCTTCCAAGACGATGGATTCATCGGAACAATCCCCGCTCAGCCGGCTTATCAGTGCTTCGCGATTGCGCGAGATCACCTGAATCAGTGCGGCTTCCTGCAAAGCTTCGGCGTGCCGGATCAGATATTCCTCTACTGCTTTAGGCTCGTCGCAATCTTCGGCTTTTTTCCGGCCCTGTTGCATTTCCTCGAACTCAAGCAATGCACCCAGGCAAGACAGTTCATGCTGAATCAGGCGATTCCTGTTGACAAGCCTCAGTACCGCGGCTGTTTGCGAAATCTGCTCGGCGGCGCATAATTCCTCGACGTCTATCCAGACACCCAACTCGCGGATCACTTTCTCGCCCAGGGAGAGGATGCGGGATGTAAAAAATTTCTCGCGTTCCGTTATTTTGTCGTGCAGACCTAAGTCTTCGGCGATGTTAAAGAGAGCCATCGATTCTTCCAGCCAGGTACGGATGTAGCCCTCAGTCATGCCGGCAGCTTGGGTGGTCAGGACATGCAGCGTCGGCAGTGGACGCCGCGGCTTCAGGGCTTGGAGCTTGAGCCGGGATATTTCCCTGTCGAAGTTTTTGCTGAAGCCGTTGCTTTGCAGTACCCGCCTGGCCGAAACAGTCCAGGAACCGGTAACAGGGTGCTGTTCTGCAAGTTGCCGCAAGATGTCGTCGGCCAACAAGATTTGCCGCATGGCCTCGAAAGGTGCAGGCTCCTCGGCTTCGATCAACTTTTGGACTTGCTCGACCCGTAGACGATAAATTTCGCCCAGCAGCACACCCACGGCAGCGATTTCATCTACATCGGATTCTTCGCGCAAACGCTGACTCAGGGCTTCTTCGTCGAGATCGGGAAATTTTCCGGCGCCCACGCATTCCCTAGCCAAGCAAAGGAGTTCGCTATCCAGGACTTGGCGAAGATTGCCTGCCCACAACTCGGCCATTTCCTCTCGGAAAGAGACTTCCATACCGGAAATGTCAATGATCGTACGGGTGGTTTCCTGACCCTCTTGCACCAGGACTTCTTCTTTGATGAACAGTGGGATGGCTTCGATCCAGTGGTCGGCGACTGTAAGCCAGCCGTAGTCGGGACTGCTGTAGATACGGTCTCCGGCAAGCCTGACCAACTTTCGTAAGTTGTCCGCCTTGCCTGAATAGGGTTCCTGGAATTCATTGATCTTGATCAGCAGATGAGAACCGGTAGGCGAAGGCCGTTGGCTGATCACTACATAAGCAGCATGTCGTTTGGAGGCTCCCAGAAATTCCCGGCGTATGCGATCTATCAGGCACAAGCCTTGTCCGGTCCGTGTCATGATTGCTTCGTACGAGACAACCGCTTCGAATTGACCGGCCAGTGGATCGTTGTAGTTCTCCACTCGTGAACGGGAGGGGGCGAGTGCATTCGACAAGGCTTTTTTTTGTTCCTCGAGAACAGCGTCCTCGAAGCGTTCGCAGGCGCCTTCCAGAGTTGTCAGGGGAATTTCTGAGGGGCTGGTCAGCAGCAGCGCTAATGCCCCGGCGCCGGCTTGCAAACCCGGCGCACCCTCCGCCAGCGAGGACAGCTCAGCGGCCAATTGCCGCCAAGCCAAACCGGGTTCCAGCAGTACCGCGTTGGCAAACAGCGTCGCCTGGTTGTGAAAGGCGCGGCTCATGCGCCCGAAAATCAACTGTTGGCCGGCTTCGTGAACTTCTGTGGAAATGCGCTCGATATTGCGGCGTTCCAGCGGCCCGTCGTAGCCGCGCAGCAGGCGGTAAAGCCGGGAGCGTTGTTCGTCCACGTCGGTTTCTTCATGCAGAATATCAATGGCGGCCTGACGCTGATAAGGCAGGTCCACCCGGTCCTGCCCCAGCAGCCAGGTAATCTGCTGATCCTTCCATATCTCTTGAGGAAAGTTTTCAATCCCGTTGGATGAGTCGAAGGCGGTTCGTTTCAGGAAGATGGAAAACAGGTTGCCGCTGTCCAGGACGCTGCCGTCCAGCACACTGTGCAGACAAGCACGTTCGGTTTTTGAAAACGATGCGTAGAGTTCGACGACTTTGGCTAGGGCCTGGCGCTGGGTCCAACCCTGCCAACGCAAAAAAAGATGGAAGTGTCCCAATACCAGCAAATATTCGAAACCCTGCTGGTCTTCTGTCTTGAGTGTGGAATCCAGATAATGCGCATCGGAATAACCGAGCGGGATAGCCAGGTCGCAGGCGACCGAAAGAACATTGGCGTCGCTATCCAGCTCCAGCAGGTGCTCATGCCCCTCCATAAAGACAACGGCTAATTCACATTCGGGCAATTTTTCCAGTATGTCCTTGAATGAAAGATCGCCTGTAAGACGGGAGGACATCAGCTTCAGAGCGTTTTGACAAAGCGCTGCGGTAATGGAGACCCTGCTGTCGGACTCGTCAAAAACGCTTACCTGCATCTTTGCCAAGGCGTCTCGCCCGAAACGATAAATGCCCCTGGCAACAGTGGTGCCGGCGCCACGGCGTCCACGCCAAACTCCGCTCTCTGTATCGAGTTGCTCTACAATACGCAGGGGAAAGCTGTCGTTACTCACACGAATCAAACCCTATAACCGGGAAGGCCAACTTGGCAAAGATAATTCATTCCAACATAACCGATTCAATTGGCCTATATAAAATTAAATATTCTACCCGGAAAGTCGCCCGTTTTCTAATCATGCACGCCGTTTCGATTCCATCGATGATTGACTTTGCCGAATAAAAAAACCTTGGAATCCATCATCGGTTTGGTCATTTTTTGGATAGAGGGAGGGGCATTTAAAACTGATCATTGATTGATTCATTCAATTTCTAAAAGTTATGAATTAACGCTCGATTTGAAAGAATTTGCGTAACTATTCAGTTTATTATCAATCAGCCCTACAGTCCGTGGCTTTGGCGAGAGGCTGAATAGTTACGATTTTGCAGCAAAACCAAAAAACCTGGTCACTACAGCGTTTTCAGGTACTCAAGCAAGTCCTTCTTTTGCTCCCCGCTTAAGTCAGTGCCATAAGCATGGCCGCTGTTGTCGTTGCCGGGCTGGCGGGTATCGAGCAGAAATCCGTATTTTTCGGCTTCCGGCCCTTCGGTGACAAAGCCGACCTTGGCAGGGTCGTATACGTCATAGCCGATGTAAAATCGCTTCGGACGATTTTCAGGCGCTTCCAGCAGGGCCTGGAGATTCGGCACCGAACCATTATGCAAATAAGGAGCCCTGACCCAAATGCCGTCGATAGGCAGATTACTGTAACCCTGGGTTTTGCTATAGGCATCGAATTTGAACTGGCGTTCGTGGATGCTGTGAAAAGTCTCCACCAGCGTTTCGGTAAATGAATCCAGACGATGGCGGTCAGTGCCTATCTCCGCGATAGGGGTAACCGTTCCTACCTTTTGCGTGCCCAAGTCATGACAGCCGCCGCAGCGGCCCTGATACACCGCCCAGCCGCGCTCGACCCGAGATGCGTCGATCGGAAATGGATATTTGGGAGGAGCCAATTGCAACACGAAATCGGTTACAATCTTGAATTTATCGGGCAATACCGAATAAGGCGTCGCCCCTACCGCCATAGCCGCCGCGTAATTCCGCTCGTAGATTGAATGATTGTTACCATCCCAGTGCAGGGATAATCCTTCCCTGGCCCGCTGATTCCAGATAGCGGGTAAATCCACGGTGCCAATGGATTGATCGTCCGGCTGATGAAATACGTTGAACTTGGTCGGATTAAAGGTATCGGTACGTCCCCGCCCCTGTGCGGGCCTCGATTTTTGCCACTGATACGCTTGCTGCTGTGTCAGTAAAGCCTGCTTGGTAAACGGAATAATCAGGTATCGATAAAACAGCGCTTCGGTCATGGAGAGCTGGTTTTTCTCGCGGATTTTCGCGAGTACCTTATCCGGGGTAAAACCCGGTTGAGAAACACAGTCGTAGAGGAACCATTGAAAACCCTGTAAATCCAGTTGCTGAGAGGGACTGCCCAGGGTAATTTCGCGCTTGCCGCCGGTGCTCGCCCTATAACTTCCGGTGTGGCAAGCGGAACATGTGGGTTCCACGCTGGGATAGCCGATCGTACGTTTAGCGAAACCTATCGGCAAGTCGTTTCCATCCTCGTAGAGCAATCCCAGAGAAGCCCAACCATTACGGGGTTCCGGCAAAAGATTCGTGCAAAGTTCCGGCATGACCTGCCACAGGTAATAGGGAACACGCGATTGTACGCCGAGGCCGATGGCGCCATATTTGAATTGTTCTTCCGGGCTGGAGTACACGGTATCCTGCTCGGAACGGATCATGTTTTCCCAAAATGCATAGCCGACTACGCCAACAACAACAAAACAAGCTCCCCAAGCTGTTTTTTTCAGCAGCGTATCGAATTTCGAAGCTATCAATGCCACCCACCCAGCCAGTAAATGAGCCAGGTTGACTCGACTTATCCGGTATTTTTCGTCCAGGCCGTTTTGCAGCAACAGTGCGAATACCAATCCGAAGGTCCCGTCAGCGATAAAGAAGGTAGCCATAGGCCCGCTGAAACTCCAGAAGGCATTCTGCCAAATCCAAAACGCCGAGGCAATGAGGCGGGCCACCACCGAAAGCCAGGCGAATACATGATAACGCAGGGGGTCGAGGGCGGCCGGCACATACAGGAGAGAGGCCAGCAATAAAACCACCCCGGCATAGCCCAGCCAGGAATAGGCAGATTCAATAATGCCGGTCTGAAGGTACTCGCTATACCAATCCGGTACGAATAATGCCGGAATTACAAACGCCAGATTAACCAGCATTCCCAGCCAGGTACCCCTGGAAAACCACGTCAAATAACAGTTATCCGAAGCCTTGCCGAGCATACTGAAGATTTGCGCCATAACCCGAAAAAGATTGCCTGCATTTAGCCGTTCGGCTCCCGGCAATCCCGCCTGTAACAATCCGCCCAATAGCAAAGCAAATATTAACTCGACGGCAGCAAAAAAAACGAAGAGTTGGGCAAAGTTCATCCCTAAAGCCAAAAATAACGCCATCCCGGCATGAATAGGCACCAACAGCCAGCCGTATACCCGATAGCGTTGCGGGTTGTTCGCAGTCCAGATGGCATAGAGACAGATTTGCCCCAACAGCATTCCTACATTGGCAAGATAAACATAGGCAAACTCAACGTATTCGGCGCCGATTGCCGCACCGAAGCCATCCGGCACGAACATGAGCAGGAACGCGTAACCCAGATGAACCAGAATGCTTAGCCAGGCAAGCCTGGAAAACCACTTTAAACAATTATTCATAAACCCTCCGAAATTCTTCTTATTATTACCAGGAGTCTAAGTAACTGTGACCGTAACACACTGCCCGTGAAGCGAATAATCGCTCAGACTCCGGGCTGTTTTCCCTCGCTCACCGGCAGAGGGTTGGCTGGGATGTAATCAAAAAAATATATGCAAGTCCACTTTAGAAGCGATCCAAATGATCGCCCCAGGTCAGGATGTCCTCGACCCAATAGGCAAAGCGGCGTTCCTCATCGCCACACTCGATATCGGGAAGGAGGTCAAGTACGCACAGAGCTCGTCCGACACCGCGCCGGCGGTATTTACGTTTCCGTGCGATCACGATCTGATCACGCCAAGTACCGAAATTGATATAGGTATAGCTCTTGCGGTCCTTCGGTGTATCGGGCTGTTTAAAATACAGTTCCTCCTCCAAAGGAATATGGGTATGACCCTCACCATGAATCCGAAAACCATAGTCGCGATACGCCTGCAAAAACGTCGGAAACGCTTTCATCTCCTTGTAGGAAGGCGCATCGCTGATGTGGAATAATCCCTGTTTCAGCTGGGTCATCCCCCACATCATGAGATACAAAAAGCCGAGTTCGATTCTGGCGCCCAACAGCTTTATAACGCTCACTAACACTCTGGCGATACGGAGCCCCACCTTCAGAACGGAGCCGGCGCTTTCCAGGGTGAAATCCCAGCCCAGCCAGTTATGGACCGAATCCAACAACTCGTTTTCAATAATATCCCTGGCCGCCACCAAGCCTGCTCCCAACGTCCGCAGTCGCCAGGTTTCCTTAATGATTCTTCCCACCGCGGCATAAGTCGGACGGTACAAGTCCAACTCGTCCAGTATCTTCATCAGCCGGGCGATTTCCTCCTTCTCCTCAGGGGCAGTCGCCGGCAATTCCTGCAAACGCCGCTTGGACCTAAAAATAAATCCCGATAAAACCCCGGCGGCGACGGTATCGCCAAAGCAGGATTCGGTAAACGGGGCGTATTTTAATTGTCGCCAGATATCGAGATTCCAGCCGTCCCCGGCCTTCCAGCCCGGCCGCCCTCCTTGAGGGGCAATACGCCGGCTATTGTCCTCGTCCCGCCATTGGCCGTGGGTCACAAACAGCCTGAAGCCCCGGTCGCCCCAGTAGAACGGCAGCCAGGGGACGCTTTGACGCTCAGGGTCAAGATAGTGATTTTCATCGCCGAAATACATTTTTCCAAGCCAACGACGATAATCATCGGTTAATCTGTTTTCAGAGTGGTTATCGACAGACCGGCCGAGACATGCTTTGTAAAACATTTTCAGCGTCTCATCATCGGCAAACATCTCCTTGTCATGATTGCCGAGCAAAACCAGCGTTTGAATCTTCGCGATCCGGCTTTTCCTGCTTTTGTATTCATGTCCTTCAAGGGCTTGCGGCAGATGTTGCAGCCAGTAGAAAAAACCGGGGTTTTCACAAGGTTTAGGCGGCACACTATGCTTGTTGATGATACCTCGCATGATTTTTTGCAAAATACCATTGAACTGCGCATTATCACGGTCCCAGGGATATACCCCGTTTTCCGACCATTCCGCCGTGCGTATCATGTCCGCGACATCACCCACCAGCAGTAAGGTGAGTTCGTCAATATCGTGCAGAACACATAAATCCTGAATCCGGTTGAATACGTTTTCCCAAACCACCGCTTCAGCACTTTGATTGCCGACTGTGCCGTCGGTGAAATGCACATCGCTGAAACAAATGCACAAACGGTTGGGGCGATTGGGATCGTCCGGGTTGGAAAATTCCGGCTCGTTCAGCAAGAAAAAATCTTTAGGCAGGCTGCTTTTTTCTGAATGCTTGTTCATATCGGGAATCTCCTAATGCTTGTGGCTTTCCAGGAACTCAACAAAACGAGGGTAGATGTCCTGATGGGCGTTCTTCCCGATAATTACGTCGGCATGTCCATAGTGTGGAAAAACATGAAGTTGATGCTGCCCCGGCACGATTTGTTCGAGACGCTGATGACAGACGATATTGGAATCGGTAAACAGGGCGTTTTCCTGTCCGGTAACCAACAGCATCGGCGTTTCAATGTCTTTGGCATAATCAAAATAATTATCCGGCAGGCTCTGATAGCGCAGGTCGCCGGGCAGGTATTTAACCGCCGTGTTCGCGGCCTTGACCATTTTCAGCACATGCCGGTAATAATTCACGCTGCTGCCGCCGAACAAGTCCCCGGTACGTCTATGGGTGATGTCGTGCAGATTTTCATGTTTGAACAACACGGGGAAACCGTATCCCCACATGAAGCTGGTCATGTGGCATTCGGGCGAATCACACTCGCGATGAAAGGCGGAAACCAGCCAGGACAGCATTTTACCGAACGAAAAACCGGGTTCGCGTTGCCACCAGGGATTGAGATACTCAATACCGACTATGTAATCGCAGAGGAACGGCCCGACAGCAAGCTTGAGTTTGGCCAGGGACGGTATTCGCGGTGTCAGGGCAACGCCGTTGGCGATGACGCTATGCACATCGGTCACGGCCTTGCCGAACAGACTCATCGTGAACGACAACGCGCCAAAACAATGACTGATGACGTGGATACGGGCATCGGGACCAACCGCCTTGCGCACCGCAGCGATGGCGGCGGGATGGTCGTACAGCGCGAGATCGTCGACGTTGTAGCGGTTCCGGCTGAGATTGTAGGTATGGCGATTGCTGATCCGCCCGTCCATCGTCCAGACATCGGTAAAACCGTGATCCAGAAGATATTGTGTCAGGTTATAGTGCTCCGGCATGATATACATATCGCTGGCGGCGGTCAGCCCAGGAATCAGCACCACCACATCCCGGCAAGGCAAGCGTCGAAACCGCAGCAGGCTCTGGCCTAAGCGGTCAGTCGTGGTGTATGGATGAGTCGTGATTTCGGCGCCCTGCACACCCTCAGTGGTGTAAAGCGGAATTTCCCGCTCAAAGGCGCCCATCTTCGGCATCAGGGACGGACCGTAAGTCTCCCACAGCACGCCGAAAAAGAACTTGCCGAATCGCTCCATGGCGCCTAGCCGTTCCTTAACGGTCGGTGCATCGGCACGCATGGTGGTCAATTGGTGCATAAAATCGGGCAACAGAATATGCAGAATGCCGGCGGCAAACAGCTCCGCCCCTGCTTCTTCATCGGCCTGCAAATGGCCCCGGAACAGGTTGGTAAACAGGGTTGTGGTATCTTGCCAAAGATCCGGGCCGATATTGTCTTGTATGCTTTTGAAACCGCTCATCGTCAACGGTTGACCGGATGCATCTTCGATGAACAGCCGGTAACGCATTTCCTTGCGGTTGCGGTCGGCGGTATCGACAAACAGATTGAAATCGCCCATCAATACCGGACGCCGCCCGCCGACCACGCCACCCTCGACGTAACCTATGGCATTCGCTTGATGTTCCGGCGATGCCAGGAACGCATCCACGTCGTCGGTCTTGATAGTGAGATGAAACATAAAATAGCCGTCGCCGGCCTTGCCTTGCTTGAATCCGTCCTCGTAGGAAGTCTCGCCGGCAGCGAGGTAGCCTTTCATTTCCTCGGTAAACTGGAAGCCGATGGGGGTGTTTGCAGGTGTGCTCATAATCATTTTGCTCCAGAATTAGGGGTGATACCGAGATCATCGGTGGCTGCCAGGCCGGTAATGCCTTCGGCGATCCACTCGGACACGGCGGAGATGGTCGCGATGGGATTGGCGCCTACGGCAGTGGGTAACACCGAACCATCGGCGACATACAATCCCTGGTAGCCGAACACCTGACCGCGGTCTTCCTGCTTGCCACTGACGACACCTTGCTCCGGACTATCGGCGAGAATACATCCGCCCAGCGAGTGGACGGTGATGTTGTTGCGGATGGGCCAAACCCAGGTCGGCAACGGAAAAAAGCAGCCGGACCGGACGAACGCCTTGAATTTGCGGCCGCTGTCGAGAATAGCCTCATACAGAGGCATACTGGTTTTCTGCGGCCAATCCAGGTCCAGATTACCGTCGCGGAGCGTCAATACACCATCACCCTTATCCAGCCCCATGCACAGCAAGACGCTGCTGCGATAGGACATATCACCCTTGAGCATCTGGTGGAACAGATCGCCGACCGAACCGCTCCACTTGCCGTCGATCACCGTCCGCACCAGCCGCCGCCACAGCGAGCACAGCGTCCGCCAGGCTTTTTTCAGGCTGTCGGCAGGATTCAGGCCGGGCTGCAAACCTTCCACGAACCAGGCTGCGAACGTAGGGTAGCTGGCATCTTCCAGAATGAAAGCATGGTTAGGATCGTGATTTTTAAACAGATTGTAGTCGGTGTACTGGGTAATCACCGGGCCATAATTGGGATCAGCGGGCAGTTTGCCTTCCACGACGAAAGAGAGAAAGTCGCCGTTGCCCGAGAAGCGCTTACCCAGGCGCCGGCTGAGCCGTGGCAGGGTGCCATGCTCGTCCCGGCAGCGCAAGAGCAACTCGTTGCTACCGAGGGTACCTGCCGACACCACAACCCGGCGCGTATCGACATGCGTGGGGCCGTTATCGAGATGAGTGTAATAGACCCGATAACCATAAGCACCGTTGGCGGTCGTATCTTCTTTGCCCTGTTCGTTGAGCGGAACGATTCTATCCGCCAGACAATCGGTCTGGATCACCGCGCCGTGGACATGTTCGGCCACATGCAGATAATTCAGGTCGACAGTGTTTTTCGAGTGGGTATTACAACCCACATCGCATTCCGCGCAATAAGTGCAGGAAGTCTGGACGGCCCCGTAACGGTTTGTTTCCTGGATGCCGATGGGAGTGGGATTATGGAAATTGTTACCGAAAAACACACAAATATCAGCCAGTGTGGAGTCGCGGCCCTGATTTTTAGCGAATTCCCGGAACAACTCGGTACGAGCGATCTTGCGGCGCGGCTCCTGCTCCCACGAGGGAACCGGACGGGCTCCGAGTACCGATCTGGCCACGTCATAATAAGGTTGCAAAAAAGTTTTGTTCAGTACCTTGGGCCAGCCGCATCCGAAAACCTGATCTGGCGGCTCAAGAAAGACATTGGCATAAATCAGCGAGCCGCCGCCCAGTCCGGCACAAACCAAGGCATCCATGCGGGTGAAATTGCGCACATCAAACATGCCGCGCAGATTACGCTCGCGGATGTGCTTGGGACGCCTGGTCTGATCCCCCGGCGGACTCCAGAAATTGTCCGCCATGCCGTGCGGCGAGCGCGGGAACGACCCTATCGGGTAGCGCTTGCCGCGCTCCAGCAACATCACTTTATCTTTCCATTTTTGCGCCAATCGACAGCAGCTGACGGCACCCCCAAAGCCGCTGCCAATCACGACGGCTTCAAGTAATTTACTTTGTGATCCCATTGGTCTTCTCCTCTAATAACAGTTGAGTGGCGGAGCACCCCAACTGGTTTTTATTATTATTTGATTAGATTCTGTTGACCTACTTTTATTTCACCACTCTTTTCTGCAGATTCAATATCCAAATCTAACGCATTTTTTTATTAGCCTGTTCAAAATTAACA
>Ga0163199_1000625_pt1 | contig 22212 bp, 17 predicted proteins | sample PL_2010_150m_FD_113537 | JGI IMG/M metagenome (GOLD analysis project Ga0163199, IMG submission 113537) | Freshwater microbial communities from Powell Lake, British Columbia, Canada to study Microbial Dark Matter (Phase II) - PL_2010_150m | ecosystem: Environmental > Aquatic > Freshwater > Lake ...
ACGGAACAGGCAGGTCGGAGGCTCGACAACCACTTTGTCTTTGAATGTTTTCCCGTCGCCTGCAAAAGCAGCGGCGGCCGTCAGCATAATTACCCCGGTTAAGGAGAGCAGTTTTTTCATAGCAACCGATGCCATAATTTGCGGCGCTTCCGGCGTCAATAGATTTTTTTGCGCCGCGGGACGGGAGAGAAGGTGGAATCCCGGGCGGCAATATGAGAAAATCTGCACCCGGCGGGGGTCGAACCCACAACCTTTGGCTTCGGAGGCCAACGCTCTATCCAATTGAGCTACGAGTGCGTCCGATGAATCTGAGCGATCCGCGAAAAAACATCAAACGGAAAGATTGGGCGGCGATCGGCAGGCTCTCAGGCATGGCGGGGATATGATGCAGGGTCCGGCGGAGGTCCATCTGAAATTGTTTGATTCCCGCGCGCTCCTTGCTCATATACCTGACATGCCTCGTCTTGCGCCTCTCCTCTCAGGCCTCTTTGCTCTGCATCTGATTTCCGCTTTAGCCCAGACCCCGTCTGCAACTCCCAAGCCCGTGCTGGGCAACCCCGGTTTCGAAACGGGATTCCGGCGCGACAATTTGTGGGACGGGGTGGACACGACGGGAGCCCTTGCCGGTGAGCGGGGTGCGCTGGCGGTTCTGACGACGAGCGGATCGATCCAGGAAACGAGCATGCCGGTCTCGGTGTCGATTGCAGACATGAACGGGGACCAACTCCCCGACATCGCGGCCATGGACGTGCTGGGCTACCTGCGGATCTATTTCAATTCCGGCACGAAGACCGAACCGAAATTCACCGTCGGAGAACTCGCCTCGATTTTTCTTTCCCGTATCGACCCGGCCGACGCGACGCTTCAAGGGGTCAGGACGAAGACGGCCCGGCAGGGACAGAGGATTCACCTGAGCGACATCGCACGATCGGGGAAAAAAGACCTCGTGATCGGCAACTACCTCGGGGAAATCATGCTTCTTCCCAATGCGTCCGGAGTCCGCCCCGAGTTCAAGCAGCCGACGAATTTCGCCCAGGTCCTCATTCCCACGATGAAGGATTCCCTCAAAAAGTGGGGCAACCTTTTTGCTCCCGCGACATGGGATTGGAACCGGGACGGTCGGGACGACCTGCTACTCGGGGAGGGATCGTATTCCGCCAACAGCATCCACCTCCTCGTCAACCAGGGAGCGGCATCGAAGCCGGTGTTCGATGAAAATAACACCTCCGTTCTGGCCTACGGAATGGGCCTGGAGCAGTTGACTCCCACTGTCGTGGATTACAACGGGGACGGGCAGATGGACTTGTTGGTGACCGAGCGGAGCGGAAAGGTCGCCGTCTACCTCAACACCGGAAAGCCGTGGAAACCGGGCGTAGTGCTTCCGTTCGATTCGTTCATCGCAGTGGGAGGAGTGAAGCCGGCGGGAGCAACGGCCACGAAAGATCCTCTCACTGCCGCCACCGCCCCGGGGCTGCTCTCCGTGGGGGGCATTGCGACGATTGCTGCAGGTGACATGAACGGGGACGGCCTCTTCGACCTCGTCTTCGGAAAAAGCAACGGCAAGATCGCCATGTCGCTCAACAGCGGAACCAAGACCGAGCCAAAATTTGCCGCCCCGGTCGAAATGAAAGGAGATGCCGGAACTCTGCCATTCAATTCCCCGTCCGGCTGGGAGTGTGACTTCGGCCTCGACCGCGGGAACTTTTACGGCTTTGTCTCGGTCGTCAAAGAAGCCGACGATGCGGACGCGAAGCCTGTCGAGGGAAAGGCCTGCCTGAAGGCCGGCTATACCCCGAGTCCGAACAAAATCATGGGGATTCCCACGCAATTCACGCCGGCCTTCTCATCCTGGAAGGCACCCACAGGAAAAGACGCCCTGCCCACCACCGACAAACTTGTCGCCGCTCCGCCGAGCTACTTTGAAATCAAACAGACCGGAAGCAGGCCACTGAAAAACAACAAGACCTACGCGTTCTCCATGAGGGTGAAGGGAAGCAAGGTCTCCGAGGCCGCCGTCGGATTTCAGCTCAATGCCGAAAAGGAACTGAGTGCCGCGAAACTCGAGCGAGGCGACCGCAACGCGGTCACCAGGAAGGAAAACAAGGCCGAGGAAAAAAAGACGGAGGTCATCCGCTTCAACCCCGGCGCCCAGTGGACCGAGGTGAAGGGTGAGATCCCGGTGAAATTCAGCAACAAGGACCTCTCCACCGCTGCGCTTGATGGCAAGGACGGGACACTGACATGGACCGTATCGATCCAGTTCAATCTCTCTCCCGGGGCCGGGGTCATCTATTTTGACGACATCAAGATGATCGAGAAGTGACGTCCTGCGGGAGCCCCAGCAGACTCCTCCATCTGCCACCCACGGCCGCATCGGAAAACCACCGGTCGTAGTGCGCGAGACAGGCTGCTCCGCATTGTTCCCAGGAAGGACGGACCCCGCCGCACAGCGAGGTGAGAGTCGCCGCAAGATGCCCGGGATCAACAAGCCGGATTACATTTTCCGAGGCGGGTCCAAGGCCGGGATGGGCGAAAGATTTCAGCCCGCCGGTCCGGCAGATAAGCGAGGGAACTCCGTGTTGAAGAGCCTCCAGAGCCGCCATGCTCAGGGTTTCCCATTCATCCTGCGAGGGAACAACAAGCCAGTCCACCCCGTTGAAGAACCGGCGCAAAAACTCCTCGCGGCGGGACGGATCGAACGAGCCGTGAAAAAGGATTTTGGGCCGCCCCTCTGCGGCCGGTCTCTGCGCCCTCCTTTGGAATTCTCCTTCGAGGGGACCGCTCCCGGCAACGTGAATTTCGCTGGAGACCTGCGCGTGGTCAGCAAAATCGAGCATGGCAGCCGCACCTTTTTCCACCGTCAACCGACCGATGAGCCCCAGCCGGAACGGCGGACTTCCGGCAGCCAGTGCAGCAGCCCGCTCGGCCGGCAGCAGCCCGCGGTCCATCACCGGAATTTCCGAGGATTGCGGGATCCATGAGAATTTTTCCGGGCGTGCCGCGGCTCCGGGAAATTCCTCGTATGTGGCCGGGCAGATGAAAACGATCCGGGAAAAGAATCTCGTGTATGTATTGAGCGTCCGGATCGTTTCCGGCTTCAGATCGTGCGTGATCTGGTAATAGATCCGCGCCGGGGATCGCGAAAGCGTGGCGAGAACCGGCGAGAGGTTCCTCATGGCAAGCGTGAAAAAGACATCCGGCGGATGCAGTAGCCCGTCCAGGGCGAAGCGCGCGAGCGCACCCGGGAGCGGTCGGCCCTTGTTGTCGGAGAGCATTCTGACCCGGCATCCGAGCCCGGCGAGTTTCTCAGCGAGAGCCTCCGAATGCCCGTGCTCCGGCATCACTTTGCACCACACGTCCACGCTCGAAAAATGCGGGCGGAGGAGCCGACAGAGCCCGAACGTGAGCGTCGAGTGGCCGCCGACCCGCGGCAGGCTCGTGAACAGCACCAGTTTCTTCCGGGTTTGCATCCCCCTGTAGTTATTGCACCACGATTCCGGAAAGGGTATCTCGAAATGTGCCGATGACCGCGATTTTTGATTTCCGCGATCCGTCCGGATCCGTCGCATCTTCCGTCCGCCAGGGGAGGGATTGCTGATGGATTGGTTCGTCGCGCTGTTGATCGTGGCGCCGGCACTTGTGCTCTACGCGAAACAGTCGAGCTGGATCATCGACTATGTGATCTGGGTGACGGTTTTCAACCGGGGCATCCGGCGGGTGGTCGACTGGATGGAGGGCGCGTTCAACGCGTTTTCCCCGATCAGCCTGACCCCGCTCGTGATCTCGGGCCTGATTTTCCTGATGGTCGTCCAGAACTACCGGCGATTTCCTCCCTCGTTCCAGAAAATCATGCGCCTCTTTGCCATCGCCCTGGCAATAGCCTTCGCGGTCGGGATCGTGCGCAACCAGCTCGCGGCGGTTTACGCGCTGGCCGAATATGTCGCCCCGCTCTCGATCATGTGCATGGCCGCTCTCGCCCACGGCAACGAGAAGATCCTCGACCGCTGGATCAAGTCGATCGGATGGGCCGCCGTCGTGGCCTGCATCTACGGGTGGTATCAATACTACACGATCCCTCCGTGGGATGCCTTCTGGGTCCGCTCGGTCGGCTTCGAGGGGTATCTCGGGAAATTGAAATCGACCGAGATGGTCGTTTTCTCGACGATGGCCGAACGCGGACCGTTTGCGGGGTTTCTGTCGTTCGCGGTGATCCCGATGCTGATTTCTGCGCGCTGGAGAAACGTCACCGGCTGGGCATCCGTGGCCCTGATCCTAGCCACCATTCTGCTGACATTTGTCCGGACCTCGATCATCACGATCGTCCTCGCAACCGTCCTTTATCCGATGTTGAACCGCGGGAAAAATTCCATCCGCATCGTGGTGCTGCTGTGCGTGGGGGCTCTCGGGGCGAATTACTTTCTTGGAAAACTTTCCTCCGACAAAATCAACAAGCGACTGCAGACGTTTTCCACGATCACGAAAGACGGCTCGTTCCAGGGCCGGATCGGGATTGCCGGATACGGGCTGACCACCGCCCTGAAAAATCCTCTCGGAACCGGCCTCGGATCGAGCGGGCTTGCCGGGCGCGTGAATACCGGAACACTCCAGAGCGATTCCGCGATCGGGGACAATGGCTATTTCTCGATCATCTTCTCGTTCGGCTGGGCCGGATCGGCCTGTTTCTTCTACGCGTTCTACCTCGTCTGGGCGCGGGTGCGCGCGATGGAGCGGGCGGGCATCCGGCGGGAATCGCTGATGATGTTCAAGGCTCTTTTCGTCACCGGCGCGGTGGTCCTGATGGTCGGCGACTGGCTCGCTGGCCCGAGCTCGGCGGTTTTCTTCATCTTCACCGGCTTCGCGGCGAATCCGCGCCTGCCTTCCCGCCGACCAGCGGAGCAGGCTCCGCCAGGCGCTGCCGAACCGCACCCTGCCTGACCTCCCATGCGAATCGCTTTTGCCATGATCAACTGCAACCGCCGCGACGGCAGCGCGCGCGCGGTGAACGAGGTCGCCGAGATTCTCGCCCGGCGAGGACATGATGTTCATCTCTACGCGCGCAAAGCCGAGGACCTCGACCTCGGCGCGGTGCAATGGCATCCAATCCCCGGACCGGGGTGGCCGGAGGTGGCTGACTTCCTGTCGTATCACGTCGCGGTCAACCGCCGGCTCGCAAGGCATTCTTATGACATCGTGCACTCGATCGGCTGTAACACGCTGCGGGCGGATGTCGTCACTATCCAGAATATCCAGCCGGTCAAAATGCGGGTCCTGAAGGAGGTCGGCTCCTCCGAAAAAATTTCTCTCCCGCGACGGTTCACCCGCTGGCTGTATTTGAAAGCGACATGCCAGGCCGAGAGGGAACTCTATACCGCACGGCCGGGACGCAGACAGCCCGTGTTTCTTCCGGTTTCGCGGGGCGTGGAGTCCGAGCTGCGTTCCACCTACAGGATTGGAAATGCCACGGTGAGAATCGTCCCCAATGCGGCCGACACGCGGGTCTTCCATCCGATCAGCCCCGAGGAGCGCACCGCCTGGCGCATGGCCAACGGGCTTCCTTCCGACGGTCCGGTGGCGATTTTCAGCGGCGGGGAGTGGGGGCGCAAGGGGCTTGAACAGGCAATCCGCGCGATGGCTGCGGTTCCCGATGGCATGCTCTACGTCGCCGGCGACGACCCGGACCGCGCGCGTTACAAGAAGATTGCGGAGGATTGCAGCGCACGCATTGTCTTCGGCGGATTCCGGAGCGACATCGCAGTTGCGCTCGCCTCGTGCGATGTCTTCCTTTTTCCAAGCCGCTACGAGGCGTTCAGCCTGGCAACGATTGAGGCGGCCGCCTGCGGGCTTCCCATCCTCGCGACTCGGATCAATGGCACAGAGGATTTCATCCAGCCAGGCAGGAACGGCGATTTCATCAGCAGCGATCCTTCGGATATCGCCGCTCGACTGGGAGCCCTCTTCAGCGACTCAGGAACCAGAAAACAGATGGGCCGGACAGCACGCGAAATCGTGGAGCGCGATTACACGTGGGACCGCGTGGCCACGCTGACCGAGGAGGCCTACCAACTCGCCCTATGAAAGTTCTTGTTGTCAGCCACCCCTGTGCGACCGCCGCCAACCAGGCGCTCTTCGCCGAAATCCGGCGGCTGACCGGATGGGATGTGCGGCTTGTCGTTCCGGCCGGGTGGCGGGATGAATTTGGAAACGCGCTCGACCAGCCGGACTGGCCGGGAATGGAAGGTCGCGTGAAAAATGTTCCCGTCGTATTCAACGGCCGGATCATCCTGCACGCACACCGGTTCCATTGGGCGGCGTTTCTGCGAAAGGAAAAATTCGATGCGATCTACATGCATCACGAACCGTATGCCGTGGCGACGGGTCAGGTCTGTCTCGCCAATGCCATGAGCGGCCGGCCGGCGGCATTCGGGTTCTACTCGGCGCAGAACCTGATGAAGCGGTATCCACCTCCGTTTTCATGGATCGAGCAGCTTATCCACCGCTCGTCGTCGTTCGCTTTTCCCGTGAGTGATTCGGTCGCGGAGATTCTCCGCCTCAAAAAAACCCGAGCGGCACTGACAGTTTGCCCGCTGCCATTCGACCCGGCTCTCTATTTCCCTCGAAAGGAAGGCCCGGCGCTTGGACAGGCCGGCGAGCCCGTGATCGGATATGTGGGCAGGCTGGTCGAGCCCAAGGGGCTGCGCACGCTCGCAACAGCCTTGGGCGAACTGCGCGAACTCCCCTGGACGTTCCATGCCATCGGCACCGGTGATTTCCAGAGTGAATTCGAAAGCCTTCTTGCTGCGCAAGGGCTTGCCGGTCGTGCCATTTGCCACGGCTACGTGCCCCACCACAAAACCCCGGAGTTCTTGAGCGCATTCGACCTTCTGGTCGTGCCTTCGGAAACCCAGCCCGGCTGGAAGGAACAGTTCGGGCGGGTGATCATCGAGGCCCTCGCCTGCGGGACGGCGGTTGTCGGGTCCGACTCCGGAGAAATCCCCGTGCTGATCGAATCCAGCGGGGGAGGTCTTGTCTTCCCTGAAAAAAAACCGAAGGCGCTCGCGGACAGCATCCGGAAACTTCTGCTCAATCCGGTCCTGCGCGAAGGGATGGCGGAAAACGGGCGGCTCTGGGCGACGCAGAATGTTTCGATGGAGATCGTGGCCCGCCGGATGGCCGATGCTATCATGGCCGCGAAGGAGGGCCTGCCGTGAAGACACCGGAGATCTGGCAGCTCGGCATGCACTTCGACCCCGCCCAGGGAGGCGCAGACCGCTACTTCCATGATTTGCTGCGCGGCCTCGAACAGAATGGGCGGTATTTCACGGCAGCCGCATTTGACGGAAACACGGACGGAAACCGCGTTTCCCTGGGCCCTTCAGCGGCCCCGCTGCTGCAACGGAGGAGCGCAATCCGGAATTTCGGAAAGCGCATCGCGGCGTCTCCGACACCCAAAGTCGCCGCAGCTCACTTTGCACTTTATGCGGGCTTTCTGGCACCTGTCATGAAGGCGACTCCGCTGGTTGTGCATTTCCACGGCCCTTGGTCCGGCGAAGCTGCTGCAGAAGGCGCCGGCGCGTGGACGGTGTTTGCAAAAGGATGGATTGAAAAGCGCGTCTATTCGCGGGCCGCACACTGCATCGTCCTCTCGAAAGCATTTCAGGAAATCCTCACCGGCGGATTCGGGATTTCCCCGGAAAAGATCTCGGTCGTTCCCGGCCCGGTGGATCTGGAAAAATTCCGGCCGCCCGAATCGGTGGAGGTCTGCCGGGAACGTCTGGGACGACCGGCCGGGAGGCGAATGGTCTTTTGCGTCCGTCGTTTGGTGTCGCGAATGGGGATTCCCGAGCTCATCGAGGGGTTTTCAAAAATCGCAGGACGTTTTCCCGATGTGGATTTGGTCATTGGCGGAAGCGGTGAGCGGGACGCTGACTTCCGTGCGGCAGCCGACCGGACAGGACTCGGTGAGCGGATCGCATTCCGCGGGTTCATCCCCGAAGCGGAACTTCCCTCATTTTATGGTGCGGCCGATTTTTCCGTCGTCCCATCCCAGCGCCTCGAGGGATTCGGGCTTGTGGCACTGGAGTCGCTGGCCTGCGGCACTCCCGTGGTTGTCACTCCGGTCGGCGGACTCCCCGAGACGGTCGCCGGCCTCTCCAAACATCTTGTGCTGCCGGACCCCGGACCGGATGCGATCGCAAACGGACTCGGGGCGGCTCTCGAAACCCCTGGCTTCCTGCCCGGATCCTTGGAATGCCGAAAGTATGCCGAGATCAATTTCTCCCCGTCCCGGATCGCGGGACGGATTGCTGAAATCTACGACAGGATGGCTGCGAAATGAAACACCGCATGCTTTTCATCGACCAGAGCGGCCAGCCGGGCGGCGCGGAACTCTGCCTCGCGGATGTGGCCGAATCCATGGGCGGCACTTCGCGCGTTCTGCTCCTTTCCCCCGGTCCGTTCGAGGACATGCTGCGCGCTCGCGGAATCCCCTGCGGCGTCCTGCCGATCCCCTCGGGTCTTTCTTCCGTCGGAAAATCCGCCTCTCCTTTCGACTATATCAGGATGGCTCCCAAGCTCGCGGGATTCCTTTCCGCTCTGCGGCACGAGGTCCGGAATTGCGACATCCTTTATCTGAACACGGCCAAGGCGCTCCTGCTCGGCGCCGCGGTCGCCTTCGGAAAACCCGTGGTTTTTCATCTTCACGATCTGCTCACACCGGATCATTTCAGCAGCCTGAACCTGCGGCTGATCGTGCTTGCCGCGAATCGCTCCCGCGGAGTCATCGCAAATTCCCGTGCGACCGCAGACGCATTTCGTGCGGCGGGGGGACGCACTCCGGTGCATGTCATCCCGAACGGGTTCGACCCCGAGAGGTTTTCTCCCCGGCCGGATGAAGAACTCATCACCCTCCGGAGATCGACGGGCATCGGGAAAGCGCCGGTGGCCGCTGTCTTCGGGAGGATCTCCCGATGGAAAGGCCAGGATGTCCTGCTCCGCGCGGCCGCTATGATTCCAGAGTTGGTGGTTTGGGTGGTCGGCGAGGCGGTGTTCACCGGCGACGACCGCGCCTATGCCGGAGAACTCAAGGCTCTCGCCTCCGGGTCCGCATTGCAGGGACGCGTATTCTTTCTCGGCCACCGCGACGACATTCCGCAACTCATGCAGGCGGCCGATGTCATTGTCCATACCTCCGTCGCCCCTGAGCCATTCGGCCGTGTCGTTGTCGAGGGGATGTTGTCGGGACGGCCGGTCATAGCAAGCCGAGCCGGAGGACCTTCCGAAATCATTCAGGATGGCGTGACTGGGTGGCTTTTCGAACCGGGAAATTCCGGCGAGCTGGCTTCCCTCCTCCGGAAGGTGCGGGATTCGCCATCGCGCGGACGGGATGAGGGTTTGCTTGCATCCCTTGAGGCCCGCAAACAATATGCGCTGCCCGCCGTCATTGAGCAGACCCGGCGGGCGCTGAACCTCATGATCCCGAGATGAATATCGTCCTCGCACACGACTACCTCATTCAGATGGGGGGAGCCGAGCGTGTCGTCGCGACGATGCATGGCGAATTTCCGTCCGCTCCGATCTATACCAGCGCCGTTGACAACAAGGGCCTCTGGAAGGAGTTCCGCGAGGCGGACGTGCGCCGCACATGGATGCAGCACCTCCCGGCCATCCAGCATCACACGCACTTCAAAAAATACGCGCTCCTCTACCCGCTCGCGTTCCGGTCGTTCGGCGAGATCGATGCCGATGTCGCGTGGATCAGCTGCAGCACCTTCGCGAAATTCCTCCGCTTCTCCCCGCGCACCCGCACGGTCTGCTACCTCCACAACACGACGCGCTTCCTCTGGCAGACCGACAATTACCTGGATTACGAAATCGGCTCGCGCCCGCTCAACCGCGCGGTCCGCGCGATCCTGCCAAAATTCCGCGAATGGGACCGCAACGCGGCCGCCAGCATGAAGGTCCTCGTCGCGAATTCGAAAAACGTCCAGGACCGTATCAAACGGTTTTACGGGCTGGATTCCATCGTCGTCCACCCGCCGGTCGAGACATCGCGCTTTCAAGTTTCCAACCGGGACGACGGATACTATCTCGTCGTCGCCCGGCTTCTCGGCTACAAAAATATCGAGCTTCCGGTCCGCGCGTTTTCCCGGACCGGCCGGCGGCTGGTCATTCTTGGCGAGGGCCCGTATCAGGAGACTCTGCAGGCCCTGGCCGGACCCACGGTGGAATTCCGCGGCCGCGCATCCGACGCCGACATCCACACCTATTTTTCAAACTGCCGCGGACTCATCATCCCGGGCGAGGAAGACTTCGGGATCACCCCCGTGGAGGCGATGGCCGCCGGAAAGCCGGTCGTGGCCCTGGCACGGGGAGGTGTGCTTGAAACCGTCGTGGAAGGCAAAACCGGCGTGCTTTATTCCGAATCCAGCGAAGAGGCCCTCCTGGATGCCGTCGAGCGCTGCGAGGCAACCACCTGGGACCGTGACGCCATCCGGACGCACTCCCTCCGGTTCTCACGCGAGACGTTCCTCGAAAAAATGAAAACCATCCTGCTCGGCGGATAAAGTGGTCGTGGAGCGGGGTGTGCTTCGAAGCTTCACCGCGCGCCGCCAAGCATGCGCCTGTAGGTGGCGAGGGCGAGGAGAGGGAAGTGATTCCGATACATGTCGTATTTCAAATAGAAGACGCACGGGAATCCGGTGCCGGTCGTGTAATCCTCGGTCCAGGAACCATCCTCGTTCTGCTCGCGGACCAGCCACTCGATTCCTTTTTGAATCGAATCCCGGGACGCGTCGCCGCAGGCGCAGAGCCCCATTAATGCCCATGCGGTCTGGCTGGCCGTGCTCGGGCCGCGCCCCTTGAGGGCGGGGAAGTTGTAGCTTTCGCAGGTCTCGCCCCACCCGCCGTCATCGTTCTGACAGCTCTCGAGCCAGTCCCGCCCGCGGCGGATCCAAACTTCTTCCATGTTGGTCCCGATCGCAGCCAGCCCGCGGAGCGCCTGCCATGTGCCGTAGATGTAGTTGACTCCCCAGCGGCCATACCATGATCCGTCGGCTTCCTGGGTGCGACGGAGCATGTTCACCGCGCGGAGGACAGCCGGATCACGCGGATCGTGGCCGATCTTGCCAAGCAATTCCAGGACACGGGCGGTCAGGTCGCTGCATGTCGGATCGAGGATCGCATTGTGGTCGGCAAAGGGAACGTGTTCGAGCCACGAGGCGGTCACGTCCTTGTCGAATGCCGCCCAGCCTCCGTCGCGGCACTGGAATTTCATGAGCCAGTTGAGCGCGCGATCGACGATGGCTTTCCGTGAAAACTCATCCTCGGGCTCCACGAAGCTCAGCGCCATCAGCACCATCATCGTGTCGTCGGTATCGGGATAGAATTTGTTGTCGTGCTCGAACGCCCAGCCGCTCGGTTCGACATCCGGCATGCGGACCGACCAGTCCCCGCGGAAGCGGACTTCCCGCTGCTCCAGCCAGTCCGCGGCCCGCCGCAGTGCGGGGTGACGCGGACCAACTCCCGACTCGCCGAGAGCGATCGTCGTGATCGCGGTATCCCATACCGGCGAGAGGCAGGGCTGGATCCGAAAATCCCCGTCGTCCTCGACAAACAGCCCGGAGAAATCCCGCCAGGCTTTTTTCATGAGCGGATGGTCCTCCGCATACCCGAGCACGCGCAGAGCCATCATCGCGTTGAGCATCGCGGGGAAGATGGCGGAGAGGCCCTCACTGCCCTCCCCCATCCGTTCGGTCATCCACTTCTCCGCCTTCCTCAACGCCCTGCTTCGCAACGGATGGAATGGAAATCGGTTGTAAAGCTTGAGCACGGCGTCGCAGCGCAGAAAAAAGTTCCGCCACGCCCAGAAGCGCTCGTCTTTTTTGAGCGAGAGGTCGGTGTTCTCGAGCCCGGCCGGGTAGAGTTCATGGAGATGGAGATGGGAAGGAAGCGTCCGGGTCGGCTTGAAATGGTTGAGGATGGCGAGCGGCGCGATGATCGTCCGGCTCCACGACGACATCTCGTAAACATTGAAGAAAAACCAGTCCGGCAGTAGGAAAATTTCCGGCGGGATCGTCGGCACATATTCCCAGGGAAACTGGCCGAGCAACGCGAGATAAAGCCGCCCATAGGTGTTCATCTGCGGGATTCCGCCGAGTCGGAGGATGTTCGCGCGGGCCTCGCGCATCCAGGGGGCATTCGGCGGATCGCCTGCAAGCTTCAGGGCGAAATACGCCTTGATAGAGGCGTTGATCTCGGATGGCCCCCCGATGAAAATATTCCATCCTCCGTCCTCGGCCTGACGGCGGCGGATATGGCCGGCGCATTTTTCCTGCAGGTCCGGGTCATCCTTCCCGCACCAGTGCATGTAGAGGATCGTGTCGCAGCAAAGCGTGGCATCGACGGTCAGTTCGCCTTCCCAGTGCCCGTCGGGCTGCTGAAGCGAAAGGAGAAAGTCCCGGGATTTCCGGATCGCCTGCTCCAGATCTCCGCAGGGGAGTTCGGCGGCCTCAAACGGAATCAGCTTTTTTGCGGCTTCCGCCATAATGCTCAGAGGAGAATTTCCGCGGCCTGGTGGACGTCCTTGTCACCACGGCCGGAAAGGTTGGCGATGAGGATCCGGTCCGACGGAAGCGAAGGAGCGATCTTGATCACATGCGCTATCGCGTGGGCGGATTCCAGAGCGGGAATGATTCCCTCGATTTCGGCCAAAGTGCGGAACGCTGCAAGCGCCTCATCATCGGTGGCGAAGTCGTAGGAAATCCGTCCGTTGTCACGATAGTAGCTATGCTCTGGCCCGATGGCGGCGTAATCCAGCCCGGCGGAAACCGAGTGGGTGAGCTCGATCTGCCCGTCATCGTCGGCAAGCAGCCAGGTCTTCGTCCCCTGAAGCACCCCGAGCTTTCCGCCCTGAAATCTCGCGGCGTGCCTGCCGCAGATGATCCCCTCCCCTCCCGCCTCAACCCCCGTGAGGCGGACGGATCCGTCGGCGAGAAACGCATGGAAAAATCCGATCGCGTTGCTGCCGCCGCCGACGCAGGCGATGAGATGGTCGGGAAGCCGGCCCGTGCGCGCGATGATTTGTTCGCGCGTCTCCTCACCGATGATCTTGTGAAAATCCCGAACGATCATCGGATACGGATGCGATCCGAGCGCGCTGCCCAGGATGTAGTGTGTTGTCCGGACATTCGTGACCCAGTCGCGCATCGCCTCGTTGATCGCTTCTTTTAGCGTGGCCTGTCCGGCCGTCACCGGGACAACTTCGGCGCCGAGAAATTTCATACGCGCGACATTGAGCGCCTGGCGTTCCATGTCGACCGCACCCATGTAGATCACGCAATCGAAACCGAACCTTGCGGCGGCCGTGGCCGTAGCGACCCCGTGCTGACCTGCTCCCGTCTCCGCGATGATCCGGCTTTTTCCCATCCGGCGCGCCAGAAGGATCTGGCCGATCGCATTGTTGATCTTGTGAGCGCCTGTGTGGAGCAGGTCCTCGCGCTTGAGGAAAATTTGCGCGCCGCCCAGCTTTCCGGTGAGCCGCTCCGCGAAATACAGCGGCGTTGGACGCCCGCAAAAATCCCTCAGCAACCCGGAGAGCTCCAGCTGAAATGCCGGATCCGCCGCAGCCGTGCGGTATTCCCGCTCCAGCTCCTGCAGCGCCGTCATCAACGTCTCCGGGACAAACATCCCCCCGTAGGGCCCGAAATGCCCGGAGGCATCCGGAACCAATGCTGGATCAACCGAAACCATCGCGCCACATTACCGCGAAATCCCCGTTCGACAAGCCCTACGCCCGATCGCGGGAAACCGCCATCAGGCGCGATTCAGAGAGCCATCCAGCACCGGGTAATCTGTGTATCCCCCGGGGCCGGACCCGTAGAACGTCTGCGGGCGCGGCTCGTTGAGCGGGGCATCGAGAGCCAGCCGGCGCGGGAGGTCGGGATTCGCGATGAATGGAACTCCGAATGCAACGGCATCGGCCTCTCCCTCCTTGAGAACCTGATTGGCGGTCTCCTTGGTGAACCCCTCGTTCGCGACAAATGCGCCTCCAAAAGCCTTCTTCAACTGCGGTCCCAGACGGTTTGGTCCGAGCGATTCGCGGGCGCAGATGAAAGCCAAGCCCCTCTCGCCCAGTTCCTGCGCAACATAACCGAACGTGGCGGCCAGGTCCGAGTCGCCCATGTCATGAACATCACCGCGCGGAGCGAGATGCATACCCACCCGCGATGCGCCCCATACGGAGATTGCGGCATCGGTCACCTCAAGCATCAGGCGAGCGCGGTTTTCGATTGAGCCTCCGTAGTCGTCGGTGCGGTGATTCGTCTTGTCCTGCAAAAACTGGTCGAGCAAATACCCGTTTGCCCCGTGGATTTCGACGCCGTCAAATCCCGCCGCCTTCGCATTCTCCGCACCCCGCCGGAAGGCTTCGATGATACCGGAAATTTCCTCGCGCTCCAGCGCACGGGGAGTGACAAACGGTTTGATCGGACGCACCAGGCTCACGTGCCCCTCGGGCCGGATCGCACTGGGGGCCACGGGAAGGTCGCCATACAAAAACATCGGATCGGAAATCCGGCCGACATGCCAGAGTTGAAGGAGGATGCGTCCGCCTGCATCGTGGACCGACTTGGTGACAAGCTTCCACCCTTCGACCTGTTCGGCGGACCAGATGCCCGGCGTATCGGCATAGCCGACGCCCTTCGGCATGACGGCCGTGGCCTCGCTGAGGATCAACCCCGCGGAGGCCCGTTGGGCGTAGTATTCCGCCATGAGGGCGTTAGGAATGCGCTCCGCGCCGGCGCGGCTGCGCGTGAGAGGGGACATGATGATCCGATTCGGAAGGTTCCAGTCTCCGATTTGAACAGGGTCGAATAGTGTGGGCATGGTCGTGTGGTTTTGGTGTGGAATTTCTCTATCAGGGATTGGTTGCGCTGTTCATCTCTTTCCGCTCGGCGGCGAGCTGTCCGATCCGCTCCCGGATGTCCGGGAACCGGTGAAGAAAATGCCGGAAGTCGCGGGCGCTCAGAGTGGCAAACCTGCTGTAGTCGAGCGCAGTGACGTCGGCGGACCGTTGTTCGCCAGTGATCAGTGCCATCTCGCCGAAGAAATCGCCCGCGCCAAGTTTGAACATTTTTGCAGCGACACAAATCTCCACCTCGCCCTCAGAGATGAAATACATCGCATCCGCCTTGTCGCCGGCCCGGATGATCCGCTCGCCGGGTTGGGCGGAACGGGGCTCGAAATGAACGATCAAGACCTCGCGCTGCTCCGGCGTGAGAGCGGCAAAAAGCGGAAACCGCTCGACGAGTTCCTCTGGAGTGAACGTCTTGTGCGCGGCCATCGCCGCGGCTGCGCGCTCGCGCGAGGCATCCAGATCCTTCTGCAGCACGGCGAATTTCCTCGCACCGAGTTCATCAAACCAGCGCTTCCGCCGCGGATGCGAGCGCATCCATGCGCACGCCCTATCCGCGCCGACGAAAGCCAGCGGGTTCAGGGTGATCGAGATCAGTGCTCCCGCCAGAATCAGGTTCAACCCTTCCTGAGGCAGGAGGCGATAGGTGATGCCCAGTCCGGCGAGGATGAAGGAAAATTCCCCGATCTGCGCCAGGGCCGCCGAGACCACGAGTCCCGTGGCCACTGGATATCCCAACGCCAGCACGATCCCGAGCGCGACGAATGATTTGCCGACCAGGATCAGCCCGACAACCTCCAGAACCCGGACCGGCTCCCGGATCAGGACCGTCGGATCAAACAACATGCCGACCGAAACAAAAAACAGAACTGCGAAAGCATCCTGCAGAGGTAGGGAATTCGATGCCGCCTTGTGACTCAGATCCGATTCACTCAGTACGACCCCTGCAAAAAATGCGCCGAGCGCGAACGAAACTCCGAAAAGTTCAGCAGAGGCGAAGGCAATCCCGAGGGCCGCGGCGAGAGTGGCCAGGGTGAACAGCTCGCGAGACCCGGTACGGGCTGCCTGCCGGAGGAGCCACGGCATCACCCGCGGCCCGACCAGAAGCGCAATCGCAACAAATGCGGCCACCTCAAGCAAAGTCACCCCGACCGTGACAACCAGCCCGCGGTCCGGTGCGCCATGCGCATCACCGACGGCTCCGCCGCCGAGCGCTCCCGCGAATGCGGGAATGAGCACCAGCGCCAGCACCATGGCCAAGTCCTCGACAATCAGCCATCCCACGGCAATCCGTCCGTTTGCGGAAGCGACGGCATTGCGTTCCTCCAGCGCCTTCAGCATGACAACCGTGCTCGCGACCGAAAGGCTGAGTCCCAGGATGAGCCCAGCCCCGAAGCTCCATCCCCACATCATCGCCATCCCGGTTCCAATCGCCGTGGCAATCAGGATTTGCCCGATCGCCCCCGGAATTGCGATCCGCCGGACGGCCAGAAGGTCTGAGACGGAAAAATGGAGACCGACGCCAAACATGAGCAACATGACTCCGATTTCGGCAAGCTGTCCCGCTAGGTGGCTGTCGGCGACAAATCCGGGCGTGTGCGGGCCGATGACGATCCCGCTCAGGAGGTAGCCGACAAGCGGCGGCAGGCCCAGCCGGCTGGCACCATATCCTAGAACAAACGCGAGCGCGAAGCCCACCGCGATCATCGAGATCAGTGATATGTCGTGCGGCATGTTGTTCCCTGAAATTGGCGCGGCTTCCGCGCGGTTTGATCAGCCCTCGCCACCGACCGGCAGAGTGAGCCGGGCCTTGGTCAGCTCACCGAGGACGGCGGCCATTTTTTCACGGACCCCCGGAATGAATCCGCGGTCCTTGTGGAAGACCAGCATCGTGAGATCGTCCCGGTGGAAGAAGCTGATGACCCCCTTTTCGGTGTGGAGCGTCACGGCGGGCACGGTGCCGACACCCATCCGGGCCGAAGATTCACGCATCGAACGCAGCATGTCGGCCGCGTGGGCGCTCATGGAAACAAGATCCACGCCTTCAGGAACATTGTGCGCCGCGACGACGACCGACCCGTGCGCAAGGACGCAGGAGTTGATCCCCGGGAGCCCGCCGCAGAGCTCGATCACGCGGTCAACCGTCATGTTTTCGTCGGTTAGGAACAGCGCCTGCAGCGGTTCCTGCTCGGTGATTTCGTTCCCGTGCACCTCGCGTGACAGCGTCTCGGTCTTCAGCATGGTGAAAACGGGCGGGGCCACCGGTTCCGGCTCGGGGAAGGGCTCTGGAACAGGCTCCGCAACCGGCTCGTCAATCACATCCCCCCCGGCAGTCGGGATGACGGGCTCTGCCGGCGGTTCTGGAATTGCTGTGACTGCGGGCTCTTCAACAACTGGTTCCGGAGCCGCCTCAGGGACAGGCTCCTGCGGCGGAACGGGCACGGCATAGGGTGCGCTGCGCATCTGCGGCAGACGGATCCCGGACGCGATGAACGGAGCCTCGGGGAAATCAGCCGCAGGGGGCACGGGCTGGGTGGTTTTTTTCCGGAAAAAGGGAAGGCCAGTGAATCGTCCGGTCCGACGCGGGGGAACTTTTCCGGAGGGCTCTGATGCGGCAGGTGCATCGGGAGTCAACGGCGGAACGGGAGGAATCGGGAGCCCGCTATCGGGCGCGGAAACCACGGGAGGAACTGGCACCACAGGCACTGATGGGGCCGGCTTCTCAATCCGCAGAAAGGTCGGCAGGGGTTCGACGAAAGTGGTTTCCCCGGACTCATTGGCGGCGGGCAAGACATCCGCACCGCTGGAAACAACCGGAGGCTCAGGCGGAGCAGCCGGCTCCTCCGGCACGGCCTCGGAAATCAACTCCGACGGAGCCTCCGGAATCTCGACCTCGGGGATGATCTCGGGGGGCAATTCCTCGCGGTGCTCGACCAGATGATAGACCCCGGCCAGCCGATTCACGGGGAGCCGGATCACCCCGTCGGATGGCATGACGTGATCCGGCAAAAGCTCGGCCAGTTGGTGCAGGGAAATCCGCGGCACGTTTTTCCCGAAAATCGTGGAGGCCGGCAGATCAAAGGTTCCCTCTGGCGGACTCCCGGCTTTCCAGTTCGCCTTCGGAATCGCGGACTCGATGTCCGCCACCCGGATCGTCAGGAAATCGGGAGGCGAGGTCCAATACCGGTATCTGGCGGACGGGGGATTTTTCTGCTCCGGGAGTTCTTTGGGTTGTGTCATGGACAATTTCCGATTATCCGAGAATTCCCATTTAAGCAATCCTGTGGAATTTCCATTTCAATTCACCCCGGACGGGCTGATCCCCGTCATCGTGCAAGAAGCCAGCTCAACCCCCCGCCCGACCGGCCGCGTCCTCATGTTCGCCTGGATGAACCGCGAATCACTCGCCCTCACGCCAAGTCCGGCTCGATGACCTACTGGAGCCGCTCCAGAAAAAAACTCTGGCTCAAGGGGGAGACGAGCGGACACACCCAGCGGGTTGTCCGCTGGTTCGTGGATTGCGACAAGGACGTGCTGCTCTTTGAAGTCGAGCAGACATCCGGCGCCTGCCACACCGGATACGAAAGCTGCTTCTTTCAGGAACTCGACCGCGAGGCGCTCCCGCTGCCGGTCGCCGAGGAAAAGCTCTTCGACGACAGCTCGGTTTACAAAAAGGCCGGCTGACCACCCCGGGAACAATGTTCCCGTCAGGCCAGTTTGGACGTGTAGAGCGCCACGAGCGCGGCTCCGATCGCCTGCGAAAGCTCCCCGAGAGTCGCAGGAACGATTTGGATCGTCTGACGCTGAAGCGGATACAGCCATGGTTCGGCTGCGGCGCGGATCCCCCCGAGGTAACGCGCCCGGAACTCGTCGGTAGTGGAATGCGGGTCTATGAGCCCGCCACCGATCACGACGTAGGTTGCGTCGAGTGCGATGGAGAGGTTCGCGACATGGAGGCCGAGCGCCTTCGCCTGGATGTCGAAAATTTCGCGAGCGAGCGGGTCGCCTTTCTGGGCGAGCCCGCGAAGCGACAGCGCTTTTTGTTTCGGCGGAAGGCCCGGTTTCGCGAGTTCGTGGTCTGGATATTTCGGCAGCAGGTGGTCCAGGAATTGAGGCAGGCCCGAAATCGAGGTGTAGGCTTCGAAGCACCCCCAATCCCGGCCGCACCCGCAGGTGAATGGCGGGAGGCCGAGCAGATGAAGCGGCGCGGGCATGTGGCCAGCCTCCATCCCGCAGAACGCGTCGCCCTCAAGCGGAAGCCCGTTCTGATCAATGTAGGCGGCCCCCAGCCCGGAACCCGGAGCCAGCATGATCACCCCTGCCTTTTTGTCGCCGCGGACCTGGGCAGCCTCCGCGACCCCGCCGTAGTTGCCGTCATTTCCAACGACGAGCGGGATGGGCCGCCCGGCCTGCTTTTTGAGAGCGCGCGAATACTCGGCGTGGAATTCCCATCCGGCAAACGAAGGGGGAAGGTTGGGCGTGCGGTCCAGAACCCCGTAAGACTGGTAGGGGCCGGGGATTGCCAGCCCGACACCGCGGACCTGGTCCCAAGCCAGCTTGTTCTCCACGAGAAATTTCTCCACGCCCGCGACCCAACCCTCGATGACGACCTTAGTTCCGAGCTCGCTGTTTGTCGAACTCTGGGCGAGGTGGAGGGAAACGGGTTTCCCGTCGGCATAGACGGCACCGGTCTTGCAAGTGGTGGCCCCGCTGTCGGTGCCGATGAAGATGTCTTTCATAAGCAGGTCATGCTAAAGTTATTCTTCCATTCATGGCGAGAACCTTTGTGGAAACTGGACCTCTCAGGCGCTTCCGGCTATGCAAACAGACATGAAATTCCACAACGCCAGTGCCAGGCTCTTTGTTCCCGACCAGGCACCCGACCACCTCGGGCGAATCACACATCTCGGAATCGGCGCCCATCAGGACGACCTCGAGTTCATGGCATTTCACGGCATCCTCGCCTGCTGCCACAGTCCGGAGAAATGGTTTGGCGGCGTCACATGCACGGACGGAGCCGGCAGTTCACGCACCGGGGCTTATGCGGATTTCACCGACGAGCAAATGCAGCAGGTGCGGGTCCGGGAGCAGGAGGAGGCGGCCGTCGTCGGAAATTACGGCGCCATGATCCAGCTCGGCTACCCGAGCATCGCGGTGAAAAGCCCTTCGGATCTCTCCCTGAAAAACGACCTCCTGCAAATTCTCTCCGCCACCCGCCCGGATGTCGTCTATACCCACAACCCGGCGGACAAGCACGACACCCATATCGGAGTTTTTGCCGCGACGATCCAGGCACTGCGGGAATTGCCGGCAGCAGAGAGTCCGAAAGCCGTTTACGGCTGCGAGGTCTGGCGCGGACTGGACTGGATGCCGGACAACGAGAAAGTGGCCCACAATGTCAGTGCTCACGAGAACCTGGCTGCCGCGCTGAACGGGGTCTTTGACTCCCAGATCGCCGGAGGCAAGCGCTACGATCTCGCCACCCTCGGCAGAAGGCGGGCAAACGCGACATTCTTCGAGTCGCACGCCGCGGACGAGTGCGGGAGCGTGTCCTTCGCCATGGACCTCACCCCGCTCGTCACCGACCCCTCACTCGACATTGTGGAATACGTGCTCGGATTCATCCACCGCTTCGAGGCCGACGTCCGCAACAAGCTCACCAAACACCTCGGCTGAACCGCCATGGAGATCATCATCTCACCTGATCCTGCCACAGCCTCCCGGGAAGCCGCGCGGTTTCTCGCCGCCCTCATCCGGAAAAAGCCGGGAGCCGTTCTCGGACTCGCCACCGGCAGCACCCCGGGCCCGCTTTACCGCGAACTGATCCGCATGCACCGCGAGGAGGGGCTCGATTTCTCGGGCTGCACCAGCTTCAACCTCGACGAATACGTGGGCCTCGGCGCGGATCACCCGGCATCCTACCGGCGGTTCATGCAGGAGAACCTGTTCTCCTCGATCAACCTGCCGTCCGACCGGATCCACATCCCGGACGGGCTGGCCCCGGATATTCCGGCCCATTGCGCCGCCTACGAAAAATGCATCGAGGAGGCGGGCGGCATCGATGTGCAGGTTCTCGGCATCGGCAGCGATGGGCATGTCGGGTTCAACGAGCCGACCTCATCGCTCGCCTCACGGACCCGCATCAAGACACTCACCCGGCGCACCCGGTCGGACAATGCCCACTTCTTCGCATCGGAGAACGACGTCCCCCATCACGTGATCACGATGGGCATCGGAACGATCATGGACGCACGAGCGGTCCTTCTCCTGGCCTTCGGAGAGACCAAAGCCGATGCCGTGGCAGGTGCCGTCGAAGGCCCGGTCACCGCAAGCAATCCAGCCTCGATCCTCCAGATGCATCCGGCGGTAAAACTCCACCTCGACGAAAAATCCGCCTCCAAACTCGCGAGGAGCGATTACTACCGATGGGTGTTTGAGCACAAGCCCGGCTGGCAGCGGCCCACATAGGGGGAGACCCCTACGCAACTTCGCTGAGCTTGTGACTTGACCAAGCTGCGGGGGTCCCCCATATTAGTCGATTCCCATTCAATGAGATGGCGGGACCGGTTCCCGCCTTTTTCATCCCTGGGCAAAACGATTTTTATGAACTCCGAACTCATTGCAATGCTCGATTACCTCGAGCGTGAAAAAGGCATCAAACGCGAGATCCTCGTCGAGGCGATTTCGGGCGCCCTCCTGGCGGCGTCCAAGAAAAGCTTCACGTCCGGAACCCGCGAGCTGCGGATTGATATCAACCCGCAGAGCGGATCGATCCGCGCCATGGCGAAGCTCATCGCCGTGGAGAAAGTGACGAACCCCCACGATGAGATCCTGATCACCAAGGCAAAAGCCGTGAAGCCGGACGCCCAGCCGGGCGAGGAGGTCGAAATCGAGGTCACCCCGAAGGATTTCGGCCGCATCGCCGCCCAGGCGGCCCGACAGGCGATCAACCAGCGCATCCGCCAGATCGAGAGGGAGATGATTTACGACGAGTTCAAGGATCGCGCCGGGGAGATCGTCAACGGCACGGTCCGCCGCTTCGAAAAGTCCGACGTGATCATCGACCTCGGGAAGTTCGAGGGTGTCATGCCGTCGCGCGAGCGCGTCGTCACCGAGGACTATAACGTGGGCGACCGGCTTCGCGCGTATGTCGTGGCGGTGGATCACGCCTCCCGCGGACCGGAAATCATCCTTTCCCGCAGCCACCCGAATTTTGTCCGCCGCCTCTTCGAGCTCGAAGTCAGCGAGATCGCGGACCGCACGGTGGAGTTGAAGGTGATCGCCCGCGAGGCGGGATACCGCAT